>Ga0182012_10005968_pt1 | contig 12473 bp, 9 predicted proteins | sample 612S2SmetaG_FD_120486 | JGI IMG/M metagenome (GOLD analysis project Ga0182012, IMG submission 120486) | Permafrost microbial communities from Stordalen Mire, Sweden - 612S2S metaG | ecosystem: Environmental > Terrestrial > Soil > Wetlands > Permafrost | place: Sweden: Stordalen | collected...
AATGGGCGGCACCCACCTCAACGCCCCCATCGTCGACATCGCCGCCGATCCGACCACCGGCGGGTACTCGGAACTGGCCTCCGACGGTGGCATCTTCTCCTTCAACGCCCCCTTTGAGGGGTCGATGGGCGGCACCCACCTCAACGCCCCCATGGTCGACATCGCGCCCTATCTGGTGACGGTGCCCGTGGCTCCGGCCCCCCCGGTGGGCTCGATCAGCTCGGCCAGCGGATCATCGATCAGCCTCACCGGGAAGGCCACGGCCACCAACGACGGCACGACGGTCAGCGCCACCGGCTTCGGTGCCCTCACCGTGGCCCAGTTCGCCTCCGATCCGGTCGGTGCACCGACCTTCACCCCGGCGGGCGGGTATTTCGATGTGGCGCTGTCGGCGGGTAACTCGTTCACCTCGGCCACCGTCGATGCGTGCAATCTCATGGGCGGCAACTCGCTGCAGTGGTGGAATGCCACGGCGGACAGCGGTGTCGGTGCCTGGCAGCCGGTCATGCCCACCCCCACCTACTCCGCCGGGCCACCCCGCTGCCTCTCCGTCTCCCTCAACGGATCGTCGAGTCCCACCCTGAGCCAGCTCACCGGGACGGTGTTCGCCTCGGCCGATGAGGCGCTGGCCCAGAGCAACTCGACGTCGGCCACCGTGGCCCACGGTGCCGGCTACTCCAGCCAGATGACCGTGTCCAACGGCACCGGCACCATGGCCTACGCCGAAACCGCCTCCGCCGACTCCACCGACATCGTGGTCTCACCGACCGGTGCCATCACATCGGGGCGGGCCTTGGCGGTGGGCTCCTACGCCGTCACCGGCACCGACTCGAACGGCGGGAACGCAGGGACGGGGACATGGGCGTTCACCCTCGATGTGGCCGTGGACACCCTGACCCAGGGCCAGCCCACGGCGGCCACCGTGGCCCACGGGGCCGCTTATGCCGGCCAGCTGACCACCACGGACAATGAGGGGGCGGTCTCGTACGCTGAGACCACTTCCACCGACTCCACGGACGTGGTGGTGTCCCCGACCGGTGCCATCACCGCCGCCGACACCCTTCCGGAGGCCGCCGCATACACGGTGAGCGGCACCGACGCCGATGCCAACGGCAACGTGGGGGCCTGGACCTTCACCCTCATCGTGGCACCCGTCACCATCTCCCAGACCTCACCCACCACGGTCAGTGCTGAGAACGGGGCCGGCTACACCGGCCAGCTGACGGTGGCCTACAACGAAGGCGCCGTGAGCTACGCCGAGACGCCCTCGCCCGACTCCACCGATGTGGTGGTGTCCCCGACCGGTGCCATCACCGCCGGGGCCGGTCTCGGAGCCACGACCTACTCGGTCAGCGGCACCGACGTGGATGCAGCCGGCAACACCGGTTCGTGGGCTCTCGCCCTCACCGTGGCCCCGGGCACCCTGGTGCAATCCTCCCCCACGTCGGAGGCGGTGGCCCATGGGGCCGGCTACGCCGGTCAGCTGGCAGTGACCAACAATGAAGGAGCGGTCTCCTACGCCCAGGACACCTCCATCTACTCCGCCGATGTCAACGTGGGGCCGACGGGTGTGATCACCGCATCCAACTCGTTGCCGGCCGGTCTCTATCCGGTGACGGGCACCGATTCCGATGTCAACGGGAACACCGGCACCTGGGTCTTCAGCCTCACCGTCAACTCACCGACCACTCTGAACCAGGGTGCGCCCATGTCGGCGTCCACTCCCTATGGAGTGGGCTACACCGGGCAGCTGGCCGTGGTCAACGGGGCCGGCACCGTCAGCTACGCCGAGACCACGTCGGCCGACTCGGCCGCCGTGGTGGTGTCCACCGGGGGCGTCATCACCGCCGCCACCACTTTGGAACCCGGCACCTACACGGTCAGCGGCACCGACTCGGATACCGGGCTTGATGCCGGCACCTGGGCCTTCACCCTGACTGTCAGTACCTTCACACTGACCCAGGTCACCCCCACCATGACGCCGGCCACCACCCACGGCACCGCCTACGCCGGCCAGCTGACGACGACCAACGGCCTGGGTGCCGTCACCTACGCCGAGACCACGTCGGCCGACTCGACCCACGTGGTGGTGTCCACGGCCGGTGCGGTCTCGGCCGCCGCCACCCTGACCGCCGGGCCCTACACGGTGTCCGGTACCGACGTGGACGCCGCCCACGACACCGGCACATGGACGTTCACCCTCGACGTGGGCACCATCGACCAGGCCTCGCCGACGTCGGGAACCGCCACCCTGCCCGGATCGGCGGCGTACACCACCACGCTGCATGCGACCGCGCCGGTGGGACCGGTGTCGTTCGCCTCCACGGTGACCTCCCCCAGTGTCAGCGTCTCCACCGGCGGTGTGGTCACGACCACCTCCACCCTGCCGGCCGGGGCCTACACGGTGTCGGGCACCGACTCGGATACCAACAGTGACACCGGTACCTGGACCTTCACCCTCACCGTGGGCACCATCGCCCAGTCCGCACCGGAGGCGGGTGTCTCCGCGGTGGGCGGTTCGTCCACCTTCACCGGACAGCTGGCGACGACCGGGAACGCCGGTGCCGTGACCTTCGTCACCACCGTCCCGTCGACGGACATCACCGTCTCACCGTCGGGTCTGGTCACCACCTCCGGCGTTCTGCCGGCCGGGGCCTACACGGTGTCGGGCACCGACTCGGACACCAGCGGCGACACCGGGACCTGGGCGTACACCCTGACCGTCAATCCCTGAATCCCCCGACCGGTCAGCCCGATCCGACCGCACGTCCGGCTCCACCCCCCGCCTGTGCCGGTGACCGGAGCACCCCGTCACCGGTCCAGGTAGGGTGAAGGTCGAGTCAAGTCGGTCCCAGTACCGCCGTGCAGACGTTCGAGGTGGAGCCTCTCCTGCCGTGCCGGGGCGGAGGATCAATGGACGACGGGCGCGAGCAATGGTTGGCCAGCTGTTTTGTCGAATTGGCCGACACCCTGGTGGCGGAGTTCGATGTCGTCGAGTTCCTGACCATGCTGGTGGCCCGCTGCGCCGTCCTGCTCGACGGGTCGGAGGTCGGCCTGGCGGTCGCCAACCGCGAGGGTGAGCTGCGGGTACTGGCATCGTCGAGTGAGCGGATGCGGATCCTCGAGCTGGTCGAAGTCCAGAACGACGAAGGTCCATGCCGCGACTGCTACCGGTGCGGTGAGCAGATCATCAACCAGAGGGTGGACTCCGTCGAGCATCTCTGGCCCCGGATGGTTCCCATGGCCCGTGAGGCGGGCTTTGCCATGCTGCATGCCATACCGATGAGGTTGCGCGGTCAGACCATCGGGGCCATCAACATCTTCGATGCGAGGTCGCGGGAGATGAGCGCCCACGACGCCAGCATGACCCAGGCCTTCGCCGACGTGGCCACCATCGGGATTCTCCAGGAGCGCGCCACCAGGGACCAGGCCGTTCTGACCTCCCAGTTGGGGAAGGCACTCGATACCCGTGTCGTCATCGAGCAGGCCAAAGGGGTTCTGGCCGAACGGCTCCAGGTCGACATGGACGAGAGTTTCACCCTCCTGCGCCGCTATGCCCGGACGAACAGCCGTCGTCTGTCCGAGGTGGCCCGGGCGCTCACCGACGGCGATCTGCCCGTGTCGGCTCTGCAGAGGACCCGGGTGACGACGTAACGCTGGGGACACCCTTTGTGGGCTCTGATCCACACGTGTCCAGACCTTCGGCACAGCCGCCTCCGGCCCCTGCTGCACGAGCTCATCGCCCACCAGCTGGTCGGTCGCTCCGATGGCGGGTCGTCAGATGTGAACGGCGGGTTGCGTGGGCCATTGCAGCTCGGGGTCGGGGAAATGTGGGTATGACCTCTGGCTTTCGCTGTGACGATTCGTTACGATGATCCGAGCGCACTGTGAAGAGAAGGAGGTGCGACATTGAATCCAAAAATGAAGATGCGAATGTCGTCCACCGCCTCCGCCACGTGCGGCACGCGGATCTGACCCTGCCCACCCCGCAGCGTTGATCTAGCCCCCCTGCACCCGCGGAGCGGGCGCGTGTCCCCCGGCGTCAACCACCGGCAGGCCGCCGTCTTCACGCGCCCCGCCGCGTGCCGACATTCCCCGCCCGTTTTCGTCACCTGTCTGGAGTAGCCATGCACCCCGATCTAGTGAGCGCGCTCGCCCGCGAGCACGATGCGGAGATCCTCCGCCAACAGAGATTCCGCCGTAGGGAGCGGGAGCCTTCCCGTGTGTCCATCCGGAGGGTCCGACACGATGCCGTCGGTCGCGCTCGCCGTTCACTGGGAGCACTTCTCATTTCCTTCGGTCACCGACTGCTCGGTGAGGCGCGGGCTCAGACATGAGAGTCCGCGCCTCCCCCCGTCGGATCCGGTCGGGTCGACCCTCAGCGGATGGTCACCGGCACCGGCTGCGAGGCGATCCCGTTGGCCACCACGACCAGGTTGCTCGGCCCGGTCGGGGTGGCCGCCGGGACGGTGAAATCGGTCGATGACGGCGCGCCGGGCGCCACCGACACGGAACTCCAGGCCCTGGTGGGGGCGTAGGTGACCACACCGGTCCGCGAGTTGGTGATCCGGACCAGGGGGAAGTTGGTGTTGTCCTGGACGTCGTCACCGTAGGCGGCACCCTGGTCGAGGCCGGCGAGTTGGGCGCCGGCCAGGCTCGCCGTCCCCCCCCGGGCCAGGCTCACGGAGCTCAGCGATGTGATCACAGGGGCCCAGGCGGGGTCGGGGGTGCCACCCGCCGTGTAGGCCTCCATCTGGTGGCTGCCATCGTCGAACAGCACCTGCCCGTTGGGCAGCGCCAGCAGTCGGGTGTAGTAGGTGGAGTCATTGGCTGCATTGGGGACGTTCGGCACGGCACTCAACGTTCTGGTGGCGGCGTGGTAGAGCATGAAGGCGATGGGGGCGTTGTAGGCACACGGACTCACGTCGAAGAGCACGTTCCCATCCGGAAGCACGGAGCCCGGGCCATCCGCACTGTCGTATTGGAGGCCACCGATGGTCGGGATCGTCGGTCCGTCGAGCCACTGCCCGTCGGCCGCGTCGTAGAGCGCGGTGACCGCCCGCGTGTGGGTGGTGCAGGCGTCCGGGGCGGCGGCACCCGTTCCGGCTCCCACCACCAATGTGTCGCCACCGGGCATTTCGACCTGCGGGCCGATCTCGACCTGCGGGCTGTTGACCGGTGACTGCACCGTGTTCCCCGCGCTCGCCCAGCTCAGGCTGGACGGGGTGAACAGCTCGGTGGTGGGGGTCAACCACGCGTCGACAGTCAGGAGCTGGCCGCTCGGTTCGAGCGTCCAGCCCTCTTCGTCGTTGGGATCGTTCTTGCCCGGACCCGGGATCACCGTCCAGTTCAGACCGCTCTGGTTGAACAGCGCGTCATCCGTGGACAGAGTGGGATCGGACCCCGTGCAGTTCTGACACGCCTGGGACAGCATGAAGGTGCCGTTGGCCAGCACGTCGCTCTGAGCGTCCCCGATGTTCGTCCATCCCCCGGGTGGGGCGACCGACCGCCACCGGTTCGTCACCGGGTCGTAGATGGCGCCCTTGTCGGTCCAGGCGGGTGTCCCCCCCAGGTACTCCCCACCTTCGACGATCATCTGGCCGTCCGGGAGGATCGCCGAGGCGAAGTACAGGGGATCGTACGACGACGGCATCGATGCGATCCGGCTCCAGGTCCCGTCGACATAGCTGCCCTTGGAGTCCGGCGTCAGCTTGTACCACGCCGATGTCCCTCCGGAGGCGGGTTCCGAGTGGACCAGCACGGTCCCGTTGCTGGCCAACAACATGGTGCCGGGATCAAACGGGGGCGCGTGCTTGAGTCGGACCCACGGCGACGCCCCCGCCGTGCTCGGTTCCGGGACGGCGGCTGCGGGCCTGGCTCGTCCGACGGGAGGCCCCAGCACCGGACGGGTGCCCGGGGTGGACCCGGCGGCGGCCGACGTACCTCCACTCGTCAGAGCAGCCACCACCACGATCGACGTCAGGATTCCGACACCCGCGAGGTGTCGACGGCCCAGTTGCATCAGAGGTCCTCCCATCGGCCCCTCGCCTGAAGACACCACGTCTCAGCCTCTCCACCGCACCCGGACCGCTTCACCCGGGAGCGTGTGGGCGCAAGGGTACCACCGGCGCCGTCCGGGACCCGGGGGGATCCTGTCGGTCTCCCGGGGGGTCAGTCCGGGTCGGCCCGGTCCCGGAGGTGCCGGAAGACCGTCATGCGAACCATGGTGGCCGCCATGTCCAGTTCGGCGACCGCGTGACGGAGGACGGCAGCTGTCTCCCCGGGTAGACCGTTGTCGAGCGTCCCGGCGATCTCAAGGGCGCAGGCGGACAACAGCCGGATGACCTGGTCCAGATCGTCGATGGCCATGCCGCCGTCACCGCCGGGACGGGATCCGTCGGGACGGCGGTGCCGGGATGTCGGCTCCGAGAGGAACATGGTCCGGGGACCGTCGACAGCGGCATCCGACCCGGTTCCCTCCCGCTGCGCCTCCGGCCTCCGGGAGGCCGGACGTTCCCGGGCCTGCTGACGGGGGAGGAGATGGTCGACGGGTGTTCCGACCAGTGGGTCGGGGCGAGATCCGTCGGCGTCGTCGACCGGCCGGCTCACCGCGACGATCACCCCGTGATCATCGATGGTCACACTTTCGACGGGCGCCATCGCCCGGGCGAATCCGTTGTCCGACCGGTCGGAGCGGGCACCCGGCCCCTCTCCCACCTCGGTGCTCAGCACCGCGTGGGCCAGCGACAAGGTGACCGTCGCTCCGATGCAGGAGCCGTCCGAGTGGAGTCGCGACGAGATCAGCATGTCGTACCAGCGGGCCATCTCGGGGCTGTGGCACGGGAGCTCCACCTTCATCGGAGCGGGCAGGTCTCCCCGGAGGGCGGTCCGGATTCCCTTGGCCACGACCAGAGAGGTCGGATCGTGACGGTCGGCCGCACAGGCGTCGAGATACGACGAGCCGACACCGACCGACAACGGGTCGCCGCCGTTGTCGGTGCAGAACGCCTCCCACGCCTCATTCACCGCCACGATGATGCCGTCCAGATCCAGCAGTGCAACCTCGACGGGGCCTGGTGATACAGACGCAGTGGCCGCACGATCGATGGCGCTCCGGGGTTCTCCGACCTTCGGCAGCATCAGATCACGCCTGACCCGATCGTCATCGAGCTCCTTCCGGTGCCCCCGCCCAGCCGACAGCCGCCGACCTCTCCGGCCAAGCTACCATCCGCCGTATCTCCGTCATCTTCTGTGACCTGGTGGCGTCGACCGGACCGTCCACCTCGGTGGACGCCGGGTGCGGGCCACGCCGGGGTCGATGGCCGACTGGATGCGGGTGGTGGGACCACTCTGAGCCGGACCTTTGCGGGCCGGTCCCCCGGGGGGTAGGAAGGGGAGGCCAAAGCAGATCGCTGTGTCGGGGCGCGAGGGATACGTGAGGGGTAACTTCTGTGGCGATCACCGGTCGGCAGCGCTGTCACTATTTGAGGCTCACCCAGCAGCATGCGGCGCGCCAGGAGGCGATCAGGGCACTGGTGACGCTGGCCGAATTCCGGGAGGAGAGCGATGCGGCGATGGGCTCGCTGAGGTTGCTGGGTGCCGACGCCGTGGAAATTGAGGCTGAAGTGGGAACCCGGTACAGCGCTCTCGTGGCGTACCCGCTGTCCTGAACGTCGAACGTCGAACGTTGAATCGCCACGGAACGCCTGACGCCATCGGGGAGGTACCGGGGGGAGGGATCGGATTCCCCCCGCCCCGATCCCGCCCGCCATCCCCCGAAACGTGCAGATGAAGCCCGTCGACCACGGCGTGTCTCCGGAGGGTGCGGGATCTCCGCGCACCGGAGCCGGCTACACCTCGACGCGCCGTGATCTCCAGCGGGTGGCCACCCACATTCTGGCCCGGGCCCGCTTCAACGCCGTCGGCCGTTTCGGGCTGCGGGTCACCCCCAACGGCATCGGAACTCCCCTGTTCGGCCCGGACGGAGAGGCCATTCGTATCGCCGGTGACACCCTGATCCGGGAGTTCCGCCAGGGAGGGGCGGCCCGGTCCACAGCCATCGGGCTGGCCGGTCGATCCCTCGGGCAGCTGGCGGAATTCGCCGGCCTTGAGCTGACCCCGACGTTCAGCGTCGGATCCGACACGCCGGGTCTGGGTGACGTCGGAGCACCCGTCACCCTCGATGGCGAAGCGGCTGCGGACGTGATGGCCTGGCTCCGCGTCGGTTCGTCGGCCTTGGACCGCATCCTGGTGCGCGCCCGCCAACCTTCGGTGGCCCAGGTCTGGCCCGAGCATTTCGACATCGGTATCGATGTCCTCACCGACCACGGTCGGGTCAATTTCGGCGCTTCCCCGGGCGACGCCGACATCCCGGATCCCTACGCCTATGTTTCCCCCTGGGAGGAGAGCCGGCCCGGAGATCCGACCTTCTGGAACGCATCCTTCGGTGCCGTCATGATGCGGGGGCCCGGTACCACCCGGGCCGACGCGGTGGATGATGTCGTTGCCTTCTTCGGGACGGGACTCCGGCTGCTCGGTGGTTGACGGGGCACCCGGCTCGAGCAGCCGTACCGGCATCCCTCAGCGATAGTCGGGATTGGCGAAATCGAAACGGCACCCCGCGTCCCACTGTGAGCGCTGGTTCCCGTGGGCGGGAATGCCCCCACCGTCCCGGAGCATCCGCGCCATGTGGAGGAGATTCCACGTCATGAAGGTGGTGTTCCGGTTGGTGAAGTCGTTCTCCGGACCTCCTGATCCCGGGTCCAGATAGGACGGACCCGGGCCGGCTTCACCGATCCACCCGGCATCAGCCTGGGGCGGAATGACGTAGCCGAGGTGTTGGAGGGAGTACAGGACGTTCATGGCGCAGTGCTTCACACCATCCTCGTTCCCTGTCACCAGACACCCACCGACCCGGCCGTAGTAGGCGTACTGACCGTCGTCGTTGAGGAGGCTGGAGTTTCCGTAGAGGCGCTCGACGATCTGGGTGCAGACCGATGACTTCTCGCCCAGCCAGATGGGCGTGCACAGCACCAGGATGTCCGCCGCCATGACCTGTTCAAAGATCGCCGGCCACTCGTCCTGATCCCACCCGTGCTCACTCATATCAGGCCAGACGCCCGTGGCGATATTGTGGTCGATGGCCCGGACGGCCTCGACGTGGACCCCTTGGCGCCGCATGATCTCCATCGAGATGGAGGCCAGTCCCTCGGTGTTGGAGACGTCAGGCGACCTCTTCAGGGTGCAGTTGATGAAGAGGGCCCGCAGGTCGGAAAAGTCCCATCGACTCTGCTGGCACAACTCTTCCTGCATGGCATTGAGTGTCATGGGTCCTCCCTGTAGTCGTCCTATGGTCCAGTCCTCCCCCACTCTGTCGCGTTACGGGAGGTGGTGCCGGGCCGCCGGCCCGGTCCATCAGAAGAGGGGCGACCACCGGCTGGTGCGGAGGAGCTTGCTCTCCCACTGGTCACGCACGTCCAGGCTCCGGTGCATGTAGGAGCCGGGCCAGGTGGTGGGGTCGGGCTTTTCGGCCCGGGTGAGCAGCCCACCCAAAATCGACGTGTTGACCACCTTCTGCAGGAGGATGGCCTCCGGTCGGACCCCGGTGCCGTGGGAGACCCGGAAGCAGGCCTGGACGTCCAGAAGCCGCCGGTCGGGGGGTGTCTGGCGCATGTGCTGCCAGTACTCGGTGTCCCACATTTCGATGTAGTCGTCAAGGGGCGCATCGGGCCAACCGGTGTCCTGCATGAAGATGGACAGATCGTGCTCCCGCCCGTCTGTCGGGACCTCCCCCAGCCGGACATCTTGGAGCGCTGACCAGGGCACCGGTACGAGGAGCTTCCCCTGGACGGCGTAGCGGCACGAGTCGAGCTCCGCCACCAGGTCACCCAGGTCACCGGAGATCATCCGCCGGGTCAGCGTCTCCCATGCCCCACCACCGGCGACACCGGTGATGGTCACCACCTGGTAGGCGGGTCCGCTGCCCATGGCGTGATTGAAGTACCACAGCAGCCGGGTGTCGTCGCTCGACGCCAGCGCCCCCATCAGCTCCCGTCGGCAGAGCTCTTCGAACCGCTCGGCGTACCGCCCGATCACCTTGTGGGTCTCGTGCATGAAGAGCATGGTCATGGGAGCGGAGACCACGGTGCCGATCGCAGGATCCTGCTCTGCCACTGATCCCGCAACTCGAGGGCCTCGTGCATCCACGAGCCCGGTGCCACCACCTCCGGGGGAGTGTCGTTGGTGAGGAGCCGGATCAGAGGCGGGAGGTCGGAGAGCTTCTGCAGCAGAGTCACCTCGGGATACCGCCCGGCGCCCGGCAGGGTCTGCAGCGCCAGCTCGATGGACATGTGCATTTGCGAGTCCGGGGCCTGCAGCGCCTTCCGGTAGATGGCTCCGGCGGCTTCGATGTAAGAGCGGATCTTCCCCGGAAAGGGCCACATGGTGTCCTCCATGTAGAGGACCGGTGCGTGGTCCACCGGGTCGACCGGTACCGCCGACAGCGACCCGACCTCCGGTGACCAGGGCAGAGCGGTGAGGACCCGGCTGGCGGAGGAGTGCTGGAGCCCGTCGCGGTGGCGGGCCCACGAACGGAGATCGCCGTCGGCCACCCGGTCGGCGAGCCGCGCCCAGGCGGCGCCGTCTTCGACCCCGGTGACGGTGACGACCCGGTAGGACAGTCCGGTCCCGTGGGCCAACTCGAAGTACCACAGCAGTCGGGCGTCGGACCCTGCGGCCAGCGCCGGGAGCCAGCCGTCGCGGTAGGCCGCCTCGAACTGCTCGTCGGCTCTTCCGACCACCGAATGGGTCTCGTGGAGGAAGAGCACGCTGGCGACCTTACGCCCCGGTGGCGGCGTCGTCGCCGGAGGTGGTGCTCATCCACCGACCCGAGTCGTCCGACCGCGTGCCGGTCTCAAAACTCTCCACCGCGACTGTCTTGCGGGTCCGATCCGGATAGGGATCGGGGTAATCGACCACCCGGACCCGACCGGTCGGACGGTAGCGACCGGATTCGATCACCTCCCGGGGCACATAGGGATCTCTCCCCATGCTGCGGAACAGGCGGGCCGTCGGTTCCCAGATCGAGGTGCGCTCGTGCCAGCGCAGTCTGTCCAGCTTGCGCAGGAGAATGATCAGGGTCACCAGGGTGCCGGCCATGACGCCGGCCACCAATGCTCCGAGGAGCGTTCCGCCGGGCAGTACGGCGATCAGCGCCATCAGGAGGAGGAGCAGGAGCAGGAGGCTCGTCCATTCGATCGCTGACAGGGATTGACCGGTGGCGGCCTCGATGAGAGCCCGGTCGGACACCATGTCGATGCACACCTCCACCGCCTGTTTGTAGATGACCTCCTGCTGAGGGGTCGTGGGTTCCAGGGCAATCACGGCGTTGGTCAGAAGGACGTGTGAGGGCGCCGAGCGAAAGTTATCCACCAGTCGGTAGTCGATCTGATCCGTCAGCTGTCGGTCTATGAGGTCACGGACAGCCGTTCGGTCGCCTCCGGGAAATGTCTCGACCAGAAAATGGAGGGACAACAGTGATGAATTGCCCTTGCTCACGAGGTTCTGCACCAGGGCCAGGCGCTCACGGGTTCGGACGATGGTGAAGGCCATCAGGATGCCGAAGAGGAAGCTGGCGATACTGGCCAGTGCGATGTCGACTTCGATGTCCCCCCGGTGGGATCCGATCGCATAGGACACAGCGGCAACGATGACGCCGCACACCACCGGCGGGAGCACGGTCGATTCGCCATGGAGTGTGGCGGCCACCCACTGCCGGAAGTCTCTCTCCACAGGCTCACGGTAGTGGGCAGGGGGAAAAGACTGCTATTCCGGCCGGCCCATCCAACACACCGCGCTTCAGATCGTGCTAGTACGGGATCCACCAGACGGGCGGCGGCAAGGGGGAACTTGAGCCACGGCGCCTGTCCTCACCATCTGATCTGCCACGCCATGTCCTTGGGGGAACCATGCGAACCTGTCTCCGCACCATCCGCTCCGCCGTTTTCGGCCCGGAAGCACCGGAGGGCGGATCCACCGTCAGGGCCAGGCCCACGACCCGTCGGCGGTCCGTGGTCGCAACCCTCTCCCTGGTCGGAGCCACCCTGGTCCTCATGGGATGGGCACCGTCCGCCTTCGCGGCCGACGCCACCTCCACGTCGCTCGCACCCGCCAGCTCCAGCATCGTGCTGGGCCAAAGCGACTCCGGCACGGCGACGGTCACCGGCGACGCCACCTACGGCAGTCCCACCGGCACGGTGACCTTCTACGAATGCGGTCCGACCCCCTCGCCCACCGCCTGCACCTCCACGGCCGACCCGGTGGGCACCGCCGTCGGCGTCACCGCCGGAGCCGGCGACACGGCCACAGCCTCCTCGGACGCGGTGACACCGACATCGACCGGCTACTGGTGCCTGGCCGCTGACTACTCCGGCGATCCCAACTACGCCGCCAGCTCCGACACCACCGACGGTTGC
>Ga0182012_10005969_pt1 | contig 12472 bp, 10 predicted proteins | sample 612S2SmetaG_FD_120486 | JGI IMG/M metagenome (GOLD analysis project Ga0182012, IMG submission 120486) | Permafrost microbial communities from Stordalen Mire, Sweden - 612S2S metaG | ecosystem: Environmental > Terrestrial > Soil > Wetlands > Permafrost | place: Sweden: Stordalen | collected...
TTCCCACCCTGGCAGAGCGTGAAGGCAACTTCAGCGACGTTTGCCCGAGTCCGAACGACCCCGAAGATCTCAAGAAGTTATTCAACACTACCGGTAATCCCTCCGGCCCGTACGACTTCCCCATTGCTTCGTACCCGGATTGTCCTGGTGTACCCAACCGGGGGCAGATTCCGGGATATCGGCAGATGTTTCAGACGACCAATCCCGATGGCAGTTTTAGTTACAACAATCTGGTGAGTTCCAACAATCCAGCGGCGGGCATCGATCCCAACGCAGTCGCGATCCTGAATCAAAATCAGATTCCTCTACCCAACTCGTTTACTGGATGCAACTCTAGCTTGGTCGGACAGACCGACCACACCACCGGCCAGTTGATTGAGCCCTGCTATGACGCTGTCATTTCGGAGCCGACCTATTGGCGCGAAGAATTATTTCGCATCGACCACAACTTCACGCCGCGAACGCGACTGACGTTCCGCTACATTCACGACTCCTGGAACACAATCACGCCCACCCCGAATTGGGGCACGGTCAGGAATACGTTCCCCACATCGCAGAACAAGTTTGTTGGGCCCGGTCTGGACATGGTGATGCGTCTGACGCAAACCATCACGCCCACGCTGCTGAATGAAACGGTCTTCAGTTTCACCAATGCACACATTACTTTGTCCAACGTCAACGGGCCAGGCGGGGCGAATTATCTGCGACCTGCCGGACTGGGAAATCCTGACAACGTAGGCCAATGCACTGGCGGCACGACCAGCGTGGCGCAATGCCCCATGGGATACATCTTCAACAACGGATTTGGCGACAAGGTTCCGGGTTTGGTGGTCACGGGCAACAACCAGGAGTATGGCGGCTCGGGGTTTACGGCCGATCCCTCCTACACTCCGTGGGAACACACCAATCCGACCTACAACTTCCGCGACGACCTGAGCAAGGCGCTAGGGAAACACACCATCCAGTTCGGCGTGCAGTACGTGCTGGCGCAGAAGAACGAGACCAACGGAGCGCTGGGAGCGGCCTCTGGAGACGTACAAGGTTTGCTCTCGGTCAGCAACGTCAACGGAGGCGAACTCAATACCGGCAATGCGTTCGCCAATTTCCTATACAACAATGGGGAATCATCCATCTTAGGCGGAGCCAACGCCCTGCAAAGTTACACCCAGGACAGCAATCAGTTGAGGTATTACAACCGGTACCAGATTGCCGAGCCGTATATACAAGATGATTGGAAGGTCACACCGCGTTTGACGGTTAACCTCGGCATCCGCTTCAGCCTGTTCGGCAACTATCATGAAAAATATTTGCAGGCGTACAACTGGGAGCCGCAAGCCTTTAGCCAGGCTTTAGCCGCGAAGGTTCATGTGGACCCAATCACTGGGCAATTGATTCCCATGGGCGCGGAAAAACCGATTCCACTCGATTTGTCCGACTTGGATCCGCGAATCACGAACGGCATTGTGCGTTGCGGTCAGAACGGCGTGCCTGCAGGCTGCGTGAATAGTCATATTTTTAATCCCGCACCGCGCGTGGGATTCGCGTTTGATCCCAAAGGCAATGGCAAAACTTCGATCCGCGCTGGCTACGGAATCTTCTTCGAGCACGGCACTGGAGACGAAGCCAACACAGGCTCTTTGGAAGCCAGTGCGCCTGACGTTCTGAATATCACGCAGCCTCTCCCCGCAGGCTATGCCTGCATCGGAGATTACGGGACCAATTGCGACAGTTCGGGAACTGGAGTCGTCACTCACCCCGGGGCTTATCCAATCAACGTGACTTCCCTACCCACAAACACGAAGTACTCTTATTCGCAGCAGTGGAGCGTGAGTGTGCAGCAAGAGCTGCCGAAGAGCTTGGTGGCATCTTTTGCTTACGTGGGCAGCAAAGGTACCCATCTCACCGTGGAACGCCAACTCAACCAACTGGAGCCTATTTCCTCGAATCTGAATCCGTTCGCGTTACACGAACCGTTCTTGCTGTCAGTGCCCGGTTCAACCATCAATGACTGCTCCAACCTCGGCACTTCAAACAGCCCAGTCTTCACCCTACAGAATGGATCCACGATCAGTGCGAACAATCCTGCGTCGATTAATTTGCAAGTCGCGTGTCAGGGACAGAACGGAAGCACGCCCCTATTTCCTGTAGTCAACACGTTTCGGCCCTATCCTGGCATCGGCGAGATTTTCTCGCTGCAAAACGGAGCAGATTCTTCTTACAACGGATTCCAGGCTGTGATTCGTCGTACCAAGGGGCCGCTGACGGCAGGCGTCTCTTATTCATTTAGCCATTCCATCGACGACTCCTCCGATCGCACCGATCCCACCTTCGTGAACTCGCTGAGTCTGCGCTCGAATAAAGCCAGCTCGGACTTCGATCAGCGGCACTTGCTCAACATCAGCTACGTGTACTCGCTTCCCAAGCTGAGCGGGTTGCTGCACGGCTGGCGAACGGCGGGAGACAAAGAGTTGGCCCAGCAGGAACAGCAAGATGCTGATGCGCCAGTTCCTCCGCCTGCCGCTGAGACGCCCGCGCCCGGCGCAGCCGATCGCTTTGAGCACATAGTAGGAGATGGATGGCAGTGGTCAGGAATCACATCGTATCAGTCGGGCACACCGTTCAGCGTCGTCAATAATGCGGGAAGCTCTGGAATCGGAGTCCTCGACAACGCCGGAGTTGCGAACGGAGTTGGTGCAGGATCTTATCCCGACGTAATTCCTCACTTCCACGGCGACTTGCCTTCGCAAGGAAATAATGCCAGCAGTTTCGGCCCGCTGCTATTGAATCCCGATCAGTTCGTTGCCCCGCGCGGCTTAACGTTCGGGGACGCGGGAAGAAATTTCCTCAATAATCCCAGCCGCCTCAATTTCGACATGTCCCTGCTCAAGCACTTTGTGGTGAAGGAAGGCAGTGAGATTGAGTTTCGCGCGGAAGCGTTCAATATCTTCAACCACACCCAATTTCGAATCTACAATCCGGATCTGGGGAACACCGGCAGCAACACGATTAGCTGCTACGGAGGCGCGAACTACTCGGCGGGAGCATATTTCCCCGGTGGGACGGATTGCTTGACGGGAAGTTCCTTCCTGCACCCAGTCGATGCGCATCGCCCTCGCACCATCCAACTGGGACTGAAGTACAACTTTTAACGTAGGGTCCGGAAATAGATTGGACCCGCTGGTAGACTTGCGCTGGCGCGATCAAGTCGCACGATTGGCGAGGTAGCGGTTGGGTAGAGCGCGCGCTGAGTTTCCCTGTTCACTTGACTGCTAGCAGCAAGTCACCTCCATTACTCAAACATCACTGCGCGAAGTTGAAGTTTATGGCCGCCTCATCTGTATTGAGCGGATAGGGTTGAGTGTTCACGACAATGGGAGGGCACGGCCCTGAAGTCCCAACCGAGTTCCCCACACCAAGATCGAGAGCGGTGGAGCCTCCAACCAGAGAGAGTCCGGTCGAAGTAGTGTCTACAATTGCCGGGTTTCCTGCGAGGCCTGGTGTGCTTGAGGGTTGGCCGATCGTGCCAATCTGCTCGCCGTTGTAACCAAAAACCTGGAGGTAAACGCTTGTGCCACTGATCGTGCCAGAAACACTAGCGGTGGAAAAGCATGGATAATTCACCGCGTTAATGGTTCCTGTTACTGTCGCAGTGGCGGTGCCGACATTGGAACTCTGCGTCATGCTGCCGGAAACTTTAACTGGTACAGCGGCGGTGGCGCCCTCGAGCGCCTCGACGTACTGCGAGTCGATCGTGCCCGTGAAATTACCGGTGAGCGTCGGTACCAGGAAAGCGTTCCATGTGCCGGAAGTCGCGGTGGTAAAACACCCGCCACCCGTGCCTTGATAATCTCCCGACATCGAAGTGTTGTCCGATGAGATCGTTCCCAAGAAGTTCAACGTTGTGCCACTCTCCCTTACAGAGAACGTGACACTCTGGCCGGTGATCGTTCCGAGAACCGGGGAAACACCGCCGCAGTTATTCTTTTGCGCCACAGAGGGAGTCGCAACACTTCCGGTAAGCGCTTCGTTATCCTGCGCCAGGAAACCGGAAATGGAGAGCGAAGATTGGGGACGCGGTTCTTCCTGCACCAGATTCAATTGCCAATTGCCGCTAAGCGTGCTCGCGGCTGTGGAGGAACTGGACGAGCCTCCCCCGCAAGCGGCTAGTAACAGCAGGAAGAGCGCCATTGATGCGATCGATAGATTTCTCACGATATCTCTCCAGAAACAATTGCCAGACGGGAAATGATTTGGCGACTGATTAGGAGGGCATGGTCCACCACTCCCGTTCGATCAGACAGCATAACGCATGCTCCTGCTGGTCGTTGTTACGGTCAGGTTAAAACTGTGGCGATGGACTGCGAGGGAATCATCGCCGGTTGTCCCAACGGAAGCCGCTCCAATCGTGCTCTTTGCGAAAGTTTTAACATTCCATTCATCAAGAAGTTATGGGTGCAGAGATAGCATGAATCGGTCTGTAAAAGGCTTTGAGGTCATTCCATGCGCAGTTTTCTCTCCTTCTCGTTGGTGCTAACCCTCGTAGCGTTTCTTTCTGCGTGCGGAGGCAGTGGAAACGTAGCCACCTCATCAGGCGGCGACACGGGCGGAGGCGGCGTGACCCAAGGAGCAGCGACCCTTCAGTCCATTGCGGTCAACCCGAGTACCGCTGCGATCGCACAAGGGACAACGCAAGCGTTTACCGCAATGGGAACCTACTCAGATGGGAGCACGAAAGATCTGACCACCGCCGTACAGTGGGCCTGTTTGAATCCTACCGTCGTCACCGTCAGCAATACTGCGCCAACGCAGGGTCTAGCCTCATCAGTGGCAGCTGGCACGGCGTTAGTTTCGGCCACCATGGGGGCCGTCAGCAGCAATGCCACGCTAACTATAAAAAACGTCGGCCTTCAAACCACAATTGTGGATGGAGTATCTGGGAATACGCCCCTTACCATGACCCCGTCGACCGCCAACATTGGCTTCGGAGATCAGCAGCAGTTCAAGGCGGTGGCGACGTTCAGCGATGGAAGCACACAGGACGTGACCAACCAGGTCACATGGTTTGCGGTCCCATCTCCGCCGGCGCTACCTGACTCCATCATCAGTAGTGGGCTGGCGATCGGAACGAGTGCAGGGTCTAACGTTGTCAATGCAATCTTCAGTACCGGTAGCGGCGTCGCCACTGGGACGGCGACGCTGAACGTTGATTTTTCGAATCTTGTAGGACTCTCGGTGACACCCTCGACTCTGTCAGTCCCATCAAACGCCCCGTCCACCTTCTACGCGATCGGGACCTTCTCCGATGGAAGCACACGCGATTTGAGCAGCATGGCGATGTTCTCGTCCTCCAATTTCTTGGTGGCAAGTTTTGGCTATCAGGGAGGCTCGTTTGGCGCAGCCTCGCCGGGAACGGCTTCCGTAACCGCCAGCGTCTGCACGGTCGTCGATCCCATCACTTACCTGTGCGACACCATGGTCACAAGCTCGCCGGTCACGCTTACAGTTACGCCTGCAACTTTGACCTCCGTTTCAGTGCTTCCGCCCGATGCTACGATTGCGCCGACTACAAAGCTTGACATGTCTGCAATCGGTGTGTTCAGCGATTCGAGCGCGCTGCCGCTCACCAGTTCAATCATCTGGCAGCGCTCCAACTACTCGGCCTCTTTGATCAATGCGACCACGGGTGTGGTCACGGGCGTAGCGCCAGGAGGAGCGACAACCATCACCGCGCAGACCACTTCTACCTTTGACAAGATTGCGGGCTCGACGCCCCTCACAGTGAGCGATGCTGTTCTAAGCTCGATCGCCATTACGCCGTCGAGTGCGTTTACCGTCCCGGGTGCCTCGGTGACCTACAAAGCGATTGGGACATTCAGTGACGGCTCGACTCAAGACTTGACGAAAACAGTTTCGTGGAGCACCAAGGCGAGTGTTGCCTCCGTGCAAAATAACGTGGCTACGGGAACGGGCATCGGGTCCGCAGTCATCACCGCAAAACTGGGAACAATCAGCGGGAACACGACGCTTGCGGTGGCATCGCCGGAACAATTCTCACTGGGGGTGACGCCCGCTACGCTTCAGATTGCACAGCAGACTTCGGCGCAGTTCACGGCTACGGGGACCTTCGCCGATGGCACGACGCACGATCTGACGACGGCAGTAACTTGGTCGTCCTCCGACGCAAGCGCTGCGACGGTGGGATACCAAACGGGAATATTGGCGGGGCTTTCCGCGGGTACCTCCACCATTACAGCTACACTGGGTACTGTGACGAGTACCGCTCAGGCAACGGTGAGCAATGCGACGTTGACATCGATCGCGGTTTCGCCTGCAAGCCCCATCGTGGCTTTGGCGGGTACGCTGCAGCTCACAGCAACCGGAACGTTTAGCGACGGCAGTACGCAACCGATGTTGAACGTAACGTGGTCTTCCTCCAGTCCGGCGGTCGCCTATGTCAGCGCTTCGGGTTTGGCTACCGGTACCGCAACCGGTACGGCTACGATGAGTGCGACGGTCAACGGGGTTAGCGGAAGTACCGTCCTCACCGTCCAGTAGGCCAACAGTTGGAATTGTCGAGGTTTGATTGAGATTCTCGAGTTTGATAAGGGATTTCCTGGCATGATGTTTGATCTGCGATCTAAGACTGCGATCTGCGCGCTCGCCCTCGCTTTTGGGACATCGATAATGGCGCCTTGCTTAAGAGCGCAACGAGATCCCACCTTGAAGGGCGCGAACGCCGCGAACCACACCTCCGACGCAAAGGGGGGACAACAGTTAAATCGACTGCAAGGGCTTCCGACACATCAGGGAGCGAAGAATATCGCCCCAACCCTTCCTTTCGGCAATACGAAGCCGGGCAAAGTAGATCCTAAACTGCGTCAGGCGGAGGCGAACGACTCCAAGATTGCGGGGGAATCGACGAAGAAGCAGCAGGCAGCCAGGCATTCCGAGAATGCGACGGGACCCGCTCCGAAAAACGTCAGAATTGATTTCCATTCCACGCCTCAAAAAAAGACTGGAACACCCAATCAGGAAGGCAATGGTTCGGGGAGCAAGAAAAAAGGTCCGGGACGGCGAATCGCGGAAAAGCCTCATTGAGAGAAAGGTCCCCCGCTTGGTCATAGTGTTTGGTGATCATCTGCGAACACAATTTTAGATTTCTGAGATTTAAGGCATACTCATTTCGCCGCTGGGGAAACATATGACTCGGATGATCCGGATTTTGGTGGCGGGAGGGGGCGAACTGTGCCGGTTGGCCTTACGCCAGTTGCAGCGCGCCGGATACTCCGTCTCTGTGATCGGAAAAGAAAGAGACGCACTTCGGCGCGCACGGGAGATACACCCCTCCCTCATTGTCATCGACACAATGGCCTTCAGGGGCCAAGCATTTGAAATGTGCCGTAGCATCCGCCGATTGTCTTCTCTCAACGGCACTCAGTTGGTACTGATTGCTGATCACGCCTCCGAGGACGACCGGCTGTTGGGGTTTGAGGCCGGAGCCGACGATTATCTTTCCGGGCCATTCAGTGGCGTGGAATTTGTAGCCCGGATACGAGCCGTTTTGCGACGCCTTGAGCGGACATCGCCGGGCGGTATTTTGAAAGCGCAGCGTCTTCCAACAACGGTTTCAGCAGGAATGCCACTCCTCCCACCGGTTCATAGCAGTTTCAGCTCCAGGCCTGTATCAAGTCTGAAAGTAGGGGATATTGAAATAAATGAGACGGCGATGCGCCTCGCGATCGATGGCCGCGAGATTCCCATGACAGCGCTGGAATTTCGACTCATCCATTACCTGGCGGAAAACCAGCCGCGCGTTTTCACTCGGGACCAACTGCTGGATGCCGTCTGGGGGGACAATCAGTTTGTCACACCGCGCACGGTGGACGCCGCTATACGACGAATTCGGAAAAAGATAGAGCCTCGGAGTTCCTGTCCCGTGTACTTGAAGACGGTGCGAGGCGTGGGCTACAGGTTAGATCGGGCCGTGATCCGGGCTGACGGATCCAGCTTTCGGCCTGCATCCGACGCTTACCTGGCCTCTTGAAATGGCAGGTTTAAAGAATCAGATACTGGCCGGCAAGGTAGAGGCCTGACGCAATGATGGCAAGCACTACCCCTGCTGCAAGTATGAATTGCTGCCGGGAAACAATTTCGCTGGGGCGGCCGAAGCGCTTTTTTTCTAGAACGGAAGTCGATTTCGGCCGTGAGGAGTTTGGGACTTCACGCTTGTCGAATTCCTTCGGCCACAAGGGAAGATCAGTCCAGAATGTGCTCATAGGGGGAGACTCCTACCAAGGCATCGCCGTTCCGTGTTGCATTTCAACGCCTCAGTAACACTACTGCGAGGATGTGAGCGCTGGATAACGAGACCGTGAAAATTCCGTTAATTTCTGCGCACAGCTCTTCCAGCAGGCGATTGGGGAACCACCTCGGAATAATTCGGAATAATATGGAGAGTTGAAACTCTTGTAACCTTGGTGTAACGGCAGGAATATAGCATTCTTATTCCTAAGTTTTTCCAGTCGGATAATTCGCGAGGGTGCGCTACATCCGTCCTGTCCCAGAAAACGTCCCATTGATGCCTTCAAAAGCTAACGCGACGCAAGAGAGTACGCCGGCGCTGGCCAGCGTGGTCATTCCCGCGTATCAGTGCGCAGATCACATCGCGGATGCTCTCGAGTCTGTTTTGTCGCAGACCTTTTCGGATTACGAGATCTTGGTGGTGAACGATGGCTCCCCGGACACGGACGCCTTAGAGCGGTCGTTGCTCGCTTACGAATCGAAGATTCGCTACTTCAAGCAGGAGAATCGTGGTCCGAGCGGCGCTCGAAATCTGGCAATGGCGAATGCGCGGGGACAGTATGTTGCATTTCTCGATAGCGACGATACCTGGCTGCCCCATCATCTCGCAGAGCAAATCGACATGTTGCGAAGAAATCCCGATATCGATCTTGTGTACGCGGACTCAACGCTGGTCAGGGACGGCGTGACGGTGGGCCATGCCTTCGGCTCGGAGCCGCAGCATCCTCCGGTCACTTTCGAGAAAATTCTCAGCGAAGAATGCACCGTCGGCACGTCTTCGACCGTGGCCAGACGCCAAGCCTTAATCGATGCTGGACTTTTTGATGAACGCTTCCGCTGCTGTGAAGATTTCGATCTTTGGTTGCGCATGGCGTTTCTGGGTTGTCACATGGACTACCACTCAGGCGTGCACGTAATCCATCGTCTATCGCCCGACAGTCTTTCCGGCGATCGTTACGTGATGAAGCGGGCACGCATCGAGGCTTACCAGAAGGCGCTCTCGACGCTGCCAATTTCGTCCGCCCAGCGAGAACTCATCGAGCGACTCATCGCGAAGAATGAAGCCGAGTGCCAGACCGATTTAGCCAAGCAATTTCTGCACTCCGGAGAGTACGCCAAGGCGCTGGAAGCCGCGCAACGGGCCAGCTCGGCCAAGAAAAATTGGAAAATGCGGGCAGCGGTATTCGGCATACGGCGTGCGCCGCGTGCTTTTCGGATTTATCATGCGGCATATCAACAGCTATTATTGGCGCTTCATCGCATACGGGTCGCGATGCCGATGAAGTTAGGCCGGGCACTGTAGAGTCCGGATCGCGGTTTTCACTCAAATGTAACGTCATCGATCGACATTTGGAGTACTCTGAGACGTTGATTTAGGGATATTGATGATCAAGAAGATTAGAGCTGGAATCAGACTAGTTGCGGGCAAATGGCCACCGGGCCCGGAGCTTGAAGTTTATCCGGACGATACTTTCCTCATTGCATATTCAAAATCGGGGAATACCTGGACGCGTTTCTTGTTGGCCAATCTACTCAATCCGGACAAGCAGGTTACTTTCTTGAATATCCCAGAGCTTGTTCCACACTTCGACGTGATGTCCAAGCGGTTCTTTCGGGATGCGAGGCGGCCTCGCATCATCAACTGTCACGAAGCTTTTCGCCCCCATTACAAGCGCGTCATTTATGTCGTGCGAGATCCCCGAGATGTCGTCGTCTCGCTTTTTCACTTCCAGCGGAAACGCCGGATTATCGCGGACGACGACTCGCTGGATCGCTTCGTCACCCGCTTCGTTGCGGGAGAGGCATTAAAACCATCCCGGCTAGGTTCTTGGGGTGACAATGTTGCCAGTTGGCTGCTCATGCGTGATAAGGACCCCGGTTTCTTGCTGTTGCGCTATGAAGACCTGCTGGCCGGAACTGAAACAGAACTGGCAAGGGTAGCTAAGTTCTTGAACATCGAAGCGACACCCGAGCGAATCTCTAACGCTGTCGTCGCCAGTTCGGCTCACCGCATGAGAACGCTCGAAAAGATTCAGGGGAATCAGTGGCACCAGTCTAAGGATACCCGCCAGGACATTCCATTTGTCCGTGCGGCTAAGGCCGGGGGATGGGAAACCGCACTTTCGGACGAATCGGTTCGCGAGATCGAAGGTGCGTGGTCGGGAATTATGAAGATACTGGGGTATCCACTTCGTTTTGAGAACCTGCCCGAGAGACTTCCGTTGCGAGACGCTGAGAAACTCTTGCGATGATTTATGGCGTCAAGCGCGTCCTTGCTTACTTGATGGGCGCCGATGTCGCTGGGCGCGCGTTAGCAGTTTATCCCGACGACACCTTCATCGTCTCGTATCCCCGCTCTGGGAATACTTGGACTCGATTTCTGGTTGCCAACCTGCTTCATCCAAATGAACCCGTGAGCTTTGACACAATCGAACGTCTCGTACCCGACGCGGAGGCGCAATCCAGCAAGTATCTGAAGCGAATCCCACGACCCCGCGTCATCAAGAGCCACGAGTATTTCGATCATCGCTACAAGAAAGTGATCTACGTTGTTCGCGATCCTCGCGATGTCGCGCTCTCGTATTACAACTTTTCGCGAAAGTATCGTTACATCGACGATGCCTATCCGCTGGAAAGCTTTGTAGGCGATTTTGTGCATGGCAGGCTTAGCTCCGCCGATTGGGGTACGTGGGGTGAAAACGTAGGCAGCTGGATATCTACGCGGCTTGGCCGAGAAAACTTCCTGCTGTTGCGCTACGAAGACTTGATCGCCAATCCAGAAGCGGAGATCGCGAAGATGGCGAACTTCTTCGGAATCAAGACAGATGCAATGCACATTCGTAATACTGTAGAGCGAAGCTCGGCCCATCGTATGCGGGAACTGGAAAAAGCTCAAGGCAAAGATTGGATTTCGACAAAGGATAAACGTCCGGATATTCCGTTTATCGGAAGCGCTGCATCGGGGCGCTGGAAGTTGGAGCTGTCCGCGAACTCCGTTGCGGAGATTGAAGCGGCGTGGGGAACTCTGATGAAAACTTTAGGCTACGAATTGTCAGCGCGGAGAATCGCAGGCGACGAGGAGTTTCGGGGCGTGCAACCCGCCGTATCCGCGGGGCAGCATTGAGTTCGGGGTCCGAGATAGTTTTTCTTATGTATCACGAGCTCGGACTGCCCGGTCGGAGCCTCTGTCAGTCCGATCCTGGCTACACGAGGTATGTCTTAGACGCCTCAAGTTTTGAAGCCCAGATGAAGTTCATCAAACGCGATGGCTGGAAAGCTCTGAGTGTTGGGCAAGCGCTTAAATTTCCCGCTGGTCCGAATGTCGCGGTCACCTTCGATGACGGGTGCGAAACCGATCTTCTCGTTGCCGCGCCGATTCTTCTGGCGCTCGGTTTCAACGCCACCTTTTATATCACCTGCGCGTTCCTTGAAACCAAAGGCTATCTGAGCAAAGTGCAACTCAAGGAGTTGAGCGATCTCGGTGTCGAGATCGGCAGCCACTCTATGACTCACGCCTATCTGACCGACCTGGATGACGACGCTTTGCACCGGAAAATCGCCGAATCAAAGACTTACTTAGAGCAATTGCTAGGCAAGCAGATCGAGCACTTTTCATGTCCCGGCGGACGATATGACCATCGCGTAGCGAAAGTTGCTAAGGCCGCGGGATATCGCACTGTCGCCACGAGCCGCATACACTCGAATTCCGCGGCGACCGATCCTTACGGTTTGGGCCGAGTCGCGGTGATGCGGGGCACAACCTCCGATGAGTTCGCAGGACTTTGCAAAGGCCGGGGCTTTTGGAAAATGAATCTCCGCAACAACCTGCAACAGAGTGCGAAACATCTTTTAGGTAACGCGGTCTATGACCGGGCGCGCGCTGCCATTCTTAAGTGAACTCAAGGATTTTGTAAGGAGAACTCTCATTGAATTCTGAATTTCCTTTAACGATCGTTTTTCAGAGCATGTCCCGATGGTTGATCGTCACAATCATGCTTGCAGGCGCCATTTTTGGATTAGACCACTCCGCAGACGCCAAGCCCGGCTTCGACGGTCCGGCTGAACTTCCTCGAGTGCACGTAGAAAGCGCGCTGGCACACACTCCAGCGGATGGCGCAGTTCACGCAGTGCGTGACGGGGAAGACATACAGAAGGCTCTGGACAACGCAAA
>Ga0182012_10005971_pt1 | contig 12470 bp, 10 predicted proteins | sample 612S2SmetaG_FD_120486 | JGI IMG/M metagenome (GOLD analysis project Ga0182012, IMG submission 120486) | Permafrost microbial communities from Stordalen Mire, Sweden - 612S2S metaG | ecosystem: Environmental > Terrestrial > Soil > Wetlands > Permafrost | place: Sweden: Stordalen | collected...
GCCGGCGAAGCGGTAGAATTTTCCATCGTGGTCGACGGTGGGGGCGGGGTCGGTCCAGATGCGCTTGAGAATGCCGACGTATTCGTCGGTGCGGGCGTAGCGGTCGTCCTTGCCGAGTGTGTCGCCGTCGCGGAACTGGTCTTTGTCGTCGCCGCCGGTAATGACGTGCATGGCGGCGCGGCCGCCGGTGATCTGGTCGAGGGTGGCGAACTTGCGGGCGGCGAGGGTGGGGGCGACGAAGCCGGGGCGGTGGGCGACGAGGAAGCCGAGGCGTTCGGTGTGGGCGGCGGCAGCGGCGGCGATGAGGAAGCCGTCGGGGCCGTCGGAGAAGTAGCCGACCAGGACCTTGTCGAAGCCGCCGTTTTCCGCGGCCTGGGCGAAGTCGCGGATGTAGCCGCGGTCCATGATGACCGGCGGGGGCGCAAGGATCTCCGAGGCTTCGCGGTGGTGGATCATGCCGATGAATTCGACGGTCATGGGGCGTGGTTTCCTCGCGTGGTGGTGCTTTTGGGGGAGTGTAGCGGGAGGTGGCGGTGTTGGGCCAGGGGCGGGGTCCGATGCGGGTGGGGTTCGGTCACCGCGGGGCGGGCTGGCGCCGGAAGAAAAAGTCTTCACCACGAAGTGCACGAAGAACCACAAGGTGGCACGGAGGGCGTCTGGGAACCCGCCATAGAACCGGCAGGATAGCACGGGTCTGCAATACGTGCAGCGAACGCTCTGATCCTAAACTTCTGATACGCCAATAGAGATATCGGCCGAATTTTGACAAAGCTGCGCCCGTCATAAACGCCAGCCCAAAGGGCACCCGAGTCACGCCATCGAGGCCTTGAAGGCCGCCCATTCGCATAATCCCTAGACCGACCGACAACATTATGACGGTCACTACAAGCAGTTTGAGTGATACGAGAAAGATCACACCGATTGCATTTATGAATCCGACATTCTCGAATGGGTCGACAGGATGCAGCATTGCGCCTCGCCGAAGGGATTCAGTTCGTGTGATGAAGTACAATCCAAGGATCGCACCCATGCACAATCCGGCGTAGATGGCGACGGTTTGAGGCGACGAGGGGATGATCATCAAACACCATTGCCAACTGTTCGTATTTTCTTTGCCTCTTCACAACGACACTGCTTCAGGTTGGCGGAAACTGCATGTTTGGCTCAGCCCCGTTTCACGGTCAATCAGACGATAGCTACTGCGTGGCCTGATGAGTCTCCGCACCTCAGCTGGAAACCGATCTGATATTGGCTACTGTCCGATCAGGCGGTGCGGAACGAAAATCGTTTGTGCAGGATATAGCTGGTGACGACGGGGCTGAGGACGCCGATCACGTGCGCCACGGTCTCCGAATGCCAGGTGAAGCCGACGGCGGGGAAGACGATCTCGGCCAGGCCGACGCTGACCAGCCAGACCTGGGCGAAGGCGACGCCATTGACCAGGGCGAAACGAAAAAACTGGCCGTGCGCGCCGCCACCCACCGGCTTGAACACGAACATGCGGGCCAGGATGAACGCCGTGGTCATGCCGACGAGGTAGGCGAGACCGACCGCGGCCTCGTAGCCGACGAAGCTTTCCAGCGCCATGCGGGTGAGGATGTTGACGGCGGCGGCGATGCCTCCGGTCAGCAGGAAGATGGCGAACTGGGTGCGGTCAGACATTGCGGTTGTCAGGCAATTCGGTTGGCCATTTCGCGGCCGAGACGGACGCTTTCGGCGATGCCGCGGTCCTCGGGGTAGTAGGAGCTGGTGTCGGCGATCTGCAGGCCGGCAATGGCGCTTTGCACCGGCGGCATGCGCGCAAGGAAGCCGGGCGGGCAGACCGGCTGGGCGTGGCGCAGGCGGCCGACATGGGAGGCGATCAGGTCGTCATCGGTCAGCGCGGGGTTGATGCGGCGCAGGGTGGTCATGACCTCCTGCACGAAGACCGCATCGGGGCGGTTCCACAACCTGTTCGTTACTGGCATGTAGTACGGCGTATAGACGACAGTATCGCCGGTGCCGGGGGCGCGCAGGCGGGAGAACTCGATGATGCCGGGGACCGGGATGGCGGGATCGACGATGTTGACCCAGAAATGCGGGGTGACGGAGCGTTTCAGCTTCACCACGACGCAGGTGACGCCGATGTTGAGGATGGCGTCGTAGGCGGCGCGTTCGATTTCCGGCAGGTCGGGGATCAGGGCGGTGACGTGCGGGGTCGGGACGGTGGAGATCACCGCGTCGCAGTCATACCGAGCCTTGGCGGTCTGCACGGCGGTGACGCGGTTGCTGGAGACTTCGACTTTGACGGCCGGTTCGCCGAGGCGGATGCTGGCGCCGGCGGCGGCGATTCGCTGCATCAGCGCATCGACCAGGGTCTGCGAGCCGCCCTCGATGTAGCCCATTTCTTCCTGCATCATCGACTTGCGGGAGCGGCCGACGCGGCGGATGCGGGTCCAGATCCAGGAGGCGGAGATTGGGTCGGCGTATTCGTGGAATTTCAGGTTGAACAGCGGCACCCAGAGCTTGCGGTAGACGCTTTCACCGCACCAGCGCTCGATCCAGTCCTTTGCAGATGTGTGTTCCAGCACCGGCCAGCTGTCGCGCTTGGTGCAGATGAACATCAGCGCGCCGTAGCGGAGCTTCTCGATCAAGGTCAGATGCGGGAACCTCAGCAGCGAGACCGGATCGCCCCACGGATACAGTGCGCCGCCCATGAAATACCCCATCGAGGTCGGACGCCAGCGCATCTTGTCGGCGATGCCGAGTTCGCGCATCAACGCGAAGGTCGGTTCATCGGCTTTGCAGACGAAGTGGTAGAAACGCTCGATCGACAGGCCGGCGAGGTCGAAATGCGCGGCCATGCCGCCGGCTTCGGGCGCGGCCTCCAGCAGGGTAACCTGGTGGCCGTTCTTTGCGGCCTGGTAAGCGGCGGCGAGGCCCATCGCACCCGCCCCCAGAACGACGATTTTTGCCACGGCGGTTCAGAACTCCAGGCTGATTTGGGCGTAGTGCGGGTCGCGGAACGTTTCAAACAAAGCGTCACGCAGTTTGGTGGCGCGCACGCCGAAGATGGTGGGCCAGTCGATGACCTCGAACACATCGGGGGTGACGAGCGCGCGCAGTTGCTGGGTGGTGAAGGGCGGGTTCTTGTTGACCAGGGCGTAGCTGCGCAGCAACAGCCAGAACAGGGCGTAGGGGATTTTGACGATCGGGGTTTTCGCCTGAACGGCTTCACGGACGAGGCGCATCAGGTCGATATAGTCGATGCGTTCGAGGCCGCTGATGTTGTGGACGCTGCCGCTGAGGCGCTGATCGAGGCAGGCGATGATGATGTTGCAGAGATCGCCAGCGTAGAGCGGCTGGCGGAGGTAGCGGCCGTCGCCGGGGATCGGGAACACCGGCACGCGCTGCATGAAGCGGGCGAGCCAGCCAAGGTGCTTGCGGTCGAACCAGCCGAACATCAGGGTGGGTCGGAGCACGACGACCGGATTGCAGGAGGCCAGCACCATAGCCTCCTGTGCCTTTTTGCTTTCGGTGTACCAGTCCACGGCGGCGGAATTGACCACCGAGGAGCTGAGGTGGACGAGGTGGCAGCCGCCCTGTGCGGCGACGGCGTCGAGCAGGTGCTTTGTGGCGGTCAGGTTGTTGCGGGTGAAATCGTTCTGGTCGAGGCTGCCGATCTGGGCGTGGGCCACGACGATCGAATCCATGCCGAGCAGGGCTTGCTGCCAGGGGCCGGGTTCGGCCATGTCGGCCTCGATGACCGCGATGTCGGGGTACAGACGGCGCAGTAGGGCGGTGTTGGCGCTGTGCTTGTCGATCGCGACAATACTGTGGTCGCCGTCCTGCTTGAGGCGGGCGATCAGGTTCTGGCCGATCAGGCCCGCGGCGCCGGTGATCGCGATCTTCATGCTGGATGCTTACAGGCCCAGACAGTGTAATAGGACCCGTCACGAACCGGCTGGTATCCGGTGTGGAACAGCGTTTGGAACTGCCGGGAAAACATCGGTTCGGGGCCGTACGGGCTGGTGATGGAGAAGGGTTCGCCGCCCTTGGGGATGATCCAGAACGGAGTGGTGCAACCGGTGACCAGGCGATCGACCACATGTTCTGGGACGCCGCCTTTTTGCAGGTCCATCCAGGTGGTGGTGTCGTAGGGCAGCTTGCCGCCGGCGAAGACTCCGATAACTTTGTATTCGGCCTTGTTGTCGGAGCCGTAGTCGCCGACGCCCATGATGGCGGTAGGATAGTCTCGGTAGAGTTGCGTTGCCTCGTCACGGACGCCGGGGTCGTCATTCAGCCGGTCCCAGGTGCGCAGGCCGAGGATGTTGGACTCGAAGCCGGGCGTGTAGGCGATGGCGGCGACGAGGAAGGTGGCCGAGAGGGCGCCCGTCCAGGCGTCGACGGCGCCGGGGATGCGGACAGTGCGGGTGGCCTGGACCAGCAGGTAGGCGAAGGCGGGCAGGAATGGCAGCAGATGGGTGGGACCGGCTCCGTTCTTGGCGCCGATGCCGCAAACGATGATGACCGCGGCGAGATAGGTGAGGCCCATGGGGAGATCGGGCTGGGGCTGGCCTCGCGCGCGGCGGGCCATCATCAGCAGGACGGGCAGGATCAGCACGGCGCCGAAGCGCAGGTTCTGCATCAGGAGGAACCGGGCGAAGCCGTGCTGGAGGGTCGCCTGCAGGAAGGCGACGTAGTGCGGCAGCGAGACGTTGGGGGCCAGGAAGGGCAGCACGAGGGCAAGCAGGCCGCACACGGTGCCGATGGCGGCGAGGCGGAGGGCGGCGGCGGTGGTGCCGGTGGCGGCCAGCAGGGCGACGGCATAGGGCAGGATGTAGAGCGCGCCGTGGATTTTCATGTTCACCGCGCAGCCGCCGAGCAGGCCGAGGGCGACGGCGGCGGCGACGGGGCGAAGGCGCAGGAGGCTGCACAGTGCCAGGGCGGCGAATAGCAGAAGGTAGGGTTCGGCTCTGACCCAGTAGGCGGCGCGCCAGTAGCAGCCAGCCATGATGATGACGATCGCCACCGGCAGGATGGTCAGACGAGCCGAGGGGAGCAACGGGCGCAGCGTCCAAAGCAGCACGAGGCAGGCGAGCCAGAAGCCGGCGAAGGCCGGCAGTTTGGAGATCAGGATCGACGGGCCGAGGGACAACGCGGCGGCCGTGACCTGAAACAGCAGCGGCCCGTATTGCAGGCCGTAAATGCCCTCCCCGTCGGTCCAGCCAGGGTAGAGCGGATCGCCGTTGCGATAGAGCCAGGAGACAGCGGAGATCGACGCCTCGACATGGTCGAGATAGCCGGTGTTGGCGAGATACGACCCGGAGACGAAGGCCATGACGAGGATGATGGCGGCGGCTACGGCCAGTGCGGCGGTTTCGAGCCAGCGGGCGGACCAGCCGATCCAGCGGGCCAGGAGTGGCATCGCCAAAGCGAGGCAGGGCAGCAGCAACATGGCCGGAACGTCGCGGTAGCGTCCGGCCAGGTACTGAAAATTGTTGATCACGTCATGGATGAGATCAACCACGCGGCACCATGCTGTCGATTGTGAGCGGCAACGCTTGTTTCCGACCGGCCGGAGGGGGCGAACCGGGTTTGGTTCAGGGTGTCATCGTTGCGGGGTGATACATTTCCGGGGTGCCGGGACGCAAGCGTTGTGATGCGGGGGCGGCGTTGTGTGTGCGGTTTGGGGTGGTCCCGGACGCGTCGGGGCGGGGTCTTCACAGCGCGCGACGGTCTGCCTGTTGCAGACCGTCAGAGATGAACGCCTTCGAGACGGATTTCCCGCATGAGTGGCGTACGCTCGTTGTAAGCCTCTGCCGCGTAAACGATTGCATTCACGACTTCGCCGGTTTCGTCGATGAGATTGCTGCTCAGATGCGCGAGCCGATCCAGTTCCCGGTATCGGTTGCCCATATTCCGCAAGAACAGGGCAATGTCGTAGTCGGACTCCGGGCGTGCATCACCGCGGGCGCGCGAGCCGAACAACACGAAGCGCTCAAGGCGATCCGCATAGGTTTCCGTCAACGCTTCGCGGAAGCGAACCAGTACGGGATCAGTCGTGATCCCACTTGAATCCATAGGCCCTCTGGAGCGTGAAACGGAAACCCGAACGCGACATGAGCCGACTGAGCGATAATAGCCCAGAAAATATTCCCTGGCCGCTTCTCAAGGTCCGCCCCGCGGAACGCTCGGTCGCCCGGCGCCTCTGGTCGCCTGGAGCGGCGATCATGGAAGCGGGGCGGGTTCCGCGTCGGGCAGCAGGGCGACGCGACGGGCGAAGCCGGAGGCGAAGCCAGGGTCGATGTGGGGGCGGAAGCGGTCGATCGCGGGGTAGCCGGCGTGGAAGGTCGCCGCCGTCATCAGCCCGTCCTTGGCCGGGTAAAGGCGGCCGCCGGCCTGCACCACAAGCTGCTCCATGCGGTGCAGCAGGGTTTTCGTGCGGTCGCCGCGGTTGGGGAAATCCAGCGCCAGCGTGGCGCCGGGGCCGGGAAACGACATCATGCCCGGCGAGGTGCGGTTGCCGAACAGTTTCAGCACTGACAGCATCGAGGCCTGCCCCGATGTCGCGATCATATTCAGCAGTTCCTTGACCACGTCGTGCATCACGCCGGGAGGAATGCGGCACTGGAACTGGTACAGGCCGTTTGGGCCGTACGCCTTGTTCCACTCGCCGATCGCATCCAGCGGGTAGAACACCTTCTCATAGCTGCCGATCTGCCGGGATCGGCGGCGCCATCCCAGTTTGCGCCAGTATGTGGCGTTGAACGGCGGGACCGTCAGCGGCGTCACGAGGGAGAACGGCAGCATCACCGGAAAGCGGATGCGGGGCCGCAGCGGCGGCGGTTCGGCGCCGCGCCCGGGGACGTGGCGGGCACGCGAATAGATGCCGCGGCCCAGCGAGCGGCCGCGCGAGACACAATCGATCCAGGCGGCGGTGTATTCCCAGTCCTCATCGGATTCGCCGGCGAGATCGAAGAAGTCGGCGAGGCCGTTGAATCGGATATCCTCGGCTTCGACGGCGAGGCCAGGGACGCGGCGCATCTGGATGGTGGCGCTGAGGATCATGCCGGTCAGACCGACGCCACCGACGGTCGCGGCGAACAGTTCGGTGTTGTCGTGCGGCGTGCAGATCCGGGTTGTGCCGTCGGTGCGAGCCAGTTCGAGCGACAGCACGTGCGAGCCGAAGGTGCCGTTCTTGTAATGGTTCTTGCCGTGTACGTCGTTGGCGATGGCGCCGCCGACGGTGACGAAGCGGGTGCCGGGCGTCACCGGCAGCAGCCAGCCGCTGCCATCGGCATCCGGGCGGCAGGCGACGGCAAGGATATCGGCCAGGGTGACGCCGGCCTCACAGGTCAGCACGCCGGTGACGCGGTCGAAGGCGATGAATTTGTCCAGGCCGCGGCAGTCGATCAGGCGGCCGCCCTGGTTCATCCCGACATCGCCGTAGGACCGGCCGCAGCCGCAGGGCAGCACGGGCCGCTCGTCCTCGGTGAGGCAGGCGGCGGCTTCCTCACGGGTCGATGGCCGCGCGACCTGGTGCGGTGCGCGGATCACGCGGCCCCAGGATTCGTAATCGGTCCGCCAGCGTTCGGTCAAAACCGAGCGACCAGCATGATTGCGACGACGACGGCGCCGAGGACGAGGGAGAAGCGGTCCTTCAGGGCGAAGAGGACCGGGTCCTCGCTCATGCGGCCATGCACGCTGAGGTGCCAGAGACGGAGAATCCAGACCAGCAGCACCGGCATGACGCCCCACAGCGCGTCGGGGTTTTGGTAGATCGCTCGCGGATATTGTTCGTTGATCAGGTAGATCATGAAGATGACGATGGAGGAGACGCCGGTGGAGACGCCGGTGGCGAGCAGGATGGTCATGTCCTGCTGGTTGTAGCCGCGGGCGCTGCCGCCCTCGCCGATCGTGCGGACGACGCGATGCAGTTCGGCGTACCGCTTTATCGCGGCCAGGCCGAGGAAGAACATCATCGAGAAGGTCAGCAGCCAGGGCGACAGCGGGGCGGTGACGACCATGCTGCCAGCCAGCACGCGCAGGGTGAACAGTCCGGCCAGGACAGTGACGTCGATCATCGGCAGCCGCTTCAGCGTGGCGCTGTACAGCAGGGTGATGACCAGGTAGCTAACCAGCACGACGGTACAGCCGATGGGCAGGGCTACGAGACTGACCAGCAGCGCGCCGGTGATCATGACGGCGGCGGCGAGCAGCCCGTCGCGGACCGAGATGGCGCCGGACGCCAGGGGGCGATGGCATTTGCGCGGATGCGCCCGGTCGGCGGCGAGGTCGGCGAGGTCGTTCAGGAGGTAGGTCGCGGATGCCAGCACGCCCATGGCGATGAACAACACGACGCTTGGGATCAGCGCGCGGTATTGGCCGGCGAGGACCGGCGCGACGAACACCAGCACGTTCTTCGCCCAGTGCTTGAGGCGGAAGGCGCGCGCCCAGACCATCACGTCCGGCCGCGGCAGCGGAAATTTGGCCTCAATGTTGGGGCTGGCGTTGAGCTTGACCAGCAGGCGGACCTTCGGCCCGACGAGGATCGAACTGGCGGCGCGGGCGAAGATCGGCAGATCAACGGTGCTGTCGCCGGCATAGGCGAAGACGGGGCCGAATTCGGCCTCGATGGCGCGGACCTTGGCGGCGCCGCTGAGGTTGGTGACGCCGTCGGAGCCGCGGACGACGTCGAAGAAACCGAGGTGGGCGGCGACGGCGTCGGCAATGGACTGGTCAGCCGCGGTAAAAAGGCCGATGCGGCGGCCGGAGGCATGCTCCTTGCGCAGGTATTCCAGCAAGGGCTGGTTGTAGGGCAGCGCGGTGGGGTCGAATGCGACGTCTGCGGCGACTCCGCGTTTCACGGCGGCCTTGCCGGCGGGCAGGGATCGGGCGAGCGGGACGATCCGCAGCGGCGACTGCTTCAGCAGGCCAATAACGCTTTCATGCAGCGTGTCGGACAGGATCAGGGTGCCATCGAGATCGACGGCGAGCGGCGGACGCATTGTCATGCCGGCCGAGCCGGTGTGGTTGTGCCGGTGGCGATTGCTGTTGCCGCTCCGGCATCATTCCGCTGCGACCCGAACATGCTGTGTCCTTCAAACGGCCGGGCGGACCGCCGCGCGGGGCGTATTAGCAAAGTGCCAGCGCTGATTGCAATCAGGAATGTTCCAGCACGCGCCGCGGTTCGGCGTTGCCGGGCTCGGCCACCACACAATAATACATCCAGCCACGCGGATTCTTCCTCCGATCGGCAGGGCGAGGCGGGGGCGCCGGGAGCTTCTTTTTCAAGGCGGATGAGGCGGATGTACGGGAGTGCGCCGGGAGACCGGCAATGAGTAGGAGGTGAAAGTCCACTACGACGACGACCTGGCGAGTGACATCGCCCCCGAGACGCGAAAGAATCCGACCCCGGCGCCGACTGAGTTCCCATACAGGAAGGCAACCTGGGGCGCCGCGTCATCGCGAGCGGCGAACCAACCCGGCGTGGTCAGAGAACCCAGCATGCAAGGGCGCTCCTTGTTCGGGAACCGAGATATCTCGTTGCTGGCCGATGGTGGTGCACACCATTGGTCCGCGTGGGGAAGGGGTCAAACCGGGCAGCGCCCCATACTTCAGCCCGGCGGTGCCACGATACCGGAACGAAGAAGACGTTTGCTTCATCGGCTTTAAACAAAGAACCAACCAACGCAGCCCGGCGGGTCGGCCATTGCAGTTGTAGCTCACGCGGAACATATCAGCCTGGTCAGTTTCGAAACATCATCGAGCGTGCCAATCTCGTGAATCAGCGCGAGGCTGGCTTCGATCCCGTCGCCGGGCAGTCCGGCGGCCGGCATCAGGGTGCGGTATTTCGTATCGACGTCGGTCCAGGCGATACCCAGCGCGCCGGCGCCGCGCGGCACATAGACCGTGTTGGTAAAAGAACGACCATCGCGCGTAAGGATCGTGACCGTTGCGCCCTGGCGGTAGCGGCCGGCATCCGCCTCCGGCGGCGGGCCAACGCGGATCTTGTCGATCAGCGCATGGATGACCGGATCGGCGATTTTCGCGTCACTGGCATGTACCCATGAGAACGATTTGTCAGCAGCGCCGGCGGCGGTGAAATAGGCCGGGCTGTGCGCCATGTCGATCAGGTTGGACGGATGCAGCGGGCCGCTCAGCCGGGTGAAGCCGGGGCGGGAAACCGTGATGCTGGCAACCTCCGCTGCGTCGATGGCGCCCTCGCGCGCGGCGTTGGCGGCAGCCTCGGCGAAGGCATGGAAGGGATGGCCGCCGGGCACCAGCTTGATCGCCATGTCGGTGACGATGTCCCAGCTTTGACCCAGATCGCGGGTGGCGATGGCGGAAGCGGTGGCGCCGTCCACGCCGCCGAACGCCTCGAAGAAGCCTTGCCGAACTTCCAGGATACGCTCCTCGGCAAGGTAACCGCGCTGGGCGGCGAGGGTGGCGTTGACGCCAAGCTGGGCGGCCAGCCCCGCATGGTATTCGCGGGCGACGCTGGTGTCGGCGGCGGTGGCGAGGCCGCCGATCGAGGTGGCGGCGATGGCGATCGACTGTGCCGTCTGGGCGGGGCTGAGGCGCAGCATCGTCGCGGCGGCGACCGCGGCGGCGAAAACCGCGCCGAGGCAGCCGTGAAAGCCGCGGTTGCGGAAGCCGGGGGTGATCGCCTCGCTGATGCGCCCGGCGGCCTCGTAGCCAAGGACGATCGCCCGCAGCACGTCCGCACCGGACGCGCCAATCCGTTCGGCAAACGCAAGGGACGTGGCGGTCAGCGGGGTGCCGGCATGCACGATATTGCGCAGGTCGCTGTCGTCGGAAGCGGCGGCGTCGCTGAGCATCGCGTTCGCCCGCGCAGCCTCGGCGACCGGCAGTTTCGGCCCGGGTTCGAACCAAAGCGACGCGTCCGCGCGGCCGCCCTGTTCACGGGCGAGGTCGCGGATGATCTGAGCGGACCGGATGGTGGTGCCGCAGGCGGCGGAGGCGAGGGTGCTGGCGATGATCATCGCCGCATGCTGCATTGCCTGCGGCGGCAGGTCGGCATGGGAGGTTCCGGCCAGGAAGTCGGCGAGGTCCCGGGCGACGGTCATTTGTTACGCCGCCTGTTCGATGGTGGCGGCGTCGCCGCCCAGTGTGGTGCGCCGGACGTCGCGGACTTCGTTATGATCGAAACGACGCGCGCGATGCATCGTAGTGCGGTTATCCCAGATCACGAGATCATTCACCCGCCATTCGTGCGAATAGACGAAGCGCTCCCGGGTGGCGAATTCGGTCAGGTCGCGCAGGAACATGCGTGCCTCGGGGATACTCCAGCCGAGGATCGTGCCGGCGTGGGACGAGAGAAACAGCGATTTCCGGCCGGTGACAGGATGGGTGCGCACGAGGCGCTGGCGGACCGGGCGGAAGGCGGCGAGTTCCTCCGGCGTCATGTCGGTGAAGCCGATCGCCTCGCGGGAGAAGCGCAGCGAATGTTCGCAGACCAGATTTTCGACTTCGCGCCTGGTGCGGTCATCCAGGGCGTCGTAGGCGGCGCGCATGTCGGCGAATTCGGTGTTGGCGCCCCAGGACGGGATCACCCGCCCCGACAGCAGCGAATACTTGGCCGGGATCGGGCGGAACGAACTGTCGGAATGCCAGAGCCGGTCACCGAGTTTGAAGAACCAGACCCGGTCCTGAACAGACATGATGTTGCCCGACTTGTCGAGGTTGGAGAAGTCCGCGATGCCGGCGCCAAGGCGCGACTCCTCCTTTTTGCGGATATGGCCAGGGGTGTTGTAGCCCTCAAGTTCGCCGAAATGGCGGGTAAAATCGATTTGCTGCTGGTCAGTCAACGGCTGGTCGCGGAACACCAGCACGGCATACTGATCCATGCCGGCCTCGATCGCGGCGACATCAGCCGGGGACAGCTTCGTGCTGCAATCCACGCCGCTGACTTCACCGGCGAACACCGGATGGATCGGGCGGATCGACAGGGTCATGGCATACCTCCCTTCTGGATTGCCGCATCATGGCACGGCGCGCGCGCAGGTCCACTGTGCGGGCGCTGTCAGCGGAACGGGGGCTCGTCGAAGCTGCGCAGTTTGCGGGAATGCAGCGCGCCGAGGTCGCGGCGCAGCAGGTCCAAAGCGGCGATGCCGATCCGCAGATGCTCGCCGACCGCGCGCTGGTAGAAGGCGCTGGCGGTGCCGGGCAGTTTGATCTCGCCGTGCAACGGTTTGTCGGACACGCAGAGCAGCGTGCCGTAGGGGACGCGCAGCCGGTAGCCCTGCGCCGCCAGCGTGCCGCTTTCCATATCGACAGCGATGGCGCGCGACAGGTTGATCCGGCGGCGTTCCTGCGACCAGCGCAGTTCCCAGTTGCGGTCGTCGTAGGACACGACGGTGCCGGTGCGCAGCCGCTGTTTCAGTGCGTCGCCGCGCTCGCCGGTGACCAGGGCGGCGGCTTCCTGCAACGCAACCTGCACCTCGGCGAGTGCGGGGATCGGGACC
>Ga0182012_10005972_pt1 | contig 12469 bp, 12 predicted proteins | sample 612S2SmetaG_FD_120486 | JGI IMG/M metagenome (GOLD analysis project Ga0182012, IMG submission 120486) | Permafrost microbial communities from Stordalen Mire, Sweden - 612S2S metaG | ecosystem: Environmental > Terrestrial > Soil > Wetlands > Permafrost | place: Sweden: Stordalen | collected...
CCGAGGAATCGGCGGCGGGTGGGGTCGAGTTCACCGGCTTTGAGCGCGGGCACTAAGTCACCGCGCGTCATGCTAAACGCCGGTAAGAGACCAAAGAGCAGGGCGCTCGAAAGCGATACGGCGAGGGTCAAGAAGAGTACCCGCTCGTCTAGCTGAACATTGAGATCTATGGGAGTGTCGCTGGGAATAGTGACGGTCGAAACAAAGCCAATGCCGGCATAGGCGACAAAGAGGCTGAGAAGGCAACCTCCCCCGGCGACCAAGGCGCACTCAGTCAGCAAAGTGCGAATGAGGCGAGCGCGGCTGGCGCCGATGGCCACGCGGACGGCCAACTCGCGTGAACGGGCGCGGCCGCGGCTAAGGAGCAAATTCGCGATGTTAGCGCAGGCGATGAGCAAGACAACGCTTACTAACGAGAATAAGAAGGCTGCCAGCATGAAATCGTAGGTTTGTACATCAAAGCGCGTTTGCATCTCGGTGCGCACCGCCGCGCTAAAGCCTTTATTCGTTTTCGGGAATGCTTTTGCAAGGGCAGCCGCCAAAGCTCGAGCTTCACCGCTGGCCGCTTGTTGGGTAACGCCAGGCTTGATGCGGCCCTTGACGATGAAGGCACGGCTGGCGCGGTTAGTGAGAAGATCGGCGTCGGTTCTCGTTAACGCCGGCGCCATCATGGCGGGAACGAAGACATCCGGATGATAGAACTGATCGAGGCCAGTGAAAGACTGGGACGCGACACCGATAATCGTGAAATCGATGCCATTGAGGAGAACGTGTCGGCCGGCGATGTTGGGATCGGCGGCGAATTCGTCGCGCCAAAATTTATAGCTCAGAACGGCCACCGCGTCGCGTCCGGGCACCTGGTCTTCCGCGGGACGGAAGGTTCGCCCGAGGGCCAGCGGAATGTTGAGATCGTCAAAAATGTTGCCGCTGGCAAGCAGGCCCGTCTTACGGCGCGGCAGATCGTTCTTATCCTTGGCGAAGCCAAAGGAGGCGATTTCGGAGGCGATGAGGCCGTTGAAGGAATGGTTGAGGCGGCGGAAATCGGCGAAGTCCGCAAAGGAAACAGAACCGAACGTGCCGCTAGGAGAAAGCGAAGAGAGAGTGAGGAGTTGACTGGGATTCGGGACAGGCAGCGGGCGGAAGAGCAAGCCGTCATAAAACGCAAAGAGCGTGGCGCCGGCGCCGACGGTGAGCCCGATGGAGAGGATGGCGGTGGACGCGAAACCGGGATTCTTGCACAGGGTGCGGAAGGCGAAGCGCAGATCGTTCATGACGCTGAGTGGTGAGCATTTAGTAGGCCGTTGGTAAACAGGAGAAAAATAGGGGTTTGGGAGGGTAGCGGACGAAGAGAGTGTGCGGTTGTGGGAAAGGGTGGGACGTTAGAGGCCTGGCGGACACCGCCTCGCGCGGTGGCCTCCGGCCCCAAAGGCGTCTTGGCGACCGTTCTTAATGACCTGAGACGGATGGAGGCTAAAAGCAAACCGATCTCACCTCGCCGCCACTCTCTTCTGCAAATAACTCATCGCCCCATCCGCCAGCAGCGCCATCACCGCCGCCGGCACCGCCCCCGCCAAAATCAACAGCGTATCCAACGATTCCACGCCGCGAAATATCAACACCCCCAACCCGCCGCCGCCAATAATCGCCGCAATCACCGCCGTCCCGATATTCGTCACCAACGCGATCCGCACGCCCGCCAAAATCGTCGGCGCCGCCAATGGCAATTCCACCATCAGTAACAACTGACGGTCCGTCATCCCCATGGCGGTTGCCCCTTCGCGCAGCGGTCCATCCACGCTGGCAATGCCGGTAATCGTATTGCGCAGAATCGGCAAAATCGAATACAACACCAAACAGAGAATCGCCGTATGTTTTCCAATCCCGCCAATAAACGGAATGGGCAGCAAAAATCCGAACAGCGCCAGACTGGGGATCGTCTGCAACACATTCGCCACGGCCACCGACACGTTCCGCAAACTTTTGCGCCGCGTACCCAAAACGCCGAGGCCCACGCCAATTACGATCGCAATCGACGAAGAGACGCCCACCAGCACTACGTGCTCCGCGACCGCTTCCGCTATGTCGTGGGTCAAACTTTTAAGAACGTAGGGATCCAAAGGTTACTCGTTCTCTTTCGGCGCAGCTATTTTCTGCTGGGTATTCACCGAAAACAAATGGCACTTGTCCAGTTCTTCATGAAAGCGAAAGCGCTGCCGCAGGAACAGCGCGCGCGCGTCGCCGCTGCCTTCCGCCAACTGCATGAGCCACACGCCGTCCGGCTGCCGCTGCTGGATCACATGCAATTGAAACCCTTTGTGCAGACTCGCCATGCCGATGGCCACCTTGACGTCGCGCTCCGTCATCAGCTTCATTTCGCGCAGCATGCCCAGTTCCTCGTCCACCCAAATTCTTCCGCTCAATGCCTGGGCAAAGCGCTCTTCCACTTTCTGCGGATGAAAGTTCGGATCGCCCGCCACGTCGTACACCACCGTGCTGCGTCCATCGCGCATTTCGCGATGCCCGTTGGTAAAACGAACGGCTTTCAAAACCACATCGAGTTGCCGGTCCATTTGCTGTTCTTCTTTGCTTGCTCGCTTGGCGTCGCTGAACTTTTTCACTAACTTATCCGTACGCTCCTGTTCTTTCTTCGCCTCGTCGCCTGTCAGGTCTTTGCCGTCGCGTTGCAACACATGGTCCACCGGCCAGGCATTGACGAAAAACCGGTCTTCGAAAATCGTATGCTTCTTTTTCACTGATCCGTCGCTATTTAATTCATAGCTTTCCTGGCGAATCGTGCAGGAATAATTTTCGCGTTCCTTGTTCAGCTTCTCCGCGTTGCCAATTAAGCGTTGCCGTAATGTCTGCGGATCTGGCAACGCTGCGTCGGTTGCCCACAAAGCAAACGCGCCGCAACCTAAAATCAGCAAAATCGCTGCTTTCAATTCTCGGCCCCTGCTGCGCGCACCGCCGCTGGTAAAGTGTTGCGAAAGGCACTCGCCACCGGCGTATCCACACGCATAAATTCACCCGGTGAGACGACGCACTCCAACTTGCCGTTCCCTAATACCCCAATGCGGCTGGCCAGCGTCAGCGCCTCCGTTACGTCATGCGTCACAAAAACCACGGTCGTCTGATAGCGCTTACTCAAATCCACCAGCTGCTGCTGCATTTCCCGCCGGGTAATCGGGTCCAACGCGCCGAAGGGTTCATCGAAAAGCAGCAAATCCGGCTCTGCTGCCAGTGCGCGCGCCACCGCCACCCGCTGCCGCTGCCCCCCCGAAAGTTGATAGGGCTTCCGTTGCGCCAGTTCATCACCCGCCAGACCTACTTGCTGCAGCAGTTCCCGCGCGCGCTCGCGTTGCTTCGCCAGCGGCCATTCCAACAACCTCGGCACCAGCGCTACATTCTGTTCCACCGTCCAATGCGGCAACAAACCGAGTTCCTGAATCACATAGCCTGTCTTGCGCCGCAAGGCTATCGGGTCGAGTTCGGCGACGTTCCGTCCAGCCAAATAAACCGCTCCCGCGCTCGGCGTCAGCATGCGGTTGATCAAGCGTAGCGCCGTCGTCTTACCAGAGCCACTCCGCCCCAATAGCACCATGGTCTGGCCCTGCTCTACCTCGAAGCTCGCTCTGTCTAATATGATGCGGCCCGCCCGCTGGTAACTCACCGAGTCAAAGGATAAAAATGGCAAGCTGCTCGTCTCCATTCCCATTATCTGTCCATGCGAGAATGAAGGGAAAAGATTACGTAAAGTTACTGTCTTGCGATCCAAGAAGAAAATTCAACGCCGCCCGGTTAAATTCACAGAATTCCAACCCCTTGCGGACACCTTCTAGATTAGGACTACTTCGTGGTATTCCCATGCCCTATCAAATTCAACCGTTTAAAGAATTCTTAGTCCGGCCGGCTTTACCCCAGAATTTGAACCGTCTATCTGAAATCGGTTACAACTTGGTCTGGAGCTGGGATCATAATCTGCGAGCGCTGTTCCGCCGCCTTGACCCGCAACTCTGGAAAGAATGCAACCACAATCCGGTGGAACTGCTGGGCCGCATTCCCCAGGAAAAGCTCGACCGGGCGGCGGCCGATCCGCGTTTCGCCCTTCTTTATAAGCGTGCTTGCGAACGCTACGATGCCTATCTGCACTCGAGCGTTCCGACCGAGAACACGCCGCGCATTGCCTATTTCTCGATGGAATACGGCCTGCTCGATTGCATGCAGATCTATTCCGGCGGCTTGGGCCTGTTGTCCGGCGATCACATGAAAGGCGCCAGCGACAGCGGCTTCGCGCTGACAGGCGTTGGTCTCCTTTACCAGCGCGGTTACCTGCAGCAATATCTCAACCCTGATGGCTGGCAGCAGGAACGCACCCCGCTCAACGATTTCTACACCCTCCCAGTTGGTCCCGCCATGGACGACCATGGCAAGGAAATCATCGTCAGTGTGCAACTGCCCACCGGCGAACTCTTCATCAAGGTATGGCGTATCGACGTGGGCCGCGTCAAGTTATATCTGCTCGACACGAACATTCCGCATAACCGTTCCATTGAACACCGCGAGATCACCGACCAGCTTTATGGCGGCGACATCCTGAAGCGCATCCGGCAGGAGATTGTTCTCGGCATCGGCGGATTGCGGGCACTGGCCAGCGTGGGCGTCAAACCCACCGTTCACCACATGAACGAGGGCCACTCCGCCTTTCTGGCGATCGAGCGAGTGCGCGTTCTCATGCAAGAGAACGGCTTGTCGTTTGATCAGGCCCTCGAAGCTACCCGCGTCAGCAACGTATTCACCACACACACATCCGTGCCGGCCGGTATCGATCTGTTCGATTCCAGTCTGTTGTACGAACATTTCCGCGATTACTGCCAGAATGCCGGCTTCTCTTTCGAAGCGCTCCTCTCCTTGGGCCGCACCAATATGCAAGACACCTCGGAACGCTTCTCCATGGCCGTGCTGGCGCTGAAGACCTCCGCTTTCCGCAACGCCGTCAGCATTCTTCATCGCACTGTTTCGCAGGAGATGTTCCAGAATTTATGGCCGCGGCTGCCGCTCGAAGAAGTGCCGATCACCTCCGTCACCAATGGTGTTCATCAACCTACCTGGATCAACGGCGATCTGGCCAGCCTGTACGATCAATACCTGCAACCGGATTGGCGCGAGCGTCTCGACGACGTGAAAATGTGGGAAGCCGTCACGGAAATTCCCACCCAGGAACTGTGGGAACTGCACCGCAAGCGCAAACGCCGCATGGTGGCCTATGTGCGCGAGCGCTCGGTGGAATCCGCCATTCAACGCAAAGCATCCGCCGCCGAAGTACGCCGCTTGCAGGAAGTTCTCGATCCGGATGTCTTCACCATCGGTTTCGCGCGCCGCTTTGCTACCTACAAGCGCGCCACGCTCCTATTCCGCGACCTTAATCGGCTGAAGAAAATCCTCAACAATCCCAAAATGCCGGTGCAAATTGTTATTGCCGGCAAAGCGCATCCCAAAGATCATCCCGGCAAAACGCTCATTCGCGATATCGTCATGCTGTCGCGTGACCCCGAGATCTCCAAGCGCCTGATTTTTGTCGAGGATTACAGCATTCAAGTGGCGCGCGAAATGGTGCAAGGCGTCGATCTTTGGCTGAATAACCCGCGCCGCGGCGAAGAAGCCTGCGGCACCAGCGGCATGAAAGCCGCCATGAACGGCGTATTGAATCTGAGCGTTCTCGACGGCTGGTTTGACGAAGCCTACGAAATCTCCGGCGGCTGGGCTATAGGCGACCGCCAAGCGTATTCCGAAGACCATGACGAATTACATGCCAGCGCCATTTATTCCACCTTGGAAAACGAAATTGTGCCGCTGTTCTATCAGAATCGCGATTCGGACGAGGCGATTCCTACTGGTTGGGTGCAGCGCATGAAGACCTGCATCGCCAATCTCACGCCGCGCTTTGGCTGCGGCCGCATGCTGGCGGAATATATGTCGGAGCTTTACCACCCTGCCCATCTCCTCTGGCAGGATATTTCGAAGAACAGCTTTGCTTTGGCACGCAACAAAACTGGTTGGGATTCGCGCATTAACAGCACTTGGAATTCCATCCGCTTTATTGAATTAAGCGACGGCCCGGCAGACCAGGTGACGAGCGGCACGGCCGTTCCGGTAAAGGCCTTGATCGAACTGGCTGGCCTGGAGCCGGGCGACGTGCGTGTCGAAGCAGTGGTGGGTCACATTGGCGTGAACGGCCAGTTGCTCGGAACCTGTACTTTGCCTTTAAAAGCATGTGAGACGCGCGGCACCGCCGTTATGTTTGCCAGTGAGTTCAAGGTTCAGCAAACGGGGCGGCTAGGATACTCCATTCGCATTAGCCCGAATCACTTCGATAACCCCCTCACTCGGCCGTGCAATGCTCTTTTGAAATGGGTTTCAGATTAAAATTTGAAAAGTACCTCCCTTAAACATCGCTGGAGTAGTACCTTTCGCCATTTTAAATGGATGAAAAGGCAAAAATTCAACCAACACCTCTAGTAAGCCCAGCCAATCCGTGGTAAATAGAAGGTAGGTGCAAAAGCGGGGAGCTTACAAGCACATCAAACCTTCCGAATTTCCCCGTGGCATTTCGTTCTTTCTTAACTTCAACACGTTTTGCGCTTAAGAGGGTCGAAGTCTGTGCCCATGTATTTTTGCCGTTCCGCGATAGTAAAAAACGCTTTGACCCACTTTCCTAATCGCACGACCGGACACCCCAAGGAGTCGATCAACGCACATGGACGGAGATCGCAAATACCGCCAAAACGGTTATCACGATTCAGATCGCGGCGTAAACGGTTCATTCCGGACTGACCGCCCTAAGCCGCAAGGGCCCAAATTACCGCTCGACATCACCGGGCCCAAACTTCCCCGGTTGGTGCAGAACGTTGTCGCTTCGCGCTGCTTTAGCTGCGCCATAGCGTTGGCGTCCGACACCGACTTTCGAGGCAATTGCCCTAAATGCGGCGCCGCGTTGCATTGCTGCAAACAGTGCGTGCATTTCGATTCTTCGACGCGCTTCCAATGCCACAAGCCCATTCCGGCGCGCATTCCGGTGAAGGATCAGGCCAACACGTGCGAGTTCTTCTCGCCCATGGTGACCGTGGCGCGCGATGCCGTGCCGCCCGCTTCTTCCCGTCCCGCTGAGAACAACGCGCCTGCCCCGCGCAATGCGAATGATGCGCGCGCGGCGTTCGATAGCTTGTTCAAGAAATAGCGTCTACCAAATAATGGGTTCCGCCAGAATTAAGAAGAAGGCCCCCGCTTCTGCCCCTGCGTCCATGATGCCTCGCACGGCGGCGATTCCCTGCCTGGTAATTATTGTGCTGGGAATTGTGGTTCTGTCGCTGATCGTATTCTTTTCGCTGAAATCTTCGGGCTAACAGAACCGCGATTTGCCGTTAGGATCTTTCGGCCCGGCTTGCGATCAACCCTGCTTCGCCTGCGCAAACACATCCTTGGCCGTTGTCGTGCCAGTCCTTTTCTCGGTACCAGCCACGCCGAAGTCTATCCAGCCGGAGTTCACACTCTCCAGCATCTCCTCATACGCCCACGTCGAGCCCTTTGGCAGGCCCATATGTTCCAGCGCCCCGGCCCAAGCCTCCCTCGGCAACGCCTGCGCCTTCACCACGCGCCCCAGCACTTCGCCGATGGCTTCGGCAATCTCATCCGGCGAAACCCGCGTCCCCAGCTCGATCACGCGGTGGCCGCTCCACTCAGTGGTCAGCAGCTCGGCAACCAGCGCGCCGATGTCCGCAGTCGCAATTTGGCCGAATTTGCGGGCCGTCGGCGTATAGAACACCGGCAGCGTGCCGCCTTGCGCGGCCTGCAGGCCATACGTAAAGTTCTCGAAAAACCCGCCCGCGCGCACCAGCGCGACTGGAAACGGCATGTCCTGCAGCGCCTGTTCCAGCAGGCGCGTGGCCGTGATCAAACCCAGGCCGCTTGGCTTCTCCGATCCAAAGGACGACAACGCCACCAGCTTGGGCGGCGCGTTCTGGCGGAGCGCTTGCACGTAATTCGCCACCACGGCCTTTGCCTCCGGAAACCCGCGCGACGGCGTTTGAGTCGGCGGCATCATGATGTACGCGCCCTCCACCCCCTGGAGCGCCGCTGCAATCGAAGCCGCATCGTTCCAGTCGCCCCGCACCAACTCCACACCCTTGTCAGCCCAGGCAGCGGCCTTCTGCGGGTCGCGCACCAGCGCCCGCACTTGTTTGCCCTTCGCCAACAGACCCCGCGCGGTGGCGCCACCCACGTGTCCCGTAATCCCGGTCACCAGAAACATTTTCGTTCTCTCCTGTCACTTCGATGTCTATCGGCCTGATCCGGCGCAGCAATTCTGTAGTGGCCTGACAGGAAGCTAAAAGCCGATTCAAAAAGGATCAGGCATGGCTGTGACAGTCAGCGCCCATCTAAGCAGCTTTCACTGCGGTCTTGGCGCTGCGGCAGTCCTCAATCCTATTGCGGATTGCGACGATCCATTAGTTTGGCGATGTCCATGTCCAGCGTTGCCAGCTTGCCGGTAATCACGTCTTTAAACGTATAGAATTCCCCACGCAGATCCCTGACAGCAGTCCGCAAATCGTCAATCCGCTTGTTGAGGTCGTCCATCCGTTTGCCCAGTTGATTGACCGTAAAGAACATTCCGAAGACGCCGGTAATCACCGCACCGCTGGTGCTAATGATTGTAGTGATTAGGGCCGTGTCCATAAGACCCTTTCATTGTAACGTTTACCTTCATCCTTCTTCGCCAAATAACCCTTCTGCATCCGGCGCTGCTCTGCATCTTGGCAGGTCAGTAGACCTGTCAAAGTCAGACAAACCGGAACAGGCATGGTCTTTATAGACGCGGACGGCCGCTAGACAGTCACCAAACTGATGTTGTCATTCCGTTACGTTCGCCAGCGTTCCTACTGCGGATTGCGATGATCTATTAGTTTTGGCGATGTCCATGTCGAGATCCGAAAGTTTGCCATTGACGACGTCTTTGAAGGCATAGAACTCTGCACGGAGATCCTTGACATCGGCCCGCGAATCGTCAATCCGTTTCCCCAGTTGATTGCCCAAATCGTCAATCCTTTTACTGAGCTGGTTAGCGGTAAAGACCATTCCGAAAACGCCGGTAATCACCGCACGGCTGGTGCTGATGATCGTAGTGTCCATAGAACGCTCTTATTGTAGCTGTGACGCTAGCCCTTTTTCCTCGCCAGATAGAACGTTCTGCATCCCGCGCTGATCTGCGCATCGCTTCCAAAGAAAGGCGCAGCGTCCCAAGCGCGAATCCGCTCGAAGCCTGCTTGCTTCAACACCCGCCGCATCTCGGCCCCGCTCCAGCAAACCTGCTCCACCCGCTCATGCCGACGTCGCCATAAACGTCCTTCGCGCAGAAACCATTCCACATTGGTCCAGCCGCGCTCGCGTTCGCTGTCGTACCCGCCATGCACCACCACCGCCACGCCCGGCTTCTCCGACCACATCGTCCCCGGCCAAAGCTTCTCGAAAGCCAGCCGGTTATTCACATCGAAATAAAAATAGCCGCCAGGCCGCAAAGCAAGGCTCACCGCTTTCGCCACCAAAGCCAAATCTGCTTTTTCCGGAACATGGTTCAACGCATCGAACTCGCATAACACCAAGTCCACCGGTTTTGCGAGCCGGAACTCCCGCATATCGGCGCGCACAACTTTGAGCGGCAAGCGCACTCGCCTCGCCTTCTGGCGAGCAAGCTTGCACATGATCGGCGAAAGGTCCACACCCGTCATTTGGATGCCCCGCTCGGCCAGCCGCAAGGCGGTGGTACCGGTGCCGCATGCCAGGTCGCAAGCGGTTTCTATTTGCGGCAGGATAGCGCCCAGTATTTCCTGCCGCGCCAGCTCATACCAAGGTAAGTGAAAGGTGAAAATTTCGTCGTAATACTGCGCCAGCCATTGATAAGGCCGCATCGTTCTTACGCCACGGTCGTAGGCGTCCGCTGCTTCTGCCGCGATAATACTAGTAAGCAGCCGATTTGCTCTCCTAGCGTACTCAGCATCTCCATGTCCGCGCCCGTATGAATGCGCGGCTCCTGGTGCTGTACGTTGATAACACCAACCACCCTATTTTGCGAAATAATCGGCACCGACAAAAACGCTTCAAAAGTGTCTTGTGGCAGATCTTTGAAGTACTTAAACCGGGGATCGTTGTAGGCCTCCCGGGATATGGCTAGCAGCCGCCGTTCGCGCGCCACCCAACCCGTCAACCCTTCATTCAGGCGTAAACGCACCTTGCCGATCGTTTTGCGGTTCTGGTCGCTCGAGGCAAACAGCACCAACTCTGCCTCGTCCACCAAATAAATCAGGCAGGAATCGCAACTCAGAAAATCCTTAACTAGACTTACAATCTCCTGTAGTACATCGTCCAGTTCTAAATCACGGGTCATTAAGCGGCTAACCCGCTGAAAAAGCCGTAGTTGCTGTTCTGCCCGCGCGAGTCGAGTCTCTAAATCTTTGGCCTTAGGCACCTTGCATCATTATCCCAAATAAGTAACTTTTTTGCTTTCCCGATCTGAAACGGCAAGAGGAATTTCCCATGCAGCCACTTTAGTATATGCAGGACTTGCCGGGAGTAGTACCATAAATGGAGCATTCTTAGAGGAGAACACCTTTGAAGTGGAGAACAGGAAAAGAAGACGAACTGCCACCGCGGCCGGAAAAACCGGCGATACCGCCAGCGCCCGTCGTGGAACCACAGAGGAAAGATATAACCATGTCATCGCCAAGTAGAACGTTCGAACCTGAGCCTTTGACGCCTTCGCGCAGTGGCGGATCCGCCGCCCTGGGCAAGAACGTGACGGTAAAGGGGCAGATTTTCGCTCGCGAAGATCTGACGATTGACGGTGAAGTCGAAGGTACCGTGGAATGCCACGAGCATCGGCTCACCATTGGACCCAACGCTCGTGTACAGGCTGGGTTAAAGGCCCGTGAAATTATCATTCAGGGTTCTATACAGGGTAATGTCGATGCTACTGACAAGATCGACATAAAAAAAGAGGCCAAGCTTGTCGGAGATATCAAGACAAGCCGCATCGTAATCGAAGACGGCGCTTACTTCAAGGGGAGCATCGACATTTCCAAACCCCAAGCCCGCGCGCAAGCGCAGCAAGCGACTCCGGCGGCTGCCCCCGCTGCCGCCGCCGCTACAACTCAAGCTGGTACCCCGAGCCGTTAGGCCGTATCCAAAACTAAGGGAGAGGCCACAAGTGTGGCTGATCAGTCGCCAGGCTGCGTGCCGGTCTCTCCTCGCGCTTTCTCAAATCCGCTCCTATGAAATTCGCGGTTCCGAAAGGAACATTTGCCAAATCCGCGGCCCCCGGCAGTGCGCCCAGCGTTACCCGGCAAAGCAGCGGGCTGGATCAGTTTCACTCTCTCTTGAAGGGCGCCGAGGACCTCCACGTTCTCGATCTATCCGGCGCCAGCCAAGCCAACATTACCTTCATCACCAACGCCGGCCACTCTTTTTCATCCGACGATATCGTCGCCACGATGCTGCAGCACTTTGAAGACGACTTCGCCGAAAACCAGCAATCCGACTCCAAAGCAGCCGCCTTCCTCGAACAGACGCTCACTTTCCCGGCCAACAGTTTCGATGGCGTTCTCGCCTGGGACGCCCTACAGTTCCTCGCGCCCCCGCTTCTCGAACAGACTGTCGAACGCCTGCTGCGCCTCACGCGCCCGGGCGGTTCGATCCTGGCGTTTTTCAACGCCAATGAGAAGGTGAAAGAAATCCCGCTTTACACGTACCGCATCCAGGACTCCAAAACCCTCATCCAAGTCCCCCGCGGCACTCCGCAGAAGGTGCAAAACTTCAACAACCGCAGCATCGAAAAGCTCTTTGAATCCGCCGCCTCGGTTAAGTTTTTCCTCACCCGCGATAATCTCAGGGAAGTCATCGTCCGGCGATAAAGTAGGCTCATCGGCCAATGTTAGGGTTCGAGTTAGCGTGACGAATGGAAGCAACGAGCGGCCGCAGGGAATTGAGGCCAACCTAGGCCCCTTACTTCGCTACCTGTCCAAGCAGCCAAAGGGCAAAGCACCGCCGAATGCCAGATCGATAAGATTTTAGCCGCAGTAGCCGAGCGCTGCCGAAGGAAGAAGGGTATGCGCGACCGCGCACGGTGGAATTCCGGCGGAGGCCCGATTGCGGGCCGATCTTCGCTCGATCTTCCAGCTCTCCATCGGCTCCCTCAAAGGCAGGGTGGGTAGCGGTCTCGATGGCAATTCAATGAGGCGTTCAAAGCTCCACCAATCGAGACATAAGCGCCTGCGTTCACGAGGGCATGAACCCGCTTTTCCCATCAAGGAGTTGCCCCAAACCTTAATGCGCCAAAACTAACGACACTCTGCGGATCGATCTGCCACTGGTGGTAATCGAGCAATTCGCCCTGCACGCCGGGCATCACCTTCATGAAGGTATA
>Ga0182012_10005973_pt1 | contig 12466 bp, 10 predicted proteins | sample 612S2SmetaG_FD_120486 | JGI IMG/M metagenome (GOLD analysis project Ga0182012, IMG submission 120486) | Permafrost microbial communities from Stordalen Mire, Sweden - 612S2S metaG | ecosystem: Environmental > Terrestrial > Soil > Wetlands > Permafrost | place: Sweden: Stordalen | collected...
GGGCTCGCGGTTGACGTCGACATAGGAGCGCGGGAAATTAACCCTGACGGTCGGAAAGCCGCGGCTGCTCAAATGCCCGATCAGCTCATCCATGAAGGAATCTTCGGAGCGGCGCAGCGAAGCCAGGTCGATCCTCGAGGCGTCGAGGAATTCGGGCGGATAAACCGACCCGGAATGCGGGGAATTGAAGATGATTGGTGCTCGCCAGACGGCCGGCTCCAGGATCTCGAACGGCGGCGACAGTTCGCTATCAAACTCGGTCATCGACGGGCGCCGTCCCCTGAAATCCGCGGCTTCGGGCAGACCATTGCTGCCGGAAAACGGAGGTTTTATGTGGACTCATTGTCCGTAATCACAACCCCTCTGCCAAGTAAAAAAACCTGCAACCGCCTGGAACATCTCCAGTTCCGCCGCAAATGCCGGGCTTTGTTGATTTAAACCATATTCGGGTCCAAGAATGACACCCTGAAATGACCGGCCACGTTCAGCGCGCTTTCACCCGATATTTACCGTCTGTCGGGCTTAGTAGAGTGCATTGATCCTCTTATTGGGACAAGACAATCAACCGCCATGCATAAAATCCTCCTCGCCGAAGACGACAACGACATGCGCCGCTTCCTGGTCAAGGCGCTGGAAGGCGCCGGCTTTCAGGTTTCCCCCCACGACAACGGACTGTCGGCCTACCACCGGCTGCGCGAGGAGTCGTTTGGCATGCTGCTGACCGACATCGTGATGCCCGAAATGGACGGTATCGAGCTCGCACGTCGAGCTTCGGAACTCGATCCGGACATCAAGATCATGTTCATCACCGGCTTTGCCGCGGTCGCCCTGAATTCCGATTCGGAAGCCCCCAAGAACGCCAAGGTGCTGTCAAAACCAGTCCATCTGCGCGAATTGGTCAGCGAAGTGAACAAGATGCTGGCGGCCTGAGCGGCCCCGGGGGGATGCGCCGTGATCGCGCTTCCCGGTCCGGCCGATCGATCCCGCGACAACCTTGCCTGCCCGGGTGGGAGCCGATATAGGGACCGGGCCCGTTCAACCCTTTTTAAAAAGGGCGCGTAGCTCAGCGGGAGAGCACCTCGTTGACATCGAGGGGGTCACAGGTTCGATCCCTGTCGCGCCCACCATCCAATCCTTCCGAACCCCGGTCATTTCCTCAGCGGCAGGGCGGCGCGGGTCTGCTTCAGGATTTCCTTCGACAAACGATCGTCGTCCACCAGGCGGGCAAGCACCATCGCACCCACCATGGCCGACCAGGCCGCGATCGCTGCGCGCCTTTTTTCGTCAGCCGTGTCGCCTTCGGCCTCGGCACCGAGATGATTGATCCGGCTGCGGACGGCTGCCGTCATGCGATGTCGGAGATCGTCGGAGCCACGGGCGGCTTCCGTTCCCAGGCTTGAGAACAAGCAAGAGTTGGCCCGATTGTCGCGATGCTTGACGCTGAGGTAACGGTCGGCAAATTCAGCCGCCGGGCGGCGCGGGTTGGCTTGATCCGGATCAGGCGGCAGCGCCCGCCCGACAGCCGCTGCGATCAGCGCCTCTTTGGACGGGAAATATCCATAAAAAGCGCCGTGCGTGAGGCCGGCCTCTTTCATGACGTCCGCCACGGTGACGTCGTTGAAGCCACGCTGCCGAAACAGCCGCGCCGCGGCGGCCAAGATCAGCTTTTCATGATTGGCGACCTGTTCCTTGCTCACTTTCATGTGTTCGTCTCCAGAGAGGCTTGACGTATACATGATTAGTATCATGAATACAATCATGATGGTCATAATTAATAGGAGCCGATCATGTCTCGCAACTTTCCCACCGTTCTGATCACCGGCGCTTCCTCAGGGATCGGCGCTGTCTATGCGGACCGTTTTGCCCATCGCGGCCACGACCTCGTCCTCGTGGCGCGGGACAAGAACCGGTTGGAGGCGCTGGCGGCGCGGCTTCGCTCTGAAGCCGGGGTAAGCATCGATATCCTAGCCGCTGATCTCACCGAGCCCGCTGAACTCCGCACCGTGGAGCAACGCTTGCGCGAGGACGACAGCATTGGAATACTCGTCAACAACGCCGGCGCGGCCGCACCGGGCGGCGTCACCAACCCTGACCTCGATGCGTTCGATCGGCTGATCCGGCTGAATGTGACGGCTGTCACCCGCCTCGCCAGCGCGGCAGGGACGCGTTTTGCCTCGCGCGGCGAAGGCGCCATCGTCAACATTTCCTCGATCCTGGCGCTGATCCCGGAGTTCACACTCGGAATTTACGGCGCGACCAAATCCTACGTATTGACGTTGTCGCAATCGCTTCAGTCAGAACTGGGACCGCGCGGAGTCTATGTCCAGGCCGTCTTGCCGGCCGCGACGCGGACCGAAATCTGGCAGCGTTCGGGCCGCTCGATCGAAGATCTCAACGTCGTCATGGACGTCGACGAACTGGTCGATGCGGCATTGGTCGGCTTCGATCGCCGAGAGCCGGTCACCATCCCCTCGTTGCCGGATCCGGAACAGTGGAAAGCCTTCAACGGCGCCCGCCAGGCCATGCTGCCAAATCTGGCGCAACCGCATGCCGCGGAGCGTTACCGGATCTAGTTCATTGATTTTAAAGCTCCAACCCAATCGATATCGTCATTGCGAGCCACTGGAACAGCAAGGCGCCGTCCGGTGAGCGAAGCAAACCACAGCCACATCTGCCACGCGATGGATTGCTTGGTCGCCAGGGCTGCTCGCAATGACGGTGGAATATCCTCTGCCTGTTCGCCGGATATCCCCGTTGCCTCAAAGGATGCTCACCATGCAAAAAATGCTTTTTGCCCTCGCCCTGACAGCGCTCTCGGCTGCAACCTCCAGCGCGGCTCCGTCCGCACCGGTGGACCCGCTCGACGCTTCCACGCTGAGTACGATCACATCGCAATTCGGCCAACTCATGGATCTGGCGAACCGGCACGATATCGCCGCCATCGATCGCATGTTCTGGCAGTCGCCATCGGCGCTGCTGGTGGCCAAGAGCGCGGTGGCATCGGATGGCAACTGGGCCGGATTTTGGGGCAACGATGCGATTGATCGAAAGCTCCACGACATCGCCGCATCGGGACCTGTCGTGCTCGCGCCTGACCTGTCGAAGCTGAGGGTGGTCGGACTGACGCGTGAGTTGGCCGAATCCTATGCGCCGGTCACAATCACGGTTTCCTATGCCGGTCAGGACGGCACGCCAAAGCCATTCTTGATGATCGTTGATTGGCTCAAGGTCGGAAGCGATTGGAAGATCGCCTCCGAGATCATCTTGCCGGTGCCGCCGACCCCGCCGGTCAAGGGTTAGCCGCGTAAGGGGCGACGGAGGAGGCGGTGGAGATCTCACGCCGGCCCCGTCATGGCGAGCGGCTCCTGCGACGACAATCCTTTGCGACGACGGTGATTGCGAGGGACCTCTTGCGACGAAGCAATCCACGCTGTTGTCGCACGAGAGATGGATTGCTTCGCTGCGCTCGCCATGACGAACGATGAGGCGCTGGAGATTTCTACGGCGTCTTCGCCAGCGAGGTCCTCTGCGTTGCCACCGCGCTTGCCGCGACCGGCGCGGCGGCGTTGCCCCAGCTGTTGCGTATGTAGGTCAGCACCGCGGCGACCTGTGCGTCGGTCAGGCGCCAGTCGAAGGCCGGCATCGCCGGCGCGGTCGGCCGGGCTAGGGTCGATACCGCGCGGGTGCCCTGCAGCACCACCCGCACCAGCGTGGTCGGATCGTCGGACTGCACCTGGGCGCTGCCGGCGAGAAGCGGAAACAGATCGGCTTCGCCGGTGCCGGCATCCCGGTGACAGGCGGCGCAATTATCCCGGTAGATCGCTTGACCCGCGCGCATCACGCCATCGCCGGCCTCAACCGGCGTCGGCCTCGGCGAGGCGTCGTGGGCGCCATCATCCTTCAGATAGCTGGCGATATCGCTGATATCCCGGTCCGTCATGCGCGACGTCGAATGCGTCACCGCCTCCGCCATCGGCCCCGTGGCCAGCGTCCATTTGTTGGCACCGGTCTTGAGATATTGAACGAGTTCGTCCTTCGACCATCCGCCGAGGCCCTTGCGGACATCGCCGGTGATGTCGGGCGCGAACCAGCCCTGCAGCGTCCCGCCGGCCAATGCGTGGTCATTGTTGTCGCCGCCGAGAAAATTCTTCGGCGTATGGCAGGTGCCGCAATGCGCGGGCCCCTCGACAATATAGGCGCCGCGATTCCATTCCGCCGATTTCCTCGCGTCGGCCTGATAGCGGCCCGGGGTAAAATTGAGTTTGTTCCAGAATACCATCGCCAGGCGGATGTTGAGCGGGAACGGCAGCCGGTTGGTGACGACCGCGTTGCTGACCGGCGCGAGCGTCGCAAGATAGGCGCGGATGGCGAGCACATCGTCATCGCTCATTTTGGTGTAGGCGGGGTAGGGCATCGCCGGGTAGAGCCGCCGGCCGTTGCGGCCGCGGCCGTCGTGCAGCGAGGCCAGAAACTCGGCGTCGGTCATGTTGCCAATGCCGGTCTCCGGGTCGGGCGTGATGTTCGGCGCCACCAGGATGCCGAACGGCGTCCGCAGCGCCAGGCCGCCGGCGAAAGGCTGGCCGCCGGGCTTGCTGTGACAAGCGCCGCAATCGGCGAGCACCGCGAGATAGCGGCCGCGCTCGATGCGGTCGAAATCCTGGCTGTCGGCGGAAGCCGAACCGGCCGAGGCCACCGGCGAGACCAGCAAGAGAGCGGCCGCGAATATCCTGCGCATCGTCATCTCACCTCAGCCCAAAGGCCCGGGATTACGCAGATAGCGCTGCAAGATCGCATCCGCCGTCCAATAGGCGAGCGCGCCGACCGTGTCGGTCGGGTTGTAGCCATGGTTCTGCGGAAATACCGAGGCGCCGCCGGGCACGAACACATTGTGCACGTCCCAGCTCTGGCAATAGCGGTTGAGCACGCTGGTGGAGGGATCGGTACCCATCACCGTGCCGCCGGTGTTGTGCGTGGTCTGGTAGATCGTGCTGTTGTAGGGCCCTTGACGCGGATGGGCGGTGATCTCCGCCGGGTCCATGGCCTTGCCGATCTCCGCCAGGCGGTCGGTCAGGAACGCCGACATCTTCAGTTCATTGTCGTGGAAATCGAACGTCATCCGCATCAGCGGCCGTCCGAGCCGGTCCTTGTAGGTTGGATCGAGGTCGAGATAGCAGTCCTTGTAGCTATAGGAACTGCCATGGGTGGCCAGGCTGCAGGCGCGTTGATAGGTCTCTGCTGTCGCCTTCTTCCACTGTGCGCCCCATTTCGGCGTGCCCTTGGGCACCGGCCGGGTCTCGATCGGACGTGCGTTGGTCTGCCCGAAACCCATATAGCCGCCGCCGAAAAAGCCAAGGCCGGTGTGATCGAAATTATCGCCGTTGTAGTCGTCGATGATCATGCCATGTGCGCCGGTGGCGATGAACGGATTGAGGATCTTGTCCTTCAGGATCAGGTCCACGCTCGAAGTGGTCTGGTAGGCGTAATTGCGCCCGACCACGCCCTGGCCGGTCTGCGCGTCGTAGGGCTTGCCGATGCCCGACAGCAACAGCAGGCGGACATTGAAAAAGGAGAAGGCGCAGACCAGCACGAGATCGGCCGGCTGCTCCCATTCCTGGCCTGAGCTGTCGACATAGCTGACGCCGGTGGCGCGCTTGCCGGTGGAGTCGAGATTTATTTTCGTCACCTCGGATTCGGTCTGCGCGGAAAAATTCGGAAAGCGCAGCAGCGCCGGCAGCACCGAGGTTTGCGGACTGGCCTTGGAATAATTGCCGCAGCCGAAGCGCTCGCAGAATCCGCAATAGGTGCACTGGCCAAGCTTGACGCCGAGCGGATTGGTATAGGCCTCGCTCAGATTGGAGGCCGGCTGCGGAAAGGGCATATGGCCGGTCTTGCGCGCCGCTTCGGCGAACAGCGTGGCGCCCAGACCCTGCTTGAGCGGCGGCGTCGGATATTCCGCGGAGCGCCAGCCCTCGAACGGATTGCCGCCGGGCTGCTTGACGCCCTTGAGGTTGCCGGCCTTGCCGGAAGTGCCGCAGAGTTTCTCGAAGCGATCGTAATAGGGCTCGATCTCGTCGTAGCTGAGCGGCCAGTCCTGGATCGTCATATCCGCCGGCAACGCGTCCGCGCCGTAGCGCTGTTCGAGATGGCTGCGGATGTTGAAATCGGTCGGCAGGAAGCGCCAGGTCTGGCCGTTCCAGTGCACGCCGGCGCCGCCGACGCCGTTGCCGGGCAGGAAGCCGGAAAAGCTGCGGATCGGCAGCGCGGTCTCATTCATCTTGTTGCGGAAGGTCAGCGTCTGCTGCTCCGGCCGCAAGAACAGATCGAGCCTGATGGCGTAGCGCAGCTCGTCCTGGGCGTAGGCCGGCGGAAAATCGCTCGCGGTGTCGCGCCAGGGGCCACGCTCGATCGCGACCACGTCGAGGCCGGCTTTGGCGAGTTCGTAGCCGAGGATGGATCCGGTCCATCCCAGGCCGATGATCACGACGTCCTTGGGAGGGAGTTTGCGCGCCATGCCCTATTCCCTCACCGTCCAGTCGGACCGGCCCATGATGCCGACGGGCGGCAGCGGATAGACCTCGTTGTGACGCTCGACCCAATCGCGGTAGTCGTAGCGCGCGCCGGGGAAGCCGACGAGCTTCCAGCCGGCCATTTCCCGGTTGCCGCCATAGATCGGATCGGCAAAAAAGCCTTCCTGGGTGTTTTGCAACAGCAGCGCGAAGAACTCCGCGGCCTTGACGTCCTTGAGCGCGATCGACCCGCTCTCGAGACCGGCCAGCACCCTGTCCTGATCATCAGGCGCCAGCTCGGCAAAGGATTTTCCGGAAAATGTTGCCGCGATATAATCGGCGAGCGCCTTCAGCCCGGCGCGGTAGCGGGCGGCCGGCGCATCGGGCATCTGATAGCCTTGCGTCGCCGCGCCCGGCATGAACGGCGGCTTCATGTAGAGGCCGGCCGCGCGGCCATAGGGGCCGGCGAGCTGGCGATCGATGAATACGGCGCAGCCGGCCTGCTTGCCGCCGGGGCCGTGCGCATCGGATGGAATCAGGCGATCGACCGCGGCTTCGATCAGGCCGGCCTCATCCAAGGTGAAAAACATCCAGGGCCCCGGCCGCACCAGGTGAGGCGGGTCCGCCGCGCCGGGGTCCCACGGCATTCCGCCGCTGATGCACCGGGCACGCGCGCCGCCGGCCCCTGCCACCAGGAGCGCCGCGCTCGACGCCAGCAGCGAGCGGCGGGTTATGGTCGAGGACGACGCGGTACGCATGATCGGCTCGTTCGGTTCGCGGCAACCGGGGCCCAACCGTGCCCGCCCTCAGTTCCCGCGCACCATCATCGGCTGTTTCGCGCGTACTTGTCTGCCGGGAAAATTTTTAATTTGGCTTGGAACATTTTCGGCCCGATCGGAAAATGACCTGACGCTTCGTCCTTTCTGGCGTCATTCCGGGGCGCGCCCTTTCTAGCGATATCCGGCGGCCTGCAGCTCAAACAGTTCGGAATAGCGACCCGACTGCGCCAGGAGTTCGTCATGGGTGCCGGCGGCCTCGATCTGGCCCTCGGCGAGAACGAGAATGCGATCGGCCATGCGTACACTGGAAAAGCGATGCGAGATCAGGATCGCGGTCTTTCCGGCGCTGAGTTCCTTGAAACGCTTGAACACCTCGAATTCCGACCGGGCGTCGAGCGCCGCGGTCGGCTCGTCCAGGATCAAGACCGCGGCTTCCCGCATATAGGCGCGCGCGATCGCGATCTTCTGCCACTCGCCACCGGACAATTCAATTCCACCCTTGAACCGCTTGCCGATCATCTGCTGGTAGCCGCCCGGTAATCTGGCGATCACTTCGTCGGCCTGGCTGCGCTTGGCGGCCCGTTCGATGCGGGCCCGGTCGTCGCGCGCGGCGATCTTGCCGACCGCGATGTTGTCGCCGGCGCTGAGATTGTAGCGAACGAAATCCTGGAAGATGACGCCCATGTTGCCGCGTAGCGCTTCCAGATCATATTCCCGCAAGTCATGGCCATCGAGCAGGATGCGGCCTTCGGAGGGATCGTAGAGCCGGGCCAGAAGTTTCACCAGGGTTGTCTTGCCGGCGCCGTTTTCGCCCACCAGGGCCAGCACCTCGCCGGCGTGAAGGGTGAAGCTCAGATGGCGCACGGCCCATCGCTCCGAGCCGGGATAGCGAAATCCGACGTCCTCGAATACAAAGCCATGCAGAATCGGATCCGGAAAACCTCGAGGGTTGGCCGGTGAGAGGATTTCCGGCTTGACCTCGAAAAATGAAAACAGGTCGTCGAGATAGAGTGCCTGGCCGGCCGTACTCGAAAAACTCGTCAGCAGGCCTTCGAGCAGGGTACGCAAGCGCAGGAACGAGCCGGCCAGGAAGGTCAGATCGCCGACCGAAAACTCTCCCGTCAGGGTGCGCCAGGTGATGTAGGCATAGGCCATATAATAGCCGACAGTTCCGACCGCGGTGAACAGTCCTCCCCAGCCGGCGCGCCGCAGCGCGAGCCTTCGATTGGCGGCGTAAAAGTCGGTCGCAAGACGGGTGTACCGATCGATCAGGAAGCCGTTGAGGCCGAAGATCTTCACCTCCTTTGCGGTTTCGACGCTGGCTGCCGTCTGCCGCACATAGTCAAGTTCGCGCCGCTCCGGCGTGCGGAAAAAATCGAGCGAGTAGCTCTGCGCGTTGAAGTGTGCCTCGCCGATGAATGCCGGGACCAGCGCCAACAACAACAGCGCGATCAGCCAGGGCGCGTAGAAAATCAGGCCGGCGGCAAAACTCGCCACCGAAACCACCGCTTGCGCCTGACCGAACAGCTGACCCATCAGGGTCATTCTTCCGCTGGTTTGACGGCGCGCCCGCTCCAGTTGATCCTGGAACTCGGTGTCCTCGAAGTCCTCCAGGTCCAACTCCGCGGCGTGCTCCATCAACCTGATGCTTGAAGCGTTGGTCACGCGCTCCGCCAGCAGACTGTCGACCAGCGCTACCACGCGCCCCAGAACGTCCGCCAGCACCGCCAGCGCAAATTCGGAAGCCAGCAGCAGGATCAACCCGTTCAACAGGCCGCTGCCGAGCCACAGCCGCAGCGTGTCCGGTCGATGCGGTGTGTGCACGAGCAGCACTACGTTATCGATGATGAGTTTGCCGATGTAGAGCGTGATGACCGGCAACACCGCTCGAACCAGCCGCAGTGCCAGCGACGCCGCCGTCAATCGGCGGCTGGTGCGCCAGACCATCAGCAAGAACGGGCGCAGGTTCTTCAGGGCGCCGAGGCGCTCCCTGAGGGATTTGCCGGCGAGTACCGAAGCTGCGGAACCGGCCGCGCCGGAGGGCCGTTCGTCGCCTCGACCACCATGGCTAGTTTGCCGGGGCATCCGCACCATCCCTATGACCTCGGCGCATGGCGAAGTTGGTCGCCTCGAGTTGGACCATCGTCGCTGAGATCGATCTTCATCATTCCGCCATCGTTCGGCCAAGCCTACGCTCTGTCACCCGCCCGGGCCAGACCGGGCGCCCCGCACCGGGCGCCATCGCCTCGCTTGAAATGGATTGTCGAGCATTTGGTGCGCTAGCGTTCAGACTCTAACAATTGTTTCTGTCATTCCGGGGCCCGAGCCAACGGGTCCGGCCTCTGGCCGGCCCGATGACAGGCTCCGCGAGGGAACCCCGAAAAGTGCTGCGACCCGCCGGATTGCCTGATCTTTAGTCGACGGCAACGGGAACGAAGCGAGACGCTGGGGCTTTCCGACGTGGGGCAGTTTCAGGAGAATTTCAAATGATAGCCTACAAGAGCCTATTGGGTATTGCGGCCGCGGCGTCGCTGATGTGCGCCGCCCCGGGCGCATTTGCCCAGCAGCCCAAGTCACCTCAAGCGACGACCACGCCGAGCCAGAATCTGACATTTGATACGTCGCCGGACGATCATGCCCGGCTCAAGGAGATTTTTGTCAACGATCATTCGGCTCAAAAAGTCAGGCATGCGAACTTCAGCGTGGCGCCCGGCTCGGTCGTGCCCGGTTCGATCCATCTCGTTCCGCTGCCTCAGACGGTCGTCAATATTCAGCCGACTTGGCAAGGCAGCGATTATTTCATGATGGGCCGGAACAAGGTCGTGATCGTGGACCCGCAGTCCAAGAAAGTGGAAGGCATCCTCACCTTGTAGGCTGGCTCGCCTTGTTACGCCTACCGGCAACGCGACGGTGACGTGGCGGCGACCTCGCCGCGGCTCGATCAGATCGAATCGCTTTTTTTTCCTATCGTCATGCCCGGGCTTGTTCCGGGCATCGCCTTTCTGCTTCATGCGAGCAAAGACGTCGATAGCCGGGACAGGCCCCGGCCATGATGCCTGACGATGGTTCAACATGACCGGAACATGCTATAGCTGGTGCGGCCCATTTAGCCGTGCGCAAAGCTGGCTACGCAAAACACATTTAAAATTCGTCATCAGCAAGAAGCCACGGAGCTTTGATTCTCCGCGGCCCTTTGATCGGCAACAATTGTGATGTGCGATCCTTTGCAATTATTTCTGCGCGGCAGACGATGATCCGGTCATGGCACCAGAGCTGGATCCCGTGGTCGTGCCCGACTTTGATGCCGCACCGCTGTTATTCATGGCCTCAAATACCGACATCCCGTGAGGACCAATCGTCATGAGAACGGGATCGCCGTCCTTCGACTTCGCTTGCACCACGAACGACTCGGCGACGACCTTGACGTCAGTGAACCCGGCACCCTGCAAATCCTGCTTGATCTTCTGGGCAGCGACCAGATTTTGACTGGAATTGCCGCTCATCGTCGCGCTCGGTTGAGTTGCGGTGGCCTGGCTGGGAGATGATGTTTGTGCAAACGCTAACGGGGTCACGAGCGCCGCCATGGCGGCTCCTGCGAGAAGGCTCTTCATCGATTGCTCCTACAGATTTGGGACAAGCACGTCGCACCGCGCCCCCCAGGGGTGAGGAGGGGCATCGATCGCCGTGGCGTCACGCGTTATTGCGTGACTCACAAAGCAATGAGCGATGGCGCATGCAGTTCCGAAAAAGTTCGTCGAATTGGCCGTTTGTGATCGCTGCTCAGCACGATAACGGGTCGATGTGGCGGACGCGCCCGCGGTCCAGCCACCCTCAATGCACCGCCGCGTACATGATCTTCTCTTCGGTTGCTTCCAGCGCGGAGAATTCCTCGACCACCTTGCCTTGCCGCGCCACCAGAATGCGGTCGGACAGCGCCATGATCTCGGGCAGATAGGACGAGATCACCACCACCGCCTTGCCCTCGTCGGCGAGCTGCTGAATCAGGTCGTGGATCTCGACGATGGCGCCGACGTCGACGCCGCGCGTGGGCTCGTCGAAGATGATCAACTCCGGTTCCTGCACCAGCGATTTGGCGATTACCACCTTCTGCTGGTTGCCGCCGGACAATTCGACGACCTTCATGGCATTGCCGGTGCTGCGCACCTTTAGTTTTTCCACCCAGCTGTCGCCGAGCTTGTCGGCCTCGCGCCGCGACAGGAAGAAGCGCCCGCCCGGCAGCTTGGCGAGCAGGCCGAGATAGATGTTGCGTGCGACCGACATGGTCTCGAAGAAGCCCTCGACCTTGCGATCCTCGGTGATGTAGGCGATACCGGCCCGCACCGCCGGCGCCGGCACGCGGTAGCGCACCGGTTTGCCGTGCAGCATCACCTCGCCGCCGTGAAAGAAATCCCGCTTCAGGACGCCGGCGACCACCTTGAAGGTCTCGGTGCGGCCGGCACCGACCAGGCCGAACACGCCGGTGATCTGCCCGGCGAATACCGACAGCGAATTGTTCTTCACCATCGGCGCCAGCTTCAGGTTCTGCACGGTGAGGACCCGGACACCGGGCGGCCGTACGCTGGTCTTGCGCGTGCCATAGAGCGTGTTGGAGAGATCGCGGCCGACCATGGCCTGCACGATGCGGGCGCGGTCGAAGTTTTTCGCCTCGTCGGTCACGACATGGCGGCCGTCGCGCAGGATGGTGATGCGGTCGGCCAGGATGAGCGCTTCTTCCAGCGCATGCGAAATGAAAACGACCGAGACCCCGCGGCGCTTCAGGTCGCGCACCAGGTCGAAGAAGTATTTTTTTTCTTCCGGCGTCAGCGTCGCCGTCGGTTCGTCGAAGATGATCACCTTGGCGTCATGCAGCACCGCGCGGGCGATTTCGACCATCTGCTTCTTGGCGGCGCCGAGCAGTCCGACGGTCGCGGTCGGAGTAACGTCGAAATTCAGCGATTGCAGGAATTGCTGGGCGGCGATGTAGATGCCGCGCAGCCGGTTGTAGAAACGCTCCTGGCCGAGAAACAGGTTTTGGGCGACCGTCATGGTCGGAACCAAGCTGTTTTCCTGGAAGACCATGGCGACGCCGAGATGGCGGGCCTCGAGCGGCGTTCGCGGCGCGGCCGTCACCCCGTTGACCTGCATGGTCCCGGAAGTAAGCCCGACCACACCGGCCATGAC
>Ga0182012_10005974_pt1 | contig 12464 bp, 9 predicted proteins | sample 612S2SmetaG_FD_120486 | JGI IMG/M metagenome (GOLD analysis project Ga0182012, IMG submission 120486) | Permafrost microbial communities from Stordalen Mire, Sweden - 612S2S metaG | ecosystem: Environmental > Terrestrial > Soil > Wetlands > Permafrost | place: Sweden: Stordalen | collected...
GATAAACCAGCAGACCGGGCTTTTGGCGCCGAGTGTAACGTATATGATCGGGCCAATGGGCCCGTGCTGCCGGATAAATGAGCAGAATCAGACGGAGGGATATTATCCGGCGGGGGTAACGTTGACCACGCCGCTGACGCGCGGTGTGACAAGGTGGTACGTCTACGACGGCCTCGGCTCAGTAATCGGTGAGCTGGATGCCAACAACAACATGACGACCAGCCGCCAGTACGACGTCTACGGCGCGCCGAGGGCCGGAACGCAGCAGGGAGTAGTGGCGACGTCCAGGCAGGGGTATGTTGGAAGCTTGGGACATGTGACCGACAAAAGTAGCGGCGGGCTAATTTATATGCAAGCCCGGTACTATGACCCGAGTTTGGGGCGGTTTGTTAGTCAGTATCCTAAGCAGAACGGTAACAACCTCTATACCTATTGTGACGACCGCCCTACATGTGAGGCTGACCAGACCGGACAAAGCCCGCTCGAAGTCGCCGCCGTGATCCTAGCCGCAATAATAGGGGGAATTCTTGAATGCATGAACCATGGTTGGTCGTTTAGCAACTTTATGTTAGGCGCCGTTGAGGCAGGCTTAACTGCCGCTGCCGGTATTTTCATTCCGGCCGTATTTGGTCTCGCTTTAGGAGGAATAATAATGGGTGCAGCAATGGGAGCTTTGGACGCGGAAATTCAGGGCGGAAACGTTGGATCTGGAGCGTTTTGGGGCGGGCTTGGCGGCTCCGTGGGAGGTTTAGCCGGCGAAGCAGAATTAGCTGAAGGAAGTGAACAAATGCTGTGCTATCTTTTGTTAGGCGGCGGCGAGGCCTTTCTTCAAAATGACGGCCAAACCATTTCGGAGTTTGTAAATTCATGAGACATTTCACGAATGCGGCTAGAATTGGCTGGCTCGCTCAACCTGCGGTTTGCATAGGTCTCGGCATCTATATAATTTGGCAATTGTTTCAAGCTGAACGTCTTGGAATGCCCAGTTTGACACACTCTTACAATTGCGGGCCCTATATAGTACGCTGTGCGTTCGTCGCGGGCATATTGGTGATATGTCTGAAAGAATCTCTGAGTCGCTCCTTTATCTGGTCGGTTACTACCTATTCAGGTGATACCTTGAACCAACGGACAATCTGGAGTGAAAATGCAGTCGACTTGTCGCAGCTCGCTGAAGTTTCTTACCATAGCCCCTATGCTTCCCGTCGTGTTCTCCCAAAACCTGCGCCAACCTACGTCAAGAATCGCGACACCTCTATGTCGTGGTTTGTCGAGATAAGGCAGGGTTCGCAAATTATACGGTTATATCCGCCGGCGATATTGCCAAGGCACAAGTCTGCCGATTTTTCCGGCATATTGCGCGATGTCTGGCGAGCGTATGAGGAAAACGGCTACATGTAACGGGCCGTTTAAATCGCTACCAATTTGTTCCTGTTCAACTCTGCCTTAGCTCGCCGACTCATATGTTGATGGTAATTCGTGACATTAAAACGACAAACAATAGGGAACCAATTCACACCAAACAAAATAGCAGTCCCTTCGGGCCAATGGGCCCGTGCTGCCGGATTAACGAGCAGAATCAGTCGGAGGGATATTATCCGGCAGGTGTAACGTCGATCACGCCGCTGACCCGCGGCGTGACACGCTGGTACGTTTACGATGGCCTAGGCTCGAAAATCGCCGAACTCGACGACAACTGGTGATATCTCTCCGTTTATGGTCGCCCCACGTTGTCGCAGGGGCGAAAGCGATTACGGTTATGTTATGGCCGTGCGTGCAGCCCGGACTGCGTACACCGTTGTGGTACAATTTATTAAGCGCGGCACGGGATTTCCCGTGCCGCTCCTCTTTGTTATAACGGCAAAAACCTATGAGTATGTTCGACAAGTTAAATGACGTAGAAGATAGTTACGAGGAATTGACTCGGCGTCTTGCTGATCCTGATGAGACGAATGATATGACGGAGTATCAGCGTATCGCCAAGCAGCATAACGAATATACGACTATTGTCACGAAGTTCCGTGAGTACAAATCAACGGTGCGCCAGATTGAAGAGACTGAGGGCATGCTCAAGGGCGCTCTCGATGATGACTTTCGAGAAATGGCTCAGGCTGAGCTCGACGAACTTAAAGGCAAGAAGCCGCAGCTTGAAGAAGATCTAAAGGTTATGCTGCTGCCGAAGGACAAGAATGACGACAAAGATGTCATCATCGAAATCCGCGCAGGCGCCGGCGGCGAGGAAGCTGCGCTTTTTGCCGGCGAACTGCTTCGGCTTTATATGCGCTATGCAGACCGACAAAACTGGAAATATGAACTGCTTTCAACCAATGAGACCGGCATCGGCGGGATCAAAGAGGCGATTGTTGAGGTACACGGCGTAGGCGCATATAGTCGGCTGAAATTCGAAGGCGGAGTTCATCGTGTCCAGCGAGTACCGGCTACCGAATCTGGCGGACGAATCCATACCAGCACAGTGACAGTCGCAGTAATGCCCGAGGCGGAAGATGTCGAGATCGACCTTGACGAGCAAAAAGATATCAAGCGCGAACACACGCTGTCCCAGGGCGCCGGCGGGCAAAACGTTCAGAAGAACGAAACGGCAGTTCGCTTGACACACCTGCCTACCGGCATGGTGGTTACATGCCAGGATCAGCGGTCGCAGCTGCAAAACTACGAAAAGGCGTTACGCGTCCTCAAGGCCCGGCTTTACGATATGGAGCAGGCTAAGCAGCGCGAAGCGCTTGAAGCAAACCGCCGGGGTATGGTTGGTTCCGGCGACCGCAGCGAGAAGATCCGGACCTACAACTTCCCGCAAGATAGAATGACTGACCATCGTATTAACCTTACTTTGCACAATCTGCCCAACCTGCTCTCCGGGGATATTCAGCCGATGATCGACAGCCTGATTGCGGCCGACCAAGCTGAGAAGCTGCAGGCGGAGATGTCTGTCTAATCGGTGATCCACTGTTATGGCGGATGACGCAGCCCAGCGGGATAATATCGTAAGACAGGCTCCGCCGCCTGCGGTTACAATCGCCCTCGGGATGACGCCGTGGATGGCGGCGTATTTGGGCTCGTACGTACTGCACAGCGCGATAGCGTCCTTTTTTTTCTATCATACGATCTGTATTTCCAGCGCTGTAATCTATCGTTCCCGTTTTGGGCCGCGCAGCCATAAGCCCTTTCCGCGCCACCACTGGCTGGCGCTCGCGTGCGGGTGTCTTGTTGTCTGCGTCGCTGTGTATTTGATGATCGGCGTTCTCGGGTACATCGCTGAACCTGCCCGTGTATTTGCAGGACTGCGAAGACAGCATATACCGCTGAACAAGACTTCGTATGTCGTGCTGTTTACGTACTTTGCTTCGGTGAACCCAATAGCGGAAGAGTTCTTCTGGCGAGGGACGGTATACTCGGGCCTGCGAAGACGCCATATTGGTATTAGCTACTGTTCAAATATTTCCGCTTTCCTGTTCGGCTCCTGGCACTTCCTGATAATTCGGCTGTTCTTCCCAACCGGCCTTGCCCTGCTAATTACTGCGGGGATTGTCATTGTAGGAGAGATCTTCTGTCGGTTTTACGAGCGGACGCGTTCGCTTCCAGCTGTCAGTCTTCTACACGCCCTCGGCGCCGACGTTCCTATACTTGTGGTTTTATGGTTTGCAGTGCTGAGCAAAAGTTAGCATGCTCACGGCGGAATTCATGTTAGAATTAAACAGGTTTCAAGAATTCTCATGAGCAAAGTATCTGCTGCACCAACAGTTGAGCCGATGACGGCTCCCGCAATCGAATTGACGGTTTCACAGAGAGTTACCCCGCGAGCTTTTCTAATTGGATTGGTACTTGCGTTGGTTATTTGCGCCGTTCTTCCGTATAATGATTATTTCGTCGGCGCAACATTCCTCTCGGGCAATTGGTTTCCTATCGGCGGAGTCGCAGCGCTGCTACTGCTGGTTTTGTTTGTTAATCCTGCGCTGCTTTTCCTAAAGCGACCAACGCTGGTGTTCTCGCCCGCCGAAATTATCACCATCTGGGCCATGATCGTTGTTGTCGCCGGTATTCCGTCAAGCGGACTGATGCGCTATCTGATCTCGATGATAGTCTCTCCGCATTACTATGCATCCAGCGCCAACGGATGGAACAAGCTGGTCTTGGACCATATGCCGTCGCGCTTGATTGTGTCCGATCCCACAGCAATCAGGCCGTTTTTCGAAGGGTTGAAAAGCGGAGAAACGATTCCTTGGCGAGCCTGGGCCCTGCCGCTATTTTATTGGTTGCAGTTCATCGCACTACTCTACGGGATTTTCTTTTGCATGGCATCGCTGTTGCGACGGCAATGGGTGGAAACGGAGCGCTTTACATTCCCTCTGGTTAAGCTCCCGGTAATGATGGCACAGGCTCCCGAGCCCGGGCGCAAATTGAATTCTTTGATGCGCGACCCGCTATTGTGGTCTGCGGTGGCGCTAGTTACGCTGCTGCATTCGGTGAAGGGCCTTCATTTGCTTTATCCTACAGTGCCTGACATTCAGTTAACCCTGAGTTCCGGCACATTCATAACGACGGCGCCATTCAATGCCGTGAACGATATCGAATTTGAAATATTCCCGCTGGTTATTGGCTTTGCTTACCTGATCTCAAGCGACGTATCCCTGTCGCTATGGTTCTTCTACATAGTGATGAAGTTGCAGGTGCTTTACGCGGCAATGCACTCGTGGGACATGACCGGACCCAGCGCCGGAGTTGCGATGGGGAGTCCTGCATTTGTCGCGTATCAGGAAGCCGGCGGTACAGTGATGCTTGCGGCGTGGTTGGTGTGGTCGATGCGTGTTCATATCAAGGAGGTCTGGCGGAAGGCGATTTCGAATTCCTCCGATGTCGACGACAGTCACGAGCCAATGCCTTATCGTCTGGCGCTGTTTGGATTTATCGGCTGCTACATCGGATTTTTCCTCTGGCTAACACTGGTTGCATCGGTTGAACCGGTGATGGCGCTGGGGATGGCGGTCGGCAGCTTCGTAATTTTCTTGATGCTATCCTGGATGGTGGCGCAATCGGGAGTGCTTTTCATGCAGCAGTCCTTTTCGCCCGTTCAGATCACGGCAGCGCTGATTGGTAAGACGCTTTCTGTGCCGACAGCGTCGCTGGCATCGGGAATGCTGGTTGAGGATATCTGCTGGCTGGATGCCAGGGAGCTCATGCTGCCGGCCATTCTGAATACGCAGAAGGGCGCTTCCGAGTCTGCGTTATCGGCAAGGTCTTTGATGAAGTCGCTTGCAATTTGTGTCGCCTGCGCTCTTGTGGTCTCGGCGATAGCAGCCATCAGTCTGCCATACTCGCATGGCGGCGCGACAAGCCTGAAGGATACATGGGGCTATATTCAAGCGCCGCAGATTCCCTTCAATTGGGCAGCCAACCAGGCAATCCGCCAGGGTACAGGCTCTTCCGACCTTCGCGCCAATCTGTTAACAAATGCGGGAATAGGCGGGGCGGTTGTTGCGGGCCTGTTTGCCTTGCGAAGCGCCATGGTTTCTTTTCCGATCAGTCCGGCAGGCTTTTTGATTGCATCGACCTACCCGATGTATATGCTGTGGTTCTCGATATTCATCGGCTGGGCGGTTAAAAGCCCAATACTTCGCTACGGCGGCATGCAGGGCTACCGACGGCTGCTGCCGTTCTTTCTGGGATTGATTCTAGGCGACTGTCTGAACGCGATTATCTGGACGATTGTCGGCCTGGCAACCCATGTCGGCTATCGACTGCTGCCGGGTTAGCAACAGAAGGCTATTTTACAAAGCGTGCCGTGCCCCAATCCGTTCTGTCGCCGGAGTCGCGCGATGTTCCGTTCCAGACAAGCTGCCGGATTCGATCGTGCCCGTTTTCGCTATCATCAATCGCGACATCAAACCTGACTGATTGCCCTGACGTCGGCGTGAAGCCGAGCACAGCAAAGGGAATCTTCGCTTCAAGGGTGTAGCCTTTTCCGGAGACATTGGGCTTGACTACTACAGTCACTTTATCCTTTGACGTGTTGTTCGTTACAAACCACTTCGCTTCTCCTCCGCTTACGCCCGCGCCTAGCAGCAGATGGCGGTCTGATGGCAGGAGCTGTCCTATTTTATCGGGCTGCTCGTTGCCAAAGAACAATTCGACGGCGTCACCGGCCCACAACGAGTCCGGCGGATTGTCGTTTCTCATTGGCGTCGGGTCCGACACCTCGGCCAGGAAATAAACATTGTCGTCATCCCAGCAGACTTTGAAGCTGCCCTCGACACCATTGGCGTCATTTCCGATTACCATTCTGCTCGCCGGAATTTGGGTCGCCGGCACACCGGGGAATCCTGCCGCGGTACCGTCCATGGCGACATCGCCTGCAGTACGAGTAATCGCGATAGTAGAATGTCGAGCTTCCTTTGGCCTGAATCGTGGGTCGTCGAACTCATACGGCTTTTGTCTACCAAACATAACGTCGTAGATATCGTTGTTTGTCTTCATTACTTCGGTGAGCATAGATTTATAGGGTCGGTCTGTGACTGCGACAAATCCCGTATTTCCCTTTTCGCCGCTGTATTTCTGAAACCACCGTCCGGTTGCCGATTGGTCAACAAGCTCGAACCACGAGGTACCGACAATGAATGGGGTGGACGCGGCGTGTTCATTGTAGTCACGGTAGGCGAGGCCGCGATCGGCTTGCGTCTTCATGTCCATAGTGCCGCCCGGCAATCCTGAAGTTAACGGAGAATCGAAATAGTATTCGGTCAACATCATCGGCTTCCCGCTCCATACGTAGATACGGCTCAGGAACTCCTGGTCAAGGCCGCAGGTGTAATAGTTGAAAGAGATAATATCCATGTACTTCGAGGCGATTCGGATCAGGCTTTCGTTATTGATCGTTCCCGCCTGGAAGCGATTGCCGACGAGCATGTGATTGGGATCATATTTGCGGAACGTGTCGGTGATCAGGTGATAGTATGCGTCGAAGAATATCGCAGTGAACGCTTGCAGATCGGAAGCTGCAGCATCAGTTGTCGCCGGTGTTTGGGTATCGTCCAATGCATCGAACGATGCCGCATTCATGTTCCAGGCGGCGTTGAATGCGCCAATGGTTCCGTACTTTGCGGATAAAAACTGAACAAGGCGCTGCTTGCAGACATATTTTCCGTTTAATTGCGACAGTGTGGATGGCAGATCCTCGAACAGCGGTTCATTCGAAAGATAATAACCTATCACGAGGGGATCTGCGCTGTGTTCGGGCAGCGTTCTTTGGAAGTTGTTGTCTAGAGCTTTGCGATTGGAGTCGTCAAACGGATCAAACGCGGCGCAGTCTCCCGGAAGGTAGGTCATATCTTGCCACATAGGCAAGCTGTCGACGTGGGGAAGGCCGCCTGTCGACGGCGGCGGATCGGAAAACGGTCCGCACGCGTTGAAATTCCAGGCCTTAATCTTATTGATCTCGGACGATATGTAGGTGTCCCGGTCGTAGGGGACGCCGTACTTGCGGATGAGATTGGAGACGTAAAAAGAATAGACTGTGCCGCCCTGGTCCTGGAGGAAAGCCGAGTCAAACGGGCCGCCCTGTGCGGGCAGCCAATCGTATGTGCTCGCTCGTCCAGCGATGTATGTGTAGTCGTCGCCAGGTCTCGTCTCGCAGATACCGAGCATGAAGTAGGCATTGCCGAGCGGGTCAACCAAAGACCATCGTCCTTTATGCTGCTCGACGTGAAAGAAGCCAGTTTTCTTTAGGTCAAGCGACTTGCCGCTTGCCGGCATCCCTCCGAACGAATCGCGCGCGGCTGGGCGAATCGCGGCGAAATATGCCTTGTCTGTCACGATGTCTTCCGTCAAATCGTCATCAGTTTTCACTTTGTCTGGGTAATCGATTTGAATCGACTGACCGTATTTGTCGATACTTGCGACCGCTGCGGTCGCCGGCGCTATCTGCGAAATCCCGACTGTGTAATCGCTGACATTATCCGAGATCGGCGCTACGAACATCCATTGATAAACTTTCCAATTCCAGGCGCGATTGTCGGTAAATTGCTGAAAGCTGTATGCGGGTATCGTAAATGACAAAGCCTGCCCCGCAGCGTTCTGCAGCAGCATCGATGCACCATTGGTCTGGACGAAATTTGGCTTGGCGGGCTGGTCGACAGGGAATGAAGCAACCGGGTTTGAATCAATTTTGTAGCTTCCTCCCTGGCTGAACGAATAGTCGATAATCGTACTCATTTTGAACCGCTTTGCGTCTGCCGGGAGATTACTGAAATGAAGCGCAATTCCTGAATCGGTTACGGTAACCGTCGCTGCAGCGCCGCCGTCAAACTTCAGCGTTTCCGTTGAACCGTTAGCTTCTTTTTCGATAACCTTATATGTCTTGTCGCTGTCGGGGACAAGCAGTGTGGGGTAAGAAAGCGTGTAGCTGCCCATTGTTCCGGCATCAACCAAGACTCCGTCATTGGAAAGGCTCAATTGAGCTCCGCGGGCGGCAATTTGCATAATGGCGACAAAAAGCACTGCAATCACTAAACTTGTATAGCGCATGATTACCTCTAGTGCAATACTACCACGCGTTGCGGGTGATTGCCAATGGCCGTACGTTATAGATGGAGGACGGAGCTCTGCTTCTCGCGGGTTCCTTCAACTTAAGTCGCGGCTACGGGCCCTGCGGGCGATTGTCCGGGGGACAAAAGAGAAGTCGTCTGATGCGCCAACGCTGTCGTTGACTCTAAGGAGTATTGACGAGTATTTAATATCAGCGTACAATTCGCACGGATAAAATATTTTCATGCGCATACTACCTGACGCCGAAGAACTACAGAGTTTGATCGACCGCACGCACAAGGCGGTTGTGACGGACGCAGCGGAAACAAATCAGGTCATCCGCACAATCCTTTGTTACGTGCCGAATGAAGGGTTTGAGTTTTATGCGGTGATCGATGCCGATGGAGGCGACAGCTTTCAAGTTGGCGATGTGACGGTGACGACAATCAGCAGGCGTACGCCTCTGGTGCAGAGTCTTCTCAACGCCTGGATTGGTGAGGCTGTTCCCGCAGGAGGCGACATCCTGGTTGTCGCCGCTCACGGAGGCATGGAAATGCCCGAGATTGAGGAATGCGCCGCTGCGTTCCAAAAACAGAATGATATCCAAAAGTTAGGCGCGGAACTTCGTTTAGAGTTTGCCTCCATAAAAGCCGAATTGCAGCGAAGAGAATTGGATTACAATGCACAACGTCGTCGACTGGCGTCGTTCGATGAGCTGCATGATGCGGTCAAATTCATCGATTCGCAGTTGTCAGATCTTAGGAGATTAACTGCGCTTCTCGAAGTTTTATTTCGGCGGCCTTTGTCGAGAACTATGGGTTCGCTAATGATTAAGCTCGAAGAAGAGTCCAGCGGTCTTTCAGAGCTGCGGACCTATATTTCCGCGCACGGCGCTGAGAACGAACGCATTCTGAAACCCTGGCGCGATAAATACGTGGATTTGGATGCCAAACGGCGGAAATTGGAATCTTACCGGGCTGCCGAAAAAGCGAGGATAAATCTGCTTTATATTGAATCGCTGCGCGATCCAGCGCCTATTATAGACGAAGAGGCGCTTGCCGAATACGACGAAATTGTCGTCCTCGCTGATGAAGGAGATGCAGACAGGGGAGTCATCGTCAAGCGTTTGCACATTCTACGTTCACGATGCTTAAGAGCACGGAGCATCCGCGGCTGCAGCGAACCAATAGAGTCGTTGATCGCAAAAGTAGACGCGCGCATAGGTATAGCTCAGCGTGTTTTGCCCGAGGAGCCGGTCCAACCTTTAGACGAATGGAATTTGGAACGCATCGATGACTCTTCGTCAGGCGGTGTGGAGCAGTTAGCCTTCGACTGGTAGAAAATTGCGGCTATTAACGCGATGAAACAACTGTTGAATAACCGTAATCCGCGTGCTATAATTAACTTGATCAAATGATCAAATCATTTGATCAAGAATTGATTAAGATTTGCCCAGCGTTTATGAGATGACATGAAAGAGAAGAGAGAAAATCAGCGGGAAAAATTGGTCGCGGCAGCGTGCGAGTTGGCGGCTCAGAGTGGAATTGCGGCTCTGCGAACTCGGGATATCGCTAAAAAGGCTGGCGTGTCTGTAGGGACGCTGCACTATTGCTTCGCCACCAAGGACGAACTATTGCAGTCTCTTTATGAGTTTATTATCGATCAATTTCAGAATGCGACCGAGCATTTGGCGGGAAAAGATCGGAGCATCCGCGAGGATTTAATTGGTCAGGCGCGCCTTCGCCTGCACCTGTTGCGATCACAGGATACAGTCTATCTGGCATGGAGGGCGTTCACACGCGAGGCCTGGACAGAACCGTCGGTCGCGCATATCATGCGAGCGCACTATGCCGAACAACGAGCGCGGTTCGAGAAAATTTTGGCGCGCGGACGGAAGGATGGTTCGCTGCCGCCTGAGCCGTTGATACCTGACAACGTAACGGCTGCGCTGATTGTAAGTTTTTACGAAGGGTTGACCGTCCAGTGGTCGATGGATCGAGACAAGATCGATCCTGAGGAGTTCGTTGCCGGTTTACATAAACTGCTCGGGTGGAAAACGCCGGAGGTCGAGGCATGACGCGGGAGTTGACAGTCCCAACCGCTGCAGACGCCGACGAACCACTCCTCAACAGCAGCAAAGGATCCTGGCAGGAAGAAGGGGAAATCGGTGCGGAGGAGATTGCCGGTTCCGGGACTTCGCTATCCCAGCCGATTGGGGATGAAGAGGAGCTTAACCCTCACCGATGGATCATTCTGTCGGCAATGATGCTTGCGGTATTTATGCAAGTTCTCGACACCAGCAGTGTCGTTCCCGCACTTCCGATGATGCAGGGCAATCTTGGAGCTTCGCCCGACGAAATCAACTGGGTCGGCACCGGATATATTCTATCCACGGTGATCGTGCTGCCTATGACGGCCTGGCTGTCCCGGCGCTTTGGGCGAAGACAGTATTTGCTTGGCAGCATCCTATTATTCACGGCCGCGTCAATATTGTGCGGTTTATCAAACAGTTTAAGCATGCTCGTTTTATGGCGAATTGTTGAAGGAGCAGGCGGCGCCGGCATCATAGCAATTGGGCAGGCGACCATTGTGGAAGTTTTCCCAAAGAAGCAGGTAGCGCTAACTCAGGCAATCTTCACGGTTGGCGTCATGGCAGCGCCGACTCTTGGCCCTTCCTTCGGCGGTTGGATGGTCGACAACTATTCTTGGCACTACATATTCCTGACAAAATTTCCACTCGGGCTGCTTGCGGCGTATTTAGTCGGTAAGTATTTACATGATTCGCCGCATAAAAACGTGAGCGACGTCGTGGACTGGGCGGGGATTATATCGTTGGCGCTCGGACTTGGCTGCATGCAGTACGCGCTCGAAGAGGGGCAGCGATACGACTGGTTCAACGACCCGGTCATCCTAAAGGTAACGATCCTCTCGGTCGTGTCGCTCCTGTTCTTTATCTACTGGCAGCTTAATCCGAAGAACTCCGCGCCGATTGTTGACCTACGGGTACTGAGAGATCGAGGCCTTGCGGTCGGCGTCTTTCTCAATCTACTGGTCGGTTTCGCGCTTTATAGTGCTGCGTTCCTGTTTCCGGTGTTTGTCCAGGGTGTGCTCGGGTTTACGCCGACAGAGTCCGGCCTTGCATTAATGCCTGGCGGAATTCTCACAGGTGTCGCCGTAATTATCAGCGGCCAATTGATTCAGCGGGGCATGCAGCCGCGAAATCTGGTGCTGTTCGGAATACCAATCGCGTGTCTCTCAATGTGGATGATGGGTCATTTAACTCCTCTCAGCAGCTTCAACGACGCTCAATTCGGACTACTGGTACGAGGTTTCGGGCTTGGATTTGTTTCCACCCCGATCACAATTGCGTCATTTGCGACGCTGCGCGGAAAACAAATTGCATCGGGCGCTGCGCTTCTCAACCTGGTCAGACAGCTCGGCGGCTCGTTCGGAATCGCGATCCTCGGCTCTTATGTAGTGAGCCAAACGGATGTGCATCGGGCTGATCTCGTCACTCATCTGAGTATTGGGAACACGGATTTTCAGCAGCGCATTGCCATTCAGGCGGCGGACCTCGGTTCAAAGGGCATGAGCGTTGTCGACTCACACCTCGCGTCGCTCGCACTGATAAGTCACGAGGTTCAGCGGCAAGCATCGACAATGGCCTATAACGACGCATATATGCTTGTTGGTTTAGCTCTTGCCATGGTCTTTCCCGCGGTATTTCTCTTCAAAAAAAGGGATGTTGCGTGACAAGACAAATGACGTAGGCAGTATCTAACACGTAGAAGAAAGGAATTAAAACGATGGAATCGGTATCGCCGCTGGTAGTATCGATCAGCCGCCAAAAGGGATGCGGCGGAGCGTATTTAGGGCAGAAGATTGCAAAAGCGCTGGGAATCTCCTATTTAGACAGAGAGCTCATTGCA
>Ga0182012_10005977_pt1 | contig 12462 bp, 11 predicted proteins | sample 612S2SmetaG_FD_120486 | JGI IMG/M metagenome (GOLD analysis project Ga0182012, IMG submission 120486) | Permafrost microbial communities from Stordalen Mire, Sweden - 612S2S metaG | ecosystem: Environmental > Terrestrial > Soil > Wetlands > Permafrost | place: Sweden: Stordalen | collected...
CATGAACCTCGACGAGAAAGATTACATCGTCGGGATGGCGACCACGGCGAAAGACGCGAAGAAAGCGGCGGCTGACGTGGAAAAAGTTAAAGCCAAGGCAGGCATTGCGGAAGCGACGGCGACCGACGAAACGCTGCCGATCAGGGGATCGCTGATTTTGTCGGTGACGGAAAATGGTTACGGCAAGCGTACTCCGGCAGATGAATATCGGTTGCAAAATCGCGGGGGCTCGGGCGTGATTAACGTCAAGACAACCGAACGCAACGGCAAAGTTACCGGCATCGCGCAAGTGACGGAAAATTCCGAAGTGATGCTGATCAGCCAATACGGAAAAATCATCCGCATGGACTCCAGCACCATTCGCGAATCCGGCCGCGCAGCGCAAGGGGTGCGACTCCTGCACCTCGAGCCGGGCGACCGGGTGGCGGCGGCAGTGGTGATTCCGCTCGAAGTGGAAGCGCCTAATGGGGGCGGGCTGCTTCAGTAGGAGCGATGATCCGGCGCACGATTTGACTGCACAGGTTGCCATCTTATTGTTTGCCGCCGGGGTGATTGGGGGCGCGATCAACTCCGTGGCGGGCGGAGGCAGCTTTGTGGCGTTTCCGGCGCTGCTTTTTACTGGCGTTCCTCCTATTCCGGCAAATGCTACCAATACGGTCGCGCTGTGGGCCGGCGCCGCGGCCAGCGGCGGAGCTTACCGAAGCCGCCTTAACGTTCCCCGGCGCGTGTTCATTCCGCTGCTAGCCGTCAGTTTCGTCGGCGGAATTCTGGGCGCATATTTGCTGATTAAGACTCCAGCACAGACTTTCCTGAAGGTTTTGCCCTGGCTGACTTTGAGCGCGACGCTGCTGTTTGCATTCGGTAAGAAACTTGCAGGACAGCGCGCAGGAATTGCCAAGGATGCCACCGTATCGGCCATTGTTGGGGCGGGTGGATTTCAGTTTCTGGTGGCAATCTACGGCGGATACTTTGGCGGCGGAATGGGGATTGTGATGCTGGCCATGCTGGCGATCATGGGTATGACCGATATACACGCGATGAACGCCCTCAAGACGGTGATGGCATTGGTGATCAATGGAGTTGCCGTCGCGACCTTCATCGTGGCTCGCGTTGTCTCCTGGCCGCAGGCGATTGTGATGACAGTTGGAGCCATCGCCGGAGGATATTTTGGGGCGAAGTATGCGCAGCGCGTACGAGCTATTTATATTCGCAGTTTTGTGATTTTAGTGGGAATCGGGATGACGATTTACTTCTTCCGGAAGGCGTATTGACTTGAGATCCCGATTGTAGTCAGTGCGCCACCGGCCGCTGAAGCTTATCGATGTTGCGGGAGTTCTCGATGGCGACGGCGGCGTAGTCGCAGAGGGATTGCAGGAAGAACTGCTCCATGTCGTTGAAGTGAGCGAGATTGGCGTTGATGAGCTGAACCACGCCCACGGTGCGACGCTCGGAGCGCAGGGGCATACAGACGATGGAGCGCGTCTCCCACTTGGTGACTTCATCGACCCGCTTGGCGAAGCGGACATCTTTGCTGACATCGGGAACGATGACGTTTTCGCCGTGCTGGGCAACGTATCCGGCAATGCCTTCGCCCATTTTGAGGCGGACTTTTTTCAGCGCTTCTGCGGCAGGCCCGACGGCGAGCGCGAAGTAGAGGTCGTTGCGTTCTTCGTCGATGAGGAGAAGCGACCAGTTGTCGGGGCGGAAGTATTCCGCCATCTTCTCCATGATGGTTTGGAGGGTGGGGTCTATTTCATTACTCCGCGCTGCGCGATTCCGATGTTGTCGCGGCTGGTATTTTTCACCAGGTACATCATCTCGTCGGCCTGGCGGATTACGTCGTGCGGGGTTTTCGCGTCGTGCGGATAAGTGGCCACGCCCATGGACGCGCGGACGTTGATGTTCAGCCCTTCTTCGCGGCAGAACATGCTAGTGCGCAGGCTGTCGCGCAGGCGCTTGGCGACCACGAGGGCGGCGTCTTTGCCGGTTTGCGGGAGCAGCACCACAAATTCGTCTCCACCGTAGCGGAAAGCGTAATCGATCAGGCGCAGCTGGGCTTTGATGAGGTATCCGATTTCGGCCAACAGTTGGCTTCCGATGAGGTGGCCATGCGTATCGTTGACTTGCTTGAAGTGGTCGAGATCGATGAAGACGACGGTAAACTCGTAATTGAATCGCGACGAGCGGTAAACCTCCGTCTCGAGGGTCTTATAAAGATGACGCGCGTTGTAGAGGCCGGTGCAATCATCGGTGATGGTGAGTTCCTGGATGCGCTCGACGGCGCGGGCGTTTTCGATTGCGATGGAGGCGTAATCGGAGAGCGACTGCAAGAAGAACTGTTCCTTCTCGCTGAAGTTGGCCATGTCCACATTCACCAGCTGAATGACGCCCAAGATGCGAAGCCGCGAGCGCAGCGGGATGCAGATGATGGAGCGAGTCTCCCACTTGGTCATTTCATCGATGCGCTTGGCGAAGCGGGGATCTTTCATGACGTCGTTCACGATGAGATTTTCACCGTGCTTGGCGACGTATCCGGCAATACCTTCGCCGATTTTTAAGCGAACATTCTTGAGTGCTTCAGCGGCGGGGCCCACGGCAATGGCGAAGTAGAGATCCTCACGCTCTTCGTCGACCATCAGGAGGGACCAATTTTCCGGGCGGAAGTATTCCGCCATCTTCTCCATGATGGTTTGGAGGATTGAATCGAGGTCAAGAGACGAGGTCAGGGCTTTGGCAACATCGTGAAAGATGTTGAGTTCAAGACTCTGCCGGTTCAACATGGCCCCCGTGGCCTGGCTCATGAAAACGTCCCCTCGAAAAGACACCGCAAGTTCCATGATTATAGGTTCCGGGGGGTAGGTGGGCAATGCACCATTGGTAACATGTACCGTCGGGTGGGCGGCTTTGCCGTTCTGCGGCACGAGCGGGGAGGGTCCGCGCCTGCATTGGTCGCATCTGATAGGCTCAGCGGAGAGGTGATGCACGCATGTTTTGGACGATTCTAATACTGTGTTTCTTGATCGGGACGGTCACGGGATTGCGCTCGATGACGGCTCCGGCGGCCGTGTGCTGGGGTGCGCATCTGGGATGGCTGCATTTTGCAGGGACTAAGTTCGCCTTTATCGACCATCCTGCGTCTCTGATTGTTTTCACGTTGTTCGCCCTGGCCGAGCTGGTGGCGGATAAGCTGCCGAAGACTCCGGCGCGTACTGCGCCGCCGGGGCTGATTACCAGGATGGTGTTCGGCGCACTGTGTGCGGTCGCGCTGGCGATGAGCGCAGGTGCGGCGCTGCTGGTCGCGGGGTCGGCTGGCGTCGTTGGGGCGCTCGTGGGAACTTTCGGGGGCTACCACATTCGGCATGCGCTGGTGCTGCGAGCGCACCTGCCTGACTTCGCCGTGGCCGTCGTCGAGGATCTGGTCGCGATTGGCGGCGGGTTGCTCATTGTGGCCCATGTTTCTGTGTAGTTCGGGGCAAAGAAATTCGTATGGCAGAATCAACATCCCAGAGCACCGATAAGCCGATGCATTACGATGCGATCATCATTGGCTCGGGACAAGGCGGCAACCCGCTGGCTGTTGCTTTCTCTGATAAAGGCAAGCGCGCGGCCATGATTGAGCGGACGGCCATTGGCGGGACCTGCGTCAACTACGGATGCACTCCGACGAAGACCATGGTGGCAAGCGCGGAGCTTGCCTATCAGGCGCGTCGCGCTGGGGAGTATGGAATCCGTCTGGGCGATGTTTCTGTGGATATGGCGGCGGTTCGGGAACGCAAGCGCGGCGTGGTCAAGAGCTGGCGCGAGGGCAGCGAAAAACGACTCGCAAACGCTGCGCAGGTTGAAGTGATCCATGGCGAAGCGTCGTTTTCGGGGCCGAAAGAAGTTCGAGTGCGCCTGAATGAAGGCGGTGAGCGCGTTCTCACATCCGACCTGATTGTCATCGACACTGGGTTGACGGCGACCATTCCTCCGATCCGTGGGATCGAGACGGTACCTTATCTGGACAATGTCAGCATCATGGAATTGGGCGAGGTGCCGGAGCATCTGCTGGTTATGGGAGGCGGTTACATCGGACTGGAATTCGGACAGATGTTCCGCCGCTTTGGCAGCCGCGTGACCGTTGTACAGCGCGGCAAGCAGTTGCTGGCTGGGGAAGATGAAGATATCGCCGAAGCGGTGGCCGCCATCCTGCGTGAGGACGGAATCGAAGTTTTCCTCGAAGCGAAGGCTGAGTCCGTCACGATGCAGGGAGGAACGATACGCCTCACGGGCTCACTGAAAGGCCAGCCTCGGACCCTGGAAGGAACGCATCTGCTGGTCGCCACAGGACGCGAGCCAAATATCAAGAAACTCAATTTGGCAGCGGCCGGAGTCGCCATCGACGAGCATGGCTACATCCGAGTGAACGACAAACTTGAAACCTCAGTTCCTGGAATCTACGCCGTCGGGGATGTAAACGGTGGACCGGCCTTTACGCATGTTTCGTATGACGACTACAGAATCCTGAAGGCGAATTTGCTTGGGGGCGGCAAGCTTACGACTACGGGACGATTGGTTCCATGGTGCTTGTTCATCGATCCGCAATTTGGCCGCATTGGGTTGAGCGAAAACGAGGCTAAGGCACAGGGTCGGACGGTGCGAATCGCGAAGATGCCGATGACTTCGGTAGCACGCGCGGTGGAGACCGGGAAGACGCGTGGATTCATGAAGGCCCTCGTCGATTCGAAAACCGACGAAATTCTGGGCGCGGCGATTTTGGGCGAAGGGGGCGGCGAAATCATGTCGATGATTGAGATTGCGATGATGGGCAAGCTGAAATGCACGGCGCTTCAAAACGCTGTGCTGGCCCATCCAACGTTGGCCGAGTCGCTGAATAATCTGTTCAGCAAGCTTCCGGCGAAATAGTTGACGCCGTTGGCATTAGCCTGAGACCCACTGACCTTTGGTTTGTCGCCGCTCGATGAAATTGTCGCAGGCTGGCGGCAAAATCCGTTGCCCGAACATCCTAATGTCTGCTAGCCTTTTAGGAGTACAAGAGTGTGCCTGATGATTCTGCTGGTTTGCCCCGCCAGAGTGTATGCCTGATTTCTAACATTTTAAGGAGACACAAATTTGTCCACCAAGAACCGCTATCTTTTTACCTCGGAGTCGGTGACCGAAGGCCATCCCGATAAGATCGCCGACCAGATTTCGGATGCGATCCTCGATGCCTGCCTGACCGACGATCCCACCAGCCGCGTGGCTTGCGAGACTTTGACCGCAACCGGGTTGGTTGTCATCGCCGGCGAAATCACCACCAAAGCTTATGTGGACTTCCAGAGCCTGGTGCGCGGAACGATTGCCGCTATCGGCTATAACAATGCACTTTACGGCTTCGATTCAAATACTTGCGCGGTGATCTCGAGCATCAATAAGCAGTCCGGCGACATCGCCATGGGCGTGGATACTGGCGGTGCGGGCGACCAGGGCATGATGTTTGGCTATGCCTGCAACGAAAATGAAGAGTTGATGCCGACGCCGATTTCGCTGGCGCACAAGCTGACCATGCGCTTGTCCGAAGTACGGAAAAGCGGCAAGCTGCCGTACTTGCGTCCGGACGGAAAGTCGCAAGTCACGGTCGAGTATGACGCGAATCATAAGCCAGTGCGGATTGACGCCGTTGTTATCTCGACGCAACACGCGGAGACGATCGGAAACGACGAATTGCGCGCGGACATTCTGAAGCACGTGATTCAAGCGGTGCTGCCTGCGCATTTGCTGGATGAGGACACGAAGTACCACATCAATCCCACCGGACGGTTTGTTATTGGCGGTCCCATGGGCGACACCGGATTGACTGGCCGCAAGATCATCGTTGATACCTACGGCGGCATGGGACGGCACGGCGGCGGAGCATTCAGCGGAAAAGATCCGACAAAAGTCGATCGCTCCGCTGCTTACATGGCGCGCCACATTGCCAAGAACATTGTTGCGGCGGGGCTGGCTGATCGCTGCGAAGTGCAGCTTGCTTACGCCATCGGCGTAGCCGAACCGGTCAGCGTGCTGGTCGAGACTTTCGGCACCGAAAAAGTGGACAAGAACATCATTCCCGATCTGGTGCGAAAACACTTCAAGCTAACCCCCAAGGGAATCATTGAATCTCTTAATCTGCGGCGGCCGATTTATTGCAAGACCGCAGCCTATGGACACTTTGGCCGCAATGACAAAGATTTCACCTGGGAGGCGACCGATAAGGCGTCCAAGTTGGCGGCCGATGCCGGACTTAAGCAACCCGTCGGAGCGTCGAAGTAATTAGCGATCATCAGGCTTACCCTGACCCAAACGAGGTCGGGTGAGTTACCCTAGAGACATTCAACCATTCGTCATCAAGCAGAATCATAACCATCGCGTGTAACGCGCCACAGGAGACACATGGCAACCTCGACCATCAACGCAGACGTTAAGAACATCGAACTGGCCGATATGGGCAAGAAGCGCATCGACTGGGCCAATCAGTCGATGCAAGTGTTGCAAATCATCCGGAAAGAGTTCATCAAGAACCAGCCCTTGAAGGGCATTCGGATTTCGGCCTGCCTGCACGTAACCGCGGAAACCGCGAACCTCGCCATCTGCCTGCGCGATGGCGGCGCTGACGTCGTGCTTTGCGGATCGAATCCGCTGTCCACGCAGGATGATGTGGCGGCTAGCCTGGTGCGCGATCACAACATTCCAGTCTTCGCCATCAAGGGTGAAGACAACGACACTTACTACAGCCACATTCTGGCGGCGATCGATCACAAGCCGCACATCACCATGGATGACGGCGCTGATCTGGTCACGATTTTGCACACCAAGCGGCTGGATGCTCTCACGGGCGTAATCGGCGGAACGGAAGAGACGACCACTGGCGTGATTCGTCTGCGCGCGATGGCCAAGGAAGGCGTGCTCAAGTTCCCGATTATCGCGGTCAACGACGCCGACACCAAGCATCTGTTTGACAACCGTTACGGCACGGGACAGTCGACGCTCGACGGCATCATTCGTGCCACCAACTTCCTGCTTGCGGGATCGAAGTTCGTCGTCGCCGGCTACGGCTGGTGCGGACGGGGGCTGGCAAGCCGCGCTCGCGGCGCTGGCGCGGAAGTGATCGTCACCGAAATCGATCCGACGAAGGCGCTCGAAGCGGTCATGGACGGCTTCCGCGTGATGTCGATGCCTGAAGCGGCGAAGATCGGCGACGTGTTCTGCACCGTGACCGGCAACAAGAACGTGCTGGCGAAAGAGCACTTCGAAGTCATGAAGAATGGCGCCATCGTTTCAAACTCGGGCCACTTCAACGTCGAGATCGACATTCCGGCACTCGAGAAGCTGGCTTCCTCGAAGCGCACTACACGCGCCTTCGTTGAAGAGTATTCCATGAAGGACGGACGCAAGATCAATCTGCTCGGCGAAGGCCGCTTGATTAACCTGTCCGCCGCCGAGGGCCATCCCGCATCGGTGATGGATATGAGCTTTGCCGATCAGGCGCTGTCGGTCGAGCACATGGTGAAGAATTACAAGCACCTCGAAAAGACGGTCTACAAAGTTCCGGACGAACTCGATAAGCGCGTGGCGAAGTTGAAGCTCGAATCCATGGGCATCAAAATCGACAAGCTGACCCCGGAGCAGGAAGAGTATCTGGCGGGTTGGTCGGAAGGCACGTAATTCTGTTGTGCGCCGCGGGCGGCCTCGCCCGCGGCGGTTCTATTTGGGATGGCTTGGTCACTTCGCGGTTCTCTTGTGTGAAACCAGAGCCCGGTCCATCGTCACCAGCCGCAAATTCTCGACCTATACTCGCGGCGGTCTTTTCCGCACGACCACTCGCAGAGAGTCCCGCCAGCGCTCGTCAATGCCTAGCACGTGCCATTCGATGGTGGGGGAGAAGTAGCGCAATATGGTGTCTGTGGTGGGATGAATTTGCAAGGCTGGGGCGACTAGATAGAGCAGCGGTGGAGCGAGTGACAACTCCCTGCCGGAGAAGTAACCGTGGCGTGAAAATTCGTTGTGCGCGTGGTGCCAGCTCACGCGCGTCCAATAGTCGAGGCCTTGCAGCGGCAGGTGAATGTCTTCGCTGGCTTTGAGTTCTAGCACCGCGAGGCGGCCGTCGCGAGTCACGGTGAGCACGTCCATCAACGCCCGGTCGGACGAAACGCAGGCGGGCATCTGCGAGTACGCGCATGCGGGATCGAGTATGCCGTCGAGCGCGCTGACGTCGCGCATCACCAGTGATTCCAGCCAGCGCTCCGGATGCATGCGCCAGACCATATTGTCGCGCGGCCCTTGCGGGTGGCGCGCCTCGCCGATGGTGCGAATCAGATTGATGAAGGCGGGCAGAGTATTGGCGTCAAGCACGCGCTCTTCGGCGCCGAGTCCGAAGACGACCTCGGTCAAACTCTTGAGCGAGCAGGGATCATGCGCCAGGCGGGCGCGGGCGAACTCCAGTCCGTAGTGGCGGAAGGCGATTTCGGTGGGCGAGAGTACGATGGTCTGCGCCTCCGGCATTAAGTCGTGAACCCGAGCGATCGAATCGAAGAAACGTTCCCGCGCCGAAGTCTCGTCCGTCAGGCGCGCCAAGTGCGACGAGAGATTGCCGCGGTCGCCGATCTCGACTGGAGCCAGGCTGCTTTCTTTCTCGTCGAATTCGTAAAGCTTCCACTGAACGGCTTCCGGATGAAGGTGTGCCATGCGCTCCCGCGTGAGCTGTGCTGTTTTTCTGGGAAGGACCAGCGTGAGTCCATGCACCGTGGCTTTCGTGCCGAGATCGCGACGGCAAATGTCCAGCCAGAGAATGCCGAAGGTTAGCGCAGCATCGATGGAAGACTGCGTCTCTTCATCATTTACCCCCAAGACCGCATAAGCCGATTGCGCCTTGCGAAGCACTCCCCGCGAATAAATCGGACCGAATGATTGCTCGAGATCCATCGAAGTGCGAAAACGTTCGCAGGTGTATCCGGGAAACGTGCGCGCCAGAATCCGCTCCAGCCGCCGCTGATAGGCGATGCGCGTGACACGCCGGGCGTTGGACGAACGACGATCGCGCTGGCGGCAAATTTCCAGCTTCGACGGCTTCGAGTGACCCAAGCGCTGCACCGCCAGCCGCAGGGTCTCATTCTTTACTTCAGCCTCAAGCACGCGCCGCACCACATTACGCTCGGCTGACCACAAATGCAGCAGGCACTTGTTGTGCTCGCCCGAAACCGTGTACTTGGTCGTGGCGAGATCGAAGGCGACCGCGCCATCCTCGATCACCACGGCGCTGTTGGAGACGGAAAGAAAATCGTTGACCGCATTAGCCAGCGTTTCCGGAGTCATGTCGGAATTGTGCGGGAGGAGGGTGTAGAGAGTCAGTGACGGATGAACAGTCTCTCGCCGATAGGTCAACTCAGATTGTCATTCCGAGCGTGGCGAGGAATCCCGATCCCTTTGTAAATCGTCGCACTTGCCGTTGGTTAGGTTGACATGTGTAGCCTAACAGGCTACACTTGCCATACGTGAAGATTCGCAGCTTCTCGCACAAGGGTCTCAGGCGGCTTTACGCGGAAGACGATGCGAGAGGTGTCCCGCCCCGATGCGATTGATAAGTTGCGCAAGATGCTTGCGTTCCTTGAGGGCACGCAAGCTGCCGAGGAATTACGGCCGTTGGCCACTTGGAAAGCGCACCTGCTCACTCGCGACCGTAAGTGGACCCGGAGCCTCAGCGTCACCGGCAACCGGCGCTTGACGTTTCGAGTCGATTCAGTCGAAAGCGAGGTATGGGGCCTAGACTTGGAAGATTATCACTGACACAAAAGGAACACTTTATGCCTATGAAGAATCCGCCACACCCGGGAGATTTCATCCGAACTGAAATCGTCGCGCCCGCCGGTCTCTCCGTCACGGCGGCCGCGGCGGCGCTCCGTGTGTCCCGGCCAACACTGTCGAGTTTGCTCAACCGAAAAGCCAACCTATCCGGGGACATGGCACTCCGCATCGAGAAGGCCTTCGGCATAAAAATGGACACGCTCATGCGCATGCAGGCGTCCTACGACATTGCGCAAACTCGCAAGCGAGAAAATCAAATCGACGTGCAGAGATTCCGGCAGATAGCCAGCGTGGGCGCTTAACGTCTTCTCCTACAAGCTATCCTGATACTCTTCGTGCCAGGCCATTTGGATGGCTTCGAGTTTGCTTTCGTTGGACTTTTGGGGATCGTCTTTGAACTCGGGCAATTCGGTCACGAAGCGGTGCAGGTCGGTAAAGCGCACGGTCAGCGGATCGACTCCGGGATGCTTTTCGGCGAGCAGAATGCCGAGGTCTTCGGTGTCGGACCAGGTTAATGGATTGGGCATGATGGGTTCTTCTTCTTTTTTTAGTGCTCTTCCGAAACGTAGTTTCTGTTCCACGCGGGAATTTCTACTACGATTTTGCCGGGCTTGGTGATGGTGGCCTGGCATCCCAGGCGCGAGTTTAGCTGGAGGTCGGCGGCCATGTCGAGCTTGTCGGCTTCGTCGTCCTCCATTTCGCTGAGGCTTTCGCGGCCTTCTTTCACCCAGATGTGGCAAGTGGTGCAGGCACAGTTGCCGCCGCAGGCGTGGTCGAGCGTGATGCCGTAATTAAGCGCGATGTCGAGTAGGGACTCGGGCTTGCCGTGATCTTTATAAGGCAGCTTGCCGTGTTCGAATTCAACAGTCTTGCCTTCGGGCAGGAAGGTGACCTGAACCGTGCTCCCGGTGGGCGTTTCGGCGGTTGCGATGCCGCCGGTTTTGGTTGTGTCCTGTGTCATCGGTGCTCCTGAATATTTGTCGAGTCGCTCTTAGTCGCTGAATTCTGCTTTCGAGATGGCGTGAGGAGCGGTCGGGCCTTCCTCGTCCAGTGCTTCGTCGTTCATGTTCTTGCCTTTGAGCGCGGTGGTGACGGCGCTGTCCATCATGAGTTCGGCGAGGCGCATGGTGGCCTGATTCAGCGTCTCGATGTTTTCGTGGATGGCTTTGTAGTCGTCGCCTTCTTTGCTGTCTTTGACGTTGGTTTCGGCGGTGGCGATGGCGGAAATTTCTTTGCTGGTGAGCTGTCCCCAGGCTGGACTCATGCGGGCTTTGTCGAGCGCGGCAAGAATGGTGTCGGCTTCGCTGCGGGCTTCGATCAACTGGCGCTCGCGGAAGTCGTCCTCCGCATGGTCGAACGAGTCGAGAATCATGCTTTCGACCTGCCCGTCGTTTAATCCGTAGCTGGGCTGGACCTGGATCTCAGCTTCTTTGCCGGAGCGTTGTTCGCGGGCCGAAACGTTGAGAATTCCGTTGGCGTCGATGAGGAAGCGTACTTCGATGCGCGGCATGCCTGCGCTCATCGGAGGAATGCCTTTCAGATCGAAGCGAGCCAGCGAGCGGCAATCCTTGGCGAGTTCGCGCTCGCCTTGCAGCACGTGGATTGCGACATTGGTCTGTCCGTCGATTTGCGTGGTGTAATGCTGCGTGGCCGACGCAGGAATCGTGGAGTTGCGCAAGATGATTTTGTCAGTCACGCCGCCCGCGACTTCGATTCCCAGGGAAAGCGGAGTGACGTCGAGCAAGAGCATGTCGCGCGTGGCTTCCGAGCCGCCGGAAAGAATGTTTGCTTGCACTGCCGCGCCGAGAGCCACGACTTCGTCGGGATTGAGTTCGGAGTGCGGCTTGCGCTGGAACAAGTTCTCAACAACTTCGCGTACTTTCGGGATGCGAGTCGAGCCGCCGACGAGAACGACTTCGTCGATTTGCGCAGGCTTGAGTCCGGCGTCTTTGAGCGCTTGCTTGCACGGGCCGAGAGTGCGCTGGATGACCGGCGCGATCAGCTCTTCGAATTGTTCGCGAGTGATCTCGCGACGATAGTGCTGGCCGCCGGATAATTCGACTTCGATACGAGTCGCAGGCTCGGAAGACAGCGCGATTTTCGCTTCGATGACCGCTTTGCGAATGCGGGCAACGTCTTCGCCGCTGCGGGAAACGTCGCGCCCCAGGTCGCCGCGAATGTCGGATATGGCGATGGCGATGAGGAGATTGTCGATGTCGTCGCCTCCAAGATGGGTGTCGCCGTTGGTGGAGATGACTTCGAAGATTCCGTCATGCAGTTTGAGGATTGAGACGTCAAACGTGCCGCCGCCGAAATCGTAGACGGCGATGGTGCCATGTTGCTTCTTGTCAAGTCCGTAGGCTAACGATGCCGCGGTTGGTTCATTGACCAAGCGAAGTACGTCGAGTCCGGCGATGCGTCCTGCATCTTTGGTGGCCTGGCGCTGCGCATCGTTAAAGTATGCCGGGACGGTGATGACCGCTTTCGTCACAGGCGCGCCGAAGTAGCGCTCGGCATTGCGCTTGAGTTGACGCAGGATGAACGCGGAAATCTCCGGCGGAGTAAATGTGCGGTCGCCGAGCTTGATGCGGATGACCTCTCCGGCTTGAAGGTCGTCGTCGATGCGGAAGGGGAACAGCTTGA
>Ga0182012_10005978_pt1 | contig 12461 bp, 7 predicted proteins | sample 612S2SmetaG_FD_120486 | JGI IMG/M metagenome (GOLD analysis project Ga0182012, IMG submission 120486) | Permafrost microbial communities from Stordalen Mire, Sweden - 612S2S metaG | ecosystem: Environmental > Terrestrial > Soil > Wetlands > Permafrost | place: Sweden: Stordalen | collected...
CCAGCCGTAATAAGCCATCCGCGCCTTCTCTTTCGAGTGCAGAATGCCCAGAAAATAATCCGCCTCAGACAATGCAAACTCCACATGGCACAGCGCCGTCATCGGTGCCAGCGTCGCAGCTTCCGCGGCAGACAGCGGGCGCACCGATTCGTATCCATCCAGCAGAGCGTGCAGATGGTCGAGATGCACTGGAACTACTTCAGGGTGGTTTCGATTCCTACCCAGCGCAATCCACTCCACAATGTTTCGTTCAATCGCGTGAGCAAGATCGTGCACGGCGCAAGTCCGATCGGAAAGCCCGAAGTCAATCATCGCGGCAACCTTGGCTTCGTCGCCCCCATCGCTCCACAGCAAATTCGAAGCGTGCAGATCGTTGTGCGTCCACCACGACGGCAGCTCCGGCAACAGCGGCAATAATTCCGCGTGAAACGCCGCCAGCAATTCAATCGCATCCTTCGTGCAGTTCGCTGCGGCTTCGCTCGCCGCCAGCGCAGGCCTCGCCGCAAAATATCGCTTTGCCTCTTCCAGCGGATCGTCGCTCGCAAAGATCGTAAAGCTCGCAACCAGCGGATGCGGCTTGCGTCGCGGCGCGTCAAATCCCTCCGCGGCGCGATGCAACCGTGCCAGCGCTACACCCGCCGAGTGCGCGTGAGCCACGCTCTGAAACGGAGTCCACGACAACGCGTCTTCATAGATATCGATACAATCCGGCGCTTCATGCACTTCATAAGTCGAGTCTCCAATTGCAATCGACGTCTCCCCCTTAATAGACGTAAACACTCGCGGAACCAATGCTCCATGCGTCCGCAGATACTCCATGAAGCGATGCTCTTCACGCAGCCCTTCGCAATCTCTCACCGCGCGATGATGCCGCTTGATAAAAGCCTTTCCACTCGTCGTGCGCACCACGCTGGCTGCCGAAAACGGCCGCGGGCTCATTGACAGTATCTCCACCGGCTTGCCGAGATCCGGAAACCGGCTCAGCAGCACACGCACTTCAGCAAGCGTCAGCGGCTGCCAATCAGGCTCCACTCGCTCTTCGCCCATTCCATGCGTCTTGTGCGCTACGCCCATCATCGCCTCAGCAGCCATCTCAGCCACCAATTCAAAAACTGTAATGCGCCGAGAGCCGCACTGTCGTCGGCGCGCCCAGCCAAAGGAATGTGTCGCCGCCATTTGCTCCCGTATCGGACCAGTAGCGCTTGTCGGCAACATTATTCGCATAGATGCGGAACGTCATGTGCCCCTGCTCGCCGCCCGGTGTATAGCGCATGCCCAGGTTGAACAGATTCACGGAAGGCACACTCACCGCATCATCGCGCGTAGCCTCCTTGCCGCTTGAATAGTTCCAGCCCGGCATGAGATGCAGCCCGCGAATACGTGGCACCGATATGTCAGCGAACGCAGTCATATGCAGATGCGGCACGTTAATCACCTGCTTGTTGTCGTAAGCCAGCGTGCCTGTGTTACTTGAAATCGCCCTCAGCGCCTCCGCCGAAGCTGAGAGCCGCAGCCAGCTTGAAGCCTTGCCCTGCGCGCTTAACTCCGCGCCTTTGTGCGCCTCGCGGCCTTCTTGCTCAAAGCATTCATCCCCGACATTGCCCAATGGGCAAAATCTGTCCGGCCCGGCAAGCGTCCTGGGATAAAAGAACGGAGCATGCATGAGGAAGATTGCGCCAGTGATCAGAATGCGCTGCCCCGGCTCATACTTCGCGCCAATCTCCGCCTGCCGCGTGAAGAACGGAGCTAGGATTTGGCTAGGGTTATCCGTCCAGAACGGTCCCTGTGGCCCGAGCGAAAGAACCACGCCGTAGTTGCTGTAAAGCGTAAGGCTGGCTGTTGGATTAAAGGTGACTGCATATTGCGGCAGCCATACATTTTTATTCGTGAATGATGGCAAGCAATTGGGCGGTGTTTGAAACACCGTGGCGGAGACCTGGATAAAGCCGGAGCACGATGCGAAGGCTGAGTAGTTGTGATCGCGCAGGGAGTCGAGCCGCCCTCCCGCTATCAACTGAATGCGTCCAGGCAGATGAATTCGATCCTGCACAAGCGCCGCCGTCTGGTGGCTATCAACCCACAGCCTGCGCGGCCCCGCGGTCTCGACAGGGCTTTCGATCGGAAGCGCAGGAATCGGCCGATAAATATTCGCCGAGCCAATGTAGGTGTATACAGCGCCGTCCTGCACAATGCCATCGGCTGAATAAGGATTGGCAAGCGTATAAAATCCCGGCTGCTGCACGCTGCGCAGAAAGGCCTCAACGCCAAAGGAGAGATCCTGCGTAACCGCCCCCGTCTTCAAATGGCCTGTGACCGCCGCCTCGGCCTGTGCATCAATCCGCAACTCGCCAGGATCGCGATAATCGTAAACGTCATATGTCCCATCCGGCGCGAAGAACCATGGATCGGGCGCAGACCCGGAGTTGCACGCCCCTTCGTAATAGCAGCCATACGCGTAAATCACGTTGTCCTGAATCAGCGAATGACTATAGCCCGCAGCCGCAAATGCAAACCAGTTATGCGGCAGCGTGTAGTCCAGCCGCGCTCCAGTGTTCAGCGTGTCGTACGAATCAGGCGGACCCCACGGCTGATCGCCCAGCATGGTCGATGGAAAAATAGCGTTAATATTCGGGAGTGTTGTCCCGCCAAGTAATTGATACCCACTCCCATCTCGCTCGGTCTTGTGTTGATACTCAAAGTCGCCTTTCAGAATCGCCGCAGTGCCGATCTTCCAGTCCGCCGCGCCCGCGCCCACGGCGCGCCAGCCGTTGGTATCGTTCATATAACTCGCAATGCGCTCGCCGCCCAGGTTCACCCGCGCGCCCACCTTCTTTTGCTTACCGAAGAAGGAACCAAAATCAACCGCTGCATATGCGCTGCCCCGCTGATCCGTAGCAAAATCCAAGGCCTTCACCGGCACCGGCCTCTTCGTCACATAATCAATCAGCCCACCCGCCGAAGCCACGCCGCTTTCCACTCCGGCAATCCCCTTGAGAATCTCCACGCTCTGCTTGTTCTCAAGCGGCACATCCTGCTCGCCCGCAATAGTCATTCCATTAATCTCAAACCCTGTGGCGAGATCGAGCGGTATGCCGCGAATCTCATACCATCCGTAGTAGCCCACCGGCACGTAGTCGTCGTCGACCGACGCATCGTTCTGCACCACGTCGGACAGCAGCCGTGCAACCTGGTCGCTGAGCAGATCGCGTGTTATCACAGTCGCTGAGAGTGGCGCAGTCTTCAGCACTTCTCCATCCAGCGTGCCAACTGTTACAGAATCAGGAAGATAGTTGCCGTTGACATCGCCGTGCACAACAACGGTTGTCGTAACCGGTGCAATTTTTTGCTGCGCGGGCTTGGCTGCCGGCTGCACCCGATCCTGGGTTTCGCTCTGCGTTCCACTCTGTGCGCAAGCAAGGCTGGCAACGCCAACGCACCAAATCACCATAGCGGCGTTCAAGGTCGCTCTGCGAATACGGAGGGAGATTGGAAATTGTTTGCAGGCTTCGATAGTAATTGCTACTTCAGACATAAGTACCCCTTGTTTCAAACTGCATGAAACAAGGGAACAAAAGCTGCTAGTTGAGGAGTCTTGCCGCTCTGACTAGAAAACTTCCCACGCCGGTATTATCCGGATCGGGTTCGAGGGTATCTCTCAGCCCCGCCATTTTCGCGGAGCACCCCTGTTTCAACACTTCGATTGAAACACTGGCAGGCGATTTTTGCAAGTCTTTAACAATGGCAGACCAATTCGCTCACCGCTCAACGACTGCATCCGGGTTCGCCCGTTGCGACCGCAAGGCTTCCGCCGTCATCCGGTCGGTCTTTCGCAAGCCCGGAAACACTCCAGCCCACACTCCAGCCACGACCAGCGATCCAATTCCGCCAATCACCGTCGCTCTCACCGCGCCCCACCATTGCGCCGTTACCCCGCTCTCAAACTCGCCGAACTCATTGGAGGCGCCCACAAACAGCGCGTTCACAGCGCTCACGCGTCCGCGCATCGCTGGCGGCGTAGCCAGTTGCAGAACGGAGCTGCGTATAATCACGCTCACCATATCCACTGCGCCGGCAAGTGCCAATGCGGCCAGCGACATCCACAATATATGGGAGAGTCCAAAAGCAATTGTGGCCGCGCCGAAGATGGCAACACAGGTAAACAGCTTTCGTCCCGCATGTCGCCGCAGCGGCCACCTCGCCAGCGCAAACGACACGGCCACCGCGCCCATCGCCGGCGCGGCACGCAGCATCCCCAGCCCGCGCGGACCCTGATGCAGAATATCGTGCGCAAAAATCGGCATCAGCGCAGTGGCCCCGCCTAGCAGCACGACAAACAGATCCAGTGAAAACGATCCCAACAGAATCGGCGACTCCCGCACATATTCAAAGCCAGCCAGCACAACCTTCAGCGACAACGCGCGATGCTCCATGCGTCCGGGCCGCACGTGAAGGCTGCCCACCAGCAACAGAAACCAAATCGTCGTGCACATGGTGAACACATAAACAATCCCCGCTCCTTCAAGATGCGACGCCGGGAACAGGCGCGCGAGCGGCAGCGTAAACAGCAGCCCGCCAATCGCCGGCCCCGTGATGTTGGAAAGCTGAAATACCGCGCCGCCCCACGTGACGGCATTGACGAAATGTTCTTCGGGAACAAGGTGCGGCACCAGCGCTGAACTGGCTGGCCCCGAAAACGCCCTTCCGGTGCCGATTAAAAACAATACGCCGTAGATGGAAAGAATATTTTCCGATCCCTGAAGCGCAAGCCACAGCAGCGCTCCGCTTGAAAAAACCTGTAGGCAATAGCAGACCAGAATCACGCGCCGCCGGTCGAAACGATCCGCCACATGTCCGGCGGGCAGCAGAAACAAGAGGCCCGGCAGAAACAATGCCAGCCCGGTATAGCCCAGGTCGATAGCCTTGTGGGTGATCGAATAGACCTGCCACGCAACAGCAACCGCCTGCGCCTCCGCCCCCAGTATCGCAACAATGCGTGCCATCTGGTATCGCCGGAAATCGCGGTAGGCAAAGGCCTCCATGCCGCGTCTTGGTTTGTTAGGGAAGTCTGGCGTCATCGATTCTTTAAGCGTATAACGCCCCGCTCATGCAGTGCGAATTGCGGGCGTGATCCGTCGGCTTCGCGATCCTCAGTTGAATCTGCTGCCTGGCCGGCTCTATGCTTCGATTGCTCTCACAAGTTTCCAGAGCATTTTCGGTTAGAGTGTTTACATTTCGAATTGATATCCATGCCCACCCATCCATGAATCAAAAGGCGATTCATGGATGGGGCACTCAGCGTCCGAGCCCGCGTGCAACCGAGCAAAAATCTCCAGTTCAAAAGCTCGATGCAAGCCGCAACGAAAAGCTCCTGGAAGCTCCAATCGCATTGCCGGAAAACAAGCCGCCAAAATCAATCACATTCAGAATATTATTCAGGTTCTGTCCGTCGGCCTGTAAGTGAACATGCTACTTGGCTCAGAAAGCGCCTGTCCCCAGAGACAGTCAGTTTACGGTTTGTTCAGTGTTTGCCGAAGCTCGCCTTCAGGCCGCCAAAGACCGTAATGGGCGCGCCGGGTGAGACGAAGGTGGTATTGCGGACAGGGTAGTCTCCGCTGGGGTAGGGGGTGAACTCGCGGGCGATGAAAGCGCCGCTGTCGTTATAGGGCGTGTCGGTGAGTTGGCCGGTGGTGTAGTACTTCTGGTTCAACAGGTTATTCATCTCCGCAAAGAGCTCGAAGTGCGGGCTGAAGGTATAGTGCGCGCCGAGGTTGACCACCGCGAAGGCAGGGACTTTGCCCATACCAAGATAGTACTGGCCGTCCGGCTGATACAAGTTGTTCTCGTTGCCTTTCACATAGGAGCTGCCAATGGCCTGCAAGTCGGCGCTGATGCCCAGCCTCTTGAGTGGACGATAGTCGGAGTAGACCTTGAGGATGTGTTGCGGCACCTGCGGGATCTGGTCGCCGGGTACGATGGTGATGACGCCGCCATCGGTTACGCCCTTTTCGCCGGAAAGAGCGTTGCTGTTGCTGCTGTTGCTGCCTGACCCAATCACCTGCGAGCTCTGGTAGGTCGCTTCGAGGAACGTGTATTCGACGCCTGTGTCCAGCTTGCGCAGATGGGCCGCAGCCGAGGCTTCGACGCCCTGACGGCGGGTCTTGCCGAAGTTCTGGAAGTAGCCGAAGCCGGTCTGCTCCGACGCGACGAAGAGCAGATCGTCGTGGTTGATCGTGTGAAAGTAGCCGGCGGACCAGCGGTAGCGGCCGTCAGGATTGCCGCGGACGCCGAACTCGTAGGTGCGGCTGACAACCTGCTTGAGCGGGGGGTCGCTGACCAGCGCATTCGGCAGCGAGCAGGGAAAATTCGGATCGGAGCAGCCAAGCTCGGTGGATGTTGGGGCGCGGCTGGATTCGCCATAATCGAAGTAGGCATTCAGCAACGCGCTGGGCTTGTAGACAACGCCCGCGGTCGGGTTGAAGCGCTGGAACTGGTTGTCGGCCGTCAGCCCAGGGCGCCCCGACGGCGATGGCGGAAGCCGATCCGTATTGTTGATGCCGGTGTGGTTGTAACGGCCGCCGACGTTGAAGACCCACTTGCCCAAAATCACTGTATCCGCGGCGAAGATGCTGGGTGTACTGGTGACGCCGTGCAGGTTCACGCGGTCGTCGTCTAGGTACCCCCCGTCATTGACTTCGCTGCCGTCATCGAATGCGGGAACGCGGGTGATGGTGATGCCGTCGGTGTTCAGGTAGCCCCACTGCGAGTTCGAGACGAAGGTGAGGCCGCCCTGGTCAAATCCCGCACCCACGCTGAGCTTGTTGTGTCCGGTGTTCCAGGAGAGCAGGCCCGTAACGCCATAGGAGTGCTGACGGCTGACTGTGTCTGTGTCCACGCCGTCGCACTTCTCACCCGGTTCCGCGGTCTTAATCCCGAGGTCAGTCAGCGACAGGGCCGCGGCCAAGCAGCGGAGATAGGGGAACGGTGTATTTGACGAGTTGATGGGCGGGGTTGGATAGGGTATGCCGAACGTGTTGAGGGTGCTCTTGTCCGTGGCGCTTAGCGTGTAGAGCGACTCGGTGAAGCTGTCGTCGTTGATATCGCCGTTGGATGTATTGGCGCGCGCGTAGAGGATGTGCGCGTTGGCATCGATGGCCAGGCCATGGCTGAATGACTGGAAGACGTTCAGCGTAAGAAAAGGCGAATGCTGGTAGGTGGAGTCGGGGATGGAGTAGACGCTGTTGTAGCCGTGGTTGAGACCAACCGTGCGATTGATTGCGCGGATGTCCTGCGTGCCATTGCCCACGAGGTTGTTGATCGAATAGCCGCCGGAGAGCGAAACGACGGTGTTGGCGGAGTTGTAGGCGAATTTGGCGAAGCTCTGCTTGACGCTGGAGGGAGACTGCACGCGCCAGCCATTCTCGTGGAATAGAGTGCCGGCCGCGAACCAGTTCCATGGACCGCGGCTGCCGCCGTACTCCCCTTCAACGGAGCGCCGGCCGTAGTTGCCGCCGTAGGCGCTGACTCGGAGGCCGCTGCTGGTGAGGCCGCTCTTGGTTTGAACCGTGATTGCGCCGCCGAGGGTGTTGAGTCCGTAGACGGGGCTGGAGCCGGGGATGAGTTCCGTCGTTGACATGGCGATCTTGGGAATGAGATCCCATTGGACAACGTCGCCGAAGGGCTGGTTCTGCCGAACGCCGTCAACGTAGACCGAGAGGCCAGCAGGTGCCCCGACGAGAGGAGATGCGGTGTAACCGCGATAGTTCACATCGGGCTGAAAGGGGTTGTTCTGATTCTCGTTCACGTAGACGCCGTTGAGACGGCGCTTCAGAGTATCGGTGAAATCGATGGCATTCGTATTTTCGATGGTTTGAGCGTTGACCGTCTGGACCGGGCCGGGGACATCGGACAAGGGCACATCGAGCGTTCCGATTGGTGTGGATGCGACCACATTTACGGTCGTCGATACACCGCCAACGAGCAAAGTAACATCGCGAGTGATGCGGGTCGAAGGCTGCACCTCAAATTCGATAGTCTGCGAGGTGAAGCCGGATTGGGCAAGGACAAGCTGATAGCGACCCGAAGCTAGACCGGTAATGGTTATAGACCCATCGACGGCGCTCTCGACGGCCCGACGTGCGCCGGCAACCGGGCCGTAAAGGGTGCCACGGGTTTGCAGCGGATGTCCCGTGGAGTCCTTGACGCGCAGCCGTATCTCACCGGTTTTGGCAGGCTCGGGAGTACCGGAGGTTTGTGCCGAGGCAGAATAGGAAGGTGCGATGGCAAGAGCGACAGAGAGAATGGCCGGACGGAGATCAAAGGGCACGTGTGAAACTTCCTCAGCGTGATATGGGAAACGATCCTCAACTGCGAACTCAACTGCGAACAGGGATCGATCCTTCTGTCTGGATATTCCAACAGCCGTGATCTTGTTCAGTGTATTTCTCGAAAAACCTTGCGAAAGCGCACGCCGCTGTGGCCCCCGCTGACTGGGATTCGGCGATGCCGCAAACGAAACGCGGTCGCCTATCGCTCAAGCACGAGGACGCCCCAGGGCCCGGTGCAGGCCTTGACTCTTCGCCTGAATATTCCATTTTCTACCGTTCTGTTCAGTCTTTTTTCACCCAGGTGGCGAGAGTTCAAAAGAAATTCTCGAAAAAACTTCACTAGAAGCGGGGGGAAGGGAATATACAGATAGAAGAGTTCACCGGATGCCGCCATACCACTCGATCAGCGAACTGTCTTTTCCGGGCACGGGCGCATGTACTCATGCGGCCGGACCGTCGGAGATCGAATGCGAGGTGATGCGTCTCTTTGAGCAGTTTCGCGATCCGCTGCTGAGATATGCGCTGTCGTTTGGCATCTGCATGCACGATGCGGAAGAAGTCATCCAGGAAGTTTTCCTTTCGCTATTCCGTCATCTGCAATTGGGGCGGTCGCGAAAGAACCTCCGCGGATGGGTCTTTCGCGTAACGCATAATCTGGCCTTGAAGCAGCGGTACGCGAACCAGGGCTCACGTGTCAGGATGAACGCTGACGAAACCAATATGCATGAGCAGTCTGACCCGTCTCCGAACCCGGAAGAGCACCTGTCGAATGCTCAGCGGCGGCAACGCCTGCTGGCAGTGGTGAATGCTTTGGGGGAGGCGGAACAGCATTGCATTCGCCTGAGGGCGGAAGGCCTGCGCTACCGGGAGATTGCCGAAGTACTTGGAATCTCGCTGGGAAGTGTATCGGTCCTGCTTGCGAGGTCGATCGAACGGCTGATCCGCGCGGACGGGCGGTGAGTTGATGCTGAGAGATGAGTTGCACATTTCGGACGAGGAACTGCTTCAGGCAGTGGATGGCGAACTTGGAACCCGCCGCGCGGCACAGGTTCAGGCGCACCTCGCGGCCTGTTGGAACTGCCGGGCGCGTGTGACCGACATCGAGGCCGCTATTGCCGGCCTTGTTCGCGCGCAGCGGCAGACGAACCAGCCTAAATTGCCATCCGCCGATGGCCCCCGCGCGCTGCTTCGAGCTGAATTGGCGGAGCTCGCGCGGCAACCGGCCATTCATTCCGCCATTCATTCCGTCATTCATGCTTGGATGAGGCGTACGTGGATCAATCCCGCGCGTTTGACAGCAATTTCTTTGGCAGTTGCAATGAGTGGACTGTTTGGCGGTCTTATCCTTTTCCATCGAGCTTCGCATGGGCTCAACGGAAACACAGCTTCGCTCGAACGCGGAGTGCTCCCGGAAAGCAACCTCACGCCCGGCGCAACTCGGGCTGTTTCCATCGGCGAAGTTTGCTCAATCCTTCATGAACAGGTGGTCCGAGAGGTTTCAGATTCGGTGCGTAAACAGGTGTTCGAGGAGTATGGAATTAAGAACGCTCGCTCAGAAGACTATGAGATCGATTACCTGATCGCTCCCGGACTGGGCGGTACGGATTACATCCAAAATCTATGGCCGCAGCCGTCCTGGAACGTGAAGTGGAGTTCTTATGTGAAGGATGAGTTGGAAGAACGTCTGCACCAAATGGTTTGTTCAGGCGATCTGGATCTTCCGACAGCACAGCGCGAGATCGCCAGCGATTGGATTGCGGCTTACAAGAAGTATTTCCACACGGAAGCGCCTCCCTCGCGCATTGGTGCCTCGGTCCTCCCTGATCTGACTCAGCAGAGTGCGGGCGGCAATATTTAGAGCCACGGCCCTGAGCATGAGAGAGAATAAGTTGAAGCAATACTTGGGGAGCGCAGCGCAGGCCTACTTGGCTCGGAATACGAATTGAAGATGAACGGCGCCGCCTGGTCCCACAGTGACCGTCTGTCGTTCCGTGCCAAGCTTTTCCTGCCACGCCGCGATGGTATACGTGCCCGGTGGCAGGTTGGGAATCCTGAACTTTCCGGCTGCGTCGGAAACTGCAAAATACGGATTGCTCACTACGCCGATATAAGCTCTCATCCAGCTATGGATGTTGCACTTCACGGGGATCATGATTTCTGGCTGCGTAAAGTGCCGCACAATCGGCGGGTCGCCCGGCCCCTGGCTGTGATTCCATTCGCGATTGACCTGGGCCATGGGATGAATGTTGTGCGTAACCGGGTCGGAGTTCACCACATTCATCGCCTGCCCCACCTCGATGCCGACGACACGCGGCTCAAACCAGCAGCCAGCCTGGTTCATCACCACCGGCGTGGTTGGAACCTCGAATCGCTTACCCTCAAGGCCACTGTCAATATATAGGAAGACGTTACCCAGGCCGTTCTTCGCCCCCACCATCAGGGATTCATCGTATGGCCTGCCGTGGTGGGCGTGAACGCAGGCCGGATCGTCGCTCATGTCGATTGGTTTCACCGCAGGCCGCGCACCAGCATACACAATCGTCCCATCCACGGAACTAGCAGTGGCTTGGTCGACGTGATAGTAAGGGATCTCAGCCTGCGCGCCGGAAGCAGGCCCAGCCGAGCTCGGTTTTTGCCGCGAACATCCGCAAAGCAGCGCGCAGCCAAGTGCGAGCGAGAACAAAGCCGGATTGAAATATCGATTGACCATACACAAGATATTACTGGGGTGCGCCAGCATCAGCCGGCACATCTCCGGTCAGCGACTCAAGAAACTCAACCAGATCGGCGCGATCCTGGCCCGACAGATGAATCGACTTCATCTCCTTGTCGAGATACGGATTCGAATTCCCGCCCCCGGCGTAAAAGTCTACAACCTCCTTCAGCGTCTTCAAATGTCCGTCGTGCATATAGGGAGCCGTCTTGGCCACGTTGCGCAGCGTCGGCGTCAAAAACGCGCCCGTATCCGTGGCAACTCGAGTTTCGTGATAACGGCCCTCATCGGTAATCTCTCCCGCCGCGTTAACGCCCTCGCCGGTGTTATGAAATTTACCATCCGTAAACAGCGCGGAGTGATCGTTGACCGTATGACAGGCCGCGCAGTTGCCGCGATTGGGCGCGAGAAAAACGGCAAGCCCACGAACCTGCGCCGCTGACAACGCGGTTTTGTCGCCTCCATACATATAGCGGTCAAAGGCCGAGTTGCCGCTCACGAGCGTCCGTTCATAGCTGGCCAGCGCCTTCTCCACGCGGCCGATGGTAATTTCGTCTGTCCCGTACACTGCGCGAAACATCGGCCCGTACGCTGTCTCATCATTCAACTTGCGCACTGTATCCGCAAGGCTCTGGTTCATCTCCACGGGATTCACGATTGGCCCCTCAACCTGCTGTTCAAGGCTTGCAGCGCGCCCATCCCAAAACTGAAGCGGAAGATAGGCCGCATTCAGCAGCGTAGGCGCATTGCGAACTCCCGTCATTCCGCCCACGCCCGTCGATAAAGCCTCATCCCCGGAGAAGTATTTTTTGGGTTCGTGGCACGACGAGCAGGCCACAGTTCCATCGATTGACAGTTTCCGATCACTAAACAACTTCCTACCCAGCACAATCGCTGCCGCGGTCGGAGGGTTATCCGCCGGAATCGGAACGGCAGGCAGACCCAGCGGAACAGCAATCGTCACCGCCTGGCCAACAGGCCGGTCGCTTACTTTGCGGCGGCAGCCAGCGCTTGGCAAAAGAATAACTATAGCCAATCCCGCGTAAACCGTAATGAACCAATTTTTCATACCACGCGTGCTCATCCCGCGCCAGTTGCCACGCTCCATCGCAGTTATTATAGGTCTCGTCCGCAATTTGCGCTTGTAACCCGCCTTACCATCTGTTTCCTTTACGGTAAGACACCGTACAGCGGTTATTGCCGCAATGCATTGTCCAGCCCCCCGCCTAAAATGTGAGAGGCAGTCCAATCCGTAAGCAGCAACTAAAGGACAGAACGATGAAAGCAGTGGAGCCAACCGAGTTCTCCTCAGCCCCGCCAACCGCCTCCCATGCGCGGTATTGGGTAGTCGTCTTCGGAATGTCGCTGGCTGTCATTTCGTTCATTGACCGCGTGGCCCTTGCGCAGGCCGCGCCGCTCATCTC
>Ga0182012_10005980_pt1 | contig 12459 bp, 13 predicted proteins | sample 612S2SmetaG_FD_120486 | JGI IMG/M metagenome (GOLD analysis project Ga0182012, IMG submission 120486) | Permafrost microbial communities from Stordalen Mire, Sweden - 612S2S metaG | ecosystem: Environmental > Terrestrial > Soil > Wetlands > Permafrost | place: Sweden: Stordalen | collected...
CGTATTCACGCCACCTCAGGTCGTCTCGCTGCTCACGCTTGGCGAGGGCGCACACGTAGCGCCCATCACGTATCATGATCAGATTGATCCGCCTTCCCACCGCCTTCCGTGCTCCTGCTCAGAAGCACAACGGGACAGACCGTATCCGGGATAGCCTGTCCCGCCTTCTCTCCGTTCAGGTCAAGGTAGCTTACCGCGACGGGAACACAGGTCGAGACCGCGTGCTCCTGACCCATCTGTTCGAATCCTTCGACATTCCTGCCGATGAAGGAGCCGGCGGCCCGATTCGGTTTCGCGTGCCGGTATCGCTCGTCCCGGTGCTGGCGCAGTCGTCGAGATGGGGCCGGATCAGGGCCGAGATCGTTTGCGCCATGTCCAGCAAGTACGCCATCGCCCTCTACGAGCTAGTTCAACTGCGAACGAACATGGCCCGTTGCGTCGAACAGTTCGCGCTGGATCGATTCCGCGACCTTCTGGGCGTGCCGCCAGGCTCTTACGAGCGGGGAAACGACTTCATCAAGCGGGTGATCGAGCCGGCCGTGCTGGAGGTCAACGGCCTGTCCGAGTGGGGCGTGAAGGTCGAGGTCGAGCGGTCTTATTCTCGTGCGCCGATAACGGGCGTAACCCTGGGTTGGTGGCGCAAAGAAGACGACGAATACCGCACGACCTATCAGGAACGGCAGCGGTCGAAGCTCGGTCGGATGGCCCGTCTCCGGGGGAAGGTCGAGGCCGTCTCCATCGGTGATCTTCCGCCGTCTTCCCCTACCCTCCCTTCGCCCCGATCGACGCCTCGGCGTGCTGCGGGACCCCACACGGCGACCAGACCCCACGCCACCTTGCTGACCGGATAACCGCTCGCCTGGCCGCAGCAAGGGCGAGTGAGGCATGAGTTCGCATGGTTTTCTGTGAGCTGATTATGGTATATCACCTCCTTATCACGTGACGACGGCATCGCTGGAGGATGGCGTGACAGGACAAATCCTGCTGGTCACCAAGCTGAAGGGCGGTGCCGGCGCGACAACCACAGTGCGCGAACTCGCCGCCGCAGCCGCCGGCGCCCGATTGCGGGTCGGCCTGATCGACCTGGACTCCCAGGGCGGCATCACCCGCTGGTGGAACCGCCGGAACACGGCGAATGCGCAACCGGATCTGCCGGCAGTGGTCAACCCGGAGTTGCTGCAAATCGGCGTAGGCGACGTGGCCAGCAAAGCTGACGCGCTCCGTCGCGCTTACGACCTAGTGCTGATCGACTCCCCCCCGACGGTACACGACGCGATCCGGCAGGTAGCAGCGATCGCCGATCTGGCGGTGATCCCGACTCGTCCGACAACGGATGACCTGGACGCGGTCGGACCGATCGTGCGGCTGCTTCGCGGCGCCGTGGATCAGGGCTTCGTGCTCACCCAGATCCCCGCCGGCGGCCGGAGCCGGGATGCTGCCGAGGCCGCCGAACTGTTGGCCCGGCTGGCACCAGTGTTCGGCCGCATGTCCTTCCGACTGGATTATCCGCGGTCCGCCGCGGCGGGCAGCACGGGGTTCGAGGCCGGGGGCATGGCGAAAGATGAAGTCGCGGCCCTGTGGGCGACAATCGCGGAGCGGCTAGGAATGACGGGATCTGGGCATGACGCCATCGCGTCATCGCAGCAGGATGTTAAGACGGCATCAGGTGATGCCGTTCTCGCGTTATCACGCGATCGCCTGACGACGGCAGGAAGGCGATGAGTGCGCAACGGGTGGGCGTGTGCCAACAGAAACAGAACGGGGGCTTGGCATCTGGCCAAGCACGCGCAAGGGAGACCACATGAACACGAACGACCTCATCGAGCGCGTCGCTACCGAGCATGGCGTCTCCAAGGAACACACCAAAAAGCTACTCGATAGCGCCTTCAGCGCCATCATCGCCGCCGCCAGCGCCGGTCAAGAGGTCACACTCGCCGGCTTCGGCCGCTTCAAGGTCGCCGACCGCGCCGAACGGCAGGGACGCAATCCCGCCACCGGCCAAACCATGACCATCGCCGCTTCGAAGAAGCTGGCCTTCACCCCGGCAAAGACCATCCGTGAGGCCCTCAACCCAGTGGCCCCGCTTGCACGGGCAGCCGCCGAGTGACCGTCTGACCGCGAATCGGGGAAAACACCTATGGCCCGCTCGCTTACTAAATGTCTGCGTGCCCCATGAACAGGGGCGTTGAGGGCTACAATCGTGTAGCGGCTGCGAATGACGGGCAGGGCGTCATGTCGTCGCGGCATAATGTCAGAACGGTATCAGGTTATGCCGTCGTCGCGTCATCACGTGATAGAATGACGATGGCAAGGAGGCCGTGATGGCACGCAAACCCTTGCTGGCGGCTGATCTCGACCTTCCCGACACCTTGCCACGCGCCCAGCCGGGCCACGCAGTGCCGCCGCCGGCATTCCACGAAACGCCAGCCATGCCGGCCGGCCCGGCACCGGCTCCGGGCGGCATCAAGCAGGCCGCGATCGCGACGACCTTGTATCTGCTGCCGGATGACCACAAGCGGCTCAGACACCTCGCAGCCGACCGAGGCGTCGCGGCGCAGTCGCTACTGCTCGACGCGATCGACATGCTGTTCGCCGCGGCAGGCGAAGGACCTGTGACGCGATGGGAGACAAGGCGGCGCTCGCGTTGAACGAAGATGCTCGCATCGCATTACCGCGCGGCAGGATGTCAGCGCGCCATATGCGTCCGTCATCATGTGACGACGGCAGGAGCTGATAAGCGGAAAAGGCTGGCGCGGCAGTGACCGATGGCGCAGCCCTTTGAAAGAAGGTAACTCTTGTGTTACCTTTTGGGGTGATCGAGCTGCGCTATTACCTCACGGCCGGCGGGGAAAGCCCCTTTCAAGGCTGGTTCGACGACCTCGATGCCGCAGCCGCGGCGAAGGTGTCGGTAGCGCTTGTGCGGCTCGGGCAGGGCAACACCTCGAACGCCAAACCGGTGGGCGAGGGGGTGCACGAATACCGGATCGATTGGGGACCAGGTTACCGGGTCTATTTTGGTCGCGATGGCGACACCCTTGTGATTCTGCTCACCGGTGGCACCAAGCAGCGCCAGCAGCGCGACATCGCTCGGGCCAAGGACGCGTGGGCGGACTACAAGCGGCGGCGCAAGCCGCCCGCACGATGAACGGAGGCGGGCCATGGCATTGACGCGAGATTTCAAGGAATTGGTGCAGCAGCGGATTGCCCGCGATCCTGCCTTCGGTGACGCCCTGCTGCGCGAAGGCATCGACACCATGCTCGCTGGCGATGTCGATACCGGCAAGGCGATCTTGCGGGATTACATCAAGGCGACCGTCGGCTTCGAGAAGCTCGGCGCGGCGACCGGCACACCGCCCAAAAGCCTGATCCGCATGCTCGGGCCACGCGGCAATCCGCAGGCGCGCAACCTGTTCGGCATCATCGGCTACCTGCAGAGAGAGGCCGGCGTCGAGCTGCACGTCGCGGCCGGGCCGGGGTGACGGCAACGCCGGCGCCTAAAATCCGGCGGAATCCCCTACGCCCGACAAGGCCATTTATCAGGCATACAGTGGGCGGGAGGCGCTTACCGCGCCTGAGAGGGGGGTGCCTTAAACGGGCTGCCTCCGGAGCTGCCCCTTTGCGCCGCTAGGCGGCTGCTGGACCCGTCCGCTTGCGCGGACGGCCGCCTTTACGGCCATTCCTTTGCGCCGTGAGCTTCTTGACGCTGGATGTGGCCTTGCCGCCGCGGCTGGCAAACAGCCCGGCAAGCACGCGGGCCGGGAGCATGGCGGGCAACGCCTGGGTCAGCAAGCCGTGCACGCTGACCTGGATGTCCAGCGCCTCCACCTCGATCGCCGATCCGTCAGGCCAGACCTCCAACTGGGCGAGCTGCGCTGGGGTCAGGCCGGCAAGCGCGCCAATCCAGGATCGCGGAATCAGAAATCCGGCATCCTGCGTGGTCACGATCTCCACCGTGTCGCGATCGGCGAGATAGCGGACCGAGCGAGCCCGGAACTCGGTCTCGGCCTCCTGCCGTCCCGCCTCGACCGCGCGCGCGATGTCCTGGTCGCTGATCTCGTGGGTCGTCACAGCTCCACTCCACTTCCGGCCGCGATGGTGGCCGCCGCTCCGTCCCGCCACAGGATACTGAGGCGGCGGCTCGTCGGGTCGTAGCTGGCGTCAACCACTTGCACCGCCCCCGGCTGACGCTCCGACAGGATCTCGATCGGTTGCTGCCGCAATGCCCATCGGTTCGCCAGGCAGACCGTACCGCGCATCGCCCACCACATGCCCCGACAGGCAGGAAGCGCGTCGGCGATGTCTTGCAACAGATGACTGATCACGCGCGGCAACGGGATGTTCCGCAATGGCGTGACGCTGATCAGCCGAACTTCATTGGTCACAAACGAAAACCCCACCCGAGCAACCCAGCCCTCGCCGCGGTGTCGCGCGTGGACATGAGGCGGGCAGTGATCGTCGGCAAAGACGTGAATTGCCGCCCCGGTCTGACCGGAGACACACACCCTGCTCATACTGCAAGCTAACCCTTCGGCTTGGGTTTTGCAAGAGCCAGCCGCACGAACACATGACACCGGACAGTCGCTAGGACGTTTGCCGGGTGCAACGGCGACACTTGTGACATGATGCGCCCATGCCACCCGCCGTCATCGACAACCCGATTCTTAACAGCCCTTTCGTCGGGCCGACCCGCCACTGGGTTTTGGACGAGAACGGCGTTCCCACCGGCGTCCCGGCCGGGGGCAGGCGGCGCAGCGAATTCGTCGTCCCGGTCCCGCCGCCCAAGCACAAGGTCAAAGCGCAGGGAGCACTTGACCTTGAGGACGATTACGGCGAGCGCAAGCCTAACGACTACATCAACGAAATCCGGGAGAAGGTGAAATCGTGGCGCGCGCTCGGCGATGCCGGGCTGCGCAACAGCGTCACCCCGGTCACCGCCCGCCTGTTGCGCCACTGGCGTGATCCCAACCGCACCCGGCGCCTGTTCTTCTGCCAGATCGAAGCTGCCGAGACAGCCATTTGGCTCGCTGAGGTGGCGCCGAAGACCGAGCGTGACCGCCTTGCCGGCCTGAACGCCGACGCCAATCCGGAGCTGTTCCGCATCGCCTTCAAGCTGGCCACCGGCGCCGGCAAGACCACGGTGATGGCGATGCTGATCGCCTGGCAAACGCTTAACGCGGCGCGCGGCCGGAGTGTCCGCAACTTCACCGACGCCTTCCTGATCATCGCCCCCGGTATCACCGTTCGCGACCGGCTGCGGGTACTGCTGCCAGCCGATCCCACCAACACTTATACCCTGCACGACATCGTGCCGCGCGACATGCGCGATGACCTCAATCGCGCGCGCATCGTCATCACTAACTTTCAGGCGTTCAAGCGCCGCGAGACGATGGAAGCGCCGAAGCTCACCAAGGAAGTGCTGGGTGGCCGAAGCGGGGCAGTCTCGACGCTGGAAACCGACGGCTTGATGATCCAGCGGGTGTGCAAGGAACTGCTGGGTCGCAAGCGAATCGTGGTGCTCAACGACGAAGCGCACCATTGCTACCGCCAACGCGTCAGCGCCGACGGCGACAAGCTCGACGCCGAAGGCAAGGCAGAGGCGAAAAAGAACAACGCAGCCGCCCGTCTCTGGATCAGCGGCATCGAGGCTTTGCAGCGCGTGGTCGGTCACCCAGTGCCGGTGTACGACCTGTCCGCCACGCCGTTCTTCCTGCGTGGTTCCGGCTATCCCGAGGGAACGCTGTTTCCCTGGGTGGTCTCCGACTTCTCGCTGATCGACGCCATCGAGTGCGGCATCGTGAAGGTGCCACGGGTGCCGGTTCAGGACCTGCCCGGCGCCGACGAACCGATCTATCGTCATGTCTACAAGCACGTTCGGGACCGACTGCCGAAGGCCGGCCGTGGCAAGCAGTCCAAGGCGCTTGATCCCGAAGACTTGCCGAGCCAGCTCACCGGGGCGCTGCATGCCCTGTACGGTCATTACGCCAAGGTGTTCGCCAATTGGCAGGCGAAGGGCGGCGCCACACCACCGGTCTTCATCGTGGTCTGCAACAACACCGCCACGTCCAAGCTGGTGTACGACTGGATCGCCGGCTACGAGATCGCCACCACCGCGGCCGACGGCACCACGCACGCGGTGCTGGTGCCCGGCAGGCTGGCCCTGCTGTCCAACATCGAGGATGGCGGTCCGGGCCAACGCCGCTGGACGCCGCGGGCATGCACAATCCTGATCGACAGCGAGGAACTGGAATCCGGCGAGGCGCTGTCCGATACCTTCCGCAAGATCGCCGCCCCCGAGATCGACGCGTTCAAGCGCGACCTTCGTGCGCGTGGCCGCCACGCGGAGGCAGAACAGATCAGCGACTCCGACCTGTTGCGCGAGGTGATGAACACGGTCGGGCAGCAGGACCGCCTGGGCGAGCAAATCCGCTGCGTCGTCTCCGTCTCCATGTTGACCGAAGGGTGGGACGCGCGCTCGGTCACGCATGTGCTCGGCGTCCGCGCGTTTGGCACGCAGCTTCTGTGTGAACAGGTGATCGGCCGGGCGTTGCGCCGCATCTCCTATGATCCCGTGGGGACCGATTCGGACGGCAACCCGATGTTCGAGCCCGAATACGCCGAAGTTCTGGGAATTCCGTTCAGCTTCGTACCAGCGAACTCGGCTCCCGATTACCGCCCGCCCAAGCCCACCACGCGCGTCCACGCCGTGCTGCCCGAACGCGAAGCGCTGGAAATCCGGTTTCCGCGCGTGCTCGGCTATCGCACCGTGCTGCCGCCTGGGCGGGTGGTGGCGCGGTTCTCCCCGGAGAGCCGGCTTGTCGTCTCGCCCGAGGACGCGCCGCCCACCGCGATCAACGCCGCGATTGTCGGGCCGGAGGTGGAATTGTCGCTGGCCGACCTCAAGGGACAGCGCGACGCCACCATCGCGTTTCACCTCGCGGGGTTCACCTTGCGCACCTGGTTCAAGGATCAGGAAGACAACCTCAAGCCGTGGTTGTTTCCGCCGCTTCTGGCGATCACGCGGCGCTGGATGGCGGAATGCCTGTCCTGCACCGGCGGCACATTCCCCGCCTACTTGCTGTGGCGGGACATCGGCGAGAAGGCCGCCGAGCGCATCTATCGCGCCTGCGCCGAGACGGCGGTCGGTGCCGGCACGCTGCGGCCGATCATGGACCCGTACAACGAGACAGGCAGCAGCGCGCACGTCTCGTTCCTCACGACCAAGACGAACTTTTGGCAAACCCGCGCCGACCTTTGCCAGATCGACCTTGTGGTTTGTGACGGCAACTGGGAAGCCGCGTGCGCCCAGGCGCTGGAGGCGATGCCGGAGGTGCTGCGCTACGTGAAGAACGACCGGCTCGGTTTCGAGGTACCTTACGTGCATGGTGGCGACGACCACCGCTACCGCCCCGACTTCATCGCTATACTCGACGACGGCGCCGGCCCGGATGACCCCCTGCACCTTGTCTTGGAAGTGAAGGGCGAGCGCGACGCGCAAGACGACGCCAAACACGACACGATGCGCGCGCTGTGGGTTCCGGCCGTGAATGCCGCGGGCCGCTATGGGCGCTGGGATTTCCTGCGGCTCGACGGTCCGTACGAGACTGCGGATGCGATCCGCGACCATCTTGGCGAGGCGATCCGCAGCCATCTCGCCAGCCGCGCCTTCACGCCGCGCCGCTGCGCTTAGGAATTACTCCGGCATGCCGCCCAAAAAGCCCGTCCCGAAAGCTGCTGCTCGCGATGCTGCTGCGACGCAGGTGGAAACGCTGCGCCATCCAGCCGACGTCACGCGATCGAATATCCCGACAGCCGAGACTTCCGCATTGCTGCAGGATGCTGAGACGGCTGCGCCCCCGAAGCTCTACCCTCGCAATCCGGACCTCGATCCGCAATTGGTTTGGCGTGGCAAGGATGCTCTGGATGACGAGCCGCTGAGCGTCCCGACGGTGCCGATCTACATTCAGGACAAGGTGCTGCCAGAGGCGCTGATCCGCGACCTGCAGCGGCAGGCGCGTAACGGAACGGCGCCGCAAGCTGACCTGTTCGGCGGTTTCGACCGGATCGTTGACCAGGAGGACAAGCTGGAATTCTACCAGCACGCCGAAAACTGGTCGAACCGAATGATCCTGGGCGATTCGTTGCTGGTAATGAACAGCTTGGCCGAGAAAGAGACTCTTCGTGGTCGAGTGCAATGCATATACATTGACCCCCCGTATGGCATTCGATTCGCTAGTAACTGGCAGCCAAGCACGCGGAAGCCAGAGGCACGTGATGGCAAATTCGAGGGCCTGAGCCGCGAGCCTGAGCAAATCAAGGCGTTTCGTGATACTTGGAAAGATGGGATTCATTCGTATTTATCATACTGGCGTGACAGGCTCGTCGTTTCTAAGGAATTACTATCAGAGCACGGCAGTGTTTTTGTCCAGATTGGAGAAGAAAACGTCCACCGAGTTCGCGCACTAATGGACGAGGTATTCGGAGAACAGAATTTCTGCGCACAAATAGCATTTAAGACTACCACCGGAGCAGGCAGTTTTGCTGGAGGCACAGACGTACTTGCGTCGGTCATGAATTACATTATTTGGTACGCACGCGATAGCGAGCGGGTCAAATATCACCAACTATTTCAGTCGAAGGATGTTGGTGGAGAAGGAGGATCCGCCTACGGGACCGTTGAGGGAGTAGATGGCATACGTCGCCGAGCAACTCCCTCGGAACGCACGACTGGGCGCTCCGAAGGCAGATTTTTCCGCGGTGACAACCTCACTTCGCAGACTACTCGTGTCGGCCAAACGACGGTCTTTCCGGTCCAATGGGAAGGACGCGAATTTTCGCCCACCAAAGGAGGCTGGAAGACGAATCGCGTTGGGATGTCACGACTGGAAATGTCGAGTCGCCTAATTACACTGGGGAATACGCTTTCTTATTTTCGTTATTTTGATGATTTTTCATATTTTCCTCTAACCAATCAATGGAGTGACACTACGACGGCGGGTTTTGCCGACGCAAAATTGTATGTGGTGCAAACTAATCAGAATATTGTGCAACGCTGCCTTCTGATGACGACCGACCCGGGCGACCTTGTTCTTGATCCAACCTGCGGTTCTGGCACCACCGCCTTCGTCGCCGAGCAATGGGGCCGCCGCTGGATCACCATCGACACATCCCGCGTGGCTCTCGCGCTCGCCCGTACCCGCCTCATGGCCGCAAGGCACCCCGCCCACCTGTTGCGCGACAGCCGCGAGGGCGCGGCGAAGGAGGCGGAAATTACCGGTCGCCCGCCAGAGGAAGGCCCGTTTCATCACGACGTCCGCCAGGGCTTTGTGCTCGAGCGCGTTCCTCACGTCACGCTGAAATCCATCGCCAACAACGCCGAGATCGACGTAATCCATGAAAAATGGCAACCCACCCTCGACACGGCGCGCACCGCGCTGAACGCCGCCCTTGGCACGGCACACGAGGAATGGCAGGTCCCCGCCACGCTGCCCGAAACCGCGCCCGCCGCCGCCCGCACGGCCCATGCGGCGTTCCAGAAGGCCCGTCGCGAACGGCAGGCGGAGATGGACGCATCGATCGCCCGCAACGCCGACATCGAATACCTGCACGACCGGCCGTATCCGAAGAAGGCCGCGGTCCGCGTCACCGGTCCCTTCACGGTGGAAAGCCTATCGCCGCATCGCGTCCTCCCCGCCGACGAGGAAGATGATGCCGTGCTGGCCGCCCTCGCCGCCGAATCCGGCGAGCCCCCGCCCCCCCGCCGCCCCCTACGCCTGCCGTCCGGCCCGGCCGCGCCCGGAGGGGACGATTTCGTCACCGCTGTGCTGGACAACCTGCAAAAGGCCGGCGTCCAGAACACCAAGAAGAACGAGCGGCTGATCTTCACGACAATCCGCCCGTGGCCCGGCGGCCGCTGGGTCTCGGCCGAAGCGACGTACGAGGAAGCCGGGACGCCGAAGCGCGCGGCCATCGTGATCGGCCCCGAATACGGCACCGTAGGCCAAGAGCTTGTGCGCGAGGCGTCCCGCGAATGCCGCGACTGGGCGGACGCCATGGTGGTCTGCGGCTTCGCCTTCGATCCGCAGGTGGGAGAGACCACGATGAACCTCGGCCGGCTGGTCGTGCTGAAGGCGCGCATGAGTCAGGAACTGCACGCCGCCGACGCTTACAAAGCCGGCGGCGGCAACCTGTTCGTCGTGTTCGGCGAGCCCGACATCGCACTTGATCGCGTCGATGGCGCGGACGGAGTTCCACCGGGGGCCGGCGCCTATGTCGTGCGCCTGCGCGGCGTTGACATCTTCGACCCGACCACCGGGGAAGTGCGGTCCTCGGCGAAGGTGGAAGACGACGTGGCGTGCTGGTTCATCGACACGGACTATGACGGCGACAGCTTCTTCGTCCGTCACGCCTATTTCCTCGGCGGCAAGGACCCGTTCGAAAAGCTGCACGCCGCCCTCAAGGCGGACATCGACGAGGCAGCCTGGGCCACCCTCTACAGCAAGGAAAGCCGCCCGTTCCCGCAGCCAAAGTCAGGACGGATCGCCGTGAAGGTGATCAACCACTACGGCGACGAGGCGATGCGTGTGTTTGTGATCGAGTGCTGATTCGGATGTCCGGCGTGGCAGTGTCATTCTGCCCGCCTGCTCCGTCGTACGGAGACCCAGCCGCCTCGTAGGTATGACCGTAATGGAGAGTAGCGGAATGACCGATTTGGCTAAATATGGTGCCTTCGGCACTGGGGCGGCGGTGCTGGCCTATACGGCAGCACTTCTGAAGCAGGAGTTGTCAAAGCCAACCCCAAGGCGAGCAGCCAGAGATCTCATTCTGACTTTTATGGCCTTCAGCTTAGTAGCATTCTGCATCGCAGCATTCATCGAACTCCGCGAAAAAGCAATGTTACAAAATAGCGATGCTACGGCGCTGGCTTCTCGTATTGCCGTTATTGCCAGTTCCTTGGATAGCAACGTTGGTGGCAAATTTCAGGCGACCGTAAGAAGTCTGCCGGACGAAAGCCCTGAAAAGAAGAACCTAGTTTACTTCACCAACGTTCTTTGCTCTGACGTGAAAGACCTTAAAACCGCCATTGGAGAGAATGCGGCAAACACGTTTTGTTCGACCCACTGAGCGCCACACCTGCCCGCGCGATGCCCCCGTGCACCGGGCGATGCCCGGGAGACGACAACACGCTTATCGAGGTATTCTTCTTCAGGTAGGGCAAGGCGTCCAGTTTTGGTGCCGGCGCCTGTCGGGCCCAACCCACCCGCAGACCCACTCACGTATTCCTGGAAGCCGCCTTTTTTGGAGCATAGACAGAATGACGGCTTAAGTGACAGACTCCTTCGTTGCGGGACGTGGACGGAGGTGCGTCACGTAATCGGTCGTATATGGAGCAGAACGGATGGCGAAGGTGTTCAGCAACGCGTCTCCCGAAGACGTTAAGGCGATGGCGGAGATTCTGACGCGCATCGTCGGTACGCAGATCGAGCCCACCGGTGACATCGAGGTCACCATCGACGGGCAGAGTTATGTGATCAAAGGGCAGGACGGGCATCATTACGCGGCTGCCGTTCAGCGGTAGCCTATGCTCCTCGGCTACATGCGCGTGAGCAAGGCGGACGGCAGCCAGGTGCTCGACCTGCAACGTGATGCCCTGCTCGGCGCCGGCATTCCTGGCGACCGTCTCTACGAGGATCACGCGTCCGGCAAGCGCGACGACCGGCCTGGGCTGGAGGCGTGCCTCAAGGCACTGCGGTCCGGCGACACCCTGGTGACCTGGAAGCTCGACCGCATCGGCCGCGATCTGCGGCACCTGGTCAACCTCGTGCATGATCTGACCAAGCGTGGCGTCGGGCTGCGCGTGATCGCCGGCGAGGGCGCGGCGATCGACACAACGACGCCCAACGGCAGGCTCATGTTTGGCTTCTTCGCAGCCCTGGCTGAGTTCGAACGCGAACTGACCATCGAGCGCACCAAGGCGGGCTTGGCGTCCGCGCGCGCCCGCGGTCGCAATGGCGGCAGACCGTTCAAGATGACAACCGCCAAGTTGCGTCTCGCCCAGGCTGCCATGGGCCAGCGAGGTACCAAGATCAGCGAGCTGTGCACCGAACTCGGTGTCAGCCGGCAGACGCTGTATCGCCACATGAACCCGACAGGCCAGCTCAGGCCTGACGGTGAGAAGCTGCTCGGTCGCAAAAGGAAAGCAACGCCGCCAGCCGCCGGATTGGTGCCAAGGTCAGCGTGATCGCGCTCGTCACGGTACCGCTGCAGAGGACTTTGACAAATCACTGCAGTCGACTTTGGAAAATGACATACGGGGCGACACTCTAGCATGATAAAGGACGTTATACCCCGACTCACCGGGTAGCCGAAAAAGCCTCTTGCCAAACGTTCCGGGCCGGATTCTACCCCCCTTATGATCCGACCTGGCTTCCTCGACAGCGAATCGCGGCGAGATTTGACCGA
>Ga0182012_10005981_pt1 | contig 12458 bp, 5 predicted proteins | sample 612S2SmetaG_FD_120486 | JGI IMG/M metagenome (GOLD analysis project Ga0182012, IMG submission 120486) | Permafrost microbial communities from Stordalen Mire, Sweden - 612S2S metaG | ecosystem: Environmental > Terrestrial > Soil > Wetlands > Permafrost | place: Sweden: Stordalen | collected...
AGAGTCGCTCGCGAACTTCAGCCGGTTCAGGTTGTCGTATTGGAACGTCTCGGAAAAAAGGGCTGCCTGCTGCTCTTCATAACTTTGCAGCGTGCCGTTATCGTTGTTTTGGCTCGCGAGCGGACAGGCCGAATACACGCTCCAGTTCTGGTTCACTCCCCAGTTAGGGCACGAAATGAACAGCATGGCGCTCGTACTGTTGTTTTTCGCTTCGTAGCTCTCGGTGGGCTGCAGCCGGTTATTGTAGGACTGCGCGTGCCACACGCTATTGCCGCGCACGAAGTAGTACGGCAGTCCGTATAGCCCATAAACTTGCTGGCTGACGTAAGTCGTCGTGGCGCCTGCTAGCTTTCCCGTTAGCGTGGTGGGGCGTCCTGCCTGATCATAGCCCTTGGTAACCGCGCGTCCGCTCGGGCCCGTTTCGCTCGTCAACTCGCTGGCCAGATTGTAGGTATAGGTGAAAGTGAATGCTGGCGCTCCGCCGGTTTGCTGGTTGCTCGCCAACACATTGCCCAGCGCATCGTAGCTGGTAAAGTTGGTGGTACTGGTGAAGCCGGTGGCGGGAATGGTATTTGTGAAGCTTAATAATCGTCCCCGCGTATTGGCGGCATTAGTGCCCGCGGTTCCATTGTCGTAGGTGTATGTTGCCGTCGGCGTGCCATCGGAGTATACGACGCCCGTCAGCCGGTTGAGCTTGTCGAAGGTGTACGTCTTCTTCCGGTTGCGCGCGTCCAATGCGGTCATTGGGTTGCCTACGTCATCGTAGGTATAGGTAACGGTGCCGCTCTCCGGCTGCGTGGTGAAGGCGAGCCGACTCGCCGCGTCGAAAGTGAAGGTTCGGACCTGCGCGCCCTGGGTGACCTGCCGCAAATTACCCACGGGATCCCAGGCGTAGCCGGTCTGAATGTTGAGGTTACCCGGGTCTTCGTTCACATTTGTCATGCGGCCCAGTGCGTCCGAGGTGAACACTTTCACCTTACCGGCCTGATCCGTCACCGCGGTCTGGTTGCCGGAATAGCAGGTATTCACGACCGCGCCGTCGGCGGTAGTCGCGCTACGCACGCGGCCTAAACCGTCGTAGCCGTAGGTTGTCGAGGCTTGCGTCGCCGGGGCCTGGCTGCTATCGGACGGACCCGTTGCCGTGAGAGTGCGGTTGAGCCCATCAAAGGATTGTTGGTTGGCCAAGGCGGCGCCGCCCGGCTCGACAAGAGCGGTCTCAGTCGGCCGGCCGAAGCCGTCCACAAACTGGTAGCTCTGCATCAGTTCGTCATTGAGGGCATACTGGTCCTGCACACTTTGAACCGAGGTTGTCGGAGTCGTGTAGAATTTGCCGGAATACGACTTCATGTTGGTCCCGCTGGCGTTGACGGCCAAGGTAAAACGATCCAGCGGATCATTGTATGAGTAATAGCTCTGGATGCCGTTCAGATCCGCCGAACCTGACGGCTTTCCGGTGTTGTAATCGTATTGCACGAGTGACGTCTGGCCGTATGGGTTTGTGACCGAGGTCAGAAGCGCGTCGGTGGCCCTGCCGTTGTTGCCGTCCGAGAAGTTGTCGGCGTAGCCGAAGGCGGTAGAATTGCCTCTGGCGTCGGTTGCCAGGATCAGGTTCCCGGCGCTGTCATAGGAGTTAAAGGCATAGCTCAGCCACACTGAGCAAGCGGCTCCCGACGTGGTCTTGCAAGCCCGCGAGACGGTTGGATTGCCACGCGTCGCGTTTCCATTATAGTTGCCGTTGTCGTGGTAGGTCCCGCTGACGTTGGCTGAAGTGATGTTGGTTCCGTTCGAGCTGTCGTTCGTTCCCGCCACATCATAGCCTAGCTGCGTGTCGGCGTAGAGGCTCCCAGCTCCATCGAAAACCTTCGTCTCCGTTGGAAGGCTCACCAGGTTGGCGCTCAGATAGGCTGCGCTGGTTTCGTAGCTGATTTTCGTATCGCGTATCAGCGGCCCGTGCGAGCCGCTACCCCAATCGTAATCCATTTGTTCGATCACGTTGCTGTACTGATCGTACGTATAAATGGATTGCTTCACCGAGCCGCCCATGGCGGTATTGCTACAGTTCGCTGAACTCATGGTGGTCGTAACAGTCTGTGCCGTATTGCAGTTCACGGAGCAATTGGGGTCCTGGTAGTACGTCACATTCTGGGTCTCGAGTACGCCTCCCCCGTTCGCCGCCGAATCGTAGTAAGTGTTAACGCTCGATTGGTTGTATTGCGGCGTGTTGTAGTTGGTTGGGTAGGAGAGAGATCCACCTGAGCTCACAATGGCGTGGGTCTCCTTCGCCAGTAAGTTCCCGCTGCCATCGTAGCGGTCAATCTCGCCAGAGCCCGGGAACGCAATTTTTGAAATCAACGTCCCATTCATCAGGAGGCTCCGCGAGGAGATGTTCGTGGATAGGGCGTAGGTAGCGGGTGCACTTCCGACCGAGTTCGAGGAGACCCCGGCGTAGGTGTATTGGATTACGCCGCCAAGCGGCAGGGTGATCTGCGTTACGTCGCCATAGGCATCGTACTTGAATTGATACTTGGTACCGTCGTTCAGGTCGATCTCGCTGATTATGGTCGGGTTGTAGTAAGCGGAGAGGTTGCCGGGTCCAGAGTTCGTCGGTGGACTTGGCACGCCGGGGAAAAGCTGTCCGAAGGTCTGTGTCGTTACCTGACTCCCTAGCGGCTGGTAACGCACCGTGATGGTGCGCTGCTGATTGTTGAACCCGTTGTAATTTAGTTTCGCGTAATTGCCCATGGAATCGCTGCCGCTGGTGATCCCGTAGGTGCGGCCCAGGTTGTCGGTCACCGAGCTTGCCGTCACCTGGGTGATGTTGCCGTTTGAATCCTCAATCTGCGTCACGAGGCCACTCGCGATCGTGTAGACAGTGCCGTTGGATAGGGTCATAGTCCCCGTAGCGCCCGACGGCACTGGAGGGTTATTGGTGTTGCAATACGACGTTGGATCGACGATATTACTCGAGGCCAGGAACTTGGTATTGGAACCGTTGTCGGCAATGAAGCTCCTGCCGCGATTGTAGCCGGGATTTTCCAGTGCGCCGCTCGTTCCGGTGTCGATGATTCCGTCTCCGTCCCGTCGGGCGCGGTAAAGGTAAGGCGGGTCAGAGTTTGGTGCCAGACGGAGTTGTCGCAATAATCCCCCGTGCCGCGCACCACCATATTTCCGGCTACGCTGCTACCATTTCCTGCTCCTCCTTGGACCGGGAGGAGGACCGGCAAAAATGGATTCCAGGCGGTGCGTTTTACGGCGTACCCGTAGCCGGTGGTGCATGGGGAATTTTGCCATCTCATCTAAATCCGATGGAAGCTCTTGAGAATATCCTTGGTGCTATACCTCAAGGCAATCGGTCGCCCATGCGGGCAGGTCATGGGGTATTCGCAGCCGGCGAGGGCGCGCAGGAGCCAGTCGATTTTCTTGGGTTCTAGGCGCATGTTGATTTTGATGGCGGCGCGGCAGGCTATGGTCGCGCAAACGCTGCGGCGGATTTCGTCGAGGGACGCGGAGCGGAATTCGCTTTCCGCGATTTCTAGAATTTCGAAAACGATTTTTTCGATGTCGGCAGGGCCGACGCCGGCGGGCGAAGATTTAATGGCGATGGTGCGCTGGCCAAACGGGTCGGTCTCGAAGCCATAGGCGTTCAGTTCGTCGGCGATACGCGCGTATTCGAACTCCTGGCCCGGCGTGAGTTGCAAGACAATGGGCATGAGCAGTTGCTGAATCTCAATATTCCCGGCGGCGCGCTGACGCAGCACTTGCTCGAACAAGATGCGTTCGTGGGCGACGTGCTGGTCGATGATCCATAGACCGTCGCGGCCGGCGGCCACGATGAAACTGTCGTGGAGTTGCCCGAGCGGGCGCAGGTCGGTAAGAGCGGCGAGGGAATCAATGCGCTCCCAATCGGCAGGAAGGCCGTCGAGTGCGCCGTGGGTGTCGGGGATGCGGCGGAGAGTGGATGGCGCGGGGGCTGACGCCGCGGCAGTAGCCGTTGCCGGCGCGGCCCAATTGTAGGTAGGCGACAACGAAGGAGGAACGGAGATAGAGGGCAGTTCGTTGCCCTGTGTTGCGGGTTCAGACACGTGCGGTTCGTCGAATTCCGAGATTGCGGAGAATTCAGAAAATGGCAGGGCTGCAGCGCGTTGTATTACAGGTTCGGGGCGGCGCTCCGGCACGGGCGACGCAGGCATGGGGATGTTGGAAACAGGGCGGCTCTCCATGAGAATTTCGCGCACGGCGTCACGAACGAAATCGTGAACAGGGGAACCATGGCGGAAGCGGACCTCGGTTTTTGACGGATGAACGTTAACGTCAACTTCACTCGGATCGCAATTCAAGAAGAGCAGGGCGAAGGGATAGCAACCGGGCGGCATGAGGTTGTGATAAGCGGCCGAAAGGGCATGCATTAGGACTTTATCGCGAATGAGGCGGCCATTCACAAAAAGAAAAATAGAATTGCGATTGAGTTTTTGGACGTGCGGGCCGGAGACCAGGCCTTCCAGCGTGAATTCGGCGGATTCCGGCGGGACCGTGGGCAGTTTAACTTCAAACGTGCGCGAAGGAAAATCGATGAGGTCGTTGATGATCTCGGAACCGAACACTTGAAACGCGCGGTCGCGCAGGGTGTTGACCGGGCTGACGTTGAGTAGTTCGCGGCCTTCATGGTAGAGCTCGAAGCGTTTATTGGCGTGGCCGAGGCTGTAGTGAGTGACAAGCGAGCCAATGTGTGCGAGTTCGGTTTGATCGGAGCGCAGAAACTTCTTGCGAGCGGGCACGTTGAAGAACAAATCGCGCACGGTGATGGTCGTGCCGCGCGGGCGGGCGATTTCATCGCACTTGAGCAGCTTGCCACCGGCAATTTCCACCTTCGCGCCGGTTTGTTCGTCCTCGGAACGGGTCTCCAAAATGAGCCGGCTGACGGAAGCGATGGAAGGCAATGCCTCGCCGCGAAAGCCGAGCGTGGCGATGGCCAGGAGATCCTTCACGTCGCTGAGTTTGCTGGTGGCGTGGCGCTCGAAAGCAAGCATGGCGTCGTCACGCAACATGCCGCAACCGTCATCTTGCATGCGCAGGAGACGGCGGCCGGCGTTTTCAGCGTCGATGCGGATTTCCGTAGCGCCGGCGTCGAGCGAATTTTCTAGAAGCTCTTTTACCACCGAAGCGGGCCGCTCCACCACTTCCCCAGCCGCGATTTTGTTGGCGACGTTATCGGAAAGAATGCGGATGCGGCCCATTTATCAGCCAGTCAGGCGTTTGAAGCGATCAGCCGCTCATGGCCGCGAGGAATTCGGCATTGGAACGGGTGCGGCCGAGTTTATCGAGCAGCAATTCCATGGATTCCACCGGCGAGAGCGGATTGAGCACTTTGCGCAACACCCAAACGCGATTCAACTCTTCGCGCGGCATAAGGAGTTCTTCTTTGCGGGTGCCGCTCTTATTGATATCGATGGCGGGGAAAACACGCTTATCGACCAGTTTGCGGTCGAGGTGAATTTCCATGTTGCCTGTGCCTTTGAACTCTTCGAATATGACGTCGTCCATGCGGCTGCCGGTATCGATCAAAGCGGTGGCGACAATGGTGAGCGAGCCGCCTTCTTCGATGTTGCGCGCCGCGCCGAAGAAGCGTTTGGGGCGTTGCAAGGCGTTGGAATCGACGCCGCCGGAAAGAACTTTGCCGGACGGCGGCACAACGGTGTTGTAGGCGCGCGCCAACCGCGTGACGGAATCAAGCAGAATGACGACATCGCGTTTGTGCTCCACCAGACGTTTGGCCTTTTCGATAACCATTTCGGCTACCTGCACGTGGCGGGACGCTGGCTCGTCAAAGGTGGAACTGATAACTTCGCCGCGCACCGAGCGCTGCATGTCGGTGACTTCTTCGGGGCGCTCGTCAATCAGCAGGACGATAAGATTTACTTCCGGGTGGTTGGTAGTGATCGAGTTGGCCAGACTCTGCAAGAGCATGGTTTTACCGGTGCGCGGCGGAGCGACAATCAAGCCGCGCTGGCCTTTGCCAACCGGCGTGAGCAGATCCATCACCCGGCCCGAGAAGTTGTCTTTGCTGGTTTCGAGCTTGAAGCGCTTATCGGGGTAAAGCGGCGTCAAGTTGTCGAAGAAAATCTTGTTGCGCGCTTCTTCCGGCGGTTCGAAGTTGATGGCGTCAACCTTGATGAGCGCGAAGTACCGCTCGCCTTCCTTGGGCGGACGGATCTGGCCGGAGACGGTGTCGCCGGTGCGCAGATCGAAGCGGCGGATCTGCGAGGGCGAGACGTAGACGTCGTCGGGACCGGGCAGATAGTTGTATTCGGGCGCGCGCAAAAAACCGAAGCCGTCGGGTAGGCATTCGAGAACGCCTTCGGAGAAGATGAGACCGCTCTTTTCGGCTTGCGTTTGCAGGATTTTGAAAATCAATTCCTGCTTGCGCAGGCCTGCGGCGCCGGGAACATTCAGATCCTTGGCGATCTGGTTCAAGGCTTGAATGCTCATGTCCTTGAGTTCGACAAGGTCGAGCGTGACCGCGCCGTTCTTTTGCCCTTGCTGGCCAGTGTTGCCAATGGAATGGCGGCCGCGGCGCGGCTGCGCACCGGGGCCCAGCTGCGTTTGAGCGGGCTGCGCCTGCGCGGGCGGTTGGGACGGAGGCGGTGGCACGGCGGAAGTTTGCGCCACCGGCGTCGCTTCGTAAGAAGGCGCCCTGTTTTCGACAGGCGGTTTGTTTTCAGTTGCAGGTTTAGCCGCCGGTTTTACGTCCGGGGCTTTGCCGTTGCCTTTGGCTTCGGCTGATTTCGGGCGGGAAGCAGGTTTGTCCGTTTTCTGTTCCCTGGCTTCCGCGGCGCCATTCTTTTCTTCGCTAGCCGGGCTAGCCTCTGCAGCAGGTTTGCCTTCGCCGGATACTTCTAGAGGCTTCTCGTTGGGCACGTCTTCGGTGACGGCCGCGGGGGCTACTGCTTGTTCTTGATCTTCGAGATTGTTTGCCAAATTTCCCTCACTCCCCGGCCATCGATGGCCGAGAACGGAATGGCTTGCTGGCCGTACAATTGCTTTTGGATGGCATCCATTCCGGTTTTTAGTTGATTTTTGCTTTTGAGTTTGTCGACTTTGGTGACGATCACCTGAAAGCGACGGTTATGGAACTCCAGCCAGGACTTGAGTTCCAGGTCCTTATCCATCCAGCCACGCCTGGCATCAAGGAGCAGGAAAGAAAGCGCCAGGCTGTCGCGCGACAGCAGGTAACTTTCAATCAGGTCCTTCCACTGCGCACGCTCTTCCAGCGAAACCTGCGCATATCCGTAGCCTGGTAGATCGGCAAAACGAAGATCGTCGCCGATACGGTAAAAGTTTATCAGTTGCGTGCAACCCGGCCGGGAACTGGTAAACGCCAGTCCCGGCTGACGCACGATAGCGTTCAACAAGCTTGACTTGCCGACATTGCTGCGGCCCAGGAATGCCACTTCCCAAGGTCCGGTCTCCGCACACTGTTCCAGCGAAGGTTCAGCCGGAAACTGCTGAGGGCTCGCGGCGCTAATGATGAAATCCGCTACTGCTACTTGCGTTGCCACAGCGTGCGCCTCAGTTCTCTTTTTTCAATTCGATCAGAATCAATGCGTCAAATTATCTTCGGCTGGACGGGCCACCAGTTCAGCGGCTCCGGCGGGAGCAAGCGGCAGGGCCACCAGCTCACGTTCCAGCGCAATCTTCAGAACTTCGTCCATCGAGAAGACGAAATTCATTTTCATATCTTTGCGGATATTTTCCGGAATGTCGACCAGATCTCTCTCGTTTTCGCGCGGCAGAATGATTTCCCGAATGCCGTGTCTATGGGCGGCAAGCAATTTTTCCTTCAGACCGCCAATGGGCAGGACGCGCCCGCGGACCGTGATTTCGCCGGTCATAGCAAGATCGCAGCGGACTGGGATCGTGGTTAGCGCGCTGCAGATACTGGTGGCGATAGTGATGCCGGCCGATGGTCCATCTTTCGGGATGGCGCCTTCAGGGACATGCACGTGAATATCGAGATGGCGGTAGAAATCCTTGGGCAGACCCAAGTATTGCGCCCGCGAACGTACATAACTCATGGCGGCTTGGGCGGATTCCTGCATGACGTCGCCCAGCTTGCCGGTGGTGGTCAGTTTGCCGCGGCCTTCCATGACCGTTGCTTCCGTGGTTAGAATCGAGCCGCCCACTTCGGTCCAAGCAAGGCCGGTAGTTGCGCCGATTTCGTTTTGTTTGTCGAGATCGGTATCGCGGAACTTGGCTGGCCCAAGCATCTCCGTCACCACTTCGGGCGTGATGGTGATTTTCGGAATCGGAATCAGCGCCGGTTCTTCCTTCTTCGCTTTCTTCTTGCCGTTTTTCTTGGCGGGCTCAACGGCGGCCGCGGCAGCCGTTGCAGTAGCCGTTTCTTCAATGGGCTGCACTTCGTCTTCGACCATTTCGAGCGGACCATCGGCTTGGACCGGCAATTCATCATTGGCCGATTGCGCTTCCACTACCTTGCGCGCGACCTTGCGGCACAAATTGCCGATTTCACGCTCCAGATTGCGGACCCCGGCTTCGCGGGTATAGCTCTGTATCAAAGTTTGCAAGCCGTTGTCGGCGAATTCAACCTGCTCTTCGCCCACGCCGGTGTCCTTGCGTTGCTTGGTCACCAGGAAGCGCTTGGCAATTTCGAGTTTTTCGAGTTCCGTATAGCCGGAAAGGCGGATCACTTCCATGCGGTCCTGCAAAGCCGGTGGAATGGTATGCAGAACGTTCGCGGTAGCGATGAAAAATACCTCGCGCAGATCGTACTCGACGTCCAGGTAATGATCCATGAACATGTAGTTTTGTTCCGGATCGAGGACTTCAAGGAGCGCGGCGGATGGATCGCCGCGGAAATCCATCGACATCTTGTCCATTTCGTCGAGCATGATCACCGGGTTCTTGGTGCCGGCTTTTTTCATCATTTGGATCAGCTGGCCGGGCAAGGCGCCAATGTAGGTACGGCGATGGCCGCGAATCTCGGCTTCATCGCGCACCCCGCCGAGCGAGAGGCGCACGAATTTGCGGCCCGTTGCCTTGGCGATCGACATACCCAACGAAGTTTTACCAACGCCGGGAGGCCCAACAAAACACAGGATCGAGCCTTTGGGATTTTGCACCAGCCGGCGTACCGACAAAAATTCCAGTATGCGCTCTTTGATTTTCTCCAGTCCGTAGTGATCGCCTTCGAGCACTTGGCGGGCGTAGCGCAGATCGCGGATTTCCTTGGTGCGCTTCTTCCACGGCACGGCGAGCAACCAATCGAGATAATTGCGGGAAACAGTGGACTCGGCCGACATAGGCGGCATGCCTTCCAGGCGCTTAAGTTCGGCAATAGCCTTCTCATGCGCATCTTTGGTCATGCCGGCGGCGTCGATTTTCTTTTTGAGCTCGTCGTATTCGCTCTTTTCGCCGCGGCCGAGTTCCTTTTGGATGGCTTTGATTTTTTCGTTGAGGTAATACTCTTTCTGCGCGCGCTCCATCTGGCGCTTCACGCGGCCTTGGATGGTGCGGTCAACATTGAGCTTTTCGATTTCAATATCCAATAAGTCGGCCACGCGCGTGAGGCGGTCGATCGGATCGAAGATTTCAAGAAGTTCCTGACGCTCTTCAATGGTGAGCTGCAGATTCGCGCCCACGGTATCGGCCAGCTTACCGGGATCGTCCACCCGAATCGCCGCGACCATGGTTTCGTAGTTCAGGTTCTGGCTTAACTTGACGTATTGCTCGAAAAGTGTCGTAACACGGCTGATGAGAGCTTCTAACTGGCTGCCGGACTCCACCTTATAGCTAACAGTTTTAATAACCGCGCGGAAATAACCTTCTTCTTCGCTCACGGAAATAATTTTGCCGCGTTCGACGCCTTCCACCAGCACCTTGATGTTGCCATCCGGCTGTTTGAGGCTTTGCACAATGTTGGCAACCGTTCCGACCGAATAGATCTCGTCAGGCCGCGGCTCGTCTACCGAAGCATCGTGTTGCGTTGCGAGGAAGATTTTCTTGTCGCCCATGAGCGCCTCTTCCAAGGCGCGCACGCTTGATTCCCGGCCCACCACAAAGGGCGTCATCATATAGGGAAAAATGATGACGTCCCGAATGGGCATCATTGGTAAGCGTCTGGTATCCGTTTTGTCTTTAGTCGTAACCATCGTGACTTTCTGGGCGGCCTACTCCGCCTAATTGCGAGGAAAATTTTTTGGTGAGTCCAGATCGTAGCCCCATACCGGCAGCTTCATGGATCGGAATTTAGTTTAGCTAACGAAGCGCCGCTTAGCCGGCTTTTTCCAGCACGGCCATATTGATTTTCTGCGACAAGACCATTTCTTTGGTCACCACAAATTCGCGAATCTTTTTGAACGTTGGAAGATAATACATCAGGTCGAGCATTAAATCCTCAAGGATCATGCGAAGACCGCGCGCGCCCACTTTTCGCTCCATCGCCAGCTGCGCGACAGCTTCGAGGGCGTCTTCACTAAACTTGAGCTTAACATTTTCAAACTCAAAAAGTTTTTGGTACTGGCGAATAATCGCATTCTTCGGTTTGGTAAGGATTTGGACCAACGCTTCCTTAGATAAGTCTTCGAGAATAGCCGTAACGGGCATGCGGCCGATAAACTCGGGGATGAAGCCATATTTAATAAGATCAACGGGCTGGCATTGGGCCAGCAAATCTACATCGCGCCGCACCGTGTTCGGCCGCCGGGCGTCCTTCTCTTCCGGTGCTATAAAGCCGATAGATTTGGTGCCCACGCGCCGGGCAATTACTTTTTCGAGGCCGATGAAGGCGCCCCCACATATAAATAAAATGTTGGTGGTATCGACGGGGGTGAACTCCTGATGAGGGTGTTTCCGGCCGCCTTGCGGCGGAACATTCGCCACCGTGCCTTCCAGAATTTTGAGCAGAGCTTGCTGCACGCCCTCGCCGGATACATCGCGCGTGATTGAGGGATTTTCGTCCTTGCGGCCGATTTTATCGATCTCGTCTATATATATGATGCCGGTTTGCGCGCGCTGCACATCCCAATCGGCGTTTTGCAAAAGGCGGAGAATGATGTTCTCCACGTCCTCGCCGACGTAACCCGCTTCGGTGAGCGTGGTGGCGTCCACAATCGCAAAAGGAACGTCCAGAATCCGGGCCAGCGTTTGCGCTAACAGTGTCTTACCTGTCCCGGTAGGGCCAATCAATAAGATATTCGACTTGGAAAGCTCCACTTCGCCGCCGCGCTGCTTGTTCATCTGAATGCGTTTGTAGTGGTTATAGACGGCTACTGCCAGCTTCTTTTTGGTCGCTTCCTGTCCGATGACATACTGGTCGAGATATTCTTTCAGTTCTAACGGACGCGGCAGTTTGCCGGGTGAGCCGTAGCTCTTTTCGTGGCGATCGTCTTCAATGATCGAATTGCAGACGGCTATGCATTCGTCACAAATGTAGGCGCGTGGGTAGTCACTGGGGGAGGAGATGAGCTTACCGACAACATCTTGACTTTTATGACAGAACGAACAGCGGAGGGAATCGTCTGTTGTGCGCTTCAAGCTAAGTCTCCTAAACGTTGAGAGATCGCGGATGATCCCTCGGACCTGACCGGAAGAAATTTCTGTTCCAGTATATCAGCACTAGGGTGTTTACCGGATTTTCGACTGAACCTACGGAACCGCGACCCATGCGCCTGCGGCCCACCAACGGTGATAAGAATTCTCATCACAACCAAACCTCGGCGCTGGCCCGAAAGCGAAACTGGGGACCTCGTGGGCTGGTTCTGACGCCTCTGCACTGTCCGATCCGCAGGCGTTTCCCCTGTTTCGCGCTGCTCCCCGCCACATTGCCTGCAAAACGGTTGAGAATGAAGGGTGGATTGGAAAGTATCATGATTAGACTTGTTTTTGCGCCTGCTCGAAGAGGAACTGCAACGTTTTCTGGGTTTGAATGTGGCCGGCGATACGCGCCAGCGTTCCATCCTTTTCCAGGCGGGCACGCGCCACGGGAATAGGTTCGCGCTCCTGCTGCGCGATGCGCTGAACTTCGCGATCGACTTCATCGCGCGTCGCGTTGATTCCTTCCTTTTCAGAGATTTTCTCGAGCAATAGAGACGCCTTCACGCTCCGCACGGCAGGATCGCGCTGCTTTTCCTTAACCTTTTTCCAATCCACATTGAGTTTGCTGAGATCAATATCCCGCCCGGTAGCCTGGCGAATTTGGGTATGTAACTGGTTCTCAATTTGGCGGTTGACGTACGCTTCCGGAATGGGAAAGTCGTTGGCCTCTACCAGACGGTCAATTAGCGCTTCTTTCGCCTCGTTTTGCGCGGCATGCTGCTTTTCATGAAAGATGGACTTGCGGACGAACTCGCGCAATTCATCAAGCGATTGATAATCGCCCAAATCGCGCGCGAACTCGTCGTCGAGCGCCGGCAGTTCCTTCCGTTGGATTACCTTCGGTGTCA
>Ga0182012_10005982_pt1 | contig 12457 bp, 8 predicted proteins | sample 612S2SmetaG_FD_120486 | JGI IMG/M metagenome (GOLD analysis project Ga0182012, IMG submission 120486) | Permafrost microbial communities from Stordalen Mire, Sweden - 612S2S metaG | ecosystem: Environmental > Terrestrial > Soil > Wetlands > Permafrost | place: Sweden: Stordalen | collected...
ATCCAGCCGCAGGATGCCGCCCGCGCCGATGACGAACGAGCCATTGCCGACGATGGCATCCTGGATGTCCAGCGTGCCGGGGTTGAAGGCGTTTGGCGCGGTCGATCCCAGCGCCTCGATCAGGCCGTTGTTGGCGACCGGCGCCGAGACCACGCCGTTGCCGACCAGCGAATGACCACTCTCTATATACAGCTTGCCGAACAGGAAGGTGTTCGATGAGCCGACATCGATCGCCGATGTGGGATCGAGCGACAGGGTCGAACCCGCCCAGACCGCCAGCGCGCCGGTCACCGCGATGTCGGCGCCGGCGGTGAGGGTGGCGAGGTTGCTGTTGAAGCCCAGTGGTGCGGTGGTGCTGCCGCCGAGGGACAGGTTGCTGGTGGTGAACGTCTCCCCTTGCACGGCAAGGGTGCCGACGCCGGCCTCGCCGACCTCGATCCCGCCGCCGGCAGTCAGTTTGGTGCCGAGGCCGGACAGGGTGACGACTCCGGTGGCGCCGTTGTTGATGCCGAGACCGAGCAGGCCCGTGATGGAGACGGTGCCGCTTGTGACGTCCAGGGTGCCGGAGCCGCCCTGGCCGACGTTAATCGGACCGCCGGCGATGAGTTTCGAGGCCGATCCGGTGACGGTCACGGTGCCGCTCGAAAGCAACGCGTTGGCGATCGTGACACCGTTGCTGTCGGTCACGGTGCCGCCGGTGATGGCGATCTGGCCGGACCCGCCAAAATTGCCGCCGAGGTTGATCCCCCCGCCGCCGGTCACCGACACGGTTCCGCCGCTGGTGACCGACAGCGTGCCGGCGCCGGAATTTCCCAGGCTGATGCCGGCGGTGCCGGTCATTTCAAGCGCCGAGCCGGAGCCAGTGACGATGACGGTGCCGCTGCCGCTGTTCCCGGCGGACAGCCAGTTGCCGCCCAGCGCAACCGTGCCGGCGTTCTCGATCAGCAGCGATCCCGAAGCACCGCTGTTGTTGCCCAGGCCCACACCATTGGCGGCGGCGCCCTGGGTGAGCAGGCCGCCATCGACGGTGAGCGTGCCGAGGCCGCCGAAGCTGTTGCCGATACCCAGTCCGCCAGTCCCGGCCATGGCGATGGTGCCGCGGCTGTTGACCGTCAGGTCTCCGGTGCCGCTGTTGCCGACCGTCATCCCGCCGATGGCGAAATTGATCACCGCGTTGGCGGTGGTGCCGCCGACGACGACGGTGCCGAACGACCCGACGCCGGAGCCGATGCCCAGGCCCCCCGTCCCGTTCAGGTTGATGGTGCCGCGGCCGTTGACGGTCAGTTCGCCGGTGCCGCTGTTGCCGACGGTCAAGCCGTTGGTGCTAAGATTGATCACCGCGTTGGCGGTGGTGCCACCGACGACAACGGTGCCGAACGATCCGATGGCGGAGCCGATGTTCAGGCCGCCGGTGCCGCCCAGGTTGATCGTGCCGTTGTCGGCGACAATCAGCGTGCCCTGCGACGCGCTGCCGACCGTCATGCCGCTGGCTGTGGCAGCGAAATTCAGGAACGCCGCTGCTCCGGTGCCGCCGACGATGACCGTGCCGGACGACCCCGCATCCGCCGTCTGGCCGACTCCGATCCCGTTTCCGGTGATCGACACGGTGCCGCCGTTGAGGATCTCCAGCATCCCCTGGCCACCCTTGCCGACCGCCATCCCGTCCTGCGAGGAGAACTGCGAGCCAACCCCGCTGACCAGAACCGTGCCGCTGGCGCCGGCGGTCTGCCCGATCCCGATACCGCCGGTGGTGACCTGTGTGCCGGCGGCATTGCCGTTCAGATAGGTCAGCGGCGCACCGATCGCGACGGTGCCGCCGTTCAGCACCGACAGCGTGCCGGTGCCGAGGTTGCCGACGCTGATTCCGCCGCCCATGCCGTCATAGGCAAGGTTCCAGAACCCGCCGGTCTCGATCGTCACCTGCCCGGCGCTGTCGTACGAACTGCCGATGCTGCCGCCTTCCTGGTCGGTCAGCGTCGCGCCGTTTTCCACCGTGACCACGGCCGGGGCGACGTCCTGCGGAATAGTCATCCCGGCAGGTGTGATCGACCCAAGGTCGTTGTAGCCGACCGTTATGTTTCCACGAGACGTATAAGTGTCGGCGTTGTTGATCAGATCGGTCCAACTGGCGCCAACCCCGTTGAGGATCAGCGTGCCCGATGACGTGAGATCGGACCCGATCGTTGTATGCGTGTCGGTCACGGTGCCGCCGGCATTGACGATCACCACGGCGGGCTGGCCCGCGCTCTCATACCCGATCGAGATACCGCCGCCACCGCCCGCGCTGGTTGGCGGTCCGGCCAGCAGCGCGCCATCCACCACGGCTGTCCCGGCGCTGACCGTGAAGGCGTAGTCGTTGCCGCCGGGCTGCGCATTCCAGACGCCGGCGGCCGGCGCCAGATCCAGATTGAGGCGTCCCGACAGGTCCGCTGTCGCACCGGCCGCGATGGTGAGCGACGCAGTCGCCTGGTATAACTGGATCGCTCCCCCGGTCAGCGTGGCACCGGTCGCAATATCCAGCGTGCCGGCATAGAGGCTGGCCGATCCCGTCGTCAGCGTCGTGTCGGTCTTGACGTCCACCGTCGCGAACACGCTGAACACACCGAACCCGCCGACCGATACGGCACTGCTGCCGGTGTTCAGCACGAACGGCGCCGTGGCACCGAGGCCGATGGCCGGCGATGCGGCCGAACCGGGCACGATCCCGCCACGCCAACTCGCTGGCGACTGCCAGGTGCCGGAGGTATTGTTCGACTCCAACAGCGTGCCGGTGGTGGTGATCACGGTATCGCCGTCCGCGCCCACGCCGATGGTCAGCCCGTCCGCCACCCCGCCGGTGAGGGCGAAGCTGCCGGACGCCAGCCCGGTGCCAAAATTGCCCAGTTCCAGCGAGGCCAGCGTGCCGCCGTTCGCGGCCTCCAGCACCAGCAGGCTCGTCGCGGTGCTGTAGGTCAGCGTGCCCACCGCCAGCGAGGAGCCGAGGTCGATGGTGTCGCCCGCCGCGAAGCCGATGATGACACCGCCGAAGCTGCCGAGATTGTCGATCTTCAGCGTGTTGCCCGGCGTCGAATCGCCGAACAGGTATTCGGCGTGGGTGCCGTTGTTGCTGTCGCTCGCGGGGTAGGAGGCCTGGGTCTCCAGCGTGCCGCCGCTCTCGATGATCTCGAACCCGCGCACCGGCGCGTCGCCGCCGGCGATCGCCCCCGCCGCAATATCGACGACCACCGTCCCGCCGTCGGCGATGATGTCGCCGGTGTTCAGCAGCGCCGAGTCCGAACCGACATTGATGATGAGGGTGTTGCCCTTGGTGGCCTCGATCGTGCCGGCATTGAACAAATAGCCCGGAATCGTCGTGGTACCCACGATCGTCGGCGCGACGTTGATGGTGAACACGCTGCCCGCGGGGCCGTTCGCCAGGACCGTGCCCTCGTTCACGGTGATGCCGCCGGCATCGATGATGGACGTTTCGGTGGTCTTGTCACCGGGCACTGCGGTTTCGATCAGCGTCGCCGCATCCGCGCCTGGGTTGGCGAAAGTGGCGGACAGGTCGCCGGAGAGCGTCAGGACGGCGAGCGTGCCGGCGGTGCCGCCGAGCGCAATGGTGTTATCCACAAGGTTGGGGTCGAGTTGCGCCACCACGGTGCCGTCAGGGATGATCGCGGTGTCGCCCGATAGTGGGTAATGGCTGGCATTGCCGGCGCCGGACGTCAGCGTCCAGTGTGTCGATGACGCTGCAGCGGAACCGCCGTTCCAGGTCCAAGTCGATCCCGCCATCAGTCGTACTCCGGCTGTTACATTGATTGTGATTGCCTGGTTCGCTGGTTACTCGGATCGAAACATACGCAAGTACTCAAATAAACTGAGTGCAAGACGATCGTTGTGATCCTCGCGATACCGGCCTTCAGCACTTATTAATCATTGCCTATTATGACGGCATAGTTTCGATAACGTCAACCACTGACGCTATGCAAACGCCGATTTGCTCTGCTACCGGGGCGGCGAAACCGGAACAATACAGCCTATGCGGCGGTCATTAGTTGGGACCCGACGCCTGCATCCAGAACCGGTCGCTCTCACTCCATCGGAGGTTGCGAATCGCGGTCACAATGCCAGCACCGATTCGGTCGGGCGCCGACCACACGACCACAATCCGTCTTTGCTGCGCCGTCAACCCTGTTCGGGAATCGCTGCATCGTTGTATAATGGCCTTTAATCAAAGCGTCCTTTCCCCTGCGATCCGAGCGTGCCGGAATGGCAGGGCAACATCCACAACAGGAACCCAACCAATGCCCTTCCGCACAATCGACAACCTGGACGTCGCCGGCAAACGCGTGCTGCTCCGAGCGGACCTGAATGTTCCGGTCCGCGACGGCAAGATCTCCGACCTGACACGCATCGAGCGGCTCTCCCCGACGATCCGCGAACTCTCCGGAAAGGGCGCCAAAGTCATCGTGTGCAGCCATTTCGACCGCCCCAAGGGCAAGCGGGTCCCCGAAATGTCGCTCGCGCCCATGGCTGCCGCCCTCGGCGAGGTGCTCGGGCGGCGCGTCCGCTTCATCGAGGACTGCACCGGCCCCGCCGCCGAACAGGCTGTTGAACTGCTCGCCCCCGGTGACGTGCTGGTGCTGGAAAACACCCGCTTCCACGCCGGCGAGGAAAAGAATGATCCGGCCTTTGCCGCCGACCTGGCCAAACTCGCCGATATCTTCGTCAATGACGCGTTTTCTGCCGCCCACCGCGCCCACGCCAGCACCGAGGGCGTGGCGCACCTGCTGCCCGCCTATGCCGGACGCCTCATGCAGGCCGAACTCGAGGCGCTCGACGCCGCGCTTGGCAATCCGGTCCGCCCCGTCGCCGCCATCGTCGGCGGCGCCAAGGTCTCCACCAAGCTCGAACTGCTCGGCAATCTCGTCACCAAGGTGGACGTGCTGATCATCGGCGGCGCGATGGCCAACACGTTCCTGTCCGCCGAGGGCAAGAACGTCGGCAAATCGCTGCAAGAAGCCGAGATGCACGCGATGGCGCTCGAAATCCTGGGAAAGGCGAAAGCCGCCGGCTGCCGCATCGTCCTGCCCACTGACGCCGTCGTCGCCACCGAGTTCAAGGCGAACCCGCCGACGCAGACCGTTTCCGTCGATGCGGTCCCGGCCGATGGCATGATCCTTGACATCGGCCCCGCCTCCACCGCTGCGCTGATCGCGCTGCTGCCGACCCTGAAGACATTGGTCTGGAATGGCCCGCTCGGTGCGTTCGAGACCCCGCCGTTCGACACCGCCACCATCGCGCTGGCCCACGCCGTGGCCGCCGCCACCCAGACCGGCGCACTGCGCAGCGTCGCCGGCGGCGGCGACACCGTCTCCGCGCTCAGGCATGCTGGCGTATTGGAAAAGCTCAGCTATGTGTCATCCGCTGGCGGCGCCTTTCTGGAATGGCTGGAAGGCAAGACCTTGCCCGGCGTCGTTCCCTTGCAGGCCTGACCGTCCGCCGCATGAACCGGGTTTACCTCGCCGGTCCGGACGTCTTCCTGCCCGACGCCGCTGCCTGGTTGCAGCGGAAGAAGGCGATCTGCGCCGGGTTCCGCCTGACCGGCGTGTCGCCGCTCGACGAATATCCCGACGCGCCGCTGGACTGGGCCGATTTGCCCGACTGGCGGCGGATCGCCCTGCGCAATGAGGCGCACATCCGAAGCTGCGTCGCGGTGATCGCCAACCTGACGCCGTTCCGCGGCCCCAGCGCCGACGTCGGCACGGTGTATGAAATCGGCTTCGCCCGCGGCCTGGGCCTGAAAGTATTCGGCTATGCCACTGTCGCGACCGCGTTTCTCGACCGTACGCTCTCCGCCGTCGGCGGCGGACGGCAAGCGGCCGATGGCTCATGGTGGGACCAGGACGGGCTGCTGGTCGAACAATTCGGCCTGTTCGACAATCTGATGATCGAGGGCGGAATCACCGAATCCGGCGGCGCGCTGCTGCGTGACGACCAGGACCGCTGGAACGATCTGACCGTGTTCGAGCGCTGCATCCAGGCCGCGGCCTCGGCCATTCGCGGCCCTGACGGCTGACAGATCACCGCCTTATCTCGCTACTGGGCGCGGCGCCCAAAAGAGATAACATAGGCGCGCACGCGCGCGTCGATCAGCGGGTCGTCCGATACCTCGATCCCGGAGGTCAACCGGTTCGGCAGATATCGCAATTCTTTCTGCGCCTTGTCATTGTCGGCAGCGGCCTTGGTCAGGGTGATGGTGCCCATGTCAACCAGCTTGCGATCGGCCGGCCACGGCTTCGTCGGATCCTTGGTCTCGTCGCCTTGGTTCGCCAGTTGCGCCATCAGGCGGAACTGGACCTTCCCCTTGGCCAACCGCGCCGGCAGTTCATCGACCAGGAAATCGGGCGGCATCTTCGCCGCCTTATCGGCAGGCAAATGCACCGTCCCGGCGACCGGCACGATCTTGAAGCGGAACGGCTGCTTTTGGCCCGCCTTGTTGACGAAGACGAATGCATCGACGCCGTTATAGGTCTCGTGCGCGAAACTGCTCGGCGTACTGACTGAACCGAAGGCAGGGCCGACGCTGGGGTGCGCGGCGATGAACTGGTCAGCCTTGGTTGGCTTGGGAGCATCCGGTCCGCTGACCGAAAATGCCTGCAGCAGCGCGAGGAAATCCTCGCCGGTGGCGACCGGGAAGAATGCCAGTGAGTTGGTCACCACATCGACTTCCCCGGTGGCCGAAGGATGGAACTTAATCGACATGCCGTGCGGATTGGCCGGCGCAGACCCGTCCGGCAACGTCGGCAGGCCGGTGGAATCGGAAAAGCGCACGGTCACCGGCACGGTCTTGCCGGCAAAGATATCCGCCGCGCTAAGTGAAGCGGCGGCGCGGGTTGGGGTGAAACTTCCCTCGACGACGACACCTTTGGCGTGATTGGCGCGCAGGCCGGGATGCTTTCCCCAGAGCGTGTTCATCGTGTTGACGGTCTCAATGGCGGTGCTCGCACCTTGCGCCCAGGCGGAGGACGCCAGCGCGGCGACAAACAGGCCCGCGGCGGTTGTATGGATCAAACGACCGATCATGCTCGCATCCTGTGTCGATTCCGGACGGAGTTTAAATCAACAGCGGCGACTGACCAGAGGCACGGCCAGCGAACGCCACTTGCAACCGCCGACGACGAGCCATGCTCCCGCTATCGTGATCACAACCCGTTATGTCCGGCTTTTTCGCGAGCATCGCACCCCGGCGATCACGCCGCCGGGGCTGCTGGCAGGGTGGAGATCAATCCTCCACGGTGAAGCCGACCTTCATCGTCACCTGAAAATGGCGGATCGCGCCGTCCTCGATCTCGCCGCGCTGTTGAGTAACCTCGAACCAGCGCAGGTTCCGTGTCGTTTTCGAGGCTCGGGCGATGGCATTTTCAATGGCATCAGCATGACTGATCTCCGACGATCCCGCGAGTTCGATAATGCGATAGGTGTGGTCAGCCATGGCAGGGTTCCTCCGGTATGAAATTGGCGACACGGCTATAACCGTCGGGGCGGCGGGCGGTCGCATCGACGACCCGGCTTCCAGCATCACAACCGACCGTGGCAGACCTGCGCTGACCGGGCTCAGGGATCTGGATGCGCCTGAAACCCGGCCCTGTCGCTACGCCAGTGCAGCCGCCAGAAACGAGCGGATATCGCGCCGCGCGATGCAGGCGAAACCGTCCCGTTCCAACTGGTGCCGCCGTTCCTCATTCGCGATCAATCGCAGACAGACCTCAGCGATGTTCTCCAGCGGCACGAGCACGACTCCGTTGGCGATATCGCTCTCCACATATGTGTCCGGCGAGACATCCGCCACCACCGCTTTGGCATTGGCCATCAGATACGAGACGCGGACGATCTCGAAAATGCGCCCTCGGGTGAGATAATTGACGTTCAGAACGATCTTCGCTCTGGCAATCAGGCTGTCGCGAGCCTCGCCGAACAGGCCGCAGGCAAACACCGTTGAAATTCCGGCATTGACCAGATTGGACAGCGCCGTAAACACCGTCAGGCGTCGTTCCCCCACAGAACCATAAATGAGCACATCAATATCCTGCCTGGGTGCGGGCTCGATCCGTGTCAGCAGCGGTGCGTAGCCGATCGGTACCAGTTTCGGCGGCTGAGCCGGATTCAGGCGGGCCCAGGTCTCCATATTGGCACCGCTATATTCCCAGATTTGCAGTGTGCTCGAAACGAGCCGCACAAATATGTTGGTGTCCTGAGGATCATATTGCGGGTTTCCCCGTATCTGCTCCATATTGTAATAAATCGAGTCCGCAGGGCTGCGGATCACCAGTGGCGGATCGAGGTGACCCCCGAATATGATGTTTCGCGCGTTCTCGCATATACTGTTGACACTGTAGGTCGTGTGATGACCAAGCTGCTCAAGTCCCCATCGCACCGTGTCGATGACTTCCTGATACGCCCGCAGGTTCAGCGCATCATTGGGCAGCACGTGGGCCATATTGAAGTGAGTCATGGTATGTCGCGAGATCCCGCACACAGTGCCTGATGTGCCTCATGACTCAGGCGTATCGACGCCGCGGCCCCTCGCCGCGCATCAACCCTATCCGTCAAACCATCCACGACCCGGAGCGGGGGGAGGCGCCGGCAGCCCGGCATCAGCGTAACCCCATCGATTGGGTCTCCTTGGCCGCTGCATTGGAAGAGGCCGCTTTTACGGCCGATTCGTTTCTAATTCGTTAACGCCGTCGGCCGCCGCTCATTTTTGTATGTATCCCTGCCAAAGCCGTTAGCGATCTCTTAACCTTTCAGGGTCAGGCTCTCCGGCGCCCAACCGGAGCAACCCGTGCCGTACAGTCACCGCCCGTCAGGCCAGCCGCGCGTCGTCGGCCTGACAATGGTCAAAAACGAGCAGGACATCATCGAGCCGATGATCCGCCACAACGCAGGGCTGCTCGATGCCCTGATCGTGCTCGACAACGGTTCGGTGGACGCCACCCGCGTCATCGCCCTCGCGCTGGCCCGCGAACTGGGCAACGTCGTCGTCACCGACAGTAGCAAATTCGGCTACACCCAGTGCGAGCGCATGACCCGCCTGCTGCATGCCGCGCAAACCGGCTACTTCGCCGATTTCATTATCTTCCTGGATGCCGATGAGTTCATCGGCGCCACGACCCGTTCGTCGTTCCACGCCGAGTTGGCAAAGATCCCGCAACTGGGCTTCGGCGGCATGCGCTGGTGTAATTATGTGCTCAGTGACGGCGCAACGGTCGCGAATCCGCCAAACGGGATGACCGACCGCCTGGCGACTGACGTTCTGCCGATTTACAAGGCCGTGCTACGGCTTGACGGCGCAACGGGCACTGACCTCATGGTCGCCCCTGGCAATCACGCGGTCTTCCGAGCCGGAAAGTTGCCGCCGGCCGTCTTGCTGCCGGACCTGCCGATCTGGCACTTCCCAGTCCGAGGTCACGCCCAACTGACTGCGAAGGTTTTGGTTGGCTGGCTTGCGTGTCTTGCCGCCAATCCGCACGCGGCGGAAATACCGCAGTCTTATCACTGGAAGGTGATGTACGAAAATGTCATTTCGGGCGCCGGCATCGATGCAGGCGCCCTGCGCCAGTTGTCGCTGCACTACGCCAATCCGGACCATGTACTGGGCGCATCCGGACCCTCCGATCCACCGCTGATGTTCGACCCTGCGCCGATCAGCACTGAACGCCGCTATTCCGCCGGCGCCTACCTGGATCCGCTTATTCTGCTTGCCCGCTCGTGGGAGCAGTCGCTGCGCACCGCCGATCCGTTGTTCGCCCCGGAGGAGGCGCCTGGCGCGGCGATCGACATCCCCCCGTTCCGCTTCCTGTACGAAAAACACCAGTTCGGTTCGGTGCTCGACGGCGCCTGCGGTACCGGCCTGACGCTGGAGATGTTCGCCCGCCTTGGCGTCGCCGATGTGGCCGGCGTCGGACCGCTGCCGTCCGAGGCTGTGGTGCTGCGCCGCGGCGGTTATGTCAGTCACGACGCCGCAATTGCCTACAGCCTCGGCCGGCAGTACGACCTCGTGCTGTGCCTTCACACGCTGGCCACGGTGCCGGCGGAAGCGGCCATGACCTTCATCGCCAATGCCGATCGACACACGCAGTCGATGGTGGCGTTCTCGCTCGATTATACCACCGCCGAACACCTGGAATTATGGCTGGCCCGCTGGCATGCCTGCGGGTGGGCGCCGGATCTGATGGAAACGCTGGCACTGCGCAGCCTGAGTTCGACCGCATCGCTGCGCCGGGGCATCGTGATCCTGCGCCGTTCCGGCACAGCCGGCACGGACCGCCCCGAGGTCGATCCGCTGAACGGCACCGCAGAGCTCGTCTCGATCGCCCGCCGCCCGTTTCGCGCGCCGTCACCCACGCCGGGCATCCACGAGGAGCCGCTGCTGGACCCCGCAGAGGCAAGCTGGTCCGGCTACACCGAGTCATGAGCACAGTCAGCCTTACCACGTTTGATAACATTCGAGACGATCCATTTTACTTATGCCAATTCGACCCAGATTGATCGGAGCCTGCCGTGGCAAGAATTCTGCTTGTCCAGAACGATCCCCTGCTCTGCCAGGCTGTCTCCGACTACCACAAATCCTGCGCCGCGGATGAGCTTGAATGCGCTCTGACCGGCTCGTCTGCCGAGCACCTGCTGGCGGCGGGCGGCTTCGAGGTGGCCGCGATCAGTGCCATTCTGCCGGACCGGTCCGGCATCGAACTGGCGGCCCTCGCGGTCAACGAAAACATCCCCGTGCTGATGCTGTCGGCAAACAGCCTGGTCAGTCGGGAGCTGGAACGACTGCATTATCAGTATCTGCAACACCCGTTCACCCTCGAAGCGCTGCTCTGCGAAACGAAGCGTGTCATGCACGAGGCGAGGGAACATTTCAGCCGGGTCAATGCGTCCTTCTCGAAGATGGATGCGAGTCTGGCTGCCCTGCAAGCCGAGATGGCTGAGTCGCATCGCCTGTTTGATGCAATCGTCGCGCGCCTGGGCTACTGGCGGCGATAGCGGCCACCGCCTGGTTCGGGCGGTTTTTCATCGGCCGGTTTTCATGCCAGACTTCCTCAACAAAATGGGGAACCGCCATGAAAATCGACGACGTCTCGCTGACGATCTTCACCTGGGACAACATCCCGGCCACGGTCTACCACCAGGGGTCCACCGCCGCATCAGGCAGCAACCTCGGCTTGCTGCGCATCCACACCGATGCCGGCCTTGAGGGACATGCCTTCCTCGGCTCCGCCAGCAACCCCGCCTCGATGGACGGGCCGCAACTGATCCGCTCGCTGAAACCCATGCTGATGGGCAAGGACCCGCTGGAGCGGGAACGCATCCATGCCGGGATGCGCCTGATCAACCGCACCGTCAGCTATCGCACCATCGGCGCCGTCGACACCGCGCTTTGGGACCTTGCCGGCAGGATCGCCGGTCTGCCGGTGCACGCGCTGATGGGGACCTATCGCACCTCCATCCCGGCCTATGCCAGTTCGCAGGTGCTGCCCGATGCTGCGGCTTATGTCGATCAGGCGCAGATGTTCAAGGCCACCGGCTGGCAGGCCTACAAAATCCATCCGCCGCGCGATCCCGATCACGACATCCGGGTCTGTCAGGCGGTGCGCAAGGCGGTCGGCGACGACTACCGCCTGATGCTGGATTCGACGTGGTCATACGATTACCCCGACGCGCTGCGGGTCGGCCGGGTCATTCAGGATCTGGGCTATTACTGGTACGAGGACCCGCTGGCCGACGAGGACATCTATGGCTACGTCAAGCTGCGGCAAAAACTCGACATTCCGATCATGGCCACCGAGTTCCCGGCCGGCGGGCTGGACACCTATCCGATCTGGCTGACCGAGAAGGCGACCGACTATCTGCGCGGCGACATCCCTAACAAGGGCGGCCTGACGACGATGCTGAAAACGGCCCATCTCGCCGAGGCGTTCGGCCTGCGCTACGAGGTGCACCACTCCGGCAATTCACTGAATAATCTGGCCAATCTGCATTTGTGCATGGCGCTGCGGAACACCACGATGTGGGAGGTGCTGCTACCCGACGGGGCGCACAAATACGGCATGGTCAAGGAACTGGAGATCGACGCCAACGGATTGATGCACGCGCCCACGGCGCCCGGCATCGGCGGCAACATCGACTTCGAACTGATCGCCCGCAAGACCGAAGCGGTGTTGAAATAGCGGCTCCCGTTGCCGCCGGCCGGCGGCAACGGCAGAATCAAGGCTACGCGACGAACTTCTTGCCCTTCGTCGCGGCGTCCGACCGGCGCTGCCACAGCGCCATGTCGGCGTCCTTGCTGAACATCACCCGCACGCCCTTGCCACCCTGGCTGACCCGGATCTTGCCGCCATCGCGTGACTTGTGATCGGCCAACCACCCCAAGAATTCCGGCTCGTCGCTGGTGCGACCATCGAATTCCAGGATG
>Ga0182012_10005983_pt1 | contig 12454 bp, 6 predicted proteins | sample 612S2SmetaG_FD_120486 | JGI IMG/M metagenome (GOLD analysis project Ga0182012, IMG submission 120486) | Permafrost microbial communities from Stordalen Mire, Sweden - 612S2S metaG | ecosystem: Environmental > Terrestrial > Soil > Wetlands > Permafrost | place: Sweden: Stordalen | collected...
AAAGGGGCGGAATTTGAGCCTAATAAGCGACCTGCTCTTTACAACGGCGACAATCTCTCTACGGTGATAAACAGCGAATAAGAAGGCGATCCATCTGGAAAAACGGTTGGATAAGTTGATACCGCAAGGGTTACCGGGGTGTTGGCAACCGGGGTTTGATCGTGCTGCCCCCGGCAGAGGAAGCCACGTTTTGATTCGTTTGCGCGCATGGGTCCGCGATGGCAAACGGGGTCACCAGGTTTGGATTGGCCTGTAGCGACATGGAGTCGTCGGTCCATGAAAGGCTCGGGCACACGGAAACCGACACCGATGTAGGTCCGGTAACTTCGACGTACGCCGAAACTCGATAGAGGCCTGACACCTCCGGACTGAAGAGAGTCGTCGGGGGTATTGACCCGCGCTGCTGCGTAATCTCTCCGCCGTGCGCCAGAACCACGAAATGGCCATCGCTGCTTGGCGATTGAGCCTTCACGACCGAGCAGAAGAGCACTAACGGCAAGAGTGCGGAAAACACGACTGCGGGACGGTTCATAGACGAAAACTTACCATAGAAAACTCTCAATCTGCTGGATACCGTATCGCGTGCCGAGAATGGTCAGGTTGAACCTGACCTTGGCGGCGGCGTCATCAAATAGCGGATTGCGCGTCCGGGGGAGGGAAAGTCGGGGGGATACCGCACGATCATTCTCTTCCGCGCGGTATGTGTTGGGCCTGACGGAAATGCAGCTTCACGCGTTGATCGAGGAAGGCGATTTTGTGGAGGTGAAACGAAAATGAGCAAGCAATATCGAAGTGACGCGATGGCCTCCATTCACGAAACGATGGAGGCGCTGCACAAAGTGGGCGCGATCGACAAGCAGACGATGCGGCGCTTTGACGACGCCTGCCTGAACCCCCGTGGAGCCGCTGACGCCGAAACAGATGAAGGCTCTCCGGGAGCGGGAGCATGTGAGCCAGACGGTGTTCGCGAATTACCTCAACGTGACGCCGAGCCTCATCAGCAAGTGGGAGCGGGGGAGAAGAAGCCGTCCGGGCCGGCGCTGAAGCTCCTGTCGCTTGTGGAGAAACACGGCATCACTGCAGTCGCCTAGCGTGTACTAACAGGCGAAAACCGCCGGGGCCGATCGGCAATACGAAGTTAGGAGAATTTCAATGAATCCAGGCGCTCTCAATCACGGCGATCGCGGGTCGCGCCCAAACCATCAAATCCGCTTTCACCCGCACATCAATCACGCACATCAATGAAAGGAGATGCTGGATTCGGCCTCAAAATGCCGGTAATTCTTGTACTCCCAAACGATGTGCTCTGTTTCGGCGTGACGACTGCCATGCGATAGCGAGTTAGCCGCGACAAGATCAGCGCTCACCGGGAGTAAAAAGACTTTGTCTCCAATCCGTACGTCACCCCAGGAGATCTTCCGCACCCACGACGACAAAAGAAAAGACTCCGGGAAATTCAGCGCTTTGTATTCGAACTGTACCAGCCTAGCTCCGGGGTTTTCGAGAAAAATGTGGCCCTCGATTCGAGGCCGGTATGCCTGGTAATCCGATTCGATGCCGAAACAAGTGTCGGGTTCCGCATCGACCCGAAATTGCAAAGTCTGCTTCCCCTTGATCTCGGATGGGCCCATGAGATGAAATGTGTTCGGACAGTGCGAGTCGAACAGGTTCACGAGTAAATTACCGAACCCCCCGTATCCCGTATACCCCGGCAGCACCGGCTGAGTCCAAGGATGACCGTCTTTGCGAATATTGCGCCGCGAGATGTGTCCGTGATCGAAGGTCACTTCGGCTTCGACCGCGTACTCGAAACGCCAGGCATCCTTTCGTTCAGATGAGCTCATATAGACCCTCGCCGTCTCGTCGGCGATGAAGTTCGGAAGTCGTGAACCAACTTCAAGATTTATCTCGCGAGCGAGGGCGATCTCGGATTGAGCGCGATCATCCCCGTTGTTCGCGTTGCCGGCCGCCACTGGCGTCGACGCGTGAGGTCTATCCGGCGTCTTCAGGAGATTTCCACCGGCGCTCCACCCATGCGAGAGAGCAATTGTGGACATTTCCTGGAGCGTGGCGCCCCGAACCCGCTGAAGTCCCGACATTTCCAGGGTTTGATAGCGGCCGGCATCATGGTCATAAACAGGCTGGATGTGGCGGCAACTGATCACGATCTGATCGCCGAAAGCACACTGGATGGCGATCGCCTGGACTGCTCCTTCGGCCTCTCGGGGAAGCAAGGCGGAAATCGCCACGCCATCCGCCTGTTGAATTGTGATCGCATTGTTAGTGAGCCGGTCCAGGTAGCCGGCAAAATGCTCGGACGCGACGATGGCACTCGCGCTCATACCCATCAAGACAGCGAACTTTGCGAGCAAATTCATGCAAAACTACCTTGGCGCACCTTGAAAGACGTGGGTCGTTTGCCGAAGTTACTCCGTTCATGTTCGCCCACGCCAACTAAAGGCTCAGTCCTTTCGCCCCCGCTTGATTGCGCCCGTGCCAGTCGGCGCGACAAGCTTGTCGAGGAGCACGGCATCACGGCCGTCGCCTGATCGGACGTCAGTAGACTTTCCAACACAAGGGCCAACTGCGTGCAGCCATGTCAGCGAGGTTTTATGACAAAATTTGCACTTTTCGCGCTTATTCCCGTTTTCTCCGGTTTCCTTTACGCCCAGGACACGGAAACCAAAACGACCACCACATCAACCAACTACAGCGGCACTCTGATGGATGCCGGCTGCGTCTCCAAACATACGGAGAATACGGAGACCACGACCAATCCGGATAGCTCCACCACCACCAAAACAGTGACTACCGATGAAGTGGCGACTTGCCCGGTGACATCGGAGACGACGTCATTCGTTCTGGAGACCCCCGAGCACAAATACATCCATTTCGATCCGTCCAGCGACACGCGGATCATCGAGACCGTGAAGGGGAACAAGGCGTGGAGAAAGTACATGAGCGACCGTGAACCGATTAAAGTGACCGTTGTCGGGGAAAAAGGCGACGGCGACATGGTAGTCATGAAGACTATCGAATAACGTATCGCGGGGGAAATTCGCAGCGTTGGATCTCCCCTTCTTCTTTTTCCATTTTCGCCTTGTCTTCGCCTTCGGAAAGTGATAATCTCCTAACTGCCGCAACTGGCGGCTAGAGAGACAAAACCGATGAGCATCAGCGAACTGATCCTCCCCGAATTTGACGAGGAGATGGCCAACACACGTAAGCTGCTGGAGCGTGTTCCGGAAGGCAAGAACGACTTTGTGCCGCATGCGAAATCCATGCCGCTCGGCAAGCTGGCGAGCCATGTGGCGACAATGCCAGAATGGGCGAAGCACACATTTGAAGTCGATGAGTTGGAGATCCAGGGCGCGCCGCCGCTATTCATTGCCGGGAGCACTCAGCAGTTGCTCGAAAAGTTTGACACAGGTGTAAAAGAAGCGCGAGCCCTAATAGCCGCAGCATCCGATCAAAAATTCGGCGAAACCTGGACGTTGAAGTTCGGCGGCAATCCGATCATGGCGAAATCGAGGTACATGATTTTGCGCGGCGTTGTGATGAATCACCTGATCCACCACCGCGCGCAACTCGGCGTGTATATCCGGCTGCAGGAAGCTGAAATTCCCGGGATGTACGGGCCCTCCGCCGATGAAATGAAGTTCTGGCAGCCGCCCGCCCAAGCCAGCGCTTAGGCTGCTACTGGCGTAAACCTTCCAGCAGCGAATAGGGCAGATTCAGGTTATGGTCGCGCCCGGTACCGAGTTCGATTCCCGGTTTGTACTTACCGTGGTAGTCGGAACCGCCGGTGGGAATCAACCGGTACCGGGTAGCAAGTTTCAAGTACAGCTCACGATCGGCATCGCTGTGCTCGCTGTAGAAAATCTCGATGCCCGCCAGTCCGTGCTCCATCAGCTTTTCGAGTAATGCGCTCATGGGCGCTTCTTCACGGCCGCCGGGAAGTCTGTATGGGTGGGCCAACACGGGCGTGCCCCCGGCTTCGCGCACCATGCGAACGCCCTCGTAAAGCGAGCACTCTTCGCGTTCAACCCCTGCCGCCGCCGTTTCAGCCAGGTATTTGTCAAACGCCTCCTGAGTGGTTTTCACGTAGCCTTTGGCCACCAGCACTTTCGCAAAGTGCGGACGCCCTGTCAGGTTACGGCCCACCTTCTGCACTTCCTCAAGCTGTATATCCACGCCCAGTTCGTTGAGACGCCGGATCAATTTCAGGTTGCGCTCGCGGCGGCTGTTCTGCCAGTTCACGAGCCATTCCCGGAAGGTTACGGTGGGTTCGGTGCGAACGAAATAGCCGAGAAGATGCACGGATGGCGCCCGCGTCCCCGGGTCCGTTTGTTCGAGCCGCGTCGAGAGTTCGATGCCGCAGACAAGCTCGAGTCCCCGGTCTTTCGCGATGGGCGCGGCGAGATCGTACCCGGCCAGGGTATCGTGGTCGGTGATGCCCAGCGCTTCCAGTTTCAGGTCAAGGGCTTCCTGAATGAGGCCGGATGGGGATGAACTGCCGTCCGACTGGTCGGTATGCGAGTGTAGGTCTATCAATTTTCAGTATAGAGAATCAAACCGTGGTGCCCATCGTGGCCGGTTTCGCGGATTGAACGGCGGCCTTCCGCCAGGGCCCGTCTCCGAATACGGCGATGGGTGCGCCCTGTGAAGTGAGCGCCAACTCGCGCATAACGGCTTCATCGCCTTCCGCGGGAACGATGAGCTCTATCCCCTGTGCCAGGAACTGGCGGCGCACATCGTCCGATACCATGCCGCCCTGATCCCACGGACCCCAATTCATGGCCACCACGCGTCCGGGCCATTGCGAGGCCAGCAGACTGGCGATTCCGTTCATCGCTCCATTGGCCGCGGCGTAATCGGCCTGGCCGCGGTTTCCGAATGCCGCGGTGATGGACGACATGAGGATCAGGCACTTGGTATCGGCGGGACGCAATTTGCGGGTCAGCACGAAACTGCTGTCGGTTTTGGTGTGAACCACGCGGTCGAACGATTCGGGCGTCTTGTCCTTGATGAGCTTGTCTTCAATAACGCCCGCGCCGTGGATCACCACGTCGATGCGTCCCAGCCGCGCGTACAGATTGTCGATCAACCCGCCGAATGCGGCTTCATCGCGCACGTCGACCGCATGGTACTCCACCTTGGAACCAAGCGCGGTCAATTCCGCGAGGTTGCGCTGGATCTCGCGGTTCTTCATCAGCCGCGAATAGGCGGATTCCACTTCCGCCGGTTTCACGGTTTTCTTACCCGAAGCGCGCAGGCCTTCGAGCAATAAGGCTTTCAGCTTCGGCGGATCGCTGATGGCCGCGGTGCCTGGGTCTTCGGCTGGCGGAAGCGGTGAGGCGGCAGCCAGAATCAGCGTGGGCTGGGTGCGCAAGGCGAGCGTTTTGGCGATCCCCGCCGTGATCCCGCGAGCGCCACCCGTGAGCAGGATGACGGAGTTCGAATCGATTTCGTGGAGCGGCCCCGCGGCCAGAGGAGAAATCGATGGCGCGACGCTGAGACGCAGATCACCGGGGAGCCCGACTTGCAGGACATCCTCAAAAGCGGCCAGTTCCTCAGCCAGTTTTTGGCGCAGGATAGCCACCGGGTCGGAGGGGTCCACATCGATCACTTTGCACAGGACTTCATCGAATTCGAGCGCGAGCGTCTTGACGAAATCGGCTGCGGCGAAGTGTGTGGCGGCGGGGTGTGAATTGGAACCCAGTCCGAATTCTCCGCCGCGTCCGGTGACGACCGCGAACAAAGCCCCATTGGCTTTCCCCGCCCGCTTCAAATCGGGTTCGGCGTACTTGGCGAGAAGGTAGAGACTGCGGACGTCCTGCCTTACCTGATCGCGCCATTCGGAAAACGCGAGTTGCTCAAAGGGCTTCGCGGAACCGAGCGGCAGGAGATGGATTACTGCGCCGATGGACCCGTAGGAACTGCGCACAGCGCCCATCATGGTTTCCACTTGCGCGGCATCGGTGAGGTCGGTCGCGTAAACGCCTTCCGCGTGGATGGTGGATCCCGGGCTGTGCCTGACGAGCAGCACGCGATCGCCGGTGGTTTGCATCGATTCCGCCACGGCGGAAGCGATCCCTGTTTCGTCGTCCGTCATGAGGACCACGCGTCCAGGGAAGTGTTTGGGCGCGGCCGCGCGCGGACGGGCCACGGTGGTGAGCGTGAAGCGTGCAACGGATTCCCGCGGCCCGGCTTCTTGGGACGGCGGGCCGCCCGATAGCGCGCTGGCGATGCGTTCGGCGATTTCGCGCAAAGTGCGGGCGCTGGTGAGCTTCTCCATGGAGCCTTGTACAAGCTGCTGAGAAGCTTCGTCCAGGGTTCGTTGAAAGGCGCTCAGAATTTCGACGCGTTTAATGGAATCGATGCCGAGGTCGGCCTCGATGGCCGCATCCACATCCAGCATGTCCGTCGGATAACCCGTTCGGTCGCTGACGATTGCGACGACTTCTGTCAGCGTGTCGCGTTGCGGAACTGCCTGGGGCGCATGCGCAGGAGCGGCGTTTGAACCGACGGACACCGGGCTGGGGGAGCCGGCTGCGAACAGCGGTTCCAACTGCGCCGCGATTTCCGAGAGAGTGCGGGCGCTGGTCAACTTCTCCATCACCCCCTGAACTTTGGTCTGCTCGGATTCGGAGCAGGTTCGTTGGAAGGCGCTCAGGATTTCAACGCGCTTGATGGAATCGATGCCCAGATCGGCCTCAATCGCGGCATTCACCTCCAGCATATCGGTCGGATAGCCCGTGCGGTCGCTGACGATGGCGAGAATGTCTCCGAGTACGTCGCGCGCGGTGAGCGCGGCGAGAGGTTGAGCGGAAAAGGCGACCAGCGTCACGGGCTCCGCTTCAGCGGGGCCAATCTCCGACAACCGCGCGGCCATTTCGCTCAGCGTGCGCGCGCTGGTGAGCTTTTCCATCATGCCCTGCACGAGTTTCTGCTCTGCTTCGGAGCAGGTGCGCTGGAAGGCACTCAGTATCTCGACGCGTTTAATGGAATCGATGCCAAGGTCGGCTTCGATGGCCGCGTTGACGTCCAGCATGTCGGTTGGGTACCCGGTGCGGTCGCTGACGATGGCGACCAGTTCCTGGAGCACGCTGCGCACAGGACTGGCTGGTAGGGCGGCAGGCGCAACGGCCGGGGCTGCATGGGTCGTTGAATGAGGGGTCGAAGGAGTTGCGGAAGGAGAGATGACAGAAAGCTTCGCGGCGATTTCACGCAGAGTGCGGGCGCTGGTGAGTTTCTCCATCATGCCTTGAACCAGCGTCTGTTCCGCTTCCGAGCAGGAGCGCTGGAAGGCGCTCAGCACTTCCACGCGTTTAATGGAATCGATGCCGAGGTCGGCTTCGATAGCGGCATCGAGGTCGAGCATGTCGGCGGGATAGCCGGTGCGTTCGCTGACGATCGCGACCAGTTCCCGCTCCATATTTCTCGCGACACTTTTCGCGACGGGCGTTGCTGGCGCGGGCGTTGCTGGCGCGGGCGTTGCCGGCGCGGGCGCGGCCGTCACTCGCGGGGTGGTCACTGGCAGAGGGGCAACAACAACTGGCGCCGCGATAACCACCGGTGGAGGAGCAGCGATCGCGAGCGGTTGCGTCGTTACGGGAGACACCGCCGGCGCACCCAGAAAACTCTGCATAATGGCAGTCTGGCTCTGCAGGAACTGCTGCATCATGCGCTGGTATTCGACGATGACATTCCCGGCATCGGCCAGCGGAGGCGCACCAGTTGCCACCGCCACATTTCGGATGACTTCCTTCACCACTTCCACGGTCCGGATCTCCCGTTTGATCGTCGCCGGATCTACCAGACGAACCGGCTTCTTCACCTGTGGCGGAGCTGAAACCGCATATGCGCCCGCGCCGTTCACCATCCACTGCGGGGCGCGCGCGGGAGCCGCGGACGGCGCATCCTTATCAAAGTCGAGCCGTCCACGAACAAGCTCGTCCATTTCGACCGGCACGCCCAGGGTCCAAAGCTGGCCGAGCATCGACAACAGTTGTTCCAGACCGCGACGCTCCGTCGAGTCGGTTTGGAGGATCACGGCTTCGCGCCCGTCCAAATTCGCCTTCGTGAGATTCGAAAGCACATTCTTCGGACCCACCTCGACAAACACGCGCGCCCCCGCATCGTGCATCGCCCGAATCTCGTCCACGAAGCGCACCGGCTGAACCAGATGCGCGGCCAGCAGGGCGGCGATTTCCTCTCCCGCTTCCGGGTAAGGCGCAGCCAGCGTGTTCGAGAAGACCTGAGCTGTGGGAGAACTGTAGGTCTGACGGTCGAGGACAGCGGCCAGCCGCTCCCGCGCCGGGGCCATTAACGGGGAATGGAACGCGCACGCCACCGGAATCGCCTTCGCCGCCAGTTTCTGCGCGGACAGCTTCTCGATGGCAGCCGCCACGTCCTGCCGGGTGCCCGCGATGATGGTTTGTTTGGGACTGTTGTAGTTGGCGATGGTAATGTTCGATGCGCCGTTCAGGGCCAGTTCCACCTGACCGGCCTCCGCCAGAACCGCGGCCATGGTGCCCGCATCGCCGCCCCTCGTCGATTCCTCGATGGCATTCCCGCGCCGTTCGGAGAGCTCGAAAAGAGCGTCCTCGGTGATGACGCCCGCGGCCGCAAGGGCAGTGTATTCGCCATACGAATGGCCCGCCGTCATATCCGGAATCACGCCCAACCGGGCCAACAATCGCGTCAAAGCGATTTCTACCGCGCCGAGAGCGGGCTGCGCCACAGCCGTCGCGGTGATCTCCGCCATCTGGCGCTTTTCGTCAGCCGCTTCGAAAACAGGCGCGGGGTAAATGTAGTCGGAAAGCTTCTTCGCGAAACGGCCCGCGAGGACCTGATCGGCGCGCTCCAGCGCCGTACGAAATTCCGAGAAGTGGACCGCCAGATCGCGCAGCATATTGGGTTGCTGCGAGCCTTGTCCGGGATAGAGGAACGCCACTTTGGGGGCGGCTGCGCCCGCGGGGGCAATGAATATCCCCGCCTTCGCGTCGGAGGTGGGTTTTGGTGAAGCTTTGGCCGAGGCTAGTAAATCCTTGGCTTTCGAGAGTTTCGCGGCAAGATCGTCGTGCGACTGGGTCACGATGGCGAGCCGGATGCCAGTTCTCGCGGGCGAGAGACGCTGCGCAGACTGCGCAGCCATCTGCCGTAACGGTTGACGATTCCCTGCCGTCAGATTCGCGCTTAACAGATTCAGAGAAGACGCTACGGCATCCGGCGCGCCCGAGAAAAGGAACAGTTCCGCCGGCCAGGTTTCGATCGAAGGGATATCCTCCGGCTCGCGAATTTCACCGGTATACTCTTCAAGCGCCGCATGGAAGTTCGTGCCTCCGAACCCGAAGCTCGAAACCCCCGCACGCAGCGGAAGCTGAGGAGACATCCGGATCCACGGCCGCGTTTCTGTATTCGCGTACACCGGAATCGCCGGATCTTTCAACCGCGCGTTGGGCTTCTCGACATTCAGCGTCGCGGGAAGCACTTTGTGGTAGAGCGAAAGTGCAATCTTCAGCAGTCCCGTGACGCCCGCCGCAGCTTTGGTGTGGCCCACCATCGATTTCACCGAGCCCACGGCAATCAACCCCGGCTTTGCGCCATCGGCGAGCAGGGTTTCCGAAAGCGAGGTAATCTCCGCCGCGTCTCCGGCGGCGGTTCCCGTGCCATGCGCCTCAAAAAGCTGCACAGTGGAAGGCCCGAAGCCGGCCTGGCGGTAAGCCCGCCGCAGCACAGCCATCTGGCCTTCGGGCTTGGGCGCGGTCATGCTGCGTCCGCGGCCATCGCTTGAACCCGCAACGCCCTTGATGACCGCATAAATACGGTCGCCGGAACGCTCGGCATCCGTCAGCCTCTTCAGCACCAGCATGGTGACGCCTTCGCTGATCGCGATACCGTCCGCGGATTCATCGAAGGGACGGCACTGTCCGCGCGGCGAAAGGGCCTGCGATTTCGCGAAGCACATAAAGCCGAACGGACTCTGCAGGGTGTCGATTCCGCCCACAACCACCGTGTCGCTCGATTGGGCCGTGAGTTCCCGGCAGGCAATCGAAACGGCCGCCAGTGACGAAGCGCAAGCCGCGTCGACTGTGAAGTTTACGCCGCCAAAGTTAAAGCGGTTGGCGATGCGTCCGGCGGTGACGTTGAGAAGGATTCCGGCGAAGGTATCCTCGGTCCATTCCGGCATCTGCGACAGCACGGACTCCGGAACGTTCTCCACGTACTCCGGCAAAGTTGAGCGCACTGCGTAGTTGAGCCCCACGTCACCCAGGCCGCCGCTCATCCCCAGAATCACGCTGGTTCGCTCCCGGTTGAAGGGCTTGGCATCGAGACCCGCGTCCTTCAGAGCGTCCTCCACGGCCAGCAGCGCAAGAAGCTGCATGGGGTCGATCGAGGCCAAAGCATTGGGCGGAATGCCGTAATGCATCGGATCGAACGCCACATCGCTGAGGAATCCGCCCCAGCGCGAATACATCTTGTCGCGGGCCTTCTTATTCGCGTCGAAATGGCGATCGGCATCGAAGCGCGTTTTGGGAACTTCCGTGATGGCGTTCACTTTGCCCACGATGTTGGCCCAGAATTCGCGCACATTCGAAGCCTTGGGAAGCATGCAACTGACACCGACGATGGCGATGTCGCAGGGTTTTTCGGCGGCCGGTTCCTGTTCCACTGGAAGCTGCGGCGCTTCGACATTCCTGAGCCATTCCGCGCTGCCCGCGGAAACGTTCTCGTGCAGTTCGCGGACGGAACAGACGCCCGCGTGCAGCGAAGCGATCTGCCCGATCATGTACATGCCCTGCTCGAGCTGCTTTTCCTTCTCGACCGCGACATAGCGCACCGTGTCGCCATCCGTCACGCGATCGATCCCCTTGGAGGCGATGCGCAGACGTCCCACGTTCAACGCTTCCAGCGCGTCCTTGATCTCCTCGTGCGATTTGCCCTCGGCCTGCAGTTTATTGCGAACTTCCCGATATTGCTCGGCAAACCCGGTATCGACGCAGCGCGTAGCGTGGCCGGGGCCGGATTCGAGAATCACCGTGTGCCGGCAATTCAGGGCCTCTTCCTGGAACGTCTCGACGATGGCGCCGCCTTCGACAGCCTCACGCGTGAACAGGTAAGCGGTGCCCATCAGCACGCCCAGCTTGACGCCTCTTTCAGCGAGCGGCGCGGCCATCGCGGAGACCATGGCTGCCGACTGCGCGTCATGAATGCCGCCCGCGAAGATCACGTGCAATTCCTCGGCGTTTACGCCCTTCGAAATCGATTCCAGAAGCGCATCGATCATGGTTTCCCACAGCACGAAGCTGGTGCGCGGACCCACATGGCCCCCGCATTCCCGCCCTTCGAAGATGAACCGGCGCGATCCGTCTTCAATGAACATCTTCAGCAGCGGCGGCGCGGGTACATGCAGATACGTGCGGATACCAAGCTTTTCGAGACTGGCCGCCTGATCCGGACGCCCGCCGGCAATAAGCGCAAAGGGCGGCTTGATATCGCGAACCACGGCCAACTGCTCTTCGCGCAATTCCGTCGGAACGAACCCAAGGATGCCGACACCCCAGCTTTTCGTGCCCGCCAGGTCGCGTGTCTTCTCCATCAAACGCCGCACCTGCGGCCCACGCAGCAGCGCCAGAGCCAGGAAGGGCAGTCCCCCGCCCTCGGCGACAAAATTGGCGAATTCGGCCGTGTCGCTGACCCGCGTCATGGGGCCTTGCAGAATCGGGTAATCGGTAGCGTGTTCGCGCGCGAGCGCGGAGTTCCGTCCGAGCGGCGCCAGGCGCTGGGCCGCCGTCACATGTTCCACAATGGCTGACCGCAGCCCATCGATCACGCCCGCCACCGTTCCATAACGCGCGGCGAATGACGCGGCAAAAACCGAATCCTGGCCCAGCAGCCACAAATCCGTTTCGGGATTCTTCCACCGCGCGCCATGGATCAGGGCTTTGCGCCATGCGTCCTGCGCCTCGGCGAGGGGTTTCGACCGGAGCTCAATTTCCAGCTTGTCGAGTTGTTCGGTGGCCTTCATCCCCGGTCGTTTCCAGAGCCGCGTGAGAAGCTTCAGTTCGCGGCCCAGGCAAAGCGTTTCGTCGCCGCCCGCACGTGCAAGAGCCGCGCGTAATTTGGACGGGATGGTGGATTCAGAGGTCAGTAAAATCTGACTATCCAGCACCACACCGGCGGCGCCGCCCGCGTAACACGCCGCAATCGTATGGGCGCCAATCCCGCCATGAATCCAAACCGGAAGAGAGCTTTCGCGGAGCAGCCGCTGCAACAAAATGAAACTGGTTTCCTCGCCGACGATTCCGCCTGCTTCCTGACCTTTCGCAACCAGGCCATCGGCGCTGGCCGCGAGAGCTGCCTGGAGCTCTTCGGATGAAGTCACTTCGGCCAGCACGCGGCGCCCGCTTTTCTTGAGAGTGGCGGCAAAGGCGGCAAAGCCGGCGTT
>Ga0182012_10005984_pt1 | contig 12454 bp, 6 predicted proteins | sample 612S2SmetaG_FD_120486 | JGI IMG/M metagenome (GOLD analysis project Ga0182012, IMG submission 120486) | Permafrost microbial communities from Stordalen Mire, Sweden - 612S2S metaG | ecosystem: Environmental > Terrestrial > Soil > Wetlands > Permafrost | place: Sweden: Stordalen | collected...
GGCAGCACTCCGGCATTCTGCGAAGGCTCATTCTTCTGCACGCCAAACTCATAAAAGTTGTTGTAGTGGGTAATGTCCTCCTGGCTGGTCAGCGCCACGCCCGTCGTGGTCAGCGGACTCTTCACCGTCTGCAGCTTGGTCCCCGCCAGCGCGTGAATGCGCGGCTCAAACACCTCGGCTACTCGCTCTGCGCCAAGCGCCGCCGCCCCCGCGGCTGCCAGGCCCGATGCCGCTCCGCGCATGAAGCTGCGCCGATTTAGATAGTGCTCCTTGGGTGTGATGTCAGAAGGCGGAATATCGGACGGTTTACCAATCAGCATGTTTTGACCTCGCGCGGGGAAATCTCGCTCTCACTCAATTAGACACGCAACAGCGCCCCCAAGTTACAGCATACTCAGAATCGATTGGTGCCCCAGAGCCTGCCGTGAGCAGAGTCGAAGGGTCCGGATTTTCGGACCTGGGAGATCTGAGGCGTCCATTTCCCGAACGACAAACCTGAAAGCTAAGAGCTAAAACCTGCTCTTCAAAAACGGCCAATCTCCCAACCGTTTCGCCCTGAACAGATAAATCGCCGTCCCGCTCACCGCAATCCCCGCCGCAACAGCCAAACCCTCCAGCGCCCTCGTCCTGTTGACCAAAATGAACACAAACCCCGCCATCGCCAGCAGCGGCGGCAGCGGATACAGGGGCATCCTGAACGGCCGTGCCAGCTCCGGCCTCTGCACCCGCAGCAGCATCACGCCCGCCTGTTGCAAAAAAAACTGCAACAAAATCCGCGTAATCACCAGCAGCGTGATCACCTGCGTGAGAGTGAGAAAACAGAACGCCGCCGCCACCACCCCCATCCCAATCAGCGACCGGTGCGGAATCCCATGCTTCGGGTGCACCGCCGCCAGAAACTTGAAGTAGTTCCCATCCCGCGCCGCCGCATACGGCACGCGCGAGTAGCCCAGCAGCAGCGAAAAAATGCTCGCAAACGCCGTCCACACCACCAGCCCCGCAATCGCGTACCCGGCCCACCCGCCAAACGCCGACCGTGCAATATCCGCCACCAGTTGCACCCGCACCGGGGCGCTCTCCGTAGTATGTGAAGCCGCGCCGCCGAGCGACGGTAGCACCGCCAGGTTCATCGTCACGTAAAACGCCGCGACAAACATCACCGACAGCAGCACCGCCCGCGGAATCGTCTTCTCCGGGCGCTTCACCTCGCTGCCCAGAAAGCAGATGTTGTAGTAGCCCCAGTAGCAATACGTCGCCAGCAGCGTGCCCTGCGCCAGTTCGCTCGCAGCAGCCTTAAACCCAGTCACCGCGCCCAGCCCCGGCGCAACCGGCATATGCCATCCGCCCATCGCCGAAGCATGCGCGAACCCCGAAACAATCACGCCCGCAATCGCCGCCATCACCCCGGCAAACAGCACCCATGCCATTCCGGTAACGATGCTCAGCCTGCGATACAGCATCCAAGTCACCAGCAGACACGCCCCCGCCGCCGTCAGGGCCGAGTAGTGCAACCACGGCAACGCGGCCAACGGCGCGCTGTCGATCCCCGGCCAGAAAACCCCGAGAAAACTCGACAGACCAATACACCCTGAAGCAATCGAAAGAGGCGCGGTAAAGCTCACCTGCCACACGTAGAGAAAGCTCAGCCAGTTCCCCGCGCCCGTGGGCCCATAAATCTCGCGCAAAAACGCATACGACCCGCCCGCCCGCGGAAACGCCGCGCCCAGCTCCGCCCACACCAGCCCGTCGGCCACGGCAATCGCCGCGCCCAATACCCACGCCCAAATTGAGAGCTTGAACCCCGCAGCCGCAATCACCAGCGGCAGCGTGATAAACGGTCCCACCCCGATCATCTCCAGCATGTTCAGCGTCACCGCCGAACGCAGCCCAATCCGCCGCTGAAGATTGTCGCTGCCGGACGTGGGTTGGGATGAAGTCATAGGGCCGTTTCGCTCACCGGATTGTACACTGGCGATAGGTATGGTCCCTTCCATCAAACATCTCCGGGCAGCAGCGGGCTCGGCCCTTGCCGGCCTCTTCCTCGCGTCGATTCTCACCGTTTCGTCGCCCGCTCAACACCCTGCGCCCGCGCCACCAAAGCCCGTCGCAGAACTTCCGTCGACCGAGCCCACCAGCATCGCCCTGCCAATCGCCGAAAACCGCGGAGCAGCCGCCCTCGAGCAATCCCTCAAGCGCCTCTCCACCACCGCCAGCCTCATGATCATCGTCGCCCACCCCGACGACGAAGACGGCGCGCTGCTCACTTATATCTCCCGCGGCCTCGGCGTCCGCACCTCGCTGCTCACCCTCACCCGCGGTGAAGGCGGCCAGAACGCCATGTCCGCCGACACGTACGACGCCCTCGGCCTCATCCGAACGAATGAATTGCTGAAGGCCGGCGAGTACTACGGCGTCAAGCAGTACTGGGGCACCGAAGTCGACTTCGGCTTCTCCAAGACACAAGAAGAAGCCTTCGCAAAATGGGGCCACGACCGTGTCCTCTATGACGCCGTCCTCGCAGTCCGCCGCGAGCGCCCCCAGATCGTTGTCTCCACCTTCGTCGGCGGCATCACCGATGGACACGGACACCACCAGGTCTCAGGCGAAATCGCTCAGGAAGTCTTCAAAGCCGCCGCCGATCCCAACGTCTTCCCCGAACAGCTCAAGCCCGTCAGCGAAGGCGGCCTCGGCCTCACCGTCTGGCAGCCTCTCGCCGTCTATTCCATGGTCCCCTTCGCCCGGATTGAAAATGGAAAGATGTTTGACTACGCCACCGGCAAATGGGCTCCGGCGAAATTCAAAAACTACGTCACTGGCGAGTGGTCTGAAGATGCGCCCTCCACCGACGTCACCATCCAGGTCGGCCAGCGTGATCCAGCCCTGGGCCGCAGCTACGTACAGATCGCCCGCGAAGGCTGGGGCATGCAGAAGTCGCAGAACGGCGGCTCCAACCCCACCCTCAGTGGCCCCGCCACCACCAGCTATCACCTCTGGGCCGTTGCCCCGCAGGCTACACCGCCCAATGACCATCGCTATTCAGAGAGCGGCGGCCTCTTCTACAACCCGAAAGTTCACATCAACACAAGTTTGTCGGGATTGGCAAAGCTCGCAGGCGACGCTCCACCCACATGGCTCACAACCGGCCTCCAGCAGATTGACACCGGGCTCAGGGATTTTGGCACTCGGTCCTTACGCGCCTCCGTGCCCCCCACTGCTCAAAACCTTGCCCCCATTTACCGCCAAACCCTCGACCTCCGCGCCAAAGCGGCCGCCAGCACTCTTAGCCCCGCTGCCAAAGCGAACCTCCTCTTCGAACTCGACCTCAAAATCGACCAGTTCCAAACGGCTCTCAAAACCCTCCTCGGCCTCGACCTGGTGGCATTCACCACCCACACCACCAAGCTCGAGCCCGAAAGCCTCCGCGGCGGTGGCCCCGACGAAACCCCGCGCTCAGTATCCCCCGGCGAAGAAATCAACGTCCGCGTCCACACCGCGCACGCCGCCCCCGAAGCCCATCTCGAAAAAACCTGGCTTGCAAGCAGCACTGGCAGCCCCTGGCAGCAAGGCGAAGCCGTCAGCACCTTGCAGACCGACACCTCCGCCGACGCAGTCTACAAGCTCAAAGTCCCCGCCGACGCCCAGCCGACCGAACCCTACTTCACCCGCCCCAACACCGAGCAGCCCTACTACGACCTGACCAATCCCGCCTACCGCGGCCGCTCCTTCGCCCCCTGGCCCCTCGCCGCATGGGCCGAGTTCAGCTTTAACGGCCTCCCCCTCCGTGTCGGCAAGGTGGTTCAGACCATGCAGCGCGAGCTCGGCCCCGGCGGCATCTACGAACCACTGGTCGTCACCCCCGCCATCGGCGTCAGCATCGACCCCGAAGCCCGCATCCTTCCCCTTGACGGCTCGGCCCTCCCCGTCCGCGTCACCGTCCACGCGCAGGCCGCCGCCGAAGGCACAGTGTCCCTCACCCTCCCCGTCGGCTGGACGGTCCAACCCGCCTCCGCGCCCTTCCGCCTCTCCGCCGCCGGCAACACCGAGCCAATCCTCTTCTCCGTCACCCCCGCCTCCGCGTCCGCATCGTCCGCCCAGTCCACTCCCTACGCCATCAAGGCAGTCGCTAGCACCGGCGACTCGACTGCAATCTGCAATCTGGCCTCTGTCACCTGCTATTCCTCCGGCTGGCAATCCGTAGGCTATCCCGGCCTGCGCCCCTATAACCTCTACAAGCCCGCGCAGCTCCTCACCCGCAAGGTGGACGTAAAGCTCGCTCCAGGTCTGCGTATCGGCTACATCATGGGCACCGGCGACCTGGTCCCAGACGCCATTGAAGCCCTCGGCGTAATGCCCCACTTACTCACCCCAGCCGAACTAACCTCTTCCGATCTCTCTGCCTGGAATTTGCTGGTGATCGGAATCCGCGCCTATTCTTCGCGTCCTGAACTCGCCACCGCCCAGCCCCGGCTCGATGCCTTTGTCCGCAACGGTGGCACGCTCATCGTCCAGTACCAGACCGGCAACTTCCCCGCCCCGCTGCCGCTCTCAATGGGCCGCGCGGAACGCGTCGTCGACGAAGCCGCCCCCGTCAAACTCCTCGAACCCGCCAACCCATTGCTCACCACGCCCAACGCCATCACCACAGCCGACTTCGACGGCTGGGTCGAGGAGCGCGGCCACTCATTCCTCGACTCGTGGGACAAGGGCTACACCGCTCTCACTGAAACCGCCGACCCCGGACAGGACCCGCAACGCGGCGGCCTCGTCGTCGCCCATCCCGGCAAGGGAACCTATATCTATGTCTCCTACGCCCTCTATCGCCAGCTCCCCGAGTTGGTCCCCGGCGCCTACCGCATCCTCGCCAACCTCCTGAGCGCCGGCAAATAAAAAGGCCCGGCGCTAAAGCCGGACCCGCTGGCATTTCCCTAACGCATTTCCTTAACAATCAGTGTGTGCCCCACCCTTGCGCCTTTTTTCCGGCGCAAGGGTAGGAAGCAACCAAGCCAGTGCGAGCGGATAGCGAGCGTTTGGCCCCACCGCAGGTGGTTAGAAAATCAGCCGCGCCGTAGCAACAAACTCGTGGTTATACGTGTGTAGCTTGCTCGTCGCAATCTGCATCCCCGCTCCAAATGCCAGCCCCGGCCGCGCCTTCGGATCCGAAGGGCGGAACGCGCACTTGCCGATAATCATCCCCGGCGTAATGAACTCCTGCGTCTTGCCGTCGTTCGGCCCGCCCTTGAAAAACGTGGCGTTGCTCTCAATCTCCGGCCAGAACAACTTCGCCACCCGGTATTGCGCCACCGTATTCCACAAAATCGGTCGCCCCGAAGTCGTGGTCGCCGGCGTGCCCGTCGGCAACGTTGCGCCCAGCGTCGTCTGCACGTCGAAGTTCCCAAACCCCTTGCCGCCTCCCACGTTCGGCTGCACGCTGCCGTTCGTCGACCCGTTCTTGAAGCTGCCGCTCGGCACCGTCGTCAACGCCCACGCGCTCAACGTATAGCTCCCATGCTGCTGATTCCCGCTCAGAAACCGGTACTTCACCAGAAACGAAAAGTCGCCCCAGCCATCCTTGGCCGTGGTGTTGTGTTCGATATACGGCGGCAAATTCACCACCAGTTCGGTGTTGGCCCACGGAACCAGGTTCACACCCTTGCTGTTGTCAAAGTTCCATGTATCCGTTCGCGCCGGCGCAATCTGACGCGTAAAGTCCGTGCGCGCCACCTGGATCAGACCGGTATACGTCGTTACCAGCGGAACTGCCCACGGTGGTTGTTTCGACTGCGTCGCCGACGTCCGCGCCAGCCATTTGTTGAAGAAGCCGTTTGAAGATTCATTCGCCGATGCGCCTTGCGCGTACACACTGGCCACAGAAGACAGAACAAGCAGGGAAGCTGAAAGTCTTTTCATGATTGCCAATGAGCATCGGGGCCCACACGCCACACCGGCAACCACCTAAAAGGCTACCTTTCTCTCCACCCATCGGACGATGCGCAATCGTGAATGCCGCGGTGATCCACGGCCTTGATCCCTGCAAACAGGCGGGAACCCCTGACTCGTCTGTGGGACGTCGATCGAGATCCTCAGCCTGGGGAAACTCTTCTATGGGACTTCGCGCAAACCACCCCATTCAACGGCCCCAGCGGCCGGGATCGGAGCCGGAAACAACCGAGTTGATTTCGCCGAGTTCGATGGTAAAATCACCAGAAGCGGATTGAGCTTTATGGCGGGCGGCTCCATTAAAAATGCGTGAATTCGTCAAATATTCATCGAACTCTGCGAGGCTGGTTTACGGAACTGGCCCGGGAGTGCTTTGCCTGTCAAAAGAATCTCCGGGCCACCGATGTTGCTCCCGAGTCTCGAACTGAAAGCTGACGGTCTTTGTCATCTGAAAGGTTTTGTGGATACAGGACTACTGAGCGTTCGCGATGAAGGTGTGCGCACTCACGATCGAAACTGATCCAAAAAAAAGAGAGGCCCAATGATTCTCAAGCTCAAAACTGTTGCCGCTGCAATTCTGGTAGCAGGTCTCGTTGTCTCAGCCGCGTACGCCAGCGACGATGCACCGCCGCCGGCTAAGAAACACGCAACAACCAGGAAGGCCGCCAGGCCCAAAACGCCACCGCCGCCCACGGTCGAAGAACAGATTCAGGCCCTGCGCCAGGAATTGCAAGGCCAGATTGACTCGCTCAAGACCAACCTCGCCGACAAGGATGCACAGCTGAAGCAGGCCCAGCAAGCCGCCGCCGATGCGCAGGCTGCCGCGGACAAGGCTCAAGCCGCCGCTTCCTCTCAGCAGCAGGCCGTCAGGGACAACGCAGCCGCCGTCACCACGCTGCAATCCACCGTTACCGACCTCAAAGGCAATCAGGTTTCCCTCGCCACTACCGTCTCCGACGAGACCGCCAAGATCAAGAAGGAAATCGCAAGTCCCGCTACCCTTCACTACAAGGGCATCACCCTCACGCCCGGTGGCTTCACCGCGGGTGAAACTGTTTATCGCACCAAGGCCACCGGCGGCGATATTCCCACTGCCTTCAGCGGTATTCCGTACGAAGGCGCCGATGCCTACCGGCTCAGCGAGTTCTACGGCAGCGCCCGCCAGTCCCGCGTCTCCCTCATGGCCGAAGGCAAAACCAGTTGGGGCACCCTGCGCGGCTACTATGAGGCTGACTGGTTGGGCACCGGCATCACCTCCAACAACAACCAGTCCAACAGCTACGTTCTCCGCCAGCGCGTCGTATGGGGACAGGCTGAAACCAACAGCCACTGGGCCTTCACCGGAGGCCAGCTCTGGTCGTTGGCTACTGAAGACAAGAAGGGCATCTCCAACTTCTCCGGCGACATCCTGACGCCGCAGACCATAGACCCGAACTACGTTACGGGCTTCGTCTGGACCCGCCAGTATGGCTTCCGCATCACCAAGACCTTCGAGCACGCTGCCTTTGGCATCGCCGCTGAGAATCCGCAGCTCCTCTACACCGCCTCGCTGGCCGGCAACGAGCCCTACGCCGTCCTCGGCAGCGCCGGAACCAACGGCGGCAACTACAACGCCGCCGTCAGCACCTGCTCGCCTTCAACCACCATCGTCAACTACACCAACCAGAAGGAAACCGATTCGGCCGGCAACACCATCGACGTTGCGGTTCCGGTATACAAGACCGTGAACGGATGCTCCGACATTGCCACGATCTCCTTCAACCAGGCCCCCGACATCATCGCCAAAGCCGCCTTTGATCCCGGATGGGGCCACTACGAAATCTTCGGCATCGGCGGCTTCGCTCACGAAACCGTCTACCCCGGCGAGACCACCAACAGCAACCTCTACGGCGGCCTCAAAGACATCGCCACCGGCGCCGCGGTTGCGCCTGCGCTCACCACAGCCGGTTACCTCAACAACAGCATCAAGGTTGGCGGACTCGGCGGCAGCTTGCGCGTTCCTGTCATTCCCAACATCCTCACCTTCGGCGCCAAGGGCCTCTTCGGACCCGGCGTAGGACGCTACGGCGACTCCACCCTGGCCGACGTTACAGCTGACTCCTCAGGATACCTCCGCGGCATCCACAACGTTTCCGGCCTCTTCACAGTTGAAGCCACTCCCACTCCACGCCTCAGCCTCTACCTCAACTATGGCGGCGACTACGCCGGACGCGCCGACTACGGCGTTGCTGGCGCCACCACCTCGCTCGGCGCGCCCAGCGCGGACTTCTGCCCCACCACTGCCGGCGCCTTCCCCTGCACCACCACCCCAACCGCTGCGCAAGTCCTCGCCGGCGGCTCCTGGGGCGGACACTGGGGCGCACCCGGCAACTCCGCTGTCGGTTACGGCTCCAGGCTCCTCTCCAACTCCGCCTGCCTTACCACCGCAGCCCCCGGCTATAACGGCGGCGGTTCTACCGGCTACATCCCCGGCGGCTCCTGCGGCGCACAGTCCCGCGACGTGCAGGAAGTCACCGGTGGCTGGTGGTATGACATTTACAAGGGTGAGCACGGCCGCTTCCGCCAGGGCTTCCAGTATGGCTACGCGGTTCGTGAAGGTTGGTCAGGCGCTTCCGGCATCGGCGCCAAGGGCATCGACAACATGTTCTGGACCTCCCTCCGTTACTACCTCCCCTAAGCCGCGAAGCAATTGCTTCCAACAACAAGAGGGCAGCCCCCAACCAGGGCTGCCCTTTTCATTTCTCCCCGCGTGATCCCCATCCCGGAATGCTGGAGCGAAAATAGTCGTTCATGATCCTTCGGCTCACAAACACGCATGACAGGAGCGCGGGTCTCCAGACCGGGGTCCCCGCGGAAAGGCGGGTACCCTCTGGGTGGTCCGTGGGGTGGGAGACCCGCTGTACCGCGGACGTCCACGTCAGCATTTTCGAAGGAGCCCCGGGTGAAGCGAGGCGAAACCCGGAGAGAGCACCCAAGCGAAAGTCCCGCGTCCTGGAAGGGACGCGGTGAACGTACCTTGCGCGTTTGTCCTGTCGCCAGGCCCGCAACCAACCCGGTGCGAGTCTCCCGCGAGCGTCCGCCCCACCGCAGGTGGTTTGCCGATTATTTCGATGCGAAGGCGCACAATCATTCCATGCACATCACCAGCCGCGTCCCAACCGCCCGCGCCTCCCGGGTTCAATCTGTCAGGGATGTGGCAGGTCCGTACCCGAGCCTACCCCCCATAAAAACAGCGTTTTTCGGCAGTGAAACTGTGAAGCCTCCTCTAAATCAATAAGAATCAGTCTCATACGAGATCAAATCTCGCAGGAACACAGAATCGCGGAAACCGTGAAACTGGGGCCTCAAAAACAGCAAGGGCGCCCGCTCGGGCACCCTTGTCACTCCTGACCGATCCAAACGTCAATACGGAGCAACCTGCAAGTCTTCCATTTTGAAGCTCTTGCGGAACTCCTCCATCTGCTTCTTCAGTTTCTCCATCTGTTTCGGATCGACCTTGAAGTCCTCAATCTTCATATTCTTGCCCAGCTCGCCCATCTGCTTCTTCAGCTCATCCAACTGCTTCTGATCCACCGTAAAATCTTCAATCTTGATCTTGTCCCGCAGCGCCTCAGCCTGCTTGCGCAGCATCTCAGCCGCCGCCAGCGCATCGCCCTCCAGCTCCGGGTCAATCTCCGCCATCAGCGGGCATTCGCCGGAGCCAAAGACGTCCTCCATCTCCAGCAACCCCGTCTTGCGCTTCGAATCCACCTGCATCGTCAGCGTCTGCTGCTTCCTGTCCCGCAAAATCGTCACCTGAACCGGCTTGCCCGTATTGGCGTGCAGCGCCCGCTCCCAGTCCGCCGAGGTGGAAATGGATTCTGTTCCCACCTTCAAAATCACGTCGAACGCCTTCAGGCCCGCCGCCGCAGCCTCGCTCTTCCGCGCCACCTGCTTCACCATCAGCCCGTTCGGCACGCCCAGGTACTCGGCCATCTGCCCGGTCAGCGGCTCCACCAGCGCGCCCACATTCAGCGTGCTCCCAAACAGCGGCATCTTGAACACGCTCGGCGCCGACGCATCGCCCGTCCCCGTCAGCATCCCCAGCGTCGACGGCGACGCATCGTCTCCGCTGTGGCCAATCTTCTTCCAGATATCGTGCCCCAGCACGCGGTGGTCAACCAACTCCACAGCCATCGTCTGCACATTGCCGTCCCGGTTGATCTCGATGCTCACCTTGTGCCCCGGTGGAATCTCCCTGAGCATCCGCTTCAGTTGCTCCGCCCCCTCCACGTTCTGCCCGTTCAGCTGGATCACCACGTCGTTGACCCGTATGCCGGCCTGTCCCGCGGGCGCGTCGTGGTCGATGAGCGTGATAACCGCCCCACGAACCTCCTTCAGCTTCAGCGCCTGCGCCTTCTCCTGGTCCACATCCACAAAATCCACCCCCAGGTACCCCTGCGAGCTGGATGAATGCAGAAGCATCGGATTGGGTTCCTGCATGATTTCCACCATCCCAGCCATCTGCGCCAAGGCGCCCGGCGGCGTCATCGCCAGCCAGACTCCCACCCCCATCGTCGCGACAATCCCAACACTGCGATACGGCCTCAAAAGGTGCTTCATGGTTTCTTCTCCCGCGGTTCCTTGTTTTCAAGTCCGGCTTTCCAGCCCGCGCTCTCTTGACTAAGACGGCGCGGTTACTGGATCGTTAAGCAGGTTTACTGAATCTCCGGCACCCGTCTCAATACCTGTCTCGAAACGGTCCGGATCTGGGGGCTCTGGTCTGAATTGGCAACCGTGTGCAGCACCTGCTGCACGCTCGTATCCGCTTCAACCGGCTCCAGAATATTGATAGCCTCCGTGCGTATCCGGGGATCGTTATCGTTCAACAGCGCTTCCAGCACTGCGTCCCGCACCCGCACATCCTGGGCCACATATGGTTCCAATCCCTTGAGCGCCTTCTCGCGCACGCCCTCGTTCTTGTCGTAGCGCAGCGCCACCATCAGGGCATCGCGAATGCCCGCCGCCTGGCAACCGCGCCCGGCGCGGCACTCGGCTGCCATCAGGCCCACCGAGTCGTCCCGCACCCCGGCCGAAGCCGAGTTCTCGCTCGCCAGCATCAGCAATTGCCTGATCGCAGGGTCCTCCAGCGATCCCTCCATCCGCTGCGGCACCACCTGGTTGTAGCTCACTTCCACCAGGTCGCTGTTCGGTTGCCGCACAATGCTCGATATGTTGGCGATCTCCGCCGGCGCTCTCTGCGTTCTACCCGCCCCATTCAAAGCAGACACGTTCGCCGCGGCCGCGGCGCCTGTCTGCACGGTGTGCGCCGCCCGGTTCTGCGCAGCCTCGTAGCCGGCCAGGCTTCCCGCCCCTGCGCCCACAACCAGCAACAGGCAAGCGGCCACCGGCGCTGCCTGCATTCTGGCAAAGTTGTTCATCATTTGCTGGCCCAGGCGTTCAAACCAGCGCTTCGGCGGAATCGCGTCCAGCGCCTCTTCCAGCCGCATCCGGGAACGCGCCACCAGGTTCGCTGTCGGTTCCAATACCGGGTATGCGTCTGCCAGCACCCTCAGCGCCCGCAACTGCTCCCGCTCTTTCCGGCATTCGGGACAGCCCGCCAGGTGCCGGTCCAGCTCATGCGTCTGCTCGTCGGCCAATTCGCCGTACGCCGCCGTCACAATTCGCTCATGTGCAAGTTCGCAATTCATCGCCACGTCCCTCCAGCCTCAATTGCCCTGCTCCAAGTCCCCACTATCCGCATCCCGTTTCGGGATTGCCGGGGAAAACCTACCGCAACTCCGCCAACTGTGCTCGCAACTTCTTGGTCGCCCGGAAGAGCGTATTCTTGGCGGTCTCTTCCGTCGTGTTCAGCATCTCTCCGATCGTGCGCAGCCGGAGACCCTGGTAGTGCTTCAGTTCAAAAACCATCCGTTCACGCGGCGTCAGCTTGACCAGAGCCGCCTGAATTTGCTGCCCCAGCACCTTCCGGTCCAGTTCCTTTGACGGGTTCGAAAACGACCGGTCGTCGGAAACCGAAGCCAGCAAATCGATCTCGTCTCCGGAGTGGTCCACAATCACCGCGTGGTCTTCCCGCCGCGTCTTCTTTCGCCGCAGCTGGTCCAGGCAAAGGTTGGTCACAATCCGGTAAATCCATGTATAAAACGAGCACTCGAAGCGGAAGTTCCCGATATACCGGTAAGCTTTCAAAAACGCTTCCTGATAAATATCCTCAGCGTCGTGCTCGCTGCCCGTCAGGTGCAGCGCCAGTCGCAGAACCTGATGCTCATACTGCCGCACCAGCGCATCGAAGGCCGCCCGCGAGCCCGACTGCGCCTCGCGGATCAGTTCCATCTCCGGCGCGCGCGCCTGGGCCTGCTCTTCCGCCCGCGTCAATCCTCTAGAGCTCAATCCGCTCGGGCCAGGCTCGTTCCCGCCAGCCCCGTCGCGGCCTCTGCCGTTCGGTCCCGTCCCGTCTGTTGCGGCCGTTGCACTCATACCTGGGGTAGATTGTACCTGCCCCACGGCTGGCCACACC
>Ga0182012_10005986_pt1 | contig 12452 bp, 11 predicted proteins | sample 612S2SmetaG_FD_120486 | JGI IMG/M metagenome (GOLD analysis project Ga0182012, IMG submission 120486) | Permafrost microbial communities from Stordalen Mire, Sweden - 612S2S metaG | ecosystem: Environmental > Terrestrial > Soil > Wetlands > Permafrost | place: Sweden: Stordalen | collected...
CGATAGTCCGGCCTCCACCAGGTTGGCGATCGCCCGCTCCACCTCCTGCGCGCCCATGCGCGCGGCCTTGGCGCTCAGCGCCGCCCGGATCAAAATCAGGTCGCACAGAATTGGGTTGCCCATGAACGTCTTACGCATCAGGCGCGCGTGATTCCGCAGCGTTTCGCGCCAATCGCTGGCTTCGACGTACGGAGTGGCGAACACGTACTTGCTCAAGGCGCGGTCGGTCATCGCGTTGAGCAGGTCGTCCTTCTTCCGGAAGTACCAGTAGATGCTGGTGACGCCGACGCCAAGGTGTTTGCCGAGCAGCGGCATGCTCAGGTTGTCGATCGATACCTGCTCTGCGAGTTCGAATGCGCCGCTGATGATATCTTCGGGATTGATGGACCCGCGTTCGCGCCGCTGCCGCTTGTCGGGGGTTGCCTGCTTTGCCACCACGGGCACCTCCATTCCTGGTTAACGCGGTCTGGGTGCAATTTTCAACTGCTACTGTAATACCTATCGTAGGCGTTGTGGTAATGACAGCTGGGCGGGCGAATATCACCGGCTGAAGCGATGAATCGAGCGCTGGCTCAGGCCAAGCGCGGGACGACAGGATATTCGCCAATTCCCGGTGCGGCCGGCAGCTTCGGTATTGAGCCGCGCAGGCTACGAAAACTCCGTCCAGTAAGGCTCGTCCTGGACTACCCGCTCCAGGAATATCAGGATTTCCTCGCTGTCTTTTCCAGGATCGTCACCGTGGGGCAGCGGGCATGTTCCCGGACCGACTTGCACGATCCACAGCGCTTCCAGTCCTTCCTCCCGGCCGCCGGATAACGGTGAGATCAGATCGGTGGCGTATGCCACCGCACCGGGTTCGGTGAGGCCGTCGGTGTAGTCCAGTAAGCGGCCGTCGAATTGAGTCACGACATGGTAGTGCGGCATCCTGGCCAAGTGGGCCGAAAGCCCGTGTGCCCTGTCATTGTCGGTAGCCACAGTTACATGTTGACCGAAATCGCGCGCGCCGGCACGTCGTGGCGAGTGGTATCGCTCGGCGAACCTGATGCGTCCAGCCTAAATGCCCTGAAGCACGGCCGATCTAAGTGGCCGAAGCTGGCAAAGTCGTCTCGGCGCGGGCCTTCTGGGCGCCGGCTTCCTTCTTCGCAACGCCCCGCTGCGCTTTCGCCTTGTCCTGCCTCCAGGCCGGTCGATGAAACCGCTTTCGTGACGCGTCCCGCGCCACGGCAGCGTCCCGTCGAGCCCTGGTGCGGCTCCCGGGATGGGCAATGCGAGATGACCAATCGTGCTCGGCAGGTGGCCCGCCGGACTAGTGCTTCAACCAGCGGGAATTCGCTATTTCCCAGGGCTCTCGGCGGGTCCGGCGCCGGTTGTGGAATGCGCTACCGATAGGTATACAGTATGCGTACAAAGTAAGCTGAATTCGGTGGTGGACGCCTGCTAGACGTCGGAGAGGTGGGGCGGGAGATGTCCGGCAGCGACGGTGCTTCCGGTGCCGAAGAGGCGGTGCTCTACGAGGCCACGGCCACCGGCGTCGCAATCGTCACTTTCAACCGCCCGGAGCGGCTCAATGCCTGGGGTCCCGACATCGCGGGCGGGTTCTACGCCGCCATCGACCGTGCCGAAGAGGACCCGGCAGTCCGGGTGATCGTGCTGACGGGACGGGGGCGGGGATTCTGCGCCGGCGCCTATCTCGGCGCGCCGAGTTCGGCCGCAACGATGGGCGAGACACTGGAGAAAGCGGGCCAGACGAATCTGGCCGACTTGGTTGGCGACCGACCGCCCCATTTTGTGACCACGCTGCGCAAGCCCGTCATCGCGGCGATCAACGGTGCCTGCGTCGGCATCGGTCTGACGCAGGCGCTGATGTGCGATGTGAGGTTCGCCGCCGCCGGGGCCAAGTTCGCCGCCGTGTTCGCTCGCCGCGGATTGATCGCCGAGTTCGGCGTCTCCTGGATACTGCCGCGCTTGACCAATTGGGGGGTCGCTCTCGACCTGTTGTTGAGTGGACGCACCTTCCTTGCCGAGGAGGCGGCCGAACTGGGCCTGATCAAAGAGGTCGTTGCGGCCGAAGATTTGATGAAGCGTGCATTGGACTACGCGGAGGACATCGCTGCCAACTGCTCGCCGGCCTCGATGGCTGTGATCAAACGGCAGGTCTACGCGGACGCCACGTGCGATGTAGTCGATGCTACTGCGCGCGCGGAGGTCCTATTGCAGGAGGCGATGCCACGGCCGGACGTCATCGAGGGGATCACCAGCTTCCTGCAGAAGCGGCCGCCGCAGTTTCCGTCCCTGACTGGAAAGCTAACTTCTTCCGACGCTTAGGGTTCGCCGGTAATACCCGAAAGGATCGTCATGGGTAATTTGAGCTACAAGGCAATCGACGTAGACAATCACTACTACGAGCCGGTGGATGCCTTTACCCGGCACCTGGACAAGAAGTTCCGCAGACGCGGCGTCCAGATGTTCAGCGACGGCAGGCACACCCAGGCGATCATCGGCGACCGGGTAAACCGTTTCGTTCCCAACCCAACCTTCGATCCCATCATCGTGCCGGGTTGTCTGGACTTGTTGTTCCGCGGCGAGATCCCCGAGGGTGTCGAACCTGCATCGTTGATGAAGGTCGACCGGATGGGGGAGCACCCGGAGTATCAGAATCGGGACGCCCGCGTCCGGGTGATGGACACCCAGGACATCGAGACGGTCTTCATGTTGCCGACGTTCGCGTGCGGCGTCGAGGAAGCGCTCAAGCACGACGTCGACGCAACGATGGCCTCGGTGCACGCGTTCAATCTGTGGCTCGACGAGGACTGGGGGTTCGACCGGCCCGATCACCGGATCATCGCCGCGCCGATCATCTCGCTGGCCGATCCGGCGCAGGCCGCCGATGAACTCGATTCGGTGTTGGCGGCCGGCGCCAAACTTGTTCTCGTGCGACCTGCGCCGGTGCCTGGCGTGGTCAAGCCGCGTTCACTGGGTGATCGAAGCCATGACCCGGTTTGGGCCCGGTTGGCAGAGGCCGGCGTGCCGGTGGGATTCCATCTGAGCGACAGCGGCTACCTGCAGGTAGCCGCGATGTGGGGCGGCAGGTCGACTTTCGAGGGATTCGGCGGATCGGAGCCGTTGGAGCAGATCCTCACCGACGACCGGGCTATCCACGACACAATGGCCTCGATGATCGCGCACGGTGTGTTCACCCGTCATCCGAAACTGAAGGCGGTCAGCATCGAAAACGGTTCATACTTCGTCCACGGGCTGATCAAGCGGATGAAGAAGGCGGCGAACGGCCACCCGCACCTATTCCCCGAGGATCCGGTGGAACAGTTGCGCAACAATGTGTGGATCGCGCCGTACTACGAGGACGATCTGGGCGTGCTGGCCGACGCCATCGGCGTCGACAAGATTCTGTTCGGTTCTGACTGGCCGCACGGAGAGGGCCTCGAGTCGCCGGTGTCGTTCGCCGAAGAGCTCAAGGATTTCAGCGAATCAGATATTCGAAAGATCATGCGCGACAATGCCTTGGATCTTCTCGGTGTCAAAGTCGGCTCGGCTGCTTAGTCGCCATGAGCGAATGGACCATTGGCGCGGTTCTCGACGCGATCGCTGACGTCGTCCCAGACCGTGCGATGACGGTGTGCGGGAGCCGCCGCAGCACGTTCGCTGAGTCGGCAGACCGTACCCGCCGGCTCGCGAACTTCCTGGCCGGCAAAGGATTCGGCGCTCACCGCGAACGCGACGCCCTTAAGCGCTGGGAGTGCGGGCAGGATCGCGTCGCGTTGATCATGCATAACGATCTCTACACCGACATGGTGATCGGTTGCCTCAAGGCACGCACCGTCCCGGTCAACATCAACTATCACTACACGCCCCGCGAGGTCGCCGAGCTCCTCGACTACCTGCAACCACGGGCGGTCATCTACCACCGCGCACTGGGCGTCAAGTTCGCCGATGTGCTTCCGCCCGATAGCGCCGACTTGCTGGTATCGGTCGACGACGGAAGCACGGCCCCCCAACTGGCCGGTGCCGTGTCTTTGGATGATGCACTGGCGCAGGGGGATACCGACCAGGGCGTGACCGCGTCGCCCGATGACCTGCTGATGATCTGCACCGGCGGCACCACCGGCCGGCCCAAGGGTGTGCTTTGGCGACAGTCCGACATCTACGTCTCATCGATGGTGGGCGCAGATCATGAGTCCGCACAAGAGATTCACGACAAGGTGCGCGCGGGCGGGGCACCGTGGTTCGCCGTCTCACCGCTGATGCACGCCGCCGGCATGTGGACGGCGTTCTCGGCAATCATGGCCGGCACACCGGTGGTGCTGTACGACACGAGTAAGAACCTCGACCCGCGATCGGTGTGGCAGACGGCCGAGCGTGAGAAGGTCGGCTTGATGACCATGGTCGGGGACGCCTACGCCGCTCCGTTGGTTGCCGAGTTACGGCGTGGCCACTACGATCTTTCGTCGCTGTATGGGATCGGCACTGGCGGGGCCGCAACGAATCCGAAATATCAACGCGCACTGTTGGAATTGCTGCCCCAGATCACGCTCATCAACGGGTACGGCTCGTCGGAAACCGGAAACATGGGCTTCGGGCGCAGCCATGGCGACACCCGAACCGACACCTTCGCGCTGCGCGAGGGCGGACTGGTTCTCTCCGAGGACTATGGCCATTTCCTTGCCCCCGGCGAGCAGGGCGTGGGTTGGGCCGCCAGGGAAGGCCGAATCCCGCTCGGATACTTCAACGATCCCGAGGCCACCCACAAGACCTTTCCTGAAGTCGCCGGTAAGCGGGTGGTGATTTCGGGCGATCGCGCTGGTCTGGAATCAGACGGCACACTGCGGTTATTCGGTCGTGACTCGCTGGTGGTCAACACCGGCGGCGAAAAGGTGTTCGTCGAAGAAGTCGAAGAGGTACTGCGCGCCCACCCGGCGATCGCCGACGCTTTGGTGGTGGGCCGACCGAGCGAACGCTGGGGCGAAGAACTGGTCGCCCTGATGGAAGCCCGCCCAGGATGTGCGGAAGCCGACATTGCTCATGAGCCGCTGCACGCGCATTGCACGGCGCAGCTGGCGCGGTTCAAGGCGCCCAAGGAGTTTATTTTCGTCGACCACGTCCAGCGCTTGGGCAACGGTAAGGCGGACTACCGCTGGGCGAAGCGCGTGGCCCAGGAGAAGACTGATAATTCTGTGAAGGCTTCGAAATGACAGAACGCTCACCAAGTCGGGCCATTGACTGCCTGATCAATGTTCACTTCGGTGAAACTGAACAACAACCCACGTGGATGCTCAAGGTCCGCGACGACTACTTCAAGGGTCCCGAGTCGATGTTCGGGCCCGTCGACCTGTCCGCGTTGCTCGATGAAATGGACGCCCACGGCGTGCGCAGGGCCGTCCTGATGGACAATCTCGCCAAGCCGTCGGTGACCGCGCGCAAATTCGTCCAGGACAAGCCGGAGCGGTTCGCGCTCGCGATCGGCGGCTTCAACCTGCTGCGGCCGATGCCGGCGCTGCGGGAACTCGGTGCCCTCGTCAACGACTTGCCGATCGCGTATGCCGTTGTCGGACCAAGCTTCTGGGGCGATGGACAGTACCCGCCCAGCGACGCCGTCTATTACCCGCTTTACACCAAATGTGCAGAGCTCGAGCTGCCACTGTGCATCAACACCGGTATTCCCGGGCCCCCGATCCCCGGTGAGGTGCAGAACCCCATCCATCTCGATCGGGTCTGCGTCCGGTTTCCCGAACTCAAGCTGTGCATGATCCATGGAGCCGATCCGTGGTGGGATGTCGCGATCCGGATGCTGATCAAATACAACAACCTGCGGCTCATGACGTCGGCATGGTCGCCGAAGCGACTGCCCGAAAGCCTGCTGCACTACATGCGGACCCGCGGCAAAGACAAGGTGATCTACGCGTCGGACTGGCCGGTACTGCGGATGCATCGGGTGATCCCCGAAGCTCGAGCGCTGGACCTGCCCGACGAGGTGCTGGATAACTATCTCTACAACAACGCACAGGACTTCTTCTTCGGCCAGACCACCAAACGGGAGCACTGACAATGGACCGCTACGAACTGCGCAGACTCGACTACAGCCTGTCCGAGGACCACGTGGATCTGCAGACTGCCTATAAGCAATTCTTCAAGACCCACTGCCCGATCGAAACAGTCCGTGCCGCAGAACCATCCGGGTTCGACAAGAGCCTGTGGGAGCGGCTGTGCGCGATGGGCGCGACGACGATGGCACTACCCGAGTCCTGTGGCGGCGACGGTGCGACGCTGGTGGACCTCACGCTGGTCGCCGAAGAGATCGGCCGGTCACTGGCCCCGGTTCCGTGGATCGACCATGTCTGCGCCGCCCGTTTGCTCGCCAGCCTGGGAGCATTGGATGCCGAGACGGCGGGTGTGGCGAATGGAGACCAGCTAGCCGCGCTCGACCCGCGCCTGGACAGCGTTGAGGGTGTCCGGCTGATTCCCATCGGATCGATTGCCGACCATATCATCGTTCGGGATGGCGACCAGATTGTGCGACTGACGTTCGGCACCCGGCCGACGAAGGTCGACAACATCGGTCGGCTCCCGACGGCCTGGGTGGATCCGGCCAGTGCCGACACCCGCACGGTCGTGGGCCAAGGCGCCGGTGCGCTGGCGAACTACACACGCGCGCTCGATGAATGGCGATTGCTGACGGCCTCGGCACTGGTGGGCCTGGTCGAGGAGACGATGAACATCGCGGTGGAATTCGCCAAGAACCGCTACACGCTGGGTGTGCCGATCTCGACGTTGCAGGGCATTTCGCATCCGTTGGCGAATATGGCCATCACGGTTCAGGGTGGGCGTAACCTCGCCCGGCGGGCCGCCTGGTTCCTGGACAACGAACCCGACGTGCGACCCGAGTTGGCGCCGTCCGCGTTCGTCTACATGTCTGAGGAGGCCGCCAAGGCGGCGACGATGGCGGTGCATATCCAGGGCGGCCTTGGGGTATCGGCGGAAGCCGCCGCGACGGCGTATCTGGTGCGTGCCAGGGGATGGCCGTTGGCAGGTGGTGATCCGGGAGCCAGCGCAAAGCGGGTCGCCGAGATAGTGGCCGCCCGCGAGAGCTCGCCAGCGGCGACACGGGTCTAGGAGGGGCGACGGTGGATTTTTCCCGAGTTGAGCTGTCCGACGATGATTTGGCCTTCCAGCAGGAGGCTCGCAGCATTCTGAAAACGCTTGTGACTGACGACGTGAAGCGCCGCGACCGCGAGACTGGCGACAATTTTGACGAGGGCGTGCATTTGGCGTTGGGCGCCGCAGGGTATCTCGCCCTGGAGTGGAATTCGGAATCCGACGGCGGGTTCACCCGAGTGCGCCGGCGTATCTGGGAGCTGGAGAAGCGCCGGGCTCACGTTCCCTGGGTGACCTGGGGGACAACCGCCATGGTGGCGCGGTCGGTGGCGAAGTTCGGCTCGACGGAATTGCGGGAGGAGGTGATGCCCAGGGTTTTCAGCGGCGAGGTCCGGCTATGCCTCGGCTACACCGAGCCGGAAGGCGGCTCCGACATCGCAACCTGCAAAACCCGTGCGGTGCGCGATGGCGACAGCTGGCTGATCAACGGGGCGAAGATGTTCACCACCGGGGCGCACAAGTGTCAGTATGTTTTTCTGATCACCAATACCGCTCCGGACGCACCGAAGCACAAGAGCCTGACCATGTTTCTGGTTCCGCTGGACTCGCCGGGCATCGAAATCCAGGGCTTGCGCACGGTCGATGGCGACCGGACCAACATCGTCTACTACAGCGATGTCCGCGTTGACGACAAGTACCGGCTGGGCGACGTGAACGCGGGCTGGACCGTGCTGCGCGAGCCACTGAACACCGAGCACGGCGCAGTCTCTGCTGCGCCAGACGGCTTGCAGGACACCTCGATCATGATGCACCAGGCCGGAACCATGGCCACCGCGGTGGATAACGCCGTAAAACGCGTGACCCAGCGTGACCCGAGCGGGCGCCGCCTTCTCGACGACCAGTCGGTCGCGTATCGACTGGGCCGCAGCTTCGCTCGGATAGAAGCCTCGCTGTCGGCACCGAACATCTATGGCCGGGTGGCCAACGCGCAGACGATGCGAGACGTCTCCCCGGACCTGATGGACATACTGGGAGCCGCTTCAGCCCTGCCGTTCGGGACCGACGGGGCGGCCGATGACGGCAGCGCCGAGTACGTCTACCGTTTCGCCCCTTTGGTGGGAATCTACGGCGGCACGCTGGAAGTGTTCCGCAACATGATCGGCCAGTACATGCTTGGGCTGGGCAAGCCCAATTACTCGCCGCCGGCCAAGAAGGTCTCCTGACAGCGGAGCTGCGAAACGCATGGTCGTGGCAACGCTTCGCTATTGTCGGCGGGCTCGTCATATAACTCTCGCCACACCGGGCGCTATTTGGTTGGACGCGCGGCTTCAAGGATACCCCCGGGGGGATAGGATAGAATGTCACGAGCGAAGGGACCACGATGGTTGGGGACGAAGACAGCATTGCCGCAGTACTGAATCGGCTGCGGCGCGCGCAGGGCCAACTTGCCGGCGTGATCTCGATGATAGAGCAGGGCCGCGACTGCAAGGACGTCGTCACACAGCTCGCCGCGGTATCGCGCGCGCTGGACCGCGCCGGATTCAAGATTGTTGCCACCGGTCTGCGCGAGTGCGCAACCGGTAAAGGGGCAAAGGGAAAAAAGCCGCTGACGGAAGCCGAGCTGGAGAAACTCTTCCTCGCACTGGCCTGACACGTTGGGTCTCTGTAGCAGCGCCGGGGCGGAGTCGAATTCGCGTTCGGAGTGACCTGACGCGTCGTCGCAACCGGTCTTGATGGCGCCCGCTGTCTCCGTATATACCCTACCGGGCGGCATGCCGCTTTCTCTCATTCGTGCCATGCCCCTGGCGGTATAAATCTAGGCCCACCGTGCGTGGTGCTGCTGACCAGATGTTTTGCTCTAGCGGGCCAGCAATATATACCATAGGGGGTATAGTATCTGGAAGGCTGCAAGCGCCTGGTCGCTGGCCGAGCAGTTGTCCATCGCGAACAATTCGATGACAAGGAGCGCACCATGATCGACCGGCAGTTGACGAATTCCATCCCCGGCGCGGTGATTTTGTGGCTGGACCCGGTGTGTCCGTTCTCGTGGAACACCGCAGGTTGGTTGATCGCGGCCGCCGATAAGGCCGGCTTTGACATCGATTTGCGACTGATGAGTTTGGCGACGCTCAATGAGGGGCGTGTGCTGCCGGCGCCCCAGCAGGCCCGCATGCACGACTCGCGAAAGCTCGGGCGGCTGATGGTCGCCCTGCGCAGCGAGCTCGGCGCCGACGCGATGGCAAAGGCGTACTTCGCTTTTGGTCATCGGTACTTCGACCAGTCGGCTGCGCTAGACGACGAGCTCATCGAACACGTGCTGGCGGCGGTTGGCGCGCGGCGCGTCAGTGCTGCGGCACTGACCGATGCGAGCCTGGATGAGTTGGTCAAGGAGTCGCATTGGGCCAGCCAGGAGGCGCTCGGTGAGGCGGGCGGCAGCCCGCTGATCACGATTGAAGGTCACACCATGTTCGGGCCGGTCCTCACTTCTGTGCCGGCCCCGGATGCGACCCTGGCCGTGTTCGATGCGGTCTCAACCCTGTTGCTCACGCCGGAGTTCAGTCAGTTGCAGCGTCCCCGCAACCACGCATAGCGGGGATCTTCTGCCTCAAAGCGCTAACGCTCGACGAAGTCGAATCCGCCATTCGGATTGGCTAAAGGGCGTCCCCGCATATCCCGTAGCGTCAGGTAGTCAGTACGGTCGCCGCGGCGGTGCCCGGGGCGCCGTAGAGCTGGGTGAACCCGACCTTCGGATTGCCGGGCACCTGACGTTCGCCGGCCTCACCGCGGAGTTGGCGAACGATTTCATGGATCTGGCGCAGGCCGGAGGCCCCGATGGGCTCGCCGTTGGCGATCAGACCTCCATCGGTGTTGACTGGCATAGGGCCGCCGATCTCGGTGGCACCGTCGGCCAGCAGTTTCTCCTGGTCACCGTGCGGGCAGAATCCACACTCGGCCATGTGGATGATTTCGGCACCGGCATCGGTGTCCTGCAGCTGGATCACGTCGACGTCGGTGGGAGCCACGCCGGCTTTCTCGAACGCGGCGCGCGCGGCGTATACGGTCGGCGCGAGGTCTTCTTCGACCGGCGCGAAGGTGGTGTTGACCTCGTAGGCTCCGTAGCGACGGGTGCGGACCTCCACCGAGCGCAGATACACCGGTGTTGACGTGTAGCGGTGCGCGATATCGGCACGGCACATCACCACCGCCGCGGCGCCTTCGTCGGGCGCGCAGAACATGTACTGGGTCAGCGGGTAGTTCAGTATCGCCGAGTTGAGAATGTCTTCTTCGGACATCGGTTTGCGGCGAAATGCGTTCGGGTTCAACGCCCCGTTGCGGAAGTTCTTGGCGGCGACCTTGGCCAGCGTCTCGTGAGAGATGTTGTGGTCGTGCAAGTAGCGGTTCGCCTTCATGCCGAAGAATTGGGTGGTCAGATACTGCCCGTTCTCCGCATACCACCTCGGCATGCCCACCAGCGCCGGATCTTCGGTGAACGCCCCGCGCGGGTGCTTGTCCAGGCCGATGGCGATGCCGATGTCGTAATCGCCCAACCGGATCCCGTCGGCACACGCCTTGGCCGCGCTGGCCGCCGTCGCGCACGCGTTGAACACATTGGTGAATGGGATACCGGTCAGACCGACCATGGCGACAATGGCGTCCGGATTGGCCACCGTCCAGCTACCGCCGGTAGCGAATTGGACGTCCTTCCAGGCGATACCGGCGTCGGCGACCGCCGAAACGATCGCGTCAACGCCCATCTCCATGGCGGACTTGCCCTCGAAGCGACCGAACGGGTGCAGCCCCACGCCGATGATCGCAACGTCACTGCTACCCGTCATGCGATGGCGCCCGATTCTTTCAATTCTTCGATGCGGTCCCAGTCCATCCCGATCTCCATCAGAACGAGTTCGGTGTGCTCTGAGGCTTGCGGCGCCCTGGTCGTCACCAACGGTTCGTGATTGAACTGGACCGGCCCCCGCACGACGCGGAACGGCTTGCCGCCCGAGGCGACTTCGACTTCGGCGATCATGTCGTTAGCAATGGCCTGCTCATCGTCCGCCAGGTCGATGAGGCTCTGGAACGGCGCCCACTGGCCTTTCATCGTTCTCAGGTGCTGCCGCCAGTAGTCAAAAGGCTGGCCGGCGATGGCCTTTGCTATCAATTCCGCAGCCGCGTCAGCGTTTTGAATCAACGGAAGCACTTCCGAAAAGCGCGGATCGTCGGCTGCCTCGGGGATGCCGAGGTGCTCGAAAGTGTCGCGGATGTAGCCGGTCGGGCTGATGATGCAGAAGTTGATTGTGCCGCCGTCGGACGCCTGATAGTTACCCATGAAGGGATTCACCATCGGGGCCGCAGATCCCGGCATCGGGGTGCGCATGACCTCGCCGGTCTCCATGCCCTGCGTCACGCTCGCACCCGCCGCCCACCATGCGGTGCTCAGCAGTGACACGTCAAGCTCTAGGGCTTCGCCGGTGCGTTCCCGATGCAGCAGTGCCGCCGAGATGCCTCCCGCAATGAACATGCCACCGATAGAGTCACCAAAAGCAGGAATCCCCTGGGACAGTGGTGCGCCCAGCGCTTCCGGGGTCAGCGCATACCCCACGCCGCTGCGGGTCCAGAATGCCGTCCCGTCATAGCCACCGACGTCGCGTTCGGCTCCCTTGTCGCCGTACGCGCTGCCGCGGGCATAGACGATGTTCGGGTTCACCGCGCGGATGTGTTCGATGTCGAATTTATTCTTCTGCCGCACCGAGGGCATGTAATTGGTCAGGAAGACGTCGGCGGTCTTGGCCAGCTCATAGATCACTTCCTGGCCGCCCGGCGTGGAGATGTCGATACCGACGCTGCGCTTGCCCCGGTTGGGGTGCTCCATCAGCGGATGCCGGTCCGGATCGAGCTGGATGCCGCCCATGTTGATGAACCCGCGTTGGGTATCCCCGCGCAGCGGGTGCTCGACTTTGAGCACGTCCGCCCCCCAGTCGGCCAGGATGGCTCCCGCCGCCGGGACAAACGTGAACTGCGCAAGCTCGAGGACTCGAAAGCCCGCCATTACTTTGACCAATTCAGCCCTCTTCTGTCCGGAAATCTCCGACGGCTCATATCTTTCCTACGCCCGACGTTACTTGGCGTCGAATGTGACCGGCATGGCTGTCGGCGAACGGAAGGGCTGACCGTGGATATGTGGATCGTCGTCGGTCACCAGGTTGACGTTGGTGACCCGACTCAGTAGGCACTCGAGTGCGACGCGGGTTTCCAGCCGCGAGAGGTGCAGGCCTAAACAGGTGTGCTCGCCCGCGGCAAAGGAGATGTGCGGCGTGGCCTTGCGGAAGATGTCGAAATCCTCGGAA
>Ga0182012_10005988_pt1 | contig 12451 bp, 10 predicted proteins | sample 612S2SmetaG_FD_120486 | JGI IMG/M metagenome (GOLD analysis project Ga0182012, IMG submission 120486) | Permafrost microbial communities from Stordalen Mire, Sweden - 612S2S metaG | ecosystem: Environmental > Terrestrial > Soil > Wetlands > Permafrost | place: Sweden: Stordalen | collected...
AGGAAGGACGTTCATGAGAGCAATTTATGATTAAGCACATCTGCTGTTCATTCACAGCAATACTCCGCCCATTCCTTCATCAATTCCCGCCGCTTGTCGAGCAAATCCCCCCGCCGATACGCCGCTTCGACCTTGTTCGCGACGACGTGAGCAAGCGCCATCTCGGCGACCTCGCCGGGATAATCGGTCGTCTCGGAAACCCAATCGCGGAACGTCGACCGAAAGCCGTGCGCCGTCAAATCGCTCCTATCCATCCGGCGCAACAGCATCAAAAACGTCATATTCGAGAGCGGGCGGCCTGGACGGTCGCCGGGCCAAATAAAAGAGTCGGCGCCGCGCCGGAAGTCCGCGGCGGCTTTAAGAACCTCAATCGCCCGATCGGACAGCGGAACGACGTGCGGCTTGCCGGCTTTCATCCTGGCGCCGGGAATGCTCCACAGTCGCGAATCAAAGTCGACCTCCTGCCATTCCGCGCCCAAAACCTCTGACGTGCGGCAGGCCGTCAGGATCGCAAACTCAAAGGCCAGCACGCCGACGCCCGTTCGCTCGCGCAATTGTTTTAGGAACGCTGGCAACTCGGCGTAGGGCAGGGCGGCATGATGCGCGACGGCGCGGACCTTCCCTTGCTCGACGAAAGCAAATTGCAGATTCCCGCGCCACGCCGCCGGATTTTCGCCGGACCGATAATCATGTGCGCGAGCGAAATTTAGGACCGCTTCAACGTGGCGGCGGACCCGTCCCGCCGTTTCAGGCTTCTCATTCCAAATGGGCCGTAGCAGCGCGACGATCATCGGCTTGTCGACCTTATCGACCGCGACGGCGCCGAACGCCTCGCCCGCGTAATGCTCCAAGGAATGACGCCAGATGTAGAGGGTCTTTGCGGATTTCCAGCCGGCCTTATGGGCCTCGAGATATTCGGCCGCGACCTCGGCGAAGGTTTTGCCGACTGGTGATTCGGGCTCGGCGGCAAGGAGTGCGGCGGCGCGTTTCAATGCCAGCGGGTCTTTGTCGGCTTCGCGCTCGGCGCGGCGCTCTTGCGCCTTCTTTCTAGCGTCGGCCAGACCAACGGCCGGATAGCCGCCCAAACCTAACATGGTGAGCTTCGCGCCGGTCTTATAGCGATAGAGCCACGATCGGGCGCCGGTCGGCTTCACTTGGAGATAGAGGCCGTCCCCGTCCGCGTGACGCCCCGGACCAAGCGCAGCCAGGCCCTTCACAGTTAGCTTCGCCATTTTGCAGACCCCACCCATTCCGGACCCCACCCGGAACCGCAGCCCCACACTAGGCCCCACCCACGGCGCTGGCAACAGACGCACATTGATGAAGAGGCTTGAGCACAAATTGACTGCTTAAAGGGCTCGGATCGCAGCAAAAACAGCCGCTTGTGGGTGACTTTTGAAGACCACTGATTATGTTTGAAGAGGGTAGTTGGTGCCCCTGGCCGGAGTCGAACCAGCACTCCTTGCGGAACTCGATTTTGAGTCGAGCGCGTCTACCAATTCCGCCACAGGGGCGCGGACCGGCGTGGGGCCGGCGCGCGGCGCGGATATTAGCTTTGAAAAAGCCCCCGTCAACCCATCGTCAAGCGAAGATGCGTAATGTTCGGTGGCGCGCCGGCCTATCTTCGCGACGCGGCCGATGCTAACGGTGGAAAATGTTCAAAAAACTCTATGACTGGACCATGCGGCTCGCTTCGAGCCCTCACGCCCCGCTGGCGCTCGCCGCCATAGCTTTCGCGGAAAGTTCATTCTTTCCCGTGCCGCCCGATACGATTCTGGTTCCGATGTCGCTAGCCGAGCCGAAAAAGGCATGGCGCTACGCCGCCATCTGCACGGTCGCCTCGGTCGCGGGCGGAGCGCTCGGCTATGCGCTGGGCGCGCTGTTCTACGACACGGCGGGACAATGGCTGATCCATCTCTATGGCTATGAGTCGAAGATGGACGCCATGCGCGAGTTCTACGCGAAATGGGGCGCGATTTTCATTCTGGTGAAGGGGCTGACGCCGATCCCGTTCAAGCTCGTGACGATCTTCTCGGGACTGTTCGCCTATAATTTCCCGCTGTTCATGCTGCTCGCGACGATCACCCGCGGCGCGCGCTTCTTCGTCCTCGCCGCCGCGCTCAATCATTTTGGCGAGCCAATCCGCTTGAAGCTCGAACAGCATTTCGGCCTGTTCATGGGATCGCTCGCGGCGATAGTGGTCGGCGGCTTCGTGGTCGCCGTGAAGCTGTTTTGATTCGTCCGCTCACAGTGTCCTGCCGCGAAAATATTTCGCGCGCGATCGCGGTGGTCGTGGTCGTCGTCGCGGTGGGCGCGATCGCAGGCGCCTGGATTTTCGAATCCATCGGTTATATCCCTTGCGAACTCTGCCTCTTGGGCCGCGTTCCCTATTATGTCGGCATATTTCTCGCGGCGCTGACGGCGCTCGCGGCGCATTGGGGTAGGGCGAGGCTGGCGCGATTTGGATTGGCCCTGCTGGCGTTGGTGTTTTTGGCTGGCGCGGGAATCGCCGTCTATCACTCGGGCGTTGAGTTCCACCTCTGGCCCGGCCCGACCGAATGCACGGGCGCGCTGACGGGAGCATTGCCGCCCGATGATTTTCTGGAGCAGTTGAAACGGGTGAAGCCCGTGCGCTGTGACGAGCCGGCGCTGCTCGTGTTCGGGCTTAGTCTCGCTGTCTGGGAGGCGATGGTTTGTCTGGGATTGTCCGGGCTCGCCGCCTGGGGCTGGAGACGCGCTGCGAGGGGGTAAATGTCGCGGAGGGATGCGCCGCTGGCGATGTTCCGCGCTCCCTCATTAAAGCCGCTAGCCTCCGCTCAAAAAGCTCTCGGGCTTAGCGTCTTCCTCGGTTCACAAGATCATCACTGCACATGCCTGATCGCCGGGGGAACCCAGCGGCCGTCAAGCGCTTCGGGCTTGGGCGCGTAAAGCCGCATGGTGATGCTCTCATATCCCGACGCGGGCGAGGGCAGCCAGTTCGATTCCTTATCCGAGCCGGGATTTGCGTTCTGGATGTATAGGTCGAGCGAGCCGTCCGCGTTGTATTTCAGCGCGTCGCGATCGCCGATCGCGAAGCGGTTGATTGGGTTCGCGACCTGAAAGCCCTTCTCGTCATAGAGCGTGATGGACCAGAAGGCGCCAACCGGCGGCAACTCGCTCTTGGAAAAATGCAGCACATATTTCTTCGCGCCGTCGAGCGGCTTGCCTTCGTTGTCGGCGAGATTAAACGGATAGATCGCGTCCTCCGGCTGGTTCGCGCCAAGCCCAACGAGGGCGACAATCGCGCGTTTGAGATAATAGTCTCCATAGACGCCCATCGTGTCGGTATTCATTTGCCAGCCATTGGCGACGCGCGCGAGCGTCGGCGTCTTGCCCTTCATATAAGCGAGCCCGTCGACGCTGGCCTTTTCCAACGCTTCGCGGACGGCCGGGTCGGCCTTTTCCATGTCGAAGCTCTTGCCGGGCTCGATGCCGATGCGCTTCAGGCGCGCGACCTGCGACCAGTCGGTGACATGCGGCGGATTGACCTTCAACAATTCGGCGGCATAGGCGAAAAACTTGCCCGCCGGCATGTTGTTGACCTGATCGAGCGGCGGCGTCTTCATATCCAGATTGGGGTCGATTTTCGCCGTCGCGGGCTTCGCCGCCTTGCCGAAACGCGAGAGCGGCGCGAGTTTGTAGCCGTCCTGCACCTCGTGTACGGCGTCGTAATCTTTTGGCCCATTGGTCTGCGTGCGGCCGATGAGCCAGACGTAGGGCGTTGGCGCTTCGATCTTTTCGACGCCGCGCGGCAGCTGGCCTTGCCAGTTCGGCGGAACAATAGCGAAATTACCGGCGCTCGTGCCGCTGGCGCGCTTGCCGGGGACGGCGAAGACATCCGTCCACATGTCGAGCAGAGGCAGCAGATAGTAGCGGCCCTTGGTGTCGGGCGCGGTGAGGACGATCGGCTCCTTCGTCAAATCGAGCCAGGCGACGGAGTAGAGCGTGTCGAAATTTGGCCGCACCACGTCGCGGAAGTCGGCGGGCGGAAAAGTTCGCGCATGAGAGAACTCATTCGCGGGGCCGGCGCCAATTCTCTTTCCGGCTTCGACATTGGTCATGATCTTGCGCGTCACATCCATGATGACGAGCGGATAAAGGTAGACATAGGCCTCCTTGCCGATTTCATAGGCCTCTTGTTCGCCGACCGCCTCCGAAGCGCGAACGCTCATGGCCGTGCCGCCCGAGCCCAACGCCAGAAGCGCGAAGCCGAGAATGAGCTTTGAAACCTGCTTCTTCATTTTCGCCCCAAGTGGTTATCGCAATTTGCGGATAAAGACTTTTGCGTCGCGGTCGGGGGAGGGCTTACCCCGCCGCCAGCCGCGCCCGCGCCCTCAGCTTCTCGGTCTCGCTCTTAAGCTGCCCACAGGCGGCCAGAATATCGCGCCCGCGCGGCGTGCGGACGGGGCTGGCGTAGCCGGCGTTGAACACAATGTCGGAAAAACGCTCGATCGTCTCCCAGTCCGAGCACTCGTAAGGCGCGCCGGGCCATGGGTTGAACGGAATGAGATTGATCTTGGCCGGGACGCCCTTGAGCAGCCGCACCAGTTCCCGCGCCTCGGCGGGAGAGTCGTTGACGCCCTTCAGCATCACATATTCGAAGGTGATGCGCCGCGCGTTGGAGGCGCCGGGGTAGCCGCGGCAGGCTTGGAGCAACTCCTTGATCGGATATTTCTTGTTGAGCGGAACCAGCTCATCGCGAAGCTCGTCGCGCACCGCGTGCAGCGAAATCGCCAGCATCGGCCCGCATTCGGCCCCGAGCCGCTCGATTTGCGGCACGACGCCGGAGGTCGAGACGGTGATGCGGCGCTTCGAGACCGACAGCCCGTCGCCATCTGCCATCGCGTCGACGGCGGACATCACATTTTCGAGATTGTAGAGCGGCTCGCCCATGCCCATGAACACGATGTTCGAGACCGCGCGCGCGCCTTCGCCTGTTGGCACGAGGCCGTCGGTCGGCCGCTCCAACCCCGGAAAATCGCCAAGCCGACGCCGCGCGACCATGATCTGGCCGATAATCTCTTGCGCGGTGAGGTTGCGCACCAGTTTTTGCGTGCCGGTATGGCAAAAGCTGCAATTGAGCGTGCAACCGACCTGCGAGGAGACGCACAACGTGCCCCGGTCGCTCTCGGGGATATAGACGCATTCGATCTCGGCGGCCTTTTCGTTTTGATGGGTGGGCGAAAGCCGCAGCAGCCATTTGCGCGTGCCGTCGCTCGAGACCTGCTCCTCGACGATTTCCGGCAAATCGAGCGAAAAAGCCAGGTCCAGCCGCTCGCGCATGGCCTTGGAAATATTGAGCATGGAGCCGAAATCATCGGCGCCGCGAAAGTAAATCCAATGCCAAAGCTGCGCCACGCGCATCCTTATCTCGCGGTCTGGCAACTCTAGCCGGCGCAAGGCGTTAGCGAGCTCGGCGCGGGTGAGCCCGGTGAGCGAGGGTCTGGCGGAGAAGGCCGGCGGCGCCGGGGCGTCCAGCGCGGTGGGATGGGGCATTTGGACCTCGAGGTTACGGGAGCCAGCATAGCACGGGGCGGCGCCTTTTGGCATCGCCACGCGCGCGCGACGGCGCAACCATGGCGAAGCAATAGCTGGAGGGTCAATTGATTGCTAACCATGCGATTGTGTTGATGTTTATTCGGTTCATTTTAAGTAGTAACCTTCGTGAAGAATATAGCCGGGCCACGCGTAAATAATTCTTAACAAAATGCCGCCAACCCATGGAGAGTCTCGTGCAACAGACGGCGCTCGAACAACACCATGCCGATTCAGACTGGGATTCGTGTCTCTCGACGCTAAACGACAGGCCTTACAGCCTGCCGGCCATGCCGAAACTAAGCATTATCATAAATATTAACGCAGCCATATTGGTTGCAATTCTAACGGTCGTATTCACAGTCATGAACCACCATAAATTGATTGAAACCATCATAATGTTTTCAAACCTCATGTTATGCTTTACATTTGGAGCAATTGTGTCCATTTTGTCTTGTCTATTTGACTATAAAGCGAGAGCGATTTACAGCTGTGGCGCGTCGAAAAAGCTTCTTCTCATTGACGTAGCTGAAATATACGATGTATGCGCTTTTATAATTTTCGCCGCATCCTTGATGATATTTGTTTGGGGTTCTTATTTGACGTTTTATCTTGTTCGCGGCGCATTTTCTTGAGCTTGTATCCGCCCTCAATGAATTATGAGTCGCGCGGCGGCCTGCAACTCATTGAGGATGAAGCGGGCGCTGCTCAAAAGACCCAGTATCCGGGGATCCATAATGCCGGATATCAGGCCGTCCGCGATCACGAAAGTCGCCCGCTCCAGCACTTCCAACCGGCGCGAGCCCTCCGCGAACTCCGGCGAGCCAGCAAAGTCGCGGGCGACAGTATAGCGTGCGAAGCGACGGCCTGCGGGGGTGCGATTGTGCAAGTCGGATCGATTTGAATTACACTTTCTCAATTCAGCAAGAATTCTGGTGTGTCCGCTAGGTGAATTAGTTCCTCTCGCAAAGAGGCGCGGGGTTCGATTGGCGCATCTATTCCTATAACAGGCGCAAAACCGTCCGGATTAAGCCTCGACAAAAAATATTTTAGCCTACATCGCGGCCAAGATCGGCCATAATTACAAATCCTTAATGAGGCTATCCCTCGGGTGATAGGTTTGCAAAAGCCCTCGAGCATGGCCGTGTCGCTTGGATCGGTAGTTTCGAGGTAGAAAAGCGACAGTTTACGAACCTTCGAGGCGGAAAGCACGCTCGTTACGACGTGTGTCCCGGGTGGTCCGGCTCGGAAACTCAATCCGGAGTCTTAGCGTGAGCGTATATAGTGAGCAGCGAAGGCTAATGGCCGAGTTCGAGAATCGTGAAAAGCGCCCTCGTGGCGCGCCGAGCGGTGCCCAAGACGAAAACAGCGCCCCGGCGGAACTTTCCCACTTCGTCGATCCGCAAAAGAACCGAGGTGAACAGGGTCGCGAACGACGAGGGCGGCCTTCGGCGGAGATTCGACATAAACGTTCGAATCCGGCCGAACGGCCCGGTTCCCAAGCGCGCAACCGCTACGTCGACGATGATTCCGGCCCGATCGACGCCGGGTCAGCGCGGGCAAATGGTTTTCGAAACGAAAATACTTGGTCCGAGCCCCAAGAGGAAGCATTGGACCGCCGCCCTGTTTACATCGATTACGGAGCCGCCACGCGCCGCCGTTTGCTCTATTTTACGGCGTTGATTATCGTCATTGGCTTTGCCGGACTAGTGGCAAGCTCGGTTTCTTGGCGAAAGCTTTCGAACCTGACCGAAACCGCTTCGATCGGGCGAGGAGCCGAACCGCAACCGGAAGAAATGACGGACGCCGACCGTTCCGCTCAAAATGCTTCTATTGTCGGCGTGCAGCCCGTTGACGTCCCGTCCGACGATCGCGGCGCCTCGTCCGCGCCGGTCGAAATCCCGGCGTCCGCGGCGTCGATCCCATCGCCAGAAACAACGCCGGGCACGCCGCCGGCGCAGGAGCCGGCCGGCGCCAAACATGATGATCCCGGCTATGTCTTGGCGCCGATCGAGGAAGTCGCAGCGAAGCCAAAACTATTGTTCGACCAGGCGCCGCCGTTAAATCTGGACTCGAGTTCAGAGCCTTCAACAGGCAGCAAGGTTGAAAAAGCCGGCGACATCCAGAACGCCAGCGACGACGAGAACGTTAGCAGGGTCGAGAAAGAGCCTAAGTCCAGGGTCAACGAATCAATCAGCAACTGTCTTGTCAAAGTGGACGGTCGTGTTCTTATCAACCGATCGTGCCAAGTTTCTTGGACAAAACAACAGCAAGTAACTTTTGCGCTCGCCGAGAAACCCTTGACGATCTCCCACGACCACGGGAGAACATGGCTGGCGACTTTGGGAAGACGGGAATTGGGCAAAGTTTTCAAAACTGGATCATGCTGGGGGAGCAAACGAGCCTATATATGTGAACACCACAAATAGGAGAGCGTCGGCCTCCATCCGGAGTTTCGGCATGACGCCAAATGGAACGCCTATTTCGGGCGAGGAATGGCGATGCGAACCCGCTCACGCCGAATCTTTCTCTCGCGCCGAACGTCTTTCTTTGAAAATGACGGGCTTTAACTCTAGATTTCAGACTCCTCCATCCGAGTTTCCCACATGCGCGCGGCGCTTCCCAAGATTCTGATCGCCACTTTCGGATCGCTCGGCGATCTTTATCCGTTCGTCGCGCTGGGGCAGGCGCTGCAGCGGGAGGGCTTCGCGGTCGTCGTCGCGACCTCCGAAACCTATCGCGATTTGATCATCGAGGAAGGCCTGTGCTTCGCCGCCATTCGTCCCGATGTGGAGGAGGCGACGGCGCGCCTTGGGATGGATCTCGGCGAGATCGCGCGGCGCATGAGCGCGGACGACGGCTTTTTGTTCCAGCGGCTGATTTTTCCGTTCCTTCACGAGGCTTTTGAGCAGCTTTACGCGGTGAGCGAGGGCGCCGTGGCGGTGGTCGCGCATTCCATCGCCTTCGCCGCTCATGCGGTAGCGGAAAAGCGCGGGCTGCCGCTGTTCGTGGTCACGCTTTCGCCGTTGATGCTTTACTCGGCCTATGATCCGCCGCTGGGCACGCGCGCGCCATTCGTCGCCGCGCCGCGCCGGACGCTCGCGCTGGCCTACAACCGCGCGCTGCTTCGCGCCTTCGCCTGGGGCGCCGCGCTTTGGGCGGCGCCTTTGAGAAAATTTCGGCGCGACGTCGGACTGCCGCGCCGCGGCGGGTTTGACCTGTTCGCCGGCGCGGCGCCTGGAGTCAAAACCATCGCGCTGCACTCGAAGCTGCTGGCGCCGCCGCGGCCCGATCACTCTCCCGATATTCTGATCGCCGGCCAGATTTTTTACGACCGCGGGCCGCCGCCCGAAGAAGAAGTGGCGCGCGCGCTCGATGAGTTTCTGGCGTCGGGACCGCCGCCGGTCGTGTTCTCGCTCGGCAGTTTCGTCGCGCAAGGCGGCGGCGATTATTATCGCGCTTGCATGGCGGCGGCGAGCAGCGTCGGCTTGCGCGCGGTCGTGCTCGCCCATGGCGATGACGTGGCGCGCCTGCGCGAAGGCGCGCCCGCTGACGCTTTTGTCGCGGCCTATGTGCCTCACGCCGAGCTGTTTCCGCGCGCCTGTCTCGTCGTCCATCACGGCGGCGTCGGCACCAGCGCGCAGGCGCTGCGGGCCGGCAAGCCGCAACTCGTGACGCCGTTTCTCGCCGATCAGCCCGATAACGCGGCGCGTCTCGTTCGTCTTGGACTCGCGAGAGCGTTCGACGGGCGGACGATCTCGGCGGAAAAGCTCGCGCGGGAGCTGCGGATTTTGCTGAAGACGCCGGATTATGCCCATCGGGCGCGGGAATCCGCCGGTGTGATCGCCAGCGAGGACGGCGCCGCGGTCGCGGCCAGCAAAATCGCCAAGGCAATTGAACGTTCCTGATCAATTGCTCGCCGCATGATAAGCGGCCCTTATCGCCGCATTCGCCAAAACGAATAGACCTCCTATTTCCTGTCCCTATGAACATGTCTCGCGAGCACCGGAGCATCTCCATGCGACGCAAGCGCCTTCTGGCGCCAGCAAATTGATGCAAAGGGAAAGGAAACCAAAATGGCGAAGATAGTGTTGGTTCTTTACGACGATCCGGTCGACGGCTATCCGAAAACCTACGCGCGGGACGACGTTCCGCAACCAAAGGTCTATCCGGACGGCCAGACCCTGCCGACGCCCAAGGCGATAGATTTCAAGCCCGGCACGCTGCTCGGCAGCGTCTCCGGCGAACTGGGGTTGCGGAAGTACCTCGAATCCAACGGTCACACGCTCGTCGTCACCTCCAGCAAGGACGGCGCGGATAGCGTGCTAGACCGCGAACTCCCCGACGCGGAAATCGTCATTTCGCAGCCTTTCTGGCCAGCTTATATGACCGCCGAGCGCTTCGCCAAGGCAAAGAAGCTCAAACTGATTGTGACGGCCGGCATTGGCTCGGACCATACCGACCTTCAAGCCGCGATCAAGAACAACGTCACCGTCGCTGAAGTCACGTACTGCAACAGCAACGCGGTCGCCGAGCATGTGGTGATGTCGATTCTCGCGTTGGTGCGTAATTTCGTCCCCGCTCACAACATCATCGTCAATGGCGGCTGGAACATCGCCGACGCGGTGTCGCGCTCATATGACCTCGAAGCCATGCAGGTCGGCACCGTGGCGGCCGGTCGCATCGGACTGCGCGTGCTGCGGCTCCTGAAGCCGTTTGACGTCGGGCTGCATTATATGGACCGGCATCGTCTGCCGGAGACTGTCGAGAAGGAGCTGAACCTCACCTACCACTCCAGCCTGGAGAGCTTGGCGAAGGTCTGCGACGTCGTGACGCTGAACTGCCCGCTGCATCCCGAAACCGAACATATGATCAACGAGCAGACGCTCAAGTTTTTCAAGCGTGGCGCGTACATCGTCAACACGGCGCGCGGCAAGCTCGTAGACCGCGACGCTTTGGTTCGCGCGGTGGAAAGCGGACATATCGCAGGTTACGCGGGCGACGTCTGGTTTCCGCAGCCCGCGCCAAAGGACCATCCGTGGCGCAAGATGCCACATCAAGCGATGACCCCGCACATCTCGGGCACGAGCCTGTCCGCGCAGACCCGCTACGCCGCGGGCACGCGCGAAATTCTCGAGTGCTACTTCGAAGGTCGCCCGATCCGCGACGAATATCTCGTCGTGCAGGGCGGCAAGCTGGCCGGCGTCGGCGCGCATTCGTATAGCGAAGGCGATGCGACGGGCGGCTCGGAAGAGGCCGCGCGCTTCACGAAGACGAAAGCGCCAGTCTGAAATCGACTTTCCAGAGCCGGCGCCGTCGTTCGGCGCCGGCTTTAGCGTCTGATCGATCGAACTGACAACGCCGTCATTCAGAAGAATTTCGGCCTTTTGCACGGGAACGAAAGATGACGCGAGAACAGTTGACCGAGAAGATTCTCGACATCAAACGAGAGAGGGGTTGGTCCTGGGCGCATATCGCGAGGGAAATTGGCGGCATGTCCGAAATTCTGATTGTCGGCGCCTTGCTGGGCCAAGGCAAACTCGTCAAGCCGCTGGCGCGAAAGGCGGCCGCATTGTTCGGTCTCGCGGAGACCGAGGAGCGAATGTTGAACGAAACTCCGTATCGCGGAACGCCCATGCCGCCGACGGACCCGCTGATTTACCGATTTTACGAACTGGTGATGGTGAATGGCCCGGCCTTGAAGGCCATCATCGAAGAAGAATTTGGCGACGGCATCATGTCGGCGATTGATTTCGACATGAGCTTGGAACGGCTCGCGAATCCCAAGGGGGACCGGGTCAATATCATTATGTCGGGAAAGTTTTTGCCCTATAAGTATTACGGCGCGGCGGACGGAACTCCTGACTACGGATTTAAGGAGGAATAAGCGCGGTCGAGAAATCGACCGGAAATTTAAAGCGTCGCTCATTCGACGGAATCCAGCATGTTTATTCGACAGCTCGAATATCTGGTGACCCTGGCGCGGGAGCGGCACTTCGCCCGCGCGGCGGAGGCCTGCAACGTCTCGCAGCCGGCGCTTTCCGGCGCGATACGACACCTCGAAGAGGAGTTGGGCGTCAACATCGTGGAGCGCGGGCAGAGGTTCGTCGGTTTCACCGAGGATGGCGAGCGGATTTTAGGCTGGGCGCGTCAAGCCATCGCGGCCTGGGACGGCTTGCGGCAGGAGGCCTCGATCTCGCGCACGCGACTTAGCGGAACTCTGCGCTTCGGCGCGATCCCCACCACCATGCCCATCGTTTCCCTGCTCACCGGGCCATATTGGGACGCTTACCCAGACATACGCCAGACCGTGCGGTCTTTGAGCAATGAGGAAATTATTCGCAGACTGGACGATTTCGAACTCGATATTGGCCTTACCTACCTCGAAGACCAGAAGCTGGAACGTTTTCGTGTCCTGCCCTTGTATCGGGAGCGATACGTCCTTCTGGCGCGGGACGCCGCCTCGCTGAACAACCGCGAGTCGATCTCGTGGCGAGACGCCGCCGCCCTGCCTTTGTGCCTATTGACGCGAAACATGCAGAACCGCCGTATTATCAATGCGGCTTTTCGCCGGGCCGACGTCGAACCACGCGTGGTCGTCGAAACCGATTCCGTGTTCGCTCTCTATTCCAATGTCCGCTGCGCCCAAATGTACAGCATCTTGCCGCATAGTCTGCTCGCCCTGTTCGAGATGCAGGAAGAGTTGACGGCAATTCCTTTAACGCCGGAATTAAATCGCGGGATTGGACTGGTGATACGGTTTCCGGGTGATCACTTCGGGCTTGCGATTTTCGGCCACCAGTGGAAGCCGGCTCGGCTTTTGATGGTGTCTCGTTCGTTGGCGAGGGCGGCGCATCTTTGGCCGATGATGTCGTCA
>Ga0182012_10005990_pt1 | contig 12448 bp, 12 predicted proteins | sample 612S2SmetaG_FD_120486 | JGI IMG/M metagenome (GOLD analysis project Ga0182012, IMG submission 120486) | Permafrost microbial communities from Stordalen Mire, Sweden - 612S2S metaG | ecosystem: Environmental > Terrestrial > Soil > Wetlands > Permafrost | place: Sweden: Stordalen | collected...
AGAGCGCGGTGGCGCCCACGTCCGAGGCCGCCCGCATGGCCCGGGCCACCAGGACGTCCACCACCGCCTGACGGAACGAGGCGGCCACGTCGGCGGTGTCGGCGTCGGGATGCTTGCGCACCGTGGTGACCACCGAGGTCTTCAGGCCGCTGAAGGAGAAGTCGTACCCGTCCCCCGGCGTGGACCGCGGGAAGGCGAAGGCCTTCGGGTCGCCCTCACCGGCGATCCGGTCGATGGCCGGTCCTCCGGGGTACCCGAGCCCCAGGAAGCGGGCCACCTTGTCGAACGCCTCGCCGGCGGCGTCGTCGATGGTCCCGCCCAGGAGCCGGTAGCGGCCGGGGCTCGTCACCTCGACCAGGAGCGTGTGGCCGCCCGAGACCAGCAGCACCACCAGCGGCCATCCGAGATCGGGCTGTTCGAGGAGGGACGCGAAGAGATGGGCCTCCAGGTGGTTGACGCCCACCAGCGGCACGTCCCAGGCCAGGGCCAGCGCCTTGGCCTCGGCCACCCCCACGAGCAGGGAGCCGATCAGCCCCGGCCCGTAGGTGACGGCGATGGCGTCGATTCCCGCACCCGACCGATCCGAACCCGCCTCGGACAGCGCTTCGGTCAGCACCGGGGTCAGCAGCTCCACATGGGCCCGGCCGGCCAACTCGGGGACCACGCCGCCGAAGCGGGCGTGCAGGTCGATCTGACTGCTCACCACCGACGAGGCGATCACGGAGCCCCCGTCGACCACGGCGGCCGCCGTCTCGTCACACGACGTCTCGATGCCGAGGACCCGATGGGCCCGCACACCCGCTTCCTGCAGTCGGACGGTCACGGTCGGAGACTACCGGTCCTGTGCCCGGGGTCCCGTGGTCCGGGGTCCCGTGGTCCGGGGTCCCGTGGTCCGGGGTCCCGTGGTCCGGGGTGGCTGTCTCCCGGCCGATCGTTTCCTGGAATTACATGACGAGAGTATGGAGCTCCATACCACCCGTCGGTAATTCGGGAATTCGATTGGCCGGCGCTGAACCGAGCCCCCCTCTGCACCGACGCGTCCGCAGACCCGACCCGGACGGTCAACCCGCACGGTCCGGCGAGACCACGCCCCCGGTCACCGCCGGGAATCGATCCGGAGCCGATCGACCAGGGCCGAGTCGATGGCCGTCAGGCGCTCGGCATACTCCTCGGAATCGATGTCACGGGCCCACATGACCAGGGCATCCTCCCCGGTGACCGGGTAGTAGTTCGGGCGGACACCCACCGGAGCCAGTCCGAACCGCTTGTACAGCGCCAGCGCCGGTTCGTTGCCCACGCGGACCTCCAACGTCAGGTGGCGCGTCCCCCGGTCGAGGCCGGTCCGGACCAGGTCGGACAGGATGGCCGCCCCCAGTCCCGACCCCTGCCACTCCGGATCGACGGCGATGTTGTTCACGTGGGACTCGTCATCGATGAACATCTGGCCTGCGAACCCCACGATCCGGCTGCCCACCCAGGCGGCGCGATAGGCCCGCGAGGTCCGCTGGGCCAACTCCTCGACGAACAGCCGGTGGGACCAGGGTTGGGGGAAGACCGCCTGCTCGATCCGCAGCACCTGCTTCAGGTCCTTGTTCCGCATGGGGGCGATGACCACGTCGACCGGTGGTTGGACCGGTGAGGCCCCGGCGGTCACGCCGGCGCGCTGCCCGGGCCGGCGGTCGACCGGGGAGCGCGCTGCTCCCAGTTGATCCGGGCATCGGCCGGGCGGCGGTAGTCCGGGACGAGCAGGCCGGCGTCCACCGGCAGTTCCCCGTCCTCGAGGCGGCGGTGGGCCAGACGGACCAGCGCCGACGGCGGCGGTGCCGCCAGCTCCTCGGCCCACCGGAGGTCGAGCCCGGGGTGCACCGACAGCAGGTGGCGGTAGCGCACCGCTCCGTCACCGACCACCATCACCGGGCCATCGGACCCGGCCACCTCGACCAGCCAGTCCACCAGGCCCTCGGGGCTCAGTGGCTCCTCCCGGTCGTGGCGGACCGCTCCGGGGTCGGGCGGCGCGGCCGCGTCGCCGGGTGCCCGGGCGAAACGGAAGACCGCCGCGAACACCTCGCTGCGCCGGGCGTCGACCACGGCGGCGACCGTGCCCACCGGACCGTCGGATCCCGACCGGGCCTCGGCGTCGGTGGCGGCGGCCAGTGTGTCCAGGCTGCTGATGCCGACGACCCCGATGCCCAGGGCCTGGGCCAGCGCCTTGGCCGTGGCCACGCCCACCCGCAGGCCGGTGAACAGGCCCGGCCCGACATCGACCGCGATGGTCGTGATGTCCGAGACGGTGTGCCCGGCGATGGCACAGACCTCCTCGATGGAGGGCACCAGCAGCTCGGCATGGACCCGTCCGCCCACATGGACCCGCTCGGAGACCGCTCCGCCGTCGGTCATCAGCGCGACCCCGACCATGTCGGTGGCCGACTCGATGGCGAGCAGTGTCACGACTCGACTCTCCTCGGCTCGACCGCCCTCGGCTCGACCGCCCACGGCTCGACCGCCCACGGTGCCACCGCCGCCACCAGCCCCGCCCATCGGGACGACCACTCCGGGCCGAGTGGGCGCAGCGAGATGGTGCGGTCGGCGTCCCCGGGGCCGGCCACGAGCTCGACGGCCAGCGACCCCCGACCGAGGACGGGCTCGGCCATGTCGCCCCACTCGACGAGGGCCACGGCGCCGTCCTCCACCAGCTCGCCGAGGCCGAGGTCGACGATCTCGTGGATGTGGTCGAGCCGGTACATGTCGGCGTGGAGCAGCGTGGTGATGGCGGTCTCCCGCACCACCGGATACTGGCGGACCAGGGTGAAGGTGGGACTGGTGACCGCCTCCTCGACACCGAGCCCGGCACCGAAGCCCTGGGCGAAGGTGGTCTTCCCCGCGCCGAGGTCACCGATCAGCAGGAGCACGTCGCCGGGCCGGCACAGCCCGGCCAGCGCCCGGGCCACACCCCGGGTCTCCTCGGGGTCGGTGGTCGCCAGCCTGACCGGCGCTTCGTCGGCTTCGTGCCCCGCGCCGGTGCGACCGGATGGGGGCGGGCCGGTCACGGCGATCCCTCGAGGAGGCGCTTGGCCCGGATGAGGTCGGCCCGCATCTCGGCCACGACCACGCCACCGGAGCGGAGGGCGGCGGCCGGATGGTAGGTGGGCACCAGGGTCCAGCCGTCCATCGGGTAGGACGCGCCCCTCACCTTGGTGATGCCGAGCTCGGTGTCGAGCAGCAGCTTGGTGGCGAAGTTCCCGAGGGACACCACCACGGTGGGCTGGATGGCGCGTCGCTGGGCCTCGAGGTAGGGGCGGCACGACGCGATCTCCTCGGCCTTGGGGTCCCGGTTGTCCGGGGGACGGCACTTGACCACGTTGGCGATGTAGAACTGCGACCGGTCGATGCCGAGCTCCTCGAGGACGAGCCGGTCCAGCAGCCGCCCGGAGCGCCCCACGAAGGGCTCCCCCTGGAGGTCCTCGTCGCGGCCGGGGGCCTCGCCCACGAACATCAGGTCGGCATGGGGATCGCCGACGCCGAACACCACCTGGGTCCGGGTGGCCGAGAGGGGGCACCGGGTGCAGTCCGAGGCCTCGCGGGCGAGCTCGGCGAGTTCGGTCCCCGGTGCCACTGCCGCATGGTAGCCCCGGGCCGCCCCGGGCTGTCCCCGGGCCGTCCGGCTCAGCCCGGGGTGTCCGCCCCCCGCACCAGCCGGGGCACCCGTGGGCCGATGTCGCAGAGGACCTCGTAGCTGATGGTGCCGAGGAGGCCGGCCCACTCGTCGGAGGTGATCTCCTCGTCGCCCTGGCGACCGAGCAGGACGGCCTCGTCGCCCACCGCCACCGGTGCCGACCCCACCGGCCCGCAGTCCACGACGATCTGGTCCATGGTCACCACCCCGGCCAGCGGGCGGCGGATGCCGCCGATCAGGACCTGGCCGCCCTCGTCGAACAGGCGCCGGGGCACACCGTCGGCGTAGCCCAGGGGGAGGGTGGCCACCTGCGAGCGGCCCGGGCCGGGGAGCGGTCGCTGGCGGCCGTAGGAGGGGCGCTCACCGGCATCGAGGTCCCGGACGTAGGTGACCCGGCTGTGGAGCGACAGCACCGGCTGGAGCCGGCCGCCGCCGGTGGCCCCGGCCAGGGTGTCCGCCAGCGCCGGGGTGGGCGACACGCCGTAGAGGGCGATGCCGCACCGCACCAGGTCGCGGCGCGAGTCGGGCACACCGATGGCGCCGGCCGAGTTGGCGATGTGGGTCATGGGGGGACGGTGGCCGGCCGCGGCCAGGGTGCCCAGTGCCGCGTCGAACCGCTCGAGCTGCAGGCCGGTGAACGCCCGGTCCACCGGTCCCGCCCCCTCGGCCACGGCCAGGTGGGTCCACACGGCGGCCAGCCCGAGCCCCGGATCGGCGGCGATGCGGTCGGCCAGGGCCACCACGTCGCCCGCGTCGGCACCCACGCGGTGCATACCGGTGTCGACCTTCAGATGGACCGGCACCGGCGGGAGCTCCTGGGCCGCCACCGCCCGGGCCAGCGCCTCCAGCCCGCCGGCGGTGTAGGCGGTGGGGACCAGTCGGCGGGCCACCGCCTCGGCCAGGCCGTCGGGGCCGGGCTCGGACAGCAGGAGGACCGGGGCGTCGATCCCGGCGTCGCGCAGGCGCACCCCTTCTTCGACCAGCGCCACCGCCAGCCAGGTGGCACCGCCGTCCAGGGCGGCGCGGGCCGCGGGAACGTCACCGTGGCCGTAGGCGTCCGCCTTGACCACGGCACACAGGGCGGCCGGCCCGGCGACACGGCGGAGCAGCCCGGCGTTGTGCCGGACGGCGTCGAGGTCGATCGCCGCCCAGGCCGGGCGCCACCGGTCCGGGGTCGGCTCAGCCACCGGCGCCGGGGCCGGCACTCGACAGGCGGGACCCGCCGGACCCACGGGACCCGCCGGACCCGCCCAGGTCCTGCAGCACCCGGGCCACCAGCTCGGGCAGGTCGCCGGCCACCAGCCCCTCCCCCAGGCCGAGGGAGCCGGCCCGGCCGTGGACGTGGGCGGCCAGGGCGGCCGCCTCCAGCGGTGCGAGGCCCCGGGCCAGCAGTGCGGCGATGACCCCCGAGAGCACGTCGCCGGTGCCGGCGGTGGCCAGCGCGGTCGTGCCGGCCGTGGCCAGCCTGACCCGGCCGTCGGGGTGGGCCACGGCGGTGGTCGGCCCCTTCAGGAGGGCCACGGTGCCGGCGCTGCGGGCCAGCCGCCGCGCCGCCTCGATGCGGTCACCGCCCGGGTCGCCGTCCATGAGCCGCCGGTACTCACCGTCGTGGGGGGTGAGGACCACGGCCGAGGCGGCGGCCACCGGGGGTCCGTCCCGGAGGCTCCCGAGGGCGTAGAGGCCGTCGGCGTCCACCACCACGGGCACGGGGGAGCCGGACACCAGACGCGCCACGTCGGCGGCCGTCGAGGGCTCCCGGCCGAGGCCCGGTCCCACGACCACGGCGGCACAGCGGGACGCCACCTCCCGCGCCCGGTCCGCCCAGCCCTCGGCGGGCAGGGACACGCTCACCGCCTCGGAGGCCGGCGACTCCGAGAGCGCCGCACCGGGCACACCCAGTCGGACCATGCCGGCCCCGGCGCGGTAGGCGGCGCGGGCGCACAGGGCGGCGGCGCCGGTCATGCCGGGAGAGCCGGCCACCACCAGCACGGCGGCCGACCACTTGTTGCCCTGGCGTCCCCGGGCGGGGACCAGCGCGGCCACGTCGGCGTCCTCGACGGCGGCCACGGCCGGACGGCCGGTGGGAAGCCCGATGTCGACCACCCGGACCGCACCGGCCAGACCGGCGCCGTCGCCCTGGAGGAGGCCGGGCTTCAGGGCCACGAAGGTCACGGTGGCGGTGGCCGGTGCCGGCGCGCCCGACGCCTGGCCCGAGTCACCGTGGACCCCCGAGGGGATGTCCACGGCCAGGACCGGCGTGCTCCCGGGCACGTCCGGGAAGCGGTACTCGCCCCGGAACCCGGTGCCGAAGGCGGCGTCGATGACCAGGTCGGCCGAGGCCAGGGCCCGGGCCGCCTGGCCGGGGTCGGCACCGGCCTCGACGATGAGCGTCCGGGCGCCCCGGGCGGCGAGGATCCCGGCGGCCACCCGGCCGTCGGCGCCGTTGTTGCCCGGCCCGGCCACCACGGCCACACGCCGCCCGTAGGCCCCGCCCAGCAGGTCCAGGGCGGCCAGGGCCACGGCGGTGCCCGCCCGGCCCACCAGGACCTCCAGCGGGGTCGTCCGGGCCGCCTCGGTGTCGATGGCGTGCATCTCGGAGACGGTCAGGACCGGTCGCATCGCTCCGACGCTACGGCTTCGCTGCCGGGTGCGACAGCACCGGACCGGCCCCCGCCTCGGAGACCGGCCCGGTGCGGGGGCCAGAGGTGACCGGGTCCGACGGTGTGCCCTCGGCCACCACCACGGCCATGGCCGTGCGCGCCGTGTGGGTGAGCGACAGGTGCCAGCGGGTGACGCCGGCCCGGCGGGCGAGGGCCAGCGCCGCGCCGTGGAGCACCAGCCGGGGGGCGTCCAGACCGTCACGCACCACCTCCACGTCGTGGAAGGGGAAGGAGCCGAGCCCGACGCCGAGGGCCTTCATGGCGGCCTCCTTGGCCGCGAACCGCGTGGACAGCCGGGGCGCGGGGTCGGCCGCCGACCGGGCGTAGGCCAGCTCACCCGGCGTGAAGAGCCGGCCGGCCATCCCGGCACGGCGGGCCAGGACCCGGGTGAAGCGGTCGATCTCGACGGCATCGATGCCGACCCCGGTCACCCCGACCGGGTGACCGGGCGGATCGGCGGCCCGGAGGCGACCCACCTCGCCCGCCAGCCGGTGGCTCAGCCCGTCCGACCAGCCGGCGGCGTCGCCGCTCACTCGACGGTGACCACCTTGGCCAGGTTCCGGGGACGGTCCACGTCGAGGCCGTGGAGCCGGGCCAGCGCGTAGGCGAACAGCTGCAGGGGCACCACGTCGACGATCGGGGAGAACAGGTACTCGGTCTCGGGCACCCACAGGACGGCGTCGGCGTGGCGGGCGGTCTCGTCGTCGCCGTCGTTGGCCACCAGCACCACCGTGGCGCCCCGGCTCCTCACCTCGGTGACGTTGCTCATCATCTTGGGCAGGATGGGGGTGCGGGTGGCCACGCCGATGACCACCGTCCCCTCCTCCACCAGGGCGATGGGGCCGTGCTTGAGCTCACCGGCCGGGAAGCCCTCGGCCCGGACGTAGGACAGCTCCTTGAGCTTCAGGGCCCCTTCCAGGGCCACCGGGTACCCGACCTGGCGGCCGAGGAACATGAAGGACGGGGAGTCCCGGTAGCGGGCCGCCACCGCCTCCACGTCGGCGGCCCGCTCCAGGGCCAGCGCCACCTTGTCGGGCAGGACGCCCATGTGCTCGAAGAGGGCCCGGGCGTCGGTGGGCGAGAGGGTGCCCCGGATCTGGGCCAGGTAGAGGGCGACGATGCCGAGGGCGGTGATCTGGGCCAGGTGGGTCTTCGTGGCGGCCACACCCACCTCGGGGCCGGCCCGGGTGTAGAGGACGGCGTCGCCGCCCCGCGCCATGGACGAGTCGACCACGTTCGAGATCACCAGCACCTTGGCCCCCTGGCGGCCGGCCACCTCCATGGCGATGCGGGTGTCCGCCGTCTCGCCGGACTGGCTCACCCCGATGACCAGGGTGGTGGGGTCGAGGACCGGGTCGCGGTAGATGAATTCGCTGGCGATGTCGATTTCCACCGGCAGCCGGGCCCAGTGCTCGATGGCGTACTTGGCCATCATGCCGGCGTGGTAGCTGCTCCCGCAGGCCACGATGAAGACCTTGTTGACGGCCCGGAACTCATCGGCCGAGATGTGGATCTCGTCGAGGGACAGGGTCCCGTCGGGCAGGAGCCGATCGAGCAGGGTGTCGGCCACCGCCTTGGGCTGCTCGTGCATCTCCTTGCTCATGAAGTCGTCGTAGCCGTCCTTCTGGGCCGCCTCGAGGTCCCACGCCACCGAGATGCGCTGGGGCTCGACGGTGGCGCCCCCGAGGTCGGTCACCCGGATGGAGCCGGGGGTCAGCTCGGCCACCTGGTCGTCCTCCAGGATGAAGAACTCGCGGGTGAGGCCGAGGATGGCCGGGATGTCCGACGCCAGGAAGGCCGAGCCCTCTCCCACCCCCATCAGCAGGGGCGAGACCCTGCGGGCCGCCACCACAAGGTCGGGGCGGTCGGCCCACACCACGGCGATGGAGAAGGCCCCCCGCACCCGGCCGAGGGCGGCGCGCACCGCACCGGCCAGGTCACCGGTGGGGTCGGCGGCCAGTCCGGCCTCGATGAGGTGCGCCAACACCTCGGTGTCGGTGTCCGACTGGAGCTGGTGTCCGGCGGCGACCAGCTCGTCGGCCAGCTCGACGTGGTTCTCGATGATGCCGTTGTGGATGAGGGCCAGGCGCCCGGTGCAGTCGAGGTGGGGATGGGCGTTCCCCTCGGTGGGCCGGCCGTGGGTGGCCCACCGGGTGTGGCCGATGCCGGCGGTCACCCCGCCCGGCGCCTCCTCGGTCTGCTTGGACAGGTCGGCCAGGGAGTCGGTGCCGTTGGCGGCGCGGCCCCGCCACAGGGCACCGGGCCCGTCCGGGGCCCCGGCGTCGGCCACGACCAGCGCCACGCCGGCGGAGTCGTAGCCCCGGTACTCCAGCCGGCTCAGCCCCTCCAGCAGGACCTCGAGCACGCCGTCGGCCCGCCGCCCCTCCTCGTCGGCCCCGGCCCGCGGGACCCCGGCCGGGGCGATCCTGGTGATGCCGATGATGCCGCACATGGACCCCGAGGCTAGTGGCCGGGCCCCACCGAGAGGCTCCTCCCCGCGCCACGACCCGGTCGGCCCGGACCGACCGGCCACGATCGCTCCCCCGGGATCGCTCCGCCCGGGATCGCTCCGCCCGGGGTCGCCCGTCAGCCCAGGGTGGCCGCGGCCGCCTGCAACTCGAAGCCCACCAGCTTGCCCAGGCGCTCGGCGATGGCCTCGGCCACGCCGTCGCCCATGGCCTCCACCATGACCCGCACCAGCGGCTCGGTCCCGCTGGGCCGGAGCAGGACCCGCCCACTGCCGGCCAGCCGGGCCTCCTCCTCGGCCACCGCCGACCAGACGGCGTCGGCCCGGTCGAGCAGCTCGGTGTTGGGCACCGGCACGTTCACCAGCACCTGGGGCACCCGGCTGACCAGTCCGTCCAGCAGCTCGGTGAGGGAGCGCCCGCTGCGGTTGACCAGGTCGGCCAGGACCACCCCGGTCAGCAGGCCGTCGCCGGTGGTGGCCAGGCGGCGGAAGATGATGTGCCCCGACTGCTCCCCCCCGAGGGAGAAGCCCTCCTTGTCCAGCGCGGCCAGGACGTAGCGGTCGCCGACCGGCGTCTCCTTCACGATGACGTTCCGTTCGGCCATGGCCAGCCGGAACCCCAGGTTGGTCATGACCGTCACCACCACGGTGTTGCCGGCCAACTGGCCGCGCTCGGCCAGGTCCAGGGCGAACAGGGCGATCAGCTCGTCGCCGTTGGCCACCGTGCCGTCCGGTCCGACGGCGAGCAGCCGGTCGGCGTCCCCGTCCAGCGCCAGTCCGAGGTCGGCCCGGTGCTCCACCACGGCGGTGGCCAGGGTGGCGGTGGACGTGGACCCGCACCCGGCGTTGATGTTGGTGCCGTCGGGCTCGCAGCCGATGGCCACCACCTCGGCGCCCAGCCGCTCGTAGACCGAGGCGGCCAGGTGCGACGCGGCGCCGTTGGCGGCGTCCACCACGATCCGGAGCCCGTCGAGACGGCGGCCCTCCAGCGGGGCCGACAGCTGCTCGACGTAGGCCTCCCCCACACCGGACTCCACGGTCATGCGGCCCACCCCGTGCCCCTCGAGACTCTGGGGCCCCTTGGCCGAGGGGTCGAGGATCCGGTCGAGCTCCTCCTCGATGGCCGCCTCCATCTCCTCGGTCAGCTTGACCCCGCCGGCGGCGAACAGCTTGATGCCGTTGTCACCGAAGGGATTGTGCGAGGCCGACACGACGGCGGCGGGAAGGGCACGGACCGACGACAGCCAGGCCAGGGCGGGCGTGGGCAGCACGCCCACGTCGACGACGTCGGCACCCTCGCTGGCCAGGCCGGCCGACAGCGCCGCCTGCAGCATGGGTCCCGACCGGCGGGTGTCGCGGCCGACCAGAAAGGTGGGGGCGGTGATGTGCCGGGCGATGGCCCGGCCGAGGGCCAGGACCAGCTCGGGGGTCAGCTCGACGTTGGCGACGCCCCGGACGCCATCGGTGCCGAACCGGGCTCGGGCCATCGGCTCAGCGCTTGGAGTACTGGGGCGCCTTGCGAGCCTTCTTCAGGCCGTACTTCTTCGATTCCTTCTCCCGGGCGTCCCGGGTCAGGAATCCCGCCTTCTTCAGCACCGCCCGCAGCTCGGGGTCGAGCTCACACAGGGCCCGGGCGATGCCCAGCCGGAACGCACCGGCCTGTCCCGACACCCCGCCCCCGTCGATGGTGACGTCGATGTCCCAGGACTCGGTGGTCTCGGTCAGCCGCAGGGGCTCGGTGACGATCATCCGGTGGGTGGCCGAGGTGAAGTACTCCTCGAAGGTGTGGCCGTTGACGGTGATGGCACCCTGGCCCGGACGGATCCGGACCCGGGCCACGGCACGCTTGCGTCGTCCGGTGGTCTGGCAGATGGGGGCGGTGGCCACTGTGGGGTTCCTCGCGTTCGTTTCTCTTCGGTCGCCTGGTCAGCGCGGGTGCTTACGCACCGCTCCGGGCCGAGGCGGTGCGCCGGGCACCGGGCAGGTCGAGGGGCTCGGGGGACTGGGCGGTGTGGGGGTGCTCCGGACCCCGGTACACCTTCAGCTTGGTGGCCATCTGGCGGCCCAGGCGGTTCTTCGGGAGCATGCCGGTGATGGCGTTGCGGACCACCTGGTCCGACCGGTCGATCATCAGGTCGCTGTAGGTGGTGGCGGTCAGGCCGCCCGGGTAGCCGCTGTGCCGGTAGGCGATCTTGGAGTCGGCCTTGTTCGACGTCAGCACCACCTTGTCGGCGTTCACCACGATCACGTGGTCGCCCCCGTCGACATGGGGGGCGAAGGTCGGCTTGTGCTTGCCGCGCAGGATGGCCGCCACCTCGGTGGCCAGACGGCCCAGCACCAGCCCGTCGGCGTCGACGATGTGCCAGGCACGGGTGATGTCGGCGGGCTTGGGGGTGAACGTGCGCACGCAGGAGTCCTTGGTCGGTGGTACCGGGTGGTGCCGCACCGGGTGGTGCGGGCCGGTCGTCACGGCGGCCTCTCGAACGGCGGAGGGCAGTGGGGCTGCCTTCCCTTCCGTCGACCCAGGCTCTACCGGGCGACTGCCTAGGTTACGACGAAATGACGGCCCGAGGCAAGCCGGTCAGCCCGGATAGCGCACGGCCATCAGGGTCAGGCCCTGGGGTGGGGCCGGCTGCGAGGCCTGCTGGCGGTCGGCGGAGCGCAGGATCCACAGCATGTCGGACGGACGCCGGCGGCCCCGGCCCACGTCCACCAGGGTCCCCACCAGGGACCGGACCATCTGGTGGCAGAAGGCATTGGCCTCGATCTCGAAGGCCATCAGGTCCCCGGTGACCGGGGCCAGCACGGTGGCCGGGGTGGGCACCGTGCCCTCGGCTCCCCCGTCACCCGCTCGGTCGTCGGCGCCGGCCCGGGCCAGGCGTGACCAGCGGGCATCCAGCACCCGCCGGGTGATCGGCTCGTCGGCCGACGTGCCCGGGACCCGCCGGCAGAAGGCGCGGAAGTCGTGCTCACCCACGAGGGCGTCGGCGGCGGCGGCCAGCGACCGCATGTCGAGGGGGTCCGAGACGTGCCAGGCCAGCCCGGCCAGCAACGGGTCGGGCACCGGGGCGTTGACCACCAGGTAGCGGTAGCGCCGGGTGGTGGCCGAGTGGCGGGCGTCGAAGCCCTCGGGGGCCGGTCCGGCACCGCGCACCACGATGGCGGGGCCCAGCTGGCGGTTGCAGGACTTGACCAGGGCGGCCGGGTCCAGTCCGGCCGACACCGCCGCGGGGACCTCGAAGTGCACCACCTGGCCCAGCGCGTGCACCCCGGTGTCGGTCCGGCCGGCACAGGTCAGGGTCACGGGGCCCCGGATGACCCGTCCCAGGGCCTCGGCCAGGCAGCCGGCCACGGTGCGCTGGCCGTCCTGGGCGGCGAACCCGTGGAAGCCCGAGCCGTCGTAGGCCACCGACATCCTCCAGCGGACGGAGGGGTCGGCACCGCTGTCCGCCCCCCCGGTGCGGGGGGCGTCACTCACACCAGTTCGATGCGGGCCATCGGGGCGTTGTCGCCCAGACGGTTGCCCAGCTTGAGGATGCGGGTGTAGCCGCCCGGACGCTCGGCGTACCGGGGCCCGATCTCCTCGAACAGCTTGTGGGCCATGTCCTTGTCACGGATGAAGGCCACCACGTTGCGCTGGCGGGCCAC
>Ga0182012_10005993_pt1 | contig 12445 bp, 12 predicted proteins | sample 612S2SmetaG_FD_120486 | JGI IMG/M metagenome (GOLD analysis project Ga0182012, IMG submission 120486) | Permafrost microbial communities from Stordalen Mire, Sweden - 612S2S metaG | ecosystem: Environmental > Terrestrial > Soil > Wetlands > Permafrost | place: Sweden: Stordalen | collected...
AGCACTTTGGCCACCGCGCCCAGCAGCGCGTCAGTCGATCGAGTGCGCAGGTTCAAGAGCAGCTTGGCCAGCCGCCAGTCGGGCCGGATGCTGCTGAATATTTGCTTGTGCTTTACCTGGCCGGCCATCACGGCAATCTTCACATCTTCGTTCTTGAAGGTCTCAATCAACTTCGACAGCTCACCCAGCGAGAGCCAGTGGACTGTGATCTGCGTGTCGGCGGCAGCGCGACGATCGATCTCGAGGTCGGTCTCCTCGCGAATGGCCGCGACGACGACTGAGAAACCTTGCGCCCGCGCCGCATCCAGCAGCAGAAAAGGAAAGCGCCCGTTGCCGGCAATCAGGCCGAGTTTCATGCCATGCACCACTTCATCTTTCGAACCCCGGTGTATTTCGCCCCGGAGGGGCGCCGCGCCCTACTTGATGACTCCGCGCTCGCTCTGCTCAATGAATTTCACCACCGTTGCAACGTCGTCGCCTTCGAGCTGGCGCATCTTTTCGAGCGCCTGCGTGGTATTCAACTTTGAAACCAGCAGCAGCCGGAAGGCTTTCTTGAGCAACTCGATCCGCTCCGGCGAAAAACCGCGCCGCTCCAACCCCATGGTGTTAATGCCGAATGCCTTGTTTTCGCGCCGGGCGCTCGTCTTCGAGAATGGCAGTACGTCCTGGGTCACAATCGTTCCGCCGCCCACAAATGAGTACGCGCCCACAATGCAATGTTGATGCACCGGGCAAAAGGCACCGAGGGTTACGTGGTCCTCAATGGTGACGTGGCCAGCCAGCGTTGCGTTGTTGGCCAGAATGCAGTGGCTGCCCACCTGGCTGTCGTGCCCGATGTGCGCGTAACACATGAGCAGGTTGTGAGAGCCCACGCGGGTTATGCCGCCGCCGCCTACGGTTCCACGGCTTATGGTGACGCACTCGCGAATCGTGTTTCCATCGCCGACCACGGTCTCGGTCGGCTCGTCTTTGTACTTCAGATCCTGCGGCGCAACCCCGATCGACGTGAACGGATACACCACATTCCGCGCGCCAATCGTGGTGCGCCCGTCAACTACAACGTGCGAGATGAGGTTGCACTCTTCGCCCAGCACCACCTCAGGTCCGATGGTGCAAAACGGCCCCACCGTGCACGACGCGGGAACCTGGGCGCCCGCGGCAACAATCGCGCTGGGATGAATACTCACTGCGCGCCCGTCCCATTTGCCGATGCGTCGCCCGCCTCGGCCGGCTGGTCGCCGTGCGCCCGCTGCTCGCGCTCGCGGGTTACCACGGCGCAGGTGAGCGTGGCTTCGCATGCCACTTTTCCGTCAACCGTAGCGCGGCCGGCAATGCGCCCTGCACGCGAACGGAATGCCAGCACTTCAACCTCGATGCGCAACTGGTCGCCCGGCGTCACCGGCTTGCGGAACTTGGCCCGCTCGATGCCCGTGAAAACCACCAGCTTGGTATGGCGGTCGGGCATATCGGCCATCATGATCATGCCGCCGGCCTGGGCCATTGCCTCAATCACCAGCACGCCAGGCATAATTGGGAACCCCGGGAAATGTCCCTGAAAGAACGGCTCGTTGATGGTCACGTTTTTGATCGCAACCAGCCGCTTCTTTGGCTCAAACTCCACCACCCTGTCAATCAGCAAAAACGGATAGCGGTGGGGCAGGAAATCCAGGATCTCCTGGATGGAAAAGGTCATGCTTCAGCTCCAGACAAGCGCGCAAACGGAGCCGTTCGACGCTCATCAGGATTATAAATAAGTGGACAGTGGTCAGTGGTCAGTGGACGGTGAATGGTGGACGAAAGCCGTTTAGCGACGCTTGATCCTTGACTACTGGCTATTGGCTACTGGCTCGTCTCTGATCCCTGTTCCCTGATCCCTGGTTCCCCCCTACTTAACCTTCTTGATCTTCGCGTTGGCGGCGTCTACGCTCCAGAAGTCGGCTGGCAGCGCCTGGTTGTATTTTGCTCCGACTACAAAGTACTGGCGCACCATGTCGCCGTTCTTGAAACGCGTAATGGTAAACGCCGTGGGGAAGCCCTGGATGGTGTGGTAGTCGTCGTACTCCTCGGCGTCGGTGTTCTTGTCGTGATAGAGCGGATCGCGCCACTGGAACTCACGCCTCAGCGGCAGGTGCGTCGCGACGTCCATCAGGATGGTCACCGCCTCGTTCTGGGGTGAAATCACCGTCACCTGCACCGCGTCGCGACGTTCCACCATGTGCGGGCCCTCGTAAATCAATATGGTGTTCGGGTCCTTCAGCCATTCCTTCACCACCATCTCAATGGAGTGGTCGCGCCGGCGCAGGTAGTCGTCCAGCGACTCCTTCGAGGTGACATCGCTATCCATCGATTTGGTGCCGCGGTAGGTCACTTCCCAGCCCTGACGGCCGATATAAAACTCCACCACGTCGCGGTGCTTGGTCACCTCGATGCGGTCGTGATCGGGCCACTGGTGAAACTCGTAGGTGAGCGTGGTGCCCATGTCGGGGTTGCCCTGGAAGAAGGCGGCCACGTGGCCATCGATCTCCCTGTTCTTCATATCGAGCCAGGCCTGCCCGCCCATCGCCTGCACCATGGCATTGAGGGCCGATCGCGCCTGGGCTGCGTTCTTCGCCGCCTCGCTGTTGGCCTGCTGGGTTGCATCCGGCGCCTGCGCCCGCCCTGCTGCCGGCCACGCCGCCATCGCCACAACTGCCGCTATCGCAAAAATCGCCTTCGTGCCACTCACGCGCATCAATACCTCATTGCATTAGACGCAAACTCTATTCCCTGCTCCCTATTCCCTGGGTGGGTTGAGCATCCGGCAAACGCCGGCGTTTGCCGGATGCTCAACCCACCAGCACCGCCCCGCCGTTCACATTCAATATCTCGCCGCTGATAAACCCGGCCAGCGGCGTGCACAAAAACAACACCGGCCCGGCAATCTCGCGCGGAGTAGCCACGCGCCCCACCGGGATTCCCGCGCCAATCTTCGGCCCCAGCACCGGATCGGCCAGCGTTGCGGCCGACATGTCGGTGCGCACCCATCCCGGAGCAACGCAGTTCACCATGATCCCCTTGGGCGCCAGCTCCGTTGACAGGCTCTTGGTGAGACTGATCAGCGCACCCTTGGTCACAGCGTAGTCGGCGTGATAAGCCTCGCCCCGCTGCCCGGCGGTAGAACTGATGAGTACGATGTGGCCCTTTACTGCCCTCTTGTCCAAAGAGCTGCTGCATCCAATGCCTCCGGGCTTCGCTGAAACTGGATTGAGGCCGCTGTTTTGAAAGGGCACGGCTTCAGCCGTGCCGATAGATTGGGCAGAAGGTTCATGGGCTTTAGCCCCTGCTGGATGTGTCTTGGGGCTGCCTCTCATGGCCGGACCTGCTTTGTCAGCCACCTCGGCCTGCCCAAGCATCTCCCCCACCGCCCCCTGCACCAACCCAAAAACAGCATCGAGATTCACGCCCAGAGTCCGCCGCCACTGCGCCTCACTCATCTGCTCAATCGGCGCATCATCCGGCTCCCATACTCCGTGATTCGCCACCAGTATGTCGAGCCGCCCCAGCGCGGCAACGGCCTTCCGCACCAGCGCCCGCCCATCCTCCGGCGTGTTCAACTCCTGCTCAATGGCCACGCACCGGTCCGGCCCGCCGCATTCGTTCACCAGCGCCTCGGCCTGTTCCCGCGCAGCCCGATAGTTGAATGCAACCCGCGCCCCAGCCTCGACAAACAGACGCACGGTCTCCGCGCCAATCCCACGCGAGCCGCCGGTAATCAGCGCGGTCTTGCCATCCAATGAAAGCGAAACGGGCATAGGGCCACGCTAATGCAGATGGGGCCGTAAGCGCAAAAAGATCGGGAGGGTTCGAATACCGCCTGCGCAACCGATAGAAACGAGACGCTGCGAGATCGACGCATGCCGCGTCCCGGAGGGACGCCACGACAATAGCTCCGGGGGTGGCGTAGCGGAACCCTGGGAAAGCTGCAATTTAAGATTCTCAAGCCCCGTAGGGGCGGCAGACCTCTCCGCGTCGACTTCCATCCCAGCCAGAGCTAAGAGCACCACGCTACGGGCTATTGGCTACTCTCTACTGGCTGCCCCTAGATCCCCCGCAGCACCCGCGCCGGGAACAGGAAGATCGCCGCAATCAGCGCCAGCACCCCGCCCACGGCAATGCCCATGACCCGGAACGGAAGCAGCACCAGCCACACAATTGGATACAGGATCAAGGCCACCAGTGCTACCGGCCAGCACAACACCAGCAAAATGCAGAAAAGAAGAAACTTGACCATCGCTTCCAACCCCTCATGGCCGCGGGCTCGTGCACGCGGCCAATTAATAGACAATACGGAGCGTCGCCCCAGCAGGTTCCCTGACCAGTGTTTCCATCGCCTGCGCTTCGGGCGGGAGGCCAGCTTGGTTTTTCACCGGCTCAATGAACAAATTGTGCACCTTAAAGGCAACTTGTGCCTCTCTTTCCGGCTCCAATGAGTCAAGGAGAAGACATGCCCAAAATCAAGTTCCTTGCCCTCTCGGTTCTCGCAATTGCCCTCTTAAGCTTTGCGCCCGCAGCGCCAGCCCAGGTCGCCATCGGCGTCAACATTGGACCGGCCCCGATTTGCCCCTACGGGTATTTCGATTACGCCCCTTACGATTGCGCCCCCTACGGCTACTATGGCCCCGACTGGTTTGTTGGCGGCGTGTTTCTCGGAGCCGGCCCCTGGTTCCACGGACCGCGCGGCTTTTATGGCCACGTCGACAATCGCTTTGATCCTCGCAACGGATACCATGGGCCGCTTCCGCAACACGGAGCGCAGAGGTTCAACCATTTCCAGGCCAATGAGGCGAGGGATGGGCGCGGCCATGTCGGCAATGCCGGACACGATGGCGGCGGCGAACACGCGCTTCCCGGCTATCGGGGAGGCGGCGGCCACGGCGGACGCCGTTAGAGCCCAGTATCTGACGGTCGTTTCAATGTGAATTGTCTTTACCACGAACAGGAGTGCCCCATCGTGAATGCGATATTTGCGTTCAGGATGGGGGACCGCAACCGCCATTCAGGCCCCCTTAACGGCCCGAGGCGTTCCTTTACCGCGCTTTTCCCTTCGCCTTGAGCGCCTTCTTCCGCTCGCGGACTGCTTGCGCAAGCTCCTTTTCCGGAAGGGCCAGCAGCTTCCTGGTCCGCGGCGGCAGTTTGGCGTAGATCAGCTCATAAGCACGTCTGAGCTCGTCCTGTATCTGGCGCGGCCGCAACGCGTCCCAGCGCTCCAGCGTCACCCAGAACTGTTTGGCTGAGTATGGCGTCGGCCTGATACCTTCAACCTCCAGCAGTTCGTGGAACCGCTCCGCGCCGCAGTGGAACGACAGCACGCCCTCGCCGCTGCCATCCAAGTCGGTAGACGCAAACATTCTGCCGCCGATATCGCGGTCGCCAGCCCAATACACCAGGTGATGGCCCCAGTTCACCGTCTCTGCAACGTGGGGCATGGCCATGCAGATTTCGCGAATGCGCTCATTGTCCATGCAGCAGCCTGTCGTATTCCGGGCCCTGGAACTTTGCCTCGAATGCCCCGAATCTTTGCTCCAGTTCCCACTGTGCGGCGGCCTTCTGGTTGCCGCGCAGAAAGTCGGCGCACGAAGCTGGAACATGGCCTGTGAAATCCGCGCGGCATGCGCCCACCATCAACCGGTAATCGTCCGGCCTGATCCATAGACTCGCGCCCGGCAAAAAACTATGCTCGATCCCGGTTCGCGCCAGTTGCTTCAGGTCGCGGTACGTCAGGCCATAGTCGATGGCCGCGCGCACATATTCGTGGGTCAGGTCAATGCGGCTCACGCCTTCGTCGTCGGTGGAGAGCGCCACCGGCACATGCGCCGAGAGGTATACCGGGAACGGATGCTTGTCGCCCTCAACGCCGAGAATCCCCTCGTTCGAGCTCAGGTTAATCTCGACCATGATGTGCTTGTTGGCCATCTCCTGAAGCAACTGGCGCGCGTTGTCCTCGTACATCACGTCGACGCCGTGGCCGATGCGCTCTGCGCCCGCAATCTCCACTGCCTGCCGAATGTGGAAGCGCAGCCCCTCGGGCGGAACCAGTCCCATTGTTAGCTCGCCCGCGTGCAGCGAGATGTGCACCTTTGGATAAACGGAGTGCAGATACGCCACCATTTTCATGTGCAGCGTGTAGTCGCGCATGCTGATCAAGCCGTCTTCGGGTTGCACAAAGTTGATGCCGACCCAGGTGTCGTCGCCCGCATCCATGCTTGCGGTCACCGTCTCAAATCCCAGCAGCGTCTGCGCAAACACCTGTTCCGGCGGAAACGCGCGAAGCACCTGGTAGATGTAGCGAATCTCGACCGCGCATGCCGGCGATGCCTCTGCGGTACCGCAATGTTCCAGCCTCTTGCGGCCGGCCTCGGCCTGGCGCGCGTCATCGCGATCGGGCGCAACCTCATCGCGCAGACCATGGTCGAGCAGCGCCTGGCGGAAGCTCGCAAACGCCTGCGGGTCGGCTTGCGCGAGCTGCGAGTTCCAACCGATCTGGTGCGCAAGCTGTGCCGCGTGGCCGAAGACTGGCGTCTGCATCAGTTCGAGATACTGCTGGTTCTCGGCTGCCGCCCGGCTCGCCACCTCGTCGACCCACTCGCCGGCGTGGCTCTCGCTGAGCCCGCCAAACTTGCCAAATGTGGAAAAGAACTGGTCATGCCCGCTCCAGCCCTCGCGCGGCGTATAACTACGCAGCGAGAAGGAGTCGATCAGCGCATCGTACAGTGCCTGATTCGCCGGGCTGATGTTGCCTGAGAGTTCTTTGGCCGGAACCAGCTTGCCGCGGCAGGGCGGCTTTACAAAGCTCAGCGTAACCGTATCGACGCACAACCCGTCCTCAGCCGCGTCGCCAATAAACGTCTCGGCATAGACCGCGCCCGAGAGATGCACGTGCAGGTCGGCCCCCTTGGGAAAATCGGCCAGGAACGCCCGCAGCGTCTCAGGCCCCTGGTGCAAATTGGCTTCGTAGATGAGGCTGGCGCGCTTCTCGGCCCGCGTTATGCGGCCTTGCACGCCGATGGGCTTCTGTTCGCATCCGCTCACGGCGATGAGCGCAATGCAAACGAATGTCCGAAAAAGGAAGGAAGCTAACCTGCTGCGCACGATTGCCAACCAGTGTAGTGCAACCGGGGCGCATATGGGCGTACCGCGAGGCCGAACTCCGTACCCGATCCGATACCGTTCAAGCACCCCGCCGCGGGTTGGCCCGGCACATCCACACTTGGTATACTGTTCAGGTTGTTGCAGCGTACTGTTCGTGGATACACCCACCTTATCCGGCCCGCCCGGAAATTCCACGTAGGAATTTGCAACTCCAGTCTGCACTGAGGCCAGGTAGCTCAGTGGTAGAGCGCGGCCCTGAAAAGGCCGGCGTCGGCGGTTCAATCCCGTCCCTGGCCACCATTATTTTGAATAACTTAGAGCGGAATCAGGGGAATACGCCCACCCGCAATTCACCCGCGATTGCGAATTCTCAACTGCGTAGATGGCGCGGAGAACGTCGCCAGATTATTTCTCTCCGTGGTAGTTGCCATAGGCATAAGACGCAATAGCGTCAGCTCAGAGAACCAACGACTGTCCAGTCAATGCTCACTACTTCCACGCGCGGGTTTCAGGAATACGTCACTGGTGTTGGAGCCATGAATACTCGCGTGGCAGCTGATGCACGACGGACTTTGCTCCGACTGGGCGTGCTCCGGCACGGCAGGCCGGCCGTTTGTGGGGTTCGGCGAAGGCAAATGGCATTGCAGACAAATCTTGTTCACGTCGGCTTGAATCAGCAGCTTGTGGTTCGGTCCACCGTGCGAGAAGTGGCAGAAAGCGCAACCCGCGGCTTTGATTGCCGGGTGTTCATAAACAAAGGGGACGGCTGTCGGCGCGTGGCATTTGGTACACATGATGAATTGCCAGGTGGAAGCGCGCAGCGTGTTTTCTTCTACGGAACCGTGCGCATCGTGGCAGTCGGTGCAATCAATTACGCTCTCTTCAACTCTGTGGTGAAAGGGCATGGAGAACTCAGGCTTGACTTCGTTGTGGCACTGAAAGCAAAGCTGAGGCTGCTCCAACTTAAGCAGATGTTTCGCCGCGCCGGGCGCATGAATGGAGTGGCAGCCGATGCAGCTCACATTGCCCCGGCCATGGGCCGAATGCTCAAAGTTTGCGTGCTGGCTTCTATGGCATGCCTGGCATTTTTCATTCACCTCTTTGGCCGTGGCCGCGGAGGGGCTGAAGATCAATGTAGCGTCGCCGCTCTTAGCGTGTGCATTGCTCGGTCCATGACAGCTTTCGCAGGTCACGTCTTTTCCACGGGCGACGAGCCGTGAACTGCTGTGCGGATCGTTGGCAAAACCCTTCACGACTTCTTTGTGGCAGTTCGCGCATGTAGCGGCGCCGACAGAAATGCTCGGCGCAGGCTGCGTCGATTGACGATTGGGGTCGGCTGCGCCGGGCTGGGCCGCCAATGTAGTTGTGCAGAGCATCGTCGCGCCCAGCAACAGCACGCGAGAAGCACTTGAGACGGAACAACGCGCTTTCATGAGCAAGTGAGTGTTGAATTGCCGAATTGTCCTGCCGATCGCAGCGGGAGTGTCACGCCAGGCTTTCATTTCTGCTGCAGACCTTTTTCTCCAATGGGAGTGACCTGCACAGCCGGTAGCCGGCCGGCAGGCGGCATGGTAAACGGTTCCGGACTGATCTGGCCGCGGTGGCAGGTCCCGCAGGTGACCGGCATGCCGGAGTTTTCGACCTTCGCGATGTGGTTGATGTTGATTTCCTCGGTCATCGTGTACATAAGGCGCGCAGTGACCTTCATCCGCTTGGAATCATCGGCGAAGTTAAGGCGCGGGCGCCCGTCCGGGCCAGGATTATCGTGATCTTCGGCGTGGCAGGAATCGCATCGAACACCAAGCGAGTATGCCCACTGATCCATGATGTCGTGAACCTGTTGACCGGAGAGTTCTTTGGGCAGCACCTGCAGGTTGGTGGGTGCCGGATAAGTGCGGGGCGAGGCGGTCGGCGGATTTTGCGCGCCGCTCTGCGGGCCCTGTGGAACTTGAGCCTGTGTTGCTACAAGAATGAAACCCGCTGCCAACAATGCAACCGCGAGGGCCGATCGAGATGTCGATGATTGCTGCAAGAGGCGCGTCTCCGCAATAACGGCGTTTGCTGGTACTTATTCTTCCGAAGCGCGCATAACTTCCGATCAGCCGGTCATCCTCGCGCAACGGTTCACTGTTAGAGATTCAAATCTACTTACGCTCGTATACCGTTCCCGGCGGCTGATACTGAGGATCGGACACTACGCGCGTATAAGCGATGAGAGCTTTTACATCTGAGGCACTCAGCGTATTTCCGTAGGGCGGCATCAGCGCCGAACGATTCAAGGCCGGGCCGCCATGCAGAATGATCGAGGTCAGATCGGCGTCGCTCATCTTGTTCAACGTGTTGCCGTCAGTGAACTGATGCGGCTTGACCTCAAGGTTGTCGTAATTTGAAACGCGCTGCGGCGACGACTCTGGATCGTGACAGCGGCTGCAATACTTGTCGACAAGAATGGCCCCCACGCGCTGCTGGTAATCGAGCGCCGTTTCAACAACGGCCAGCGATACAGTTTTGGTCTTGCCGGGTGTCACGGCGTCGATCTGATATCGTCCTGAGGCATTGCCCAAAGTGACCGCGGTAGTTGCCTGTCCGCTTGAATCGGTGAGCACCTCCGACGGGTCGAAGCTGGCGCGCGCGGGGCCATGAAACTCAACCAGCGCTCCGGGAACCGCGTTTCCCTGATCGTCGTTTACCTGCACTACCAGCGGGTCTTTAAGCACAGTGCCGGTAGCGCCCACTTGGTGGCCGCCACTGGACTCAACGAGCGCAGTTCCCTGGGCCGTGGCCTTCAGTGCGGCACTTGCAGGGGCTTGGTGCTTGCAACCGGCCAGCGAGGCGAGCGAGAAAAGCGCCACTGCTGCCAAGGCCCGAATTCTGAAGTTTGCAGTCAATCGCGTCATCATCACTTCGCTCCTCGCCCGCCTGGGGCTTGCAACGACATCAGGAAGGCTGTCAGGGCGTGGGCGTCTTCGTCGCTCATGTTCTGGTTCGGCTCTGCGACGCCGGGGCGCAGGGCCTGCGGATTCTTAAGCCACGCGTAAATCCATGCCGGAGTCAGACGCGAGCCAACTTGCGTCAGCGTTGGGCCTATGTAGCCCTTGTCGGTTTTGGTGTCGACGATGTGGCACGCTTGGCAGGCATATTTCGAATAGAACAATTGGCGTCCGTGCTCCACGGCATCGGGAGTAGTGGTCGTCGGCGCAGAATCCGCATCGACGGCCGGTGACTGGTAAACGGTCAAGATGTAATCCGTCAACTCCGTGTTGTCGCTGTCGCTCAGGTTGAAACGCGGCATGCGCCGGATGAGCGAAGGTCGCAGCGTGTTGGGATTGTGCAAGAAGGCGGTGAGCCACTGGCGCTGCACCGAGCTTCCCTCCCAGGAAAGATCGGGCGCCATGTCGCCGCCCCTGCCGTTGAAGCTGTGGCAACTGAAGCAGGCCAGCTCCGTGATCAGCTTGCCCGCGTGCCCGGCGGGCTGGTAGTTGGTTTCCGGAATCACCGCAACGCGCAGGCTATCGGGCATCGACCGGCTGCGTGCAGTTTGTGCAAGCAGAGCGGTGGTCAATGCGTCTGTCTGTGACGCGGTGAGTGTAAATTGCGGCATTTTTACGCTGGTGCCGAATGCGCGGGGCTGGCGGATTTTGGCCGCGATGTAGCTGGGCAGCGAGTGTTCCATGCCCGGCAGGAAGACGATCTGCGCCAGCGGCTTGCTGCCGATGGTGCCGAGGTCGGGCGCGAAGTTCTCAGGCTTCTGTACGCCGTTGATCTGGTGGCAAGCCGCGCAGCCCAGCTCAACGATGCGTTTGCGTCCCTGAGCGATCTGCTGCGGGGTGACCGCATTCAAATGGACGCCCGAGCCGTAATCGGTATCCGACTTTGCTTCAAGAAAATCAACCAGCGTGGCGATCTGCTGCGGCGTAAAGCGGTAGTGCGGCATGGGTGTTGTGGAGTCGTAGACGCGGGGATTCTGAAGCCAAGCCGCAAGCCACTCAGGCTTAGCCTTGTTGCCGATGCGTGTGAGTTCCGGCCCAACATCGCCGCCCACCAGGTTGCCCGCCGCGTTTTGGACGGAGTGGCACGAGGCGCAGAAGGACTCGCCGTAGAGGCTTGGTCCAGCAGCAGGATCCGCAGCGGACGCAGGCTTGGTGCCAGCCACGACGGTATCGCCCGCATGAGGAGTGCTGCTGCTCACCAGGTAGGCCGAGATGTCGCTCGCGTCCGCATCGCTGAGCTTGAAGTTCGGCATCGTGGTGGATGCCGCGTAGGCTTGCGGATCTTTGAGCCAGCTGAAGATCCACTCGCGTGTCGTCTTGTCGGCGATGTGCGCGAGCGACGGCGGATGATCAGTGGCTTCAATCTTCGAGCCGTCGGGCCGCGTGATGGCGTGGCAATGAACACAGCCGTAGCGCGTAAGCATGGTTCTGCCCAGGTTGAGTTGGGGCGTACCGGCTAGCGCATTCTGATGGCACTGGCCGCAGCCGGACTCGATGTAGCGCATGGGCAAGATAGGCTCTTCGCCGGCGCGTTCGCTGTGGTGCGCTTCGGCAACCGTGGTGGCCGGTCCCTGGCCGCCATGGCAGATGACGCACCCGAATCCATCCACCGGGTGCGGGATAACAGGGTGCTTGCGAAACGGCTGCTGCGTTACGTCGGAAAGGCTGGCTTCCTTCAAGCCCAGGTGGCAGGTGGTACAGCGATCCACAACGCCCAGCTCCGGTAGCCAGATCTGGTGAATGCCGGGCTGCAGGCGGCGCCGCAGGCTGACCGCATCGCCGCGATCACGGATCAAGGCGAGGTATTTGCGCTGATAGCTGTGCCACTGGCTGAAGTGATCCTTTGCCGGCGCAATGGCCAGGGTCAGCAGCAGAATGAGACTGACAACGCCGAATGCCCGCACGGGATCGCCGAACAGCACCCGCCACGCAGAGGATAGATATTTTCCGATCGATCTCACTTAACTCCTCCAGGGCAACACCCAGGACCAGCCTGGGCCGCGGAACCATGTGCCGACAGCAGTGAGCACAATCAATTCAAGAAGAAACCACGTCATGATCCAGTAAGCCAGCGGCTTCAGGGCCAGGTATCGGCGCAGCCTTGATGGCGAATCCGGCGTGCTGTAGGCGGCCACGATCATTGCAAGCGAAACGATGACCGTGGGCCCGACTGCCACGTAGACATGGAAGAAGAGAAGAAAGGCCAGCATTCCAAGGGCGGTGAGGTAGAACAGACGCACGCGCTTAGCATGGTCCTTCAGAAAAAGGCCATTCGCTTCGATGTTTATGTTGAAATATGGAATTACGATCAGGGCGATGATAAGCAG
>Ga0182012_10005995_pt1 | contig 12444 bp, 13 predicted proteins | sample 612S2SmetaG_FD_120486 | JGI IMG/M metagenome (GOLD analysis project Ga0182012, IMG submission 120486) | Permafrost microbial communities from Stordalen Mire, Sweden - 612S2S metaG | ecosystem: Environmental > Terrestrial > Soil > Wetlands > Permafrost | place: Sweden: Stordalen | collected...
AACGCTCTCGGCCAGGGACTGCTGGCAAAGCGTATGGGCAAGAAGCGCATTATTGCTGAGACCGGCGCGGGCCAGCACGGCGTGGCGACAGCCACGGTCTGCGCGCTACTGGGACTCGAATGCGTGATCTACATGGGCGAAGTGGACATGGCTCGGCAGGAGTTGAACGTGCTGCGCATGAGGCTGCTTGGCGCTGAAGTCCGCCCCGTCACCTCCGGTTCGAAGACGCTGAAAGATGCCATCAGCGAGGCCATGCGCGACTGGGTCACTAACGTCCGCGATACGTTCTACATTCTCGGCAGTGCGCTCGGCGCGCATCCTTACCCAACTATGGTGCGCGACTTCCAGCGCGTCATCGGCAAGGAGATGAAGCAGCAGATTTTGGAAAAAGAGGGTCGTCTGCCCAGTGTCATCATTGCCTGCGTGGGCGGCGGGTCAAACGCTATCGGCGCGTTTTACGAGTTCCTGCCCGATCGCCAAGTTCGGCTCATCGGCGTGGAGGCAGGCGGCCGCGGTCCCGCACTGGGCGACCATGCAGCCCGCTTCAAGGGTGGCGCGCCCGGCGTGCTGCAAGGAACGTTTTCTTATGTTCTGCAAGACGACGACGGCCAGATCGCGCTTACGCATTCGGTCTCCGCGGGGCTGGATTACGCCTCCATCGGGCCAGAACATGCCTCGCTCCACGACACGGGCCGCGCCGAGTATACGTCTTGCGACGATGCCTCAGCTCTCGATGCAGTGGTCAAACTCGCCCGGACAGAGGGAATTCTTCCTGCACTCGAAAGCGCCCACGCCGTGGCCGAAGCTCTGCGCGTTGCTCCCACGCTCGCGCCCCATGAAATACTGGTGGTGAACCTCTCTGGACGCGGCGACAAGGACATGGGCATTATCGCCCAGGAATTAAAACTGTAAAGGACAGGGAAGATTTTGCTTGCCCCGGTCTCAAAATCGAGACCGGGGGCACCAAGACTATTTGAGCGCGCCATCATGCCTATCTGCTTCGATCACAAACCCGGCCTGGTTGTTTATCTCACTTCCGGAGATCCGTCTCTAAGCGCGACTCGCGATATCGCCATCGCGGCCATCGATGCGGGCGCGGATGTGATCGAGCTCGGAGTTCCCTTCAGCGATCCGCTTGCCGACGGCCCTATCATTCAACGCGCCATGGAGCGCGCACTGACTCACGGGGCAGGACACGGTTCGGGTCACGGCGGAGTCAGTCTTAAAGACGTTCTCGGCGTTGCTAAAGAAATTCGCGCCGCACGTCCGATCGCCGGCCTCGTCCTGTTCAGCTATCTCAATCCCATCCTGCGCCACGGCCTTGCGAATTTCGCCGACGATGCAGCAGCCGCTGGAATCGATGGCGTGCTGGCCACGGACATGATTGTCGAAGAGGCCGATGCGTATCTCGCCGAGCTGGCCCGCGTACATCTCGCGCCCATATTTCTTGCCGCGCCCACCAGCCCCGACGGGCGACTGAAGGCCATCGCGGAGCATTCTCAAGGGTTTATTTATGCCATCTCGCGCACAGGTATTACGGGCACGCAGAGCAGCCTAAACTCAGACGCTGCCTCACTCGTTGCCCGCATCAAACGATGGTCCAAGCTGCCGGTAGCCGTGGGGTTCGGCATCTCAAACGCGGATCACGTCGCGCAAGTGGCGGAGTTCGCGGATGCCGCGGTGATCGGCAGCGCAATCGTCGAGCTCATCGCGCGGACAACCTCCGAGAATGGACCTGGAGAAGCGCCCGGCGCAGTGGCTCGATTTATCAAGGGTCTGCGTCTGCCTCAAACGGCGCTGGCCCGGTAGATCAAATCCCAGCCCACAGCTGTCAGCTATCAGCTCTCAGTTTGGTAAGTGCCCGGGTAAGCCCTTAAGGCTTGCATCGGCAAGGCCGAGCTGAAAGCTGACGGCTGAAAGCTGAAAGCTGCTCCAACTCGAGGATCGAATGACGCTCGAAGAACTGCGTAAACAAATCGATGTTCTGGACCGCCAGCTCGTTGACTTGCTCAATGAGCGGGCCCGCGCCGCGCAGATGGTCGGCCAACTCAAGGCTGCCACCTCTCTGCCGGTGTACGAACCCAACCGCGAGAAGATCGTGTACGAAAACGTTCGCGCGGCCAACAAGGGTCCGCTGCCAGACATTGAGCTAACGCACATCTACGAGCGCATCATCGATGTGATGCGTGCTTTGCAAAGGCACGAGTTGGCTTCCGAAAGAAATGCCCAGGCTGCCGCAGCAAGCGAGCCGGGCCTCGCCGCGGGTGCACCGCCACCCGAGACAGGAAAAGGGTAATGATTGTCGCTATGCTTGAAACTGCAACGGAAGAACAGATCAACAATGTCATTGAAGTGATGGAGGAGTCCGGAGTCCACGCGCACCGCACCACGGGTGAATCGCAAACCATCCTGGCCGCGGTAGGTGACACAGCGGGGCTGGACATCTCGAAGTTTGAAGTCCTCCCCGGTGTGATGGATGTGCATCGCATCAGCTCGCCGTATAAGCTGGCGGGCCGCGCCTTCCGTCCCGAAGGCACAGTGGTCCACTTTCCAAATGGCGCCACCATCGGGGGCAACAAAGTTGCCATCATGGCCGGCCCTTGCACGATTGAGAATCGTGACCAGCTCTTCGCCATCGCCGCCTGCGTCCAGGCAGCCGGCGGCAGCTTTATGCGCGGCGGAGCCTACAAGCCGCGCACCTCGCCGTACTCGTTTCAAGGCCACGGAATTCCCGGCCTGGAAATGATGCGCGAGGCAGCGGACGCGCACGGCCTGGCCACCGTCTCCGAAGTCATGGAGATCTCGCAGATCGAGCCCATGCTGCCTTACGTCGACTGCTTCCAGGTCGGCGCGCGCAACATGCAAAACTTCAACCTGCTCCGCGAGCTTGGCCAAGTGCGCAAGCCCGTCCTGCTCAAGCGCGGCATCGCGGCCACGGTTGAAGAGTTGCTTCTCTCCAGCGAATACATCCTGTCTGGAGGGAATTACGAAGTCATCCTATGCGAACGCGGCATCCGCACTTATGAAACCGCAACTCGAAACACGATGGATATCGCGGCCATTCCAGTGCTGCACAAGCTCACGCACCTGCCCGTCGTAGGCGATCCCTCGCACGGTACCGGTCGCCGAGACATGGTTGCACCCATGGCCAAGGCTGCTGTAGCCGCGGGCGCAGACGCGGTCTTGATTGAAATTCACCCCAACGCCGACAAATCCGTCTCCGACGCGGCGCAGACGCTCTATCTCGACCAGTTTGAAAAACTGGTGGGTGAGTTGCGCGTGCTGGCAACCGCCGTCGGCCGCACGCTGTAGTATAAAGCGAAGCAAAATGCGACTCGCGCACAAACATGGGTGCCCCAGGTCTCGATTCTGAGACCTGGGAAAGCACAAATATCAACAATGCGGCTTTGTGTCAGGGCATGACTTTAGTCGTGCCGAAAATGCCGAAGAACGAACAAGGCTTTAGCCACTGCGGTACGGCAAAAGCGAGCGATAGATACTTGATCTCGCGCATCTTCATCCTCGGCACCGGACTCCTCGGCACTTCCGCCGGACTTGCCTTTCGTGCCGCAGCAGGCTTTACCGGCTCCATCGTGGGCTGGAATCGCAGTCCGGATCAGGCTCAGCTTGCTTTAGAGATGGGCGCGATCGACTCCATCGCCTCCGATCCAATCGCAGCAGCAAAGGCGGCGCAGGTCGTGCTTCTCTGCGTCCCCATCTACGCCACGCTCGACTTCATGGAAAAGCTCGCCCCCGTCCTCGGCCCCGATCACCTGGTCACCGACGTAGGCAGCACCAAGCGCGTTATCTCAGAGGCAGGCACTCGCCTCTTCAACACTCCTGAGCGCGCGGGCTTTCTTCCCGGTCACCCGATGGCGGGCAAGGAGCGCGGCGGCGCGGCGCTCGCTGATGCAAACCTCTTTCGCGGCGCAGTATGGCTCTTCACCGACGATCCAGCTACGTTGCGGTCCCCGCAGGGAACGCAGCTCGTGAATGACTGGCGCGCGCTCGTCCAATCCATAGGCTCCCGCACCCTCGACCTCGACCCCGCCCGCCACGACGAGCTCGTCGCCTGGGTCAGCCACCTGCCGCAGTTTGTAGCCACGGCGCTCAGCGCGCTGCTTGAAGAACAAGTCGGCGCTGCCCCGGAGCTAAAAGACGTAGGCGGCCGCGCCCTTCGCGAGATGACGCGCCTCGGCTCCAGCCCGTTCTCCATGTGGCGCGACATCGCCCACACCAACACGGAGGCCGTTGCCTTCGCGCTGCAATTACTAGAGCAGCGGCTCGCGCACATCCGCGAAAACCTCCGCAGCCCCGAGCTGCGCGACGAGTTCGAACAAGCCAACAAATTCCGCCGCGACTAACCACCTACGGTGGGGCAGACGCTCGCTCTTCGCTCGCACTCGGTCCGTGCCTGTTCCTAAAAGAGTAGCGCCGACCTCCAGGTCGGCTGTCGTGTGGGCCTCTTGGCCTACACTCATTCTGGCGGCGTGGACGCCGCCAGTACAGCCGCTCTGGAGAGCGGCGCTACTCATAATTACGGAATGTTCTTAAAGCCCCCGTGACGCAGCTAGCGTCAGCGTCTTGTGATTGCCGCGATCCTCGATAATGATTTGCTTATTTTCGAGGCGCACATCGTCAATCTTCTTGAACCCATCCGGAATGTGGGCGTAATAAAACAGAAAGTGGGTTTCGAGTTTTCCCTTCGCGCGCAGCCAGCGAAATGTCGGCGTGCCGAACATTGGGCCGGCGTCAATGACAGTGGACTTGTTGATGTCGTAGGGTTGCGTGCTGAACTCCATCCCTTTCACGAGCCCATCAATCGACGGATAGTTTCCCCACATCTGAATCCAGGGATAATCCTCACGTCGAAATAGATAGCCATAAATCATTCCCTGTTCCGTATTGACGGTCGCAACCCACTCCAGAGTCCGCGCGGGATCGAGCAGTGTGGCGATGTGATCGCCCTGCGGCGGGTTGTCAGGGAACGTAGTCATGTCTACAGGCTTGCCGTCGCCTCCGGGAGCCATCGGCCAAGTGAAATCCACCCCTGGGACCAGCCTGGGCGGACCTCCACGTCCCTGCCCGCCTTGTCCTTGCCCGCCAGCCGCCCGTCCGCCGGCAGCAGGCCCGCCCGCAGCGGGCGCGGCCGGTGCAGCTTCCGTCGTCGTACTCGGTACCGCCGGAACCATCGGCTCGATTGTCGTGGGTCTGGTCTGCGAGCGGGAGCCGGAAACACCAATCGATGCCACGCCCGGCTTTACAAACGGCGCCTGAATCGTTGCGTGCTCCGCCCAGTTGACCGGGCGGTCGAAGCCCAGCAGATTTTCAAGCACGCTGTCCACATACACGACGTTCTCGCCTGGGACGATGTGAAAGGTCCTGGTAAAGTTCTCCTGCACGATGGGCAGTTTCCCGGTGAGGCTCAGTGCCGCGCCCGCCGCGTCTTTCGACGAGGTGACTTCCATTTTTGTGGTGTGAGCCTCCCCGTGCTGCGGCAACCCCGCCGCCTTCTCCTCGGCAGACGGTTGCCCAAAGCCATCAACGGCGACAAAGTGCCCGAGGATGCCGCTGAACGCGGCGCCTGGACGGGCCGCGCCGCCTGCCCACATCGGGCTTCGCTTTTGGGCATCGTCCGCAAGCACAACACTGGCGATGGCTCCGCCCTGCGTCATGATGGTTACTTGCAATTTATCGTTAGACAGCAGGGTCGCGGGTTGACCTGAGAATGTTGTTTGCTGCGTGGACTGAGCCAGCGCAACCGAGGCGCAGGCTAATAAGAGGATCGATAGCTGGGAAGGCTTTATCATAATTGCGATAATGCTAACTCGTAGCTGCTGATTCTGTCTTTAGAGAATTTTGCAGAAGTTCAATCAGGAAGGCGTGAAAGGAACGAACCCCGATGATGGAAATCGAACTCCCCAAACAGACCAGCGCCGAAGCCATCGCGTCCCTGCGCCGTTACTTCGAAGAAAACATGACTGAGCCCATCGGCGAACTCCCCGCCGGTCTTCTGCTCAACTTTTTCCTAGAAGAGATCGGTCCTGCAATTTACAACCGCGCTATTCGCGACGCACAGATGCGCATGCAGCAGCGCGTCACCGATCTCGACGGCGAACTTTACGCGCAGGAATTTCCCTACTGGCCAAAGATCGACGGCAAGCGTAAAGCTCGGCGGTAGAAATCGATTTCGGGTCTATTTAGTCGGTGAGGACTGCTCTCACATCCTTCATCAAAAGCATGAGGTGCAGGTCATTGCCAGGACAAGACTCAAAATCGAATCTTCGATAAAGCGCTGCAGCCTCTGCGTCGATGGCATGAACCAGCACAGCGCGCGCACCCACAATCTCCGCTGCGGCTGCAATCCGAATCAGCGCATCTTTCAGCAGCGCGTTGCCCAGCCCAGTTCCCTGTTCGGTTTTGTCGACGGCCAGCCGCGTCAGCACAATGACGGGAACAGGATGATTCACCAGGCCCTTCGCTACGCGAACGGGAGAGTCCTCGCGGCGAGTGCTCCCAGTTGCAATCGAGTAATAGGCAACCACATGGTTGGCGCGACGAACCACATAAGTACGGGAAGTCTCGTTCTGCTGATTCGTCCAGGCAAAGCGCTTCAGCCAGTTGCTGAGCGAATCAGGAACTCCGCAATCAAATGTGCTTGTGTCGTGGGTCCGGGCCAGTGGCTCGACCGGCGAGAGCGGCTCGATATGTAACTCAGGCCCGTTCAAGGACGGAGGGCTCCCGAAGTAGTTTTTTCAATTGCGGGAGGTGCCGGGCGGGCTGATCCAGCGCTGCGGTGAATGCCTTCCATTGCTTGTCGGAAAGCACAAAATGTGTCTGGTCGGCGAGCACTCGCTCTGCGCGCTCGGCTGCGCTCTCCAGAATAAACGCGCTAACGCTTACCCCGGCCGATTCAGCCGCCCGGCTAATCCTTGAAACTTCGCGCTCTGTGGCTCGCAGGTGAAGCCGATGCTCTTTTCTTTTCGCAACAGGCATACTCTCTCCGTGCGTACATTGTACGCCACCCCAAGGCGCTCCTGCAATTCACCCCGTCCGCTTCGCCCTTGCCCCACGCCAGTAGAGATAGAGCCCGATCAGGATCGAGACAACCGTCTCCACCAGCACCTTCACTTCGAACAGCCATTTGTTGGATGAATCCCCCGGCGGCACGAGCGACACAAATATTGCCAGCAAGACCACCGCAATCCCCAACCCCGCGCAAACCCAAACTCCTGCCATCCCGCCCGGAATCAGGACTGCATGGCGATTGCTCGCGCGGTCCTTGCGGCCTGCCAGTTTGATGGCCGCCGCAAACATGTAGAGGAAAGGCAGGAAGTAGAGAATAATCGCCACATCGATCAGTCCTTGATACGCGCCCTGCGTCGTCTCGTTCATCTGGCTCACCAGAAGAATTGCGCCGGACAACACCGCCTGCACCAGAATCGCAATATACGGCGTCTTCCACCTGGGATGAATTTTACCGAAGGCGGCGGGCAGGTAGCGATCAATGCCCACCTGGAACGGCACGCGCGCAACTCCGGCCACCGTAGTTCCAACTCCGCCTGCATTGCCTGCGGTCACCAGCACTGCGGCAATCACGCCGACAAATCCGATGCGCAGGGCCACAGTGCCGACAGTGATGGCATGAAAGACGCCGCTCTGCGGGTCGAGATCGGCTGCGGGAACCAGCGCCAGCACCGCTAGCGTTCCCACTACATACATAACGGCCGTTAGCACTCCCGATGCATACACCGCGCGAGGCAGCGTGCGCCGAGGGTCGCGCACCTCTTCCGCCATGCAGGAGACGAGTTCGAGGCCGGTAAATGCAAACGCGATTTGAGACCAGAAATTGATTGTGTCCCAGTTCCATGCAGGCATCATGTTGGCTACGGTAAAGTGCGTCACCGAGCCATGCCGCAGAACAACCACTGCCGCCACGCCAACGAGAATCAACAGGGGCGCGTATGTTCCAATGCCGCCGGCATTCTGGAGCCATTTGCCGATGTTGAGCCCGATGATGTTCAGCACCACAGCAATCAACAGAAGCGCCATCGAGCCCCAGAGAAGGAAGCTGCGATCCTGCGCCAGCGCCAATCCGCGCTCGCCAAGAATGTACGCGCTCATGGATGCGCCTGCCAGCAAGAGACCGGGAAAATAAAACACTGTATAGATCCAGTACGTCCATCCGGCGATGAAGCCGTGAAAGGGGCCGAAGGCATCGCGCACCCAGGCATAGATGCCGCCTTCCTCGGGAAAGCGCGACGAAAGCTCGTTGATCACCAGCGCGCTGGGGACAAAAAACAGAAGCGCAGCCAGCACCCACAGGCTGATCGACGATGTACCGTTGTGACCTGCTGCGGCAATCCAACGAGGCCCCAGTACCGAGGCGATGTTGAACAGCAGCACATCCCAAAACCCCATCGACCTGCGCAGATGCGGCTTTGCGTCGTCCACGAGCGGAGCTTGGGTCATGGATGCACCTTGGATACCAGGGCTAATTCGGCAAGCATGGGCAAATCATATAAGACTAGCTGGAAGGTTGAAGAGTTGGCGCGGTTAGCACCACTACCAAAAGGACTGATCCCTGAAATCCGAGCCCTGAAGCCTGCCCCCTGGCTCCGATCTCTGTCATTATGCCAACCCTTTTCCGGTTTCAGTGTCTAATGCTGTGAGTGAGTTATTAGGCCCCGTGTTCAAATCTGCGTTCATACTTCCGGTTGCACTTTTTGCCCTGATCGCGTCCTCTGTTGCCCGCTCCGAGTCAGGCAGCTTTCAGGTAGCGCTGCACGGCCACGCGGTGGGAACGGCCAGTTTCAACTTCACGCCCAAAGCTGACGGCTTTGACTCCACATCTGTCGTCCGCGTCTCCATGCAGGGCTTGGACTACTCGCTCTCAAAGACGGAAGACCTGACCTCTGCCAATCAACTCCGCGAAGCGCAACTGAGCGCCGTTGTAAATGATTCCGCTGTGACTGTCGCGGTTAAGCCTGACTCGGCACAGTTCGTTCTAAACATCTCAGCCAACGGTCGCAGTACCTCGACGGAGCTGGCCGCACACAAGGCCGCAGTCTTGCTGCCGGACTTCGATCCCGGCGCACTTGAAACGCTGCTCGCCCTCGCTGCAACGCAGAACAATCGCGACCTTTGGGCCATCCTTCCCAAACAGGCCGGTTCCATCGAGCCGGTTACACTCGCCACTTACGCCGACGAGCAGGGAATTCTCGATGGCAAACCCATCACCGTGCATCATGTGGTTGCCACCTTCGCCGGCACCAACACCGATCTGTTCTCCGGCCCTGAAAATCAACTGCTTCAGGCTGAACTGCCGCAGGCCGGATTCGCGCTGGTCCGCGATGGCTTCGTTCTCACCCCGCCCGCAAAAGCTCCCGCGCCGCCTCCGGAGCCGGGCGAAACTCAGCAATCTCCGCCCGCCGCGAACTGATCCCTGAAACCTGCCCCTTGTCGTTCAGACCGCCCGTCCCGCAGCCACGCCCGAAGCCCACGCCCATTGAAAGTTGAAACCTCCCAGCCAACCGGTAACGTCCACAGCCTCGCCGATGAAAAACAGTCTCGGCACTTTCCGCGCCTCCATGGTTCGCGCCTGCAATTCGTGGGTATCAATGCCGCCCGCCGTCACTTCGGCCTTTTCAAATCCTTCAGTCCCCACGGGATGAAATGCCCACCGATGCAGCCGCCGCTCGCATTCTTCGAGCGCTGCATTCGACCAGCCCTTTGGCGCGCCCACTTCCGCGAGATGATTCGCCAGCCGCAGCGGCAGCACGGCGCGCAATGCGAAACGCAGGGCTGCCGCATCCCTGCGCACTCCCGGCTGCATCATCTCACTCAACAGTCCAGGAATATCCGGAGCAAAATCCACCACCATCTCCTCACCCGGCTGCCAATACGAAGACGCCTGTAGAACTACCGGCCCGCTCAGTCCGCGATGCGTTACCAGCAGCTTCTCTCGAAACCGCGACTTGCCCGCTCGCGCGACAACATCCGCCGCAACCCCCGCCAGTTGACACCATCGCGCCTCATCTCCACACAACAGCAGCGGGACCAGCGCGGGGCGCGGCGTTATCACTCCGATCCCAAACAGCCGCGCCAGTTCATACGCGAATCCAGTCGCGCCCATCTTCGGAATCGACAACCCGCCTGTCGCAACCACCAGCGCGCCCGCTTTGTATTGGCCGGTTGAAGAGGAAACGAAAAATCCGCCAGAGGCATCGCGCTCTACCTGAATGTCGCGCGCGTTCAGAATTAACTCGACATTGCCCCGCCGGTCTGGGCCGCGCTGACACTCCGCCAGCAGCATGTCGAGAATCACCCGCGCCGAGTGGTCGCAGAACAACTGGCCTAATGTTTTCTCATGCCACGCGATCCGGTAGCGATCTACAAGCTCGATGAAGTGCTGAGGCTGGTAAAGCGCAAGCGCCGACTTGGCAAAGTGCGGATTTTCCGAGAGAAAGTTCTGCGGCCCGCAATGCAGATTTGTAAAGTTGCACCGCCCGCCGCCGGAGATCAAAATCTTCCTTCCAGGTTGCCCGTTATGTTCGAGCAGCAGAACGCGCCGTCCGCGCTGGCCGGCGACGGCTGCGCACATCAACCCCGCCGCGCCCGCACCCAGAACAATCATGTCGAATTGGCGAGGGGCAGTTGTCATTATGACTTGGTCAAGCATACTTATTTAGCCGGATATCGCTCCCGCACGAGCCGCATCGCGTCTTCTTCTGTGCTAATCGCGCCCTCAAGCTGCGCATCTTCTACCGCGCGCAAAATTTCCTTGAACTTCGCGCCCGGCGCATAGCCCGCAGCAATCAGCTCGCGCCCGGTGATCAAAGGCTGCGGTCGCACTGCCTCTTCCGGCATCGCCAGCCAACGCTCGCGCACGAACCGCCAGTGGTCCAGGTTTCCGCTCGCCGCCATGCAATCCATTCGATGTAGCGCCAGGTGCTCGTCGAATCTCTCCAGCCGGAAGAACCGCTTCAGCGTCGAGGCCTTCATCCGCTCCGTATCCGCGAAGCGCATGTGATTTTCAATCAGCGCCAGCGTCTGCCGCGTTTCCTCATTAGAGAAGCGAAACCGCCGGCAGATCTCCGCGCCCATGGCAACGCCCACTTCCACATGCCCGTTGAAACGAATCCTGTCCGCGGCCCTGTGAAATGTGGGCGGCTTACCCACGTCGTGCAGCAGCGCGCCCCAGGCCAGCGTAATGCTGCATCCCGGCTCAAGCTGTTCTAAAAGCATGAGCGTATGCGTCCACACATCCCCCTCGGGGTGAAACTGCGCCGGCTGCTCCACGCCCTTCATCCTGGCAATCTCCGGCAAGACTTCTTCCAGCAGGCCGGTCTCATCCAGCAGTTCGAAAGCTCTTCGCGCGTGGCCCTCGGTCAGCATCCGCGTCAACTCGTCGCGAACCCGTTCTTTGCTCGTTGATTGAATATGCCCCGCGAGAGCCCGCATCGCGCGTTTCGTCTCTTCCTCCAGCTCAAACCCGAACCGCGCCGCAAACCGCACCCCGCGCAACATGCGCAAGTGGTCCTCTTCAAACCGCAGCTCCGCTTGGCCAATGGCGCGAATGACACCCGCATCGAGATCCGCCAGCCCACCCACATGATCAATCACCGCCCCGTGAAGCCCAGCCTTGCCAGGAAGGCGGCGGGATGTATCGGGATCGAAAATTAAGTGCTTTGTGTCAGGGCACGACTTCAGTCGTGCCGACAAACCTTCCAGCGGATCGGGCTTTAGCCCCTGCGGAAAGAGCCGCTCAACATCCAATAAAAGTCCGTTGATCGTGAAGTCCCGCCGCTGCACATCTTCCTGCGCGCTCCGCGTATACCGCACCGCATCCGGATGCCGCCCATCGGAGTACGCGCCGTCCGAGCGGAACGCGGCAACCTCTGTGGTCAGATACTCTTCCTCGTCACCGTCGGCTACAAGCACGACACCGAAATGCGCACCCACGGCAAACGTCCGCTCAAACATATCCAACACCACGTCGGGAGTCGCGCTCGTCGCAACGTCGTAGTCGATCGGCTCGCGGCCCAGCAGCATATCGCGAACGCATCCGCCGGCAAAGTACACCTCATATCCCGCCGCGCGCAGCTTTTCGACAATCCGTAATGCCGCTTCGAACTTTCGCGTAACCGTCATCGCTGCATCTATTCTCACTCACTGGCTGGCGCAATAGACTAGAGAGATGCGCGGCTCCGGCCTCATCCTTGGCATTGAAACCTCCTGCGACGAGACGGCTGCTGCCGTCGTCGAGCGTGGATCTCGAACGTTGAGTTGCGTCGTGGCCTCGCAGATCGACACACACGCCCGCTATGGCGGTGTGGTTCCCGAGTTGGCCAGCCGCGAGCATCTCCGCGCCATCGTTCCCGTAGTCCGTGCCGCACTTGCCGAAGCGAAGATCACCTTCGCAGACCTCGACGCCATCGCTGT
>Ga0182012_10006000_pt1 | contig 12439 bp, 12 predicted proteins | sample 612S2SmetaG_FD_120486 | JGI IMG/M metagenome (GOLD analysis project Ga0182012, IMG submission 120486) | Permafrost microbial communities from Stordalen Mire, Sweden - 612S2S metaG | ecosystem: Environmental > Terrestrial > Soil > Wetlands > Permafrost | place: Sweden: Stordalen | collected...
GGAGCGGGCGTGGTGACCAAAGTCGAAGGCTCGGGCAGTCACGCCCGAGCCGCAGTGGACTTCGTGGAACACGGGACGAAACAGTTGGTCCTGGCGATGACGCCGCTGCATCGAGCCTGACTCGTCTAAGGGTCATTCAGTCGCTCGTCGTCCGCGAAGCGAGGTTGGTGCCAGAATGAGGACCAATGGTCAATACGCGCCCGGCCTACCGACCACCGTCGCCGCCGAGGCCGCGGACTCACCGATTGCCCGCGCACGTCTACTGGCGCCGCCGCGCGATCGTGCTGCTCGCCCTCGCGACGATCATCGTGATCTTGTACTTGGCGACGACGCTCTTCTTCGCACTCTTCAATCCGACGTACGGCACCAGCCTGTCGGCGCGTGCCGCGGAGTGGGGACGCCAGCACAGCCTGGGCGGGTTCGTCACGTGGGTCGAGAACGAGCTCTACAGCCCACCAAAGACCGGTGGAGCACCGCCGAAGGGATCGTTCGGTTCGGGCACGACGGTGAAGAAATTCGCCTCCCACCTCGTCCTCGCTCCGCCCACCAACATCGTCTCCCCGGCGAAGACCCCGTTGCCCGGTGAAGGCGTCTGGCACGTCGCCGGTCGCACGACCGCGAACGGGATCCCGACGGTCTACGAGGCTTTCGTACGGCCCGACGCCGTGCACACGAGTTTCGTCGTCGGCGTCGCGTGGATGGACACGAACCTGCTCTCCGCCCAGTTGTACTCCGGTTCGGTCATCCCCGGCGGAGGACACTTCTCGCACACGGCGCCGGTCTCGGCCAAAGACACCGAGGACCTGGTCGCGGCGTTCAACGCCGGTTTCTTGACCAGTGACTCCAATGGCGGTTACTACACCGACGGTCAGACGATCATCCCCCTTCGCAAGGGCGCGGCCTCGGTCGTGATCTTCAAGAACGGTCGAATGACGGTCGCCAAATGGGGCCGCGACGTCGTCATGACGAATCAGATCGCGTCGGTACGCCAAAACCTCGACCTCATCGTCGACAACGCCAAGCCCGTCGCCGGACTCAACAATCCCAACTCCATCAAATGGGGGAAGGTGCTCGGGAACAGTTACAACGTCTGGCGATCGGGACTCGGGATCACCAAGGACGGCGCGTTGGTCTACGTCGGCGGCCCGAGCATGTCGATCGCCGACTTGGCCGACATCCTCATCCGCGCCGGCGCCATCGAGGGGATGGAACTCGACATCAACGTGGACTGGGTCCAGTACTCGACCTACACGGGAGCGCTCAACACGCCGATCAACGGCGGCGACGGGAAGAGTCTCTTGTCGTCGATGCCCGGCACGCCGAGCCGTTACTTCGAGTCGTACTGGGGCCGCGACTTCTTCACGATGTCACTTCGAGCGAATGAGACGAAGAGTACGGCGTCGACCACAACGACAACTTCGAAGAGCGGCTAGCGGTCCATCACTCTGCGCCACAGCGACCTCGGCACGTGGCGCAAGATCATGAAGACGTAACGAAGGATCGGCGGACTCCAGATCACGGGGTCGCCATTGGCGAGTCCCTTGAGGATGTTCTCGACGGCCTCGTCGACGTCCGTGGTGAAGGGAACCTTCGGAAGGCCCTCCGCCATCCTCGTTCGCACGACGCCCGGTCGAACCAGCTGGAGTCGCACGCCCGTGCCCTCGAGTGAGTCGGCCATGCCCTGACACAGTCGGTCGAGTCCGGCCTTCGCGCCGCCGTAGAGGTAGAGGCTCCGGCGAACCCGCACCGCGGCGACGGAGCTGATCACGAGGATTCGACCACTCCCTTGGGCGACGAGGCGTCGGCGCGTCTCGGCGAGGGCCGCGACGGGCCACGAGAAGTTCACGGTCGCCACCTCGCCCGCGAGCGTGGCGTCGTCTTCCTTCTCGAACTGGTCGCCCATGAGTCCGATGGCCACGACGACCAGGTCGACCGTGTCGTCCACCTTGTCAAAGCACTCACTCACCACGCGCCCGGCGTCGGTGACGTCGTTCGCGTCAAAGACCACGGTGTCGACCGTGGCGGCGCCGTAGGTCGTGGCCTCCTGCGACGCTTCGTCGAGCAAGGACTGACTGCGTCCGGCGAGGACGACGGTGTGGGTTCGCGCGGCGGCCAGTTTCTTCGTGAGACCACGCGCGATGTCCGAGGTCCCGCCGAGGACGATGAGCGTCTGGGGCTGTCCGAAGGCGTTCTCCATGTGTCTACTTTCCTACTAGGTCAAGTCGTCGAGCGAGGTCGCTCGACATCTGGTGTTCGGGGTCGATCCGCTCCTTCACCGCGAGGAACTCACTACGACGTGGATACATGGCGGCGAATTTCTCGGGACTCAGCCGTGAGTCCTTCGCCAGGTACACGCGGCCGCCGGCCTCGATCACAAACTCGTCGAGTCGGTCCAAGATGTCGGGCAGTTTGGAGGGCCCGACCGGTATGTCGAGGGCCAGGGTCCAGCCTTCGAGCGGAAAGGAGAGCGGCCCTTCGTTCGCCGGGCCGAAGCGCTTCAAGACCGCGAGGAAGCTCGCCACCTTGGACGACGACAGCAGGTCCACCGCCGCCACGACCGTCTCTGACGACCTGTCTGGTACACAGAACTGGTACTGCAGGAATCCCCGTCGACCGTAGAGTCGGTTCCAGTCACGAACGCCGTCGAGTGGGTGGAAGAACGTCGAAAGTGATTGCGGTTCTCGTTCCTCGTGTCGAGGTGCCGAACGGAACCACAACTCGTTGAACGCCCGGACGGTGAGTGGATTGAGCAGACCACTCGGCGCATCGAAGGGTACGAAGAGCTTCGCGTCCTTGGGGCTCGACAACGACGAGGCGTCGAGATCGTCCTTTGTCGCGTGCGCGCCGCGGGTGAGGATGGCGCGCCCCATGTGCTTGCCACGCGACATGCAGTCGACCCACGCGACGGAGTATCGATAGTCGCGGTCACCGAGCGCCATTGCGCTCATCACGGCATCGAGATTCGCGAGCCGGTCGGTGTCAACGAGTACCTGATTGGTCTCGATCGCGGTGAGTCGGAGCGTCACCGACGTGAGCACACCGGTGAGACCCATCGCGCCAAACGTCGCCCAAAACAGTTCGGCGTCGATCTCGGGCGAGACGGTGACGGGACCGCTAGGCGTGACCAGTCGCAGTGAGAGGACGTGGCGCGCGATCGAACCATCGACGTGATGGTTCTTGCCGTGGACGTCGGCCGCGACCGCTCCGCCCATCGTGACCTGGCGTGTACCGGTGGTGACCGGAACGAACCAACCGCGCGGAATGGACTGCGCGAGCAACTCGTCGAGCGAGACGCCGGCGCCCACGGTGACGACGCCGTCTGCGCCTATGGGACCGATGCCACTCAGTTCGCGGTTGGAGAGGACGACGCCACCACTCGATAGCGCGGCGTCACCGTAACTGCGGCCGAGTCCGCGCGCGATGACGTCGCGCGACGTCGCGAACGTGAGGGCGATCTCGGACTCGTTGTTGGGCGAGAGGACGTCGGCGTAACTCGTCGAGGTGCGGCCCCAACCCGAGAGGGCGGTGCGCGTCATGCGTAGGTCCCGAGGGCCAACGCGAGGGCCCAGAGGAGGAAGAGCACCTGAACGATGCGGTTGTGCAAGAGCAGCTCCTCGGGCGCCTCGGCGTTCGATGACTCCGCGGCGCGAATGATGAACAAGACGGCGAGGACGACCGGGACGACGCTGAGTCGAATCGGCACGAGGTCGTGGCGAATCGAGGAGAGACCCGTCGAGGACGTATCGAAGGCCCAGAGGCAGTAGCCGGTCACGACGACGGTGGCGCTCAACGTCAGGGCGGAGTGCAAGAACCCGGGCGTGTACTCCGACAGCACCTTGCGCGTGGCGCCGGCGCCGTGGGTCTCGAGTTCACTGGAGCGTTTGCCCACCACCAGGAAGAGGGCGCCGAAGGAGATGACGACCAGGAACCAGGTGGACACGTAGATGTGCGACGCCGCCGCACCCGCCCAAGCGCGAAGGATGAAGCCGCTGGCGACCGAGGCGAGCTCGATGATGACGACGTTCTTCACCCAGAGGACGTAGTTGATCGTGATCACGACGTAGAGCCCGAGCACCAGGAACAGTTGCTCGGGGTGCCAGAGGGCGAAGGGAATGGCGAAGCCCGCCAAGAGCAGGAGCGCGGCCGCCGCCTTGGCCACACCGAAGGGCAGTTGTCCCGAGGCAATCGCTCGGAACCGCTTGGTCGGGTGCTCGCGGTCGGCCGCCACGTCACGCAGGTCGTTGAAGAGGTACATCGCGGAGGAGACGCAGCAGAATGCGAGGAACGCCGCCACCGTGTGGCGGATGATGTCCGCGTGGGTCAGCACGCCCGCCGCGGCCGGTGCCACCGCGATAAGGCCGTTCTTCACCCATTGGCGTGGACGCATTGCCGACACCAGCGCCTTCAAAGGACTGCGGTGCGGCAGTTCGGTATGTGCCATGGCAACGACGCTACACGGGGTTGTTTCATTGGACTTTTCGAACGCGCCATCCAAATTGGGTCGGTTCAGCCCTCATCTATGATTTGGTTCTAATGAATCGTACGTACCGAGTCGTCGTTGCCAAGCCCGGACTCGACGGACACGATCGAGGGGCGAAAGTCATCGCGCGGACCCTCCGAGACGCCGGATTCGAAGTCGTCTACACCGGTCTGCATCAGACACCCGAGCAGATCGTCCAGGCGGTGATCCAAGAGGACGCTGACGCGCTGGGACTCTCGCTCCTGTCGGGCGCCCACTTGGTACTGGTGCCGCGCGTGATCGATCTCTTGAAGGCGCAAGGTCGCGACGACGTGTTGCTGCTCGTCGGCGGCATCATCCCCGACGACGACATCGCGGGACTCGAGTCGCTGGGCGTGGCGAGGGTCTTCACGCCCGGTGCGTCACTAGCCGAGATCGGGACGTGGCTCGAGTCCACGCTCGACTCACGAGAACACCAGCACTGAATCATTAAGGTTGTCACCCGACAGTCACTGAGTTGAAAGTTGATGTAGATGGATCTGTTCGAGTATCAGGGCAAGCAGTACTTCGCGCGCTTCGGCATTGCGGTGTCACCGGGCGACATCGCCGACACCGTCGAAGAGGCGGTCGCCGTCGCAGAGCGGGTTGGTTACCCGGTCGTCGTCAAGGCGCAGGTCAAGGTCGGGGGTCGTGGAAAGGCCGGGGGCGTCAAGCTGGCCAACGACATCGACGAGGTTCGACTGCACGCGGGCAACATCCTCGGCCTCGATATAAAAGGCCACGTGGTGCATCGAATCTGGATCGAACGATCCAGTGACATCGCCAAGGAGTACTACGCCTCGTTCACCCTGGACCGCCAGAACAAGACGCACCTCGGGATGCTGAGCGCCCAGGGTGGCGTCGAAATCGAAGTCGTCGCGGAAGAGAACCCCGAGGCGATCGCCTTCTTGGCCATTGACCCAATGCACGGGCTCGACGTCGAAACCGCTCGGCGCTGGGTGAACGAAGCGCAGCTCGATGAGGTCGCTCGCGAACAGGCCGCCGAACTGCTGGTGAAACTCTACGAGTGCTACACCAAGGGGGACTGCGACTTGGCGGAGATCAATCCGCTGATCCTGACGCCTGACAACAAGGTGCACGCGCTCGACGCCAAGGTCACACTGGATGAGAACGCCTCGTTCCGCCACCCTGAGTGGGAGGAGTTCCGAGCCGACGAGTTCGAGGACCCGCGCGAGAAGATGGCCAAAGAGAAAGGTCTCAACTACATCGGACTCGACGGCACGGTCGGCATCATCGCCAATGGCGCCGGTCTGGCGATGTCGACACTCGACGTCGTCAATCAGGTCGGTGGCAGCGCCGCCAACTTCCTCGACATCGGTGGCGGCGCGGACGCGGACGTCATGGCCTCCGCTCTCGAGGTCATCAACGCCGACCCCAAGGTGAAGGCGATCTTCGTGAACATCTTTGGCGGTATCACGCGCGTCGACGACGTCGCCAACGGCGTGCTCGAGGCGCTCAAGCGCGTCACCATCAACTCGCCGATCGTGTTGCGTCTCGACGGCACGAACGCCGTCGAGGGCCGAGCCATCCTCGCGGCGCACCTGAGCGACACCCTGATCACTGAACCGACAATGTTGGACGCCGCCCGCCGGGCCGTCGCCCTCGCGAACGCCTAAGGAACGACATGAGCATTTTTGTAGATGAGAACACCAAGGTCATCGTCCAAGGACTGACCGGCGGGCAAGGAAGGTTCCACGGCCTACGCAACCGTGACTACGGCACCAAAGTCGTGGGCGGCGTCACGCCGGGCAAGGGCGGGACCGATGTCGACGGCATCCCCGTCTTCAACTCCGTGAAGGAGGCCGTTGCGGCGACCGGCGCCACCGCGTCCTTCGTCGTGGTGCCACCCAAGTTCGCCGCGGCCGCGATCATCGAGGCCGCCGAGGGCGGCATCACGTTCATCGTGTGCATCACCGAAGGGATTCCCGCGCAGGATGAGGCCATCACCTACAACCGTCTCGTCGAGGACTTCCCCGGGGTGCGGCTCCTTGGACCGAACTGCCCGGGCATCATCAGTCCCGGTAAGTGCAATATCGGCATCACCTCGGGCGACATCGCCCTCGCCGGGGGACCGGTGGGCATCGTCTCACGTTCGGGCACGTTGACCTACCAGGCGTTGTACGAACTCAGCCAGCAGGGAATTGGCCAGACGACGTGCGTCGGCATTGGCGGCGACCCCGTACCCGGCACGAACTTCATTGACTGTCTCGCGGCCTTCCAGGACGATCCCGACACGCTGGCCGTGATGATGATCGGTGAGATCGGCGGATCGGAAGAGGAGCGCGCCGCCGAGTGGATCAAGGCCAACATGACCAAACCGGTCGTCTCGTACATCGCGGGCGTGACCGCGCCGGCCGGGCGAAAGATGGGCCACGCCGGCGCGATCATCTCGGGGTCGAAGGGGACCGCGCAGGCCAAGATGGAGGCCCTCGCCGCGGCCGGTGTGTACGTCTGTCAGAACCCGACCGAGGCCGGCCAGAAAATGGGCGAGATCGTCAGGGCGCTGTAACGCGTTGAGCGACGTCCGTCTCTGCGTGCTGGTGTCGGGCTCGGGCACCATCCTTGAATCGATGTTGCGTGCGGGCGTCGACGTCGCCCTCGTCTGCGCTGATCGGCCCTGTCGCGGGCTCGACGTCGCCTTCGCCTCGGGCGTCGAAACGCTGATGGTCGATCGAAAGTCGTACGGCGGTTTCGCTGATTCCTTCGATCGCGAAGGCTTCACGGTCGAACTGACTGAGGCACTTCGCTCGCGCGAGGTCGACCTCGTCGCGATGGCCGGTTTTGGAACCATCGTCACGGGAACGCTCCATCGTGCCTTCCCCGGCCGCGTCCTCAACACGCACCCGAGCCTCCTCCCCGAGTTCAAGGGCTGGCACGCGGTCAGCCAGGCACTCGAGGCGGGCGTCAGCGAGACGGGGTGCACGGTGCACATCGCGACCGAGATGCTCGACGACGGACCCATCCTCGCTCAGCGTCGTGTGCCAGTTCTCGACGGTGACACCGAGGAGTCATTGCACGAACGGATCAAGCTCGTCGAACGTGAGTTGTACCCCTTGGTGGTCACTAGGGTGATGGCGTCACTGAGCGAAGGAATCGAACCTTCGTCGATAGCTGGCACCTTGGAGGAGGCGGAGTGAGGGCACTACTGAGCGTCTGGGACAAGACCGGATTGGTCGAGTTCGCCACGGGCCTGCACGCCAACGGTGTCGAACTCGTGGCCTCGGGTGGTACCGCGAAGGCCCTGAGCGACGCCAAGATTCCTCACCTCGACGTCGCGGACGTCACCGGCTTTCCCGAGATGCTCGGTGGTCGCGTCAAGACCCTGCACCCACGTCTGCACGCCGGGATCCTCGCCGACCGCTCCAAGGCCGAGCATCTGGAGGCGTTGCGGGAACACGACATCACCGCAATCGATCTCGTCGTCTGCAATCTCTATCCCTTCTCCTCGGACCCTTCGGTTGAACTCATCGACATCGGCGGCCCGAGCATGGTGCGCGCCGCCGCCAAGAATCATGAGCACGTGGGCGTTCTCACGAGTCCCACGCAGTACGACGAGGTCCTGGCCGAGATCGCCGCTTCGGGGTCCCTGACCGACGCCACTCGGCACAACCTCGCACGCGCGGCCTTCGCCCACACGGCCGCCTACGACGCGCAGATCGTCCAGTGGTTCGACGCGGGGGGCACGATCGGCGATCAACCCAGTGACGTCGAGCGCATCATCCCCTCGACGCTGCACCTCACGCTCGAGCGGGCCGACGTCGTGCGCTACGGCGAGAACCCGCATCAGGTCGGCGCGCGCTACCGCATCGCCGGCACGACACCGTGGTGGGACGGTGTCGTCAAGCACGCCGGTTCCGCGCTCTCCTATCTCAACATCTTCGACGCCGACGCCGCGTGGCGCCTCGTTCATGAGCTGGCCCAGGACGTGCCCGGACAGAAGGCGGTCGCGATCATCAAGCACGCGAACGCGTCGGGGGCTGCCGTCGGTGCGACGTACAAAGACGCATTCTCCAAGGCGCTCGCCGCCGACGCGCAGAGCGCCTTTGGCGGCATCATCGCCGTTGGTGGCGTCCTCGACGCGTCACTAGCCTCGTTGATCGCCGAAGGCCCACAAGCCGACGTGATCATCGCGTCGTCGATCGACGAGGACGCGATCGCCATCCTCGTGAAGCGACGCAAGGCGACGCGGCTGCTCAGCGCGCCCTCGCCCGAGCCCCTTGGACTTTCCGTGCGGACCTTCGGTGACACCGCGCTCGTCCAGAACGCCGATGAACTTCGCGTCCCCGTCAGTGAATGGAAGTGCGTCACCGAGGCTGTGCCGAGCGAGCAGCAACTCCAGGACTTGGCGATCGCGTGGCGGGTGTGCGCGCGCACCACGTCCAACGCGATCGTGATCGCGCGCGATGGCGTGGCCGTCGGCATCGGCGCGGGGCAACAGTCGCGCGTGGTCTCGGCCGGCATCGCCACGACCAAGGCCGGCGAGTTTGCGATGGGCGCCGCCGCCGCGTCCGACGCCTTCTTCCCCTTCGCCGACGGACTCGAGTCACTGACGAGCGCCGGCGTCACCTCGGTCGTCCAACCGGGCGGATCGGTTCGTGACCAAGAGGTCATCGACGCCGCCAACGACGCCAAGATCGTGATGATGCTCACCGGCGAGCGTCACTTTCGCCACTAATAGGAGCAACATGAGCGCACAACTACTTGACGGTGAAAAACTGGCTCAGCGAATCAAGATGGAACTCGCGGACCGCGCGGCTCGCCTTACCGCCGAGGGTCGGATACCCGGCCTGGGCACCTTGCTCGTCGGTGACAACCCTTCCAGTGCTCGCTACGTCGAAATGAAGATTGAGGAGTGCAAGGAAGTGGGCATTCGCTCCTTCGACGAGCACTTGCCGGCGTCTGCGACCCAGGCCGAGATTGAAGCCGTGGTCGATCGGTTCAACGCCGACCCTGACGTGCATTCGATCCTCGTGCAACTGCCGCTGCCCGACGGCATCAACGAGGAGGAGGTCCTCCTTCGCGTGAATCCGGCCAAGGATGTCGACGGACTGCACCCGACGAACCTGGGGCGACTCGTCATGGGCGCGCCTGGCCCGCTGCCGTGTACGCCCAACGGCATCGTCGAACTGCTCGCGGAGTACCGGGTGCCGGTCGAAGGTAAGCACGTCGTGATCATCGGACGCGGACTCACGATTGGACGCCCACTGGCGCTGTTGATGGCGATGCGCCGGCCCAACTGCAATGCTGCGGTCACGGTCGTGCACACCGGCGTGAAGGACATGGGGGCGTTGACGCGCACCGCGGACGTGATCGTGTCCGCGGCTGGCGTACCGGGCATCGTCACCGCTGACATGGTGCAGGCCGGCGCTGCGGTCGTGGGCGCGGGAACGACGTTCGCGGGTAAGAAACTTCTTAGTGACATCGCCGATGACGTTGCTGAGAAGGTCGCGTGGATAACGCCTCGTCTCGGTGGCGTCGGTCCAATGACTCGTGCGATGCTGTTACGCAATGCGGTACTAGCAGCGGAGAAGGTGCGATGACCATATCGACGACAGACGACAAGGGTCGCGAGTACAGCGAGCGCCCCTGGGGCAGTTACACGGTGCTCGACGACGAAGCGTTCGACCACAAGGTCAAGCGGATTGTGGTGACACCCGGTAAGCGGCTCAGCTACCAGTTCCACGCGAAGCGGGCCGAGCACTGGTTCATCGTGAGCGGTCAGGCGACGGTGATCGTGGACGGCGTGGAACACGATCTCGGACCCGGAGCGAGCATCGACATCGCGGTCGGACAGGCCCACCGATGCGAGAACTACGGGACGGTACCGGTGGTGTTCATCGAGGTCCAGCACGGAACGTACTTCGGCGAGGACGACATCGTCCGCCTCGAGGACGACTTCGGTCGGGCGAACTAACTCGGTGCGCATCGACGAGCTGCTCGCAGCCGGCCCCACGAGATCGTTCGAATTCTTTCCGCCGAAATCTGACGAGGAGAGCGCCGTCCTCGCCGCGTCACTGGAAGACATCCAGCCCCTACAACCGTCGTTCGTGTCCGTGACCTATCGCGGGGGGCGCGAGTCGCGCCAGCGGACCTACGACCTGGTCAACCAGATCGAGCGTGACGGCTACGTGACGGCGATGGCGCACGTCATCTGCGTGGGCCACACCCGCGCCGAGATGCGCGACCTCTTGAAGAACTACTCCGACGCCGGCGTGGTGAACATCATGGCCCTCGGCGGTGACCGCCCCGACGACGTCTTCGGCGCGACGTCGGAGTTCGACTACGCGATTGACCTGGTCGAACTGACGCGCGAGATCGGCGACTTCTCGATCGGTGTCGCCGCACATCCCAACGGTCATCCCCGCTCCACCGATCTGCGAAGCGACCGCCGTTTTCTCGCGGAGAAGCTCTCGTTGGCCGACTTCGCCGTCACCCAGTTCTTCTTCGAATCGACGCAGTGGACGCAACTCGTTGAAGAGCTCGCGGAGCTCGGCGTGACCAAGCCGGTCCTCCCGGGCATCATGCCGGTGACCACGATCTCGGGCATCGAGCGGATGCGTGTCATGGGCGGTCCCGTGCCCGACGCGCTCGCCGACCGCCTACTGCAGGCGAGTGCGCGCGGCGGTGCACCCGCGGTGCGCGCCGAGGGAATCCGTGCGGCGATCACACTCTGTCAGGAGTTGATCGCGGCGAACGCGCCCGGTCTGCACTTCTACACGCTCAATCGCTCGACCGCCACGAGCGAGATTTATCACGCGCTCTTTGAGTAGATGTCGGGACCACGACGAGGACTTTGGACCCAAAAAGAGCTCTCGATATTCGCCGTAGGATGGCTCCATGGCTGACAAAATCACACAAAACGCGCAGGGCGTACTCAACGTCTCTGATAACCCCATCATCCCCTTTATCGAGGGCGACGGCATCGGCGTCGATATCTGGCCCGCGTCCAAGATGGTGCTCGACGCCGCCGCGAAGAAGTACGGCAAGACCATTGAGTGGAAGGAAGTCCTCGCCGGACAGAAGGCCTTCGACGAGACCGGCGAATGGCTCCCCGAAGAGACCGTCACGGTGTTTCGCGACTACCTGATCGGCATCAAGGGGCCCCTCACGACGCCGATCGGCGGCGGCTTTCGTTCGCTCAACGTCGCGCTTCGCCAGATTCTCGACCTCTACGTCTGTCTGCGTCCCGTGCGCTGGTTCCAGGGCGTTCCCTCACCGGTCAAGCAGCCCGAACTCGTCGACATGGTCATCTTTCGTGAGAACACTGAAGACGTCTACGCCGGACTTGAGGTCGAAGCTGGATCACCGGAGGCCGAGAAGCTGCGCGCCTTCTTGAAGGAGACCTACGGCTGGGACATCCGCGAGATGAGCGGCATCGGCATCAAGCCGATCTCGAAGGAAGGCTCCGAGCGGCTGATCCGTGCGGCCATCGTGTACGCGCTGAAGCACGATCGCGAGTCGGTGACGTTGGTACACAAGGGCAACATCCAGAAGTTCACCGAGGGTGCCTTCATGAAGTGGGGCTACCAGCTCGTGAAGGACGAGTTCAATGACGTGGCCGTGGGATGGAATGACTGCGACGGCAAGCCGGGATCGAAGTTGCTCGTGAAGGACGTCATCGCCGACATCTGCTTCCAGCAGTCGCTCACGCGAGCATCGGAGTTCGACGTGATCGCGACGATGAACTTGAATGGCGACTACCTCTCGGACGCGTTGGCGGCCCAGGTCGGCGGCATTGGCATCGCCCCGGGCGCGAACATCAACTACGTGACCGGTCACGGCATCTTCGAAGCGACCCACGGCACCGCGCCGAAGTACGCCGGCATGGACAAGGTGAACCCTGGTTCGGTACTGCTCTCGGGTGTCTTGATGTTCGAGCACCTCGGTTGGACCGACGCGGCCAACGACATCGTGCGCGCC
>Ga0182012_10006001_pt1 | contig 12437 bp, 11 predicted proteins | sample 612S2SmetaG_FD_120486 | JGI IMG/M metagenome (GOLD analysis project Ga0182012, IMG submission 120486) | Permafrost microbial communities from Stordalen Mire, Sweden - 612S2S metaG | ecosystem: Environmental > Terrestrial > Soil > Wetlands > Permafrost | place: Sweden: Stordalen | collected...
GGGTAGATGCCATAACTTACACTCAACTACATGCTCAACCGGGGCTATGCCTACACCACAATCATCAGCAGCAAATACCATGGACAAAACCTGCTCTCGCACCTGGCAAGCCTTTACCCGCACTCAACCCCACAAGCCTGGCAACAAAAACTGGACAACGGCGAAGTCAACCTCAACGGCGTCATCGCCACCGGAAGCGAATCGGCCACTTCAGGCCAAACCCTTGTCTGGAACCGTCCACCCTGGATCGAACCAGACTCCCCTCAGCACTTCGAAGTCCTGTTTGAAGACCCCCATCTGTTGGCAGTCAACAAACCCAGCGGGCTGCCCACCCTCCCCGGCGGCGGCTTCCTGGAAAACACCCTCCTGCGCCTGGTGCAAAAGCAATCCCCCAACGCAAACCCTGTCCACCGGTTAGGCCGAGCCACCACCGGCATCGTCCTCTTCGCCAAAACACGGCAGGCGGCCTCTCATCTATTCGCAAACTGGAACACACCCAAGATTCAAAAAATCTACCGGGCGCTGGCTCAGAACATTGCACAGCACGACGCCTACGAAATCCTCACACCCATCGGCCTCGTACCGCACCCGGTGATCGGTTCCGTGTGGGCGGCCAACCCAAGTGGCAAGCCGTCAAAGTCGTTGGCAAAGGTACTCTCACGCACCATCAGCACCACAACATTTGAGGTAAGCCTGAATTCGGGCCGCCCTCATCAAATCAGAATCCATCTTGCATCCATCGGCCATCCGCTTGTAGGCGATCCTCTGTACGGCTTAACCGGGCAGCCTCTTGAACATCTCCCCGGCCTCCCCGGTGATGGAGGATACTTCCTGCACGCCCAATATCTGAAATTCCACCACCCCATCACCGGAGAACAAATCAATCTTGAGGCGGCGCTGCCGTCCGGATAACGCCGGACAGCGGCACAAGGACAGCGAGATGCGAAAAGGGTTTACGAGACACCCGAAAGCGGACGACCCCGCAACGCGAGGCAAGAACTACATCACGCCGAGCGGCTTGCAGCGCCTCAAAGAGGAGCACCGGTTTCTGCTGACCAGGGAGCGCCCGGCCGTAACCGAGGTGGTGGCGTGGGCTGCGGCCAACGGCGATCGCAGTGAAAACGCCGACTATCAGTACGGCAAGCGGCGGCTGCGTCAGATCGATGGGCGGATTCGCTTTCTCACGAAGCGAATCGAAGACGCGGAAGTGGTGGACCCGGAAAGCCCGAGAGCGGGGCAGGCGGCGACGCGGGCTTTCTTCGGAGCGACCGTGCGATTTGCCAATGCCGCGGGAACCGAACGAGTGGTGAGCATCGTGGGCACCGACGAGGTGGATCTGAACCGCAACCACATCAGCTGGGTGTCACCTCTGGGGCGCGCATTGATCAAGTCGGCAGCAGGGGACCGCGTTGCTCTCGAAGCGCCGGCCGGTAGAGAAAACCTGATTGTCCTGGAAGTGCGTTATGAGCGCATTCCTGTGGAACCGTTCCGTGAACCACCTGGGGCCGAGGCATCGGCGAAGGAACACCATCGCTGACACCAACGATTCAGATTACGAATAGAAGTTCTTATCCCACGCGTGCCGGCGGGCCACTTCCAGTTCCGCCGCCGGAAGAGGGCCCAGCATGGGCGCGGCCACATTCGCTTCGACGCTGGCAAGGCTGCGCATCCCCGGGATCACGGTGGATACAGCGGGCGCCGAAAGCACGAAGCGGAGCGCGGCCACCGGGAGACCGCTGCGATGAATTTCCAGACCGGCCACCAGCGCCTCGACATGATCTTCCACCTGCTGTTTGCGATCTCCCTGGAAATACATCGCGCGGAAATCGGTGGGCTCGAAGGTGGATTCGGGCGTGATGCGGCCGGTGAGAGCGCCTTCGTCAAACGGCACGCGCGCGATGACGCCGATATCCTTCTCAAGACAGAGCGGGAACAGGTTCTTTTCGGGAGTCTGGTCGAAGATGTTGTAGATCACCTGCACGGTATCGATGAAACCTGTGTTGATGATGCCGATGGCGGAATCGGGCTGGTGGTCATTGATGGAGATGCCGAAGGCGCGGACTTTGCCGGCTTTCTTCAGGTCTTCGATGGCGCGTTTCCATTCGTCGCGATCGAGCCACTCCGGGTTCCAGACATGCAATTGCTGCAGGTCGATGGTTCCCGTGTTGAGATTGCGCAGGCTGGTTTCGGTGCAATCGACGATGTAGGCGTAGGGGAAAACGTCTTCAATTCCCACGCCGCTCCGCGCCGGCCACACACGGTTCTTCGGCGGGACTTTGGTGGCGATGTAGACCTTTTCACCACTTTCCGCTACCACCTGCGACACCAGCTTTTCGCTATGGCCGTCATTGTAGGCGAGCGCGGTATCGATGAAATTCACTCCCGCCGCTATGGAAGCGCGCAGGGCCTTCACCGATTCATCATCCGTGCCACCGAGCCATTGGCCGCCGCCGATGCCCCAGGCTCCGTGACCAATCTCACTCACTTCAAATCCTGTCCTGCCCAATTTTCTGTAACGCATATGTCTCTTGCACTATTGTAGAAGTTGCTTATGCGTTTTCGCCTGCTGGTTTGCTCGTGCTTGTTCGCTGCATCACTTATGGCCGATACCGGGGACGCTCCGCTGCGGCTTTCCGTCGCCGGGCTGGTTCACGGACATGTGGACGGGTTCTTCAGCGCCGTGAAACACCGGACCGATGTTCAAATTGTGGGAATCTTCGATCCGGATCGCGACTTGCAGAAGAAGTACGCCAGCAAGTATGGCTTCGCGGATGCTGTTTTCTTTACCGATGTCGAAACCATGCTGGTTCAGACGCGGCCGGAAGCGGTGGCGATTTTCACCGCGACGGTGGACCACGCGCCCATGGTGGAAGCCTGCGCCAGACATCACATTGACGCCATGATGGAAAAGCCGCTGGCGGTTTCCATGGTGGAAGCGCGGCGCATCCAGAGGGCCGCCGCGGCGAGCGGCATTCAGGTGATCGTCAACTACGAGACTACGTGGTACCGCAGTCATCATGCCATGTGGCAGTTGATCAAGCAGCAGGGCCAGGGCGGGGCCATTCGGAAAATGGTGGCCATGGACGGCCACGAGGGGCCGAAGGAGATCAACGTGGGGCCGGAATTTCTGAGCTGGCTGACAGATCCTGTAAAGAACGGCGCGGGCGCGCTCTTCGATTTCGGCTGCTATGGCGCGAACCTGATGACGTGGATGATGGATAACCAGCGCCCGTTATCCGTTACGGCGACGTTGCAGACCTTCAAGCCGCAGATCTACGGGCGGGTGGATGACGAGGCCAATGTGCTGGTGGAATATCCCAAGGCCGTGGGAATCATTCAAGGTTCGTGGAACTGGCCCTATGGCCGCAAGGACTTCGAGGTGTACAGCGAGCACGGCTACGCATACGCCATTGGAGGGAACGAACTGGACACGCACGCGGGCGCGCAGAAGCTGGAAGAACTGCCGCCGGATGAAAAGGATTCGGTGTCGTACCTAAAGGCGGTGGTTCGCGGCAGGTTGAAGGCGGCGGGGCTCTCTTCGCTGGAAAACAACATGATTGTGGTGGAGATTCTGGAAGCAGCGCGGGAATCCGGCAAGACGGGTAAAGCTGTAAGACTTACGCCCTAAAATAGGATTATGGTGCGCCTGGTTCTCGCGCTTCTTCTTCTGGCCACGATGGCCTTCGCCGCAATCTCCAAGCTTTACTTAAAGGACGGCAACTATCATCTGGTCCGGGAGTGGAAGATCGAAGGCGACCGGGTCAAGTTCTACAGCACGGAACGCAGCGATTGGGAGGAGGTTCCGCTGGCTCTGGTGGATCTGCGGCGCACCCAGGCCGAGTCCGAGGAGCGCAAGAAAGATCTGGACGACGACGCCAAGGCCGCGTCCGACGAAAGCGCGGCGATCCGCGGGCAGCGAAGCGAAATTCGCAAAATCCCGCAGGATGCGGGAGTTTACACGCTTGACGACAAGGGCAACCTAACGGTGTTCGATCTCGCGAAAAGCAAGGTGCATAGCAGCAAAGGCCGCACAGTGTTGCAGATCGCCGTTCCCGTACCGATGATCACGGGAAAAGCGACCGTTGAAATCGATCAGGAGCATTCGTCGAGGATGGTGCACGAGGACCGGCAGGAATTCTTTTTCCAACTCGAAAAAGAAGAACGCTTCGGCCTCATCAAACTGAAGCCGCACAAAGGAGTGCGCATTGCGGAGACGCTGACCACTCTGCCGGTCTCGAAAGAAATCGATGAAGAGGTGGAGGAAGTGCCTACGTTTACCAAGCAGCTCGAAGGCGGCCTTTATAAGATCTGGCCGGAGAAGCCGATGGAGCCGGGCGAGTACGCGATCATTGAATTCACGCCGGGGAAAGTGGAACCGCGCATTTGGGATTTTCAGTTTCAGAAATAGGGCAAGTGGAAGAACACGAAATTTATCCAGCTATCGGGAGCGAGGGATTTGAGCGGCTTATCGCCGCGTTTTACCGCCGTGTTCCGGGCGATGAAGTGCTGGGCCCCATGTATCCCGCGAACGACCTTGCGGGCGCCGAGAAGCGTTTACGGGGCTTTCTGATTTACCGGTTCGGCGGCCCAGCCGATTACATCGCGGAACGCGGCCATCCACGTCTGGGGATGCGGCACGGGCGTTTTCAAATCGGCGACAAGGCCAGGCAGAATTGGTTGCGCTTGATGGATCAGGCGTTTGAAGAAGCACAGTTACCCGAGGATGCGGAAACGGTTTTGCGCAACTTTTTTGAGAACACGGCGGCGTTCCTGAGAAACCAGCCGTAAGCATTGTGGAGATTTGTAGCATGCGGCTAACCGCGCAGTTTCTTGCCAATGCGGCGTCCAGCATGAGAAACCACACAAGGGTTCCTGGCGTCACGACATAATAGTGAGCGCGCTTTTAGTGGGCTTTTTAGAAGGAGATTTCTTTTTGACAAAACAATTCAGTGCGGGATGCCTGCTGATTCTGAGTCTTGGCCTTGCGCAGGCGAGGGCGGCGGAAGATCGAATCACTCAACCGGTTGACGACAGTAAGCGCGTGACGCTCGCCGGCAACGTAAGCCCCAAAATTAAATCCGGGGTTGACCAAGGGCCCGTGGATCCGTCCATGGTGATTCCCTATCTCACGCTGGCGTTCAAACCCTCCGCCGCTCAGCAGGCCGATCTCGACCAGTTGCTGGCGCACCAACAGGATGCCTCGTCGCCGGACTACCACCGTTGGCTGACTCCGGAGCAATATGGAGAGCGCTTTGGCGCGAGTGGGGGGGACATCGCCAAGATGTCCGCGTGGCTTGGACAGCACGGCCTCGTCGTCAAGTCCACTGCGCGCGGGCGGACTTCGATTGCCTTCGGCGGCTCCGCGGCACAAATCGAAAGCGCCTTCGGCGTTCAGATCCACCACTATCTGTGGAATGGTCAAGTGCGCTACGCGAACACGGCCAACCCGACTATCCCCGCGGCGTTCGAGAAAGTGGTGGGTTCGATCAGCGGCCTGCACGACTTCCGCTTGCAGCCCCGCCTGAAACCGTCGAACATGCGGCCGCTGACGCAGCCCCGCAACACGGACCAAGGGAGCCATTACATTGTGCCGGGCGATATCGCGACCATTTATGACATTAATCCGCTGTACTCCGCCGGCATCAACGGAACGGGGCAGAAGATCGCCATCGCCGGACAGACGGAACTGCCGCTGGGTGATATTGCGACGTACCGTTCCACGTTCGGTCTGCCGGCGAATGTGCCGACGCTGACGCTGGTTCCGGGAACCCAGGACCCTGGAATTTCCGAGAACGATTTGGGCGAGGCCGATCTGGATGTGGAGATCTCGGGAGCGGTGGCGCGCAACGCCACCGTCATTTTCGTCTACTCGTTAAACGTGGACGATTCTTTCCAGTACATCATCGACCAGAATCTGGCGCCCGTGCTGAGCATCAGCTACGGCGGCTGCGAGTTACAGACCGGGTTATCGGATGCGTTGTTTTTTCAAGGGCTCGTTCAGCAGGCGAACGCCGAGGGCATGACGGTGTTCGGACCAGCCGGAGACAACGCCTCGACGGACTGCGCCGGCGATGACGACGCCCCTGGAACCTTCCCCGACAACTTCTCGCTTTCCGTGGATTTCCCGGCGTCTTGTCCGCAGGTGACGGCCGTGGGCGGTCTGGAGTTCAACGAAGGCGCGGGCAACTATTGGAGCGCGACGAACACCCCGAACAACGCCAATGGAGCGTCGGCCCTGTCCTATATTCCAGAGATGGTTTGGAACGACAGCGGTACGGACGACCAGCCATCGGGCGGGGGCGGCGGACTTAGCGTCCTTTTCGACAAGCCGTGGTGGCAAGCGGGCGCGGGCGTACCGGCTGACGGCGTGCGGGATGTTCCCGATGTCTCGCTGGCGGCATCGGGAGATCATGACGGCTACCTCACATTTAGCGGAGGGAGCGAATATATCGTCGGCGGGACGTCGGTTTCCACTCCCCAATTCGCCGCGATGACTGTGCTGGTTGGCGAATACCAAGCGAGCAAGGGATACCAGACCGGGCAGTCACTGGGCCAGATTAATCCGGTGCTGTACGCGCTGGCGCCGGTCGGTGGCGTGTTCCATGACACTACCGTCGGAAACAACATTGTGCTTCCCTGCTACGTGGAAAGCTCGTGCGCGCTGCCAGGGATCGGTTACAGCGCGGGCACCGGTTACGATGCCGCATCGGGACTGGGGTCTGTGGACGTCAACAACCTCGCGACGGCGTGGCACGCGGCCGCCGTGGCCAAGACCCAAACATCGATGACGCTCGGGGCCAGCAGCACGAGCATTGCGTTCGCCGGGTCCACGGTGCTCACCGCGACGGTGACGGGGATCGGCGCCACGACTTCCGGCCATGTAGTATTTTCTCTAGTGAACTCGTTGCTGGGCACTGCGCCTGTGAACAGCGCGGGCGTGGCGACATTGACCGTCAGCGGCCTGCTGCTGACCTCGGGATATAACACGATTTCAGCGCAGTTTCAGGGCGACAGCACCCATTCCGGGGCTTCGGCTTACCTGAATGTCTCGATCACCGACGCGGACAATGATGTGCCCACTATAGGCGGGGTGACGAATGCGGCCTCCTTCACGGAAGCCTTCGCTCCGGGTGAAATCATCAGTGTCTTCGGGACCCAGCTCGCCCCGACTACGGCGGTCGGTTCGGCGCCTCTTCCCGCGCTTCTGGCGGGTAGTTCGGTCACTATCGGCGGAATCGCCGCGCCACTTTATTACTCATCGCCGACGCAGATGAATGTTCAGATTCCTTACGGGATACCGGTCAATTCAACGCCAACGCTAACCGTCACCGACGGCGGGACTCTGAATTCGTACTCGGCTGGGCTGGTTGTATCCCCAACCGCACCGGCGATCTTCGTTTCAAATAGCGCGCCTGTTCCTTACACCACCGCTGCGCAAGGTCAGGTGGTCTACCTGTTTATTACCGGCGCCGGCGCGGTGACGCCTTCGATTGCTACCGGAGCGACTCCGGCGGCGGACACGCCTGTGAATGAACTGCCCGTTCCCGTGGGGGCCGTGACGGTGACGGTGGGCGGAGTACAGGCGACGGTTGACTTCGCCGGAATGCCGACGTGGGCGGTGGGAACCGTGCAGGTGAATTACACGATTCCGACCAACGCCCCGCTCGGCACACAACCGGTGATCGTTTCAGTCGGCGGAGTGGCCAGTGCGGCTGCGACGCTTACGATCACGCAATAGGGAATGGGGGCGAGCGCGGCTCGTCCTTATTCGTAGCGCAACGCCACCATCGGATCTACCTTTGAAGCGCGGCGGGCGGGCACAAAGCTGGCCAGTCCAGCAATGGCAGCCAAAACCGCGACCGCCGCGCCGAGCGTCAATGGATCATACGGCTTCAGGCCGAAGAGCAAGGAACTTGCACTGCGGCCAGCGATGAGGGATAGCGCCAAACCCGCGGCCACGCCGGCCACCAGGAGCCATCCGGCCTCTCGCAGGACCATGCCCACTACCTGCCCCTGCCGCGCGCCCAGCGCCACGCGAATCCCAATCTCGTTGGTTCGCCGCGCCACGACGTAGGAGATCACGCCATAAAGCCCGCTCATCGCTAGTATCAGCGCGAGCACGCCGAAGAATCCCGATAGCATGGCCATCATGCGTTCCTTCACCAGCCCGTCCCGGATGTTGCCTTCAAAGTCCTGACACTCAATGACGATTTCCGGATGCCGCTGAGCGATCCGGCTCTTCACCGCTGCGGCTACCAGGGACGGCGGCAGGTCGGACCGGATCATCATGGCTGTCCAGGGACCGTTCGCGGGAAACTGCGACGCCGGCGCGAACGCCATGGGCGAGGTGGTCCCGCGGATATCGGCATACAGAGTATCCGGAATCACGCCCACAATCTGAAACACGGTGGAAGGATAATCCGGCTCCTCCGCGGTTTGCAGCGTTTTGCCGATCGGATTCTCCCCGGCCGCGTAGCGCTTCACGAACGCCTGGTTCACCACCACAACGTGCTGCGATGCGGTGGTGTCCGCCGGGTTGATATCGCGTCCCGACAGCAGCGGGATCCCCATCGTCTGGAAGTAACCGGGGCTTACCCACGCGAAATGCGAATCACCCACCAACGCGCCGATGTGAATGGCGTGCGTCCAGCTTTGCCACGAGAGCGGCACGTTGGTGGTGGTAGCGGCGTTCAAGACGCCAGGAATTGTTCGGATCTGCTCAACCAACTCGCGTTTGAACTCGCCGAAGTGTTCCTTCGGTACGTGGGACTGGACGAAGCCGAGGTAAGCCACAGTGACGCCGCGTTCGCGCATGCCCGGGTCTACCGACATCAGGTTGCGAAAGCTGCGGACGAACAGGAGCGCACCCACAACCAGGACCAGGGAGACGGCGATCTGGGCCACCACCATGAGCCGCTGCATGGAATACCGCTCGCGGCCGCCGGTGGTTCCGCGCGCGCCCGATTTCATGGCCGTGACGGGATCGGCCTTCGAGGCGCTCAGCGCAGGGGCGACGCCAAATACGACGCAAGTGGCCACGGCGATGGCCGTCACAAAGAGCAGCACCCGCCAATCCGGATTCATGGGCAGGATGATGCCATCGTTCCCCGTGGAGAGCGACCACAGCAGCGCCCGGCTGAGAACGCTCGCCAGCCCCGCGCCAAGGACGGCCCCGGCGACCGAGAGAATCAAGCTCTCTACCAGAAACTGCCGGACCAGGCGCATGCGCGACGCCCCCAGGGCCAGACGCACGGCAACTTCGCGCGCGCGAACGCTGGCTCTGGCCAGCATCAGATTCGCCAGATTCGCGCAGGCGATTAAAAGTACGAGTCCGGTGATGCCGAGTAACATCCAAAGCGAAGAATCATACTGCGCGCGGAGGAGACTCACGCCTCCCGGAGCGGGATAAGCCGCCAGCCGGAAGCTCTTGTATCTGTCGACTGCTTGCGCCGAATAGCCCGTGATCGCGGTGGCGGCGAAGATGCCTGGACTGATGGCATCCACGTTGGCGGAGGCCTGGTCGATGGTTGTACCGGGTCGCAGCCGGCCCATGACGGTGATATCAAAAACATTCCGCGGCAGTTCGCGAGGCTGGCAAAACGGGCGAATGATGTCGAAGGTTTCCCCTACGGCCAAGCCGTAGAACTCCGGAGGCGTGACGCCCACCACCTGCACACGGTCGCCATCGACGAACAGACGGGAATCTTCGCCGATTTCGCGGCCGCCCATCTTCGCCTGCCAGTAGCCGTAGCTCACCACCGCATTCGAGCTGGGGCAGGTGGAAGTCTCGTCCGCGGCGAGGAGCAGCCGGCCGCGCCATGGCCGCACACCCAGGACGCGAAAGAAATCGCCGCTGACGAGCATGCCCTGCGCGGGCGCGGATTCCGTTCCCTGGCCCACGCGAAACCCGTCCGGGCGCCATGCGAACATGCCCGAAAATGCCCGCTGATTGCGCTGCAGCTCCAACCAGACGGGACGCGTGAGAGCGCCATAAAAACCCTCGTTGAGACCGAGACCATGGTTGCCGCCCGCGATTCGAATTTCCGCGAGTTCCTGGGGCCGTTCGACGGGCAGGCTGCGCAGGCGGACCGCGTCGAGTAGTTGAAAGATTGCCGTATTGGCGCCGATGCCGAGCACCAGGGACAGGATTGCGAATGCCGCGAACCCCGGATTCACCCACAACAAGCGCACCGCGTAGCGAACATCCTGCCGGAGGGATTCAAGCATGAATCGAATACGGAGGAGATGGCGAACGGTTAGCAAAGAGTTCCCGAGACCCGGGAACTGTTATCGCTGGATTTGAACGAGCTGGCTCCGCTCTTTCGTGGCCGCTGGGGCGGGGATGGTTTGCGGGGCGCGCCAGAAATCCATATACGACGTGTAGTGCACGCACGCGATGGTACATTTCGGCGCGCAGCCTTTCACCGTGATAAATTCACGGCGGATATCTTCCACCGTGTACTTCTCCAGTGGAATGGCTGGATAGCCGCGCTGCTGCGAACAATAGTGCACAAGGCCGTCTTCGCAGACGTAGAGATACCTTGCTCCGGAACGGCATTTCCATTCGTTCTCAACGCCCCGCGCAATATTGTCCTGGAAGTAGTTGAGGCGCGCGTAGTTCTTCTTGCCGCGGTCCTTCACCTGGCGGTAGACACTTTGTTCTTCGTCCGAGAGCGGCTGCAACTGGCCTTCGTGATCGTGAATGATGCCCACCGTGGAAGTGAATCCCAGCGCCACCGCGCGGTGCGCCACTTCCGCGGCATCCGCGGGGTGTCGAATGCCGCCGCCCACAACCGAATTGATGTTGACGTGGAACAGCGCATGCTGGCTCAGCATCACCAAACGCGGATCCAGCGTTTTCAGACTCTTCTTCGACACTTGATCCGGCTGAACGTTGTCGATGCTGATCTGCATGTGATCGAGACCCGCGTCATTGAGCCGTTTGATGCGATCCACATTCAAGAGAAACCCGTTGGTGATCATTCCCACGAGGCGTCCATGATGGCGGATGCGCGCAATCAGTTCATCCAGATCGGGATGCAGGAGCGGCTCTCCGCCGCTAAACGAAATGATGGACGTTCCGAGGGCCGCCAGATGATCGATCCGCTGGAACATCAATTCCTTGGGCACGGGCTTCGAGAAGTCGTCGTACTCGTTGCAGTACTCGCAGGCAAGGTTGCAGCGGCGCGTCGGGATGATGTGAGCCAGCACGGGATGATCGGTGGAACTGACGCCCTTGATGAGCATGCCCCACTCGCGAAATCGGCGGTTCAGCGCGCGTATATCCCGATGTAAGCGAAAACCGATACCCGGCATAATGGAATCCCCTATTTCACCACATCCGTGGTTTTCAACAGGCACGGAAAAGAAATGTCACTTTCCGGGATGTGTGTCACAATATCTCAAGGAGTGACAATTGTGAAGTCAACGGAAGCAGTTCGTACCAAGCTGAACCTAAACGGGAGGGTGGTGATACCCGCCTCTATCCGGCAAGCGCTGGGCTTTGAGCCTGGCGAAGAGATCCTTCTCTTTGTCGAGGACGATGAATTGCGGATGACTTCCGCGAACAAGCGCGCCGAGCGCGCACAAAAGCTCTACAAGAAATACGTTGGCGAGGGCGTCAGCCTCGTTGATGAAGTCATCGCGGACCGGCGGAAGGAAGCTGCCGCTGGTGAGTAGAGTGGTGCTGGATGCGTCCGCTATTCTTGCCGCGATCGGGAATGAACCGGGCGGAGAACAAATTCTCAGGCATCTCCGCGATGCGGTGGTGAGCACCGTGAACCTGGCCGAAGTGAAAAGCAAACTTGTTGAGAGAGGGTTTCCGCCGGCCGAAGCCTGGGACGCGGCAAATAGCTTCTCAAGGACGGCGTTCGATTTCGGTCCCGAACAAGCCAGCGTGGTGGGCGACCTCGTCCCATCCACCCGTCCGCTCGGTCTATCCCTCGGCGACCGCGCCTGCCTGGCGCTCGGCATCGTATTGAAGGCGCCCGTTTACACGGCCGATCGCAAATGGGCGAAGTTAAAGCTCGATCTCGACATCCACGTCATCCGCTAGAGACCAGCCGTGGGGTGGTGCTTCCTACACTTTCTACCTGATCTAGTGACAAGCCGCGGTGAATTCTTGGAACCGCTGATATCCGCTACTCTGGATAGAACGATGGATCATGAACTTCTCCCATCGGGCATTCGATGCGCGCGCTAGAAATGACGGCAGGTCCAGGCGTCCCCTGTGGCAGCCCGTTTCCCTCTTGCTCTTAGTCATCGTATTGTTCGGCTATCGTGCGGCGGTAGAGAACGATTCAGCGAGCAGACAGGAAACAAGCTTCGGGACTATCGCTCAGTGTGAACACCGGGGGCGTGGAAATGAAAACTTCTGTCACTACACGTTTCCAGTTGGCGATGAGCAATACACGGGTGTGAGTAAGGCCGAGCCGGGA
>Ga0182012_10006003_pt1 | contig 12436 bp, 14 predicted proteins | sample 612S2SmetaG_FD_120486 | JGI IMG/M metagenome (GOLD analysis project Ga0182012, IMG submission 120486) | Permafrost microbial communities from Stordalen Mire, Sweden - 612S2S metaG | ecosystem: Environmental > Terrestrial > Soil > Wetlands > Permafrost | place: Sweden: Stordalen | collected...
CTTGGTGGCCATAAAGCAGTGGTCCGACCCGTTCCCATTCCGAACACGGCCGTCAAACACTGTCTTGCCAATGGTAGTGGTTGTATAGCTTCCGCGAGAGTAGGTTGCCGCCAGTCCTTTCAATAAACCCCGGCCGGAGTCTTTTAGAAGACTCCGGCCGGGGTTTTGTTTTTTACGGGGACCGATGGGACCGACCGGACGAAAGGGACAGATGGTTTGGGTTTGGTGCCGAGGTAATGGGAATGGCAAATTTGAAATTCTTGACGGGTTTTATGCAGAGGCTTCAGAGATGTGAGCGAGCTAGGCTCTGACGTTTATGCCGAGAGCAATGGGAACTGCGGCAGCTTTTTCTGCGGCCCGTCCCTGACAGCCGGTGTAACCGCGGGGAGCTAAACGTTGGTCAGGTGGGTCAGGCCGAGGGGGGTCAGAATTCGATGGGTTCGTTCATTTTGCCGCAGTGGGAGCAGCGGGAACGGTCCACATCCGAGTCGTCGGTGTAGACGGAACCACAATTTTTACAGCGGAAGATGGTGTCCTCGGAGTGGGTGGGGCCAAAGCGACGGCGACGGAGTTCGGAATAGATGCCGATGGCGCACAGGGTTCCGAGGGTCAGGGCCACATACAGGATGAGCAATTGGGCGGGGCTCATGGCTGGTTGGGGGGCGGTGGGGTGACGTCCGCCGGCAGGGGAACGGTATGCCAGTTGAAGATCATCTGGCCGACGGCGATCTGGCCGGAAGGAGAAAAGCGCGCGGAGCGGGCGAGTTCCAGGGCTCGTTCGTCGGCCGAGGCACTGCGCAGGGCTTTTTCCAGACCATAATCAGGGGGTAACAGCACGGCGGAAAGGACCCGGCCGACCGGATCCACCAGGACTTGGATTTTGCTGGGAGCAATGACATCGGCGGCGGCCCAGTCGGGGAGTAGAAACGGGTGGCGCAGGGTACGTCCGGCAATGTCGCCGCGCAGGCGGAGGGTGGATTCCTGGGGCAGGGCGGGGATGACCGGTGATATCGGCCGGGTGAATTCCGGGGCGGGTTTGAAATCGAGGGTCCACGATTCGGTTTGATTGGTGGCCATGAACTGGCGAAAGGTGACGGTCAGGTTTTCGGGGGACAGGGTGAGCCAATGGGGTGTTTCCTGCCAGTGGAAGGAGGGTGGATTCGGTGGGGGCGGCGACGGCCAGTTGGCGGAGGCAAAGTCATGGGGATGAGGCCGGGCAAAAAGGGTGGGGTCGCTCAGGGCGATAAATTCATCATTGGCCGGGGCGAGGCGCAGGATGGGCACGTTGGCAACGGGGCGGGGGGGCGGGGTTTTCCGAGCCCCAAAAAAGCAGATGAGGGCGAAGTGGGCCAGCAGCACCACCCCAATCATGGTCCACCAGTGCCGGGGCGTCCAAGCGCGGGGTTCGAGCGGCGCGGCAGGGTTCATGGCGAGGGCAGGCGGGTCCCGGGGTCATCGGGGAGGGTGGCGAGGAGGGCATTAGTGATGCCGACATTGCGGGCCAGCAGGGAGATTTGGACGAGGGCGTCGTAGGTGACGGCGCGGTCGGCGTGAATCACGAGGGTCAGGGGCAGGGGACTGGTGCTGACAGCGGAATGGAGGTCGTTGCTGAGGGCGGCCCAGGGGACGATGTGACTGGCAAAATAGTAGCGTCCGTACTGGTCCACCGCCATATTAATGGCCGGCTGATCGGTGCCGGGCAGGTCGCTGGCGCGAGGTAATTGCAGGGGCAGTCCCGGTGTGGGCATGAAGGATTCCAGGACCAGGAAAATCACGAGCAGGAAGAACACCGCCGCGAAGGGGGCGGCGTCGAACGGGCTGCGCAAGAGCTTGGAATTGCGCGGAAATTTCATTCGGATTTGCCGTGGTGGTTTGGTTCCGTCACGATGTTGACGATTTCCGCCGCGGCGCGTTCCATATCGAGGACGATTTTATTGATGCGGCTCACGAGGTAATTGTAGCCGGCGTGGGCGGGGATGGCCACGCCGATGCCGGCGGCGGCGCAGACCAGGGCTTCTTTCACGCCGCCGGCCAGTTTCGGCAGGTTGGCATACAAGCCCTCATGTTCGATCACGGAGAAGATGGTCATGCAACCGATGACGGTGCCAAAGAGGCCGAGGAGGGGGGCGATTTGGGCGATGGTGGCGAGGAGGTTGAGTTTTTCCTCAAGGCGGGGCACTTCGGTGAGGCCGGCTTCCTCGACGGCCTCGCGGACGCGGTCGCGGCCTTTTTCACGGTTGATGATGGCGGCTTTGACGAGGCGGGCAACGGGGCCGGGGGTGGCGTCGCAGATGGAAATGGCCTCGACGATGTTTTCGCGTTTAAGGACGGTGCGGACGCCGTTGAGGAATTCGGCGGAGTTAATCTGGGAGCGATGGCAGAAGAGGGCGCGCTCGATGAAGACGACCAGAGCGATGGCGGCGGCAATGAGGATCAACCAGATTACCGTCCCGCCGTGATTTATGAGCAAAGGCATAAGGTTTTATAGGCGGTTGGGAGCGCCGTTCAAAGCGTTTAATCTGCCTGTCCCGGCACCGGAGGTCAACCCGGATGGTGGATTCGGAAAAAATTGTCTTGGCGTGGAGGCCGACTTGACGGTTAACTCGGGGATGGAAACACCAGACCAACTGCGGGAATTGTTCCGAATGCAACGGGCGCTGAATGAACGAATCGGCGTGCACACGGATGGCATGAGCGAGGCCGACAAGACAAAGTGGCTATTGAATTATTGTAGGGCGATGTCGCAGGAGATGGCGGAACTAACGGACAGCGTGCCTTGGAAGTGGTGGGCGAAGTACCAGAAATTTGACGAGCAGAACGCCCGAGTGGAGGTGGTGGACCTGTTTCATTTTCTGATCAGCATGGCGCAGGTGCTGGGGATGAGCGCGGATGATGTCTTCGCGGCGTATGTGAAGAAGAACGAGGTGAACCTGCAGCGCCAGGCGAGCGGTTACACGCAGAAGGATCATGATGATTCCCGGCACATTTAGTCTGACGGCCCAACCATTGTGAATTATAAATCACCGACCCGGGCGGATGCGGATAAATTCAGCCCCCGCCGTGCCCTGCTGTTTGCCTCGCCATTCATGGTCATGGGGTTGCTGGCCCTCGGGCTGGCTCTGTATGGCCTGTTTACCCGCCAATTGAATGTCACAGCGGGCAAACATTTGCTCACGATGCTGGTGGTGTGCGTGGGCATTTCCATGTGCATCATTGGCTGGTTTGCCACGAAACGGCCCAAGCCGGGAATGTTTCTGAAGGCGAGCCATCCGGACAAACCATGGATGTGGCGTGAGGACTGGATGGCGGGCCAGGTGGCGAACGCCCGGGTTCGAAGCGTTTTTTTCCTGTGGATTGCGGTCTTTGTGTTTGATCTGGTAAGTCTGTTCGCGGTGGTTTTGGTGCTCCCAGGAGTGCGCTTTGGCCATCCCCTGGCCTGGTTGAGTGTGCTCTTTCCGGTTATTGGTCTGGCGGTGACGATCTTTGCGGCCCGAACTTCACGGACTTGGGGGCGGTTTGGCGGCTCCCGGTTGGTGACGACTGGATTGCCGCTGGCTCCGGGCGGGGTGCTCATCGGGGAAATTCAAGTGCCGGTTTGGCTGGAGCCGAAACATGCGTTTTATCTGCGCCTGAGGTGTGTGCGCCGCACCACGGCCCAGCGGGGAAAGAACCGGGTGACCACGGAACGAATCCTATGGCAGGATGAAAAATGGATCAGTCCCAGTCTGCCCCAGACGGAGGCCGGGGCCACGTGTTTGCCCGTGTTTTTCAAATTGCCGGCGGATCTGCCGGAGTCCACGTATGGGAGGGGCGACGGGGTCCAATGGGAATTGGAAGCGCAGGCCAAGGTCAAGGGTCCGGATTTTCAGGGGGCTTTCGAGGTGCCGGTGGTCAAGCCGGTGGTGGAAGCGGCGGTGGCGACGCTGCCGGTGGCCGCACCGGAGGTTAGCGATCCGAGCTTGAAGTACCAACTGACCCTGGACGAGATTCGCAAGGAAATCCGGTCGCGGATTGTGGTGGTGGACCAGCCAGGGGGCCGGGAATTCAAGTTCCCCGCCGGTCGCAACCCGGGCTTTGCGGGCGGGGCCACGGGCTTGTGGCTGATCTGGAGCGGAGCGGTGGTGCTCATGGTGGTCAACCATGCGCCCCTTTTATTTCCCCTGGTGTTCACGGCGGTGGATGTGCTGATGGGCATTTTTGTTTTTGATTTGTGGTTTCGCCGCAACCGGGTGTGGGTGACGCCGGCGCAGTTGCGCGTTGAGACGGCCTGGCTCACGTTAAAAAAGGAAGTCACGATTCCGGCGACGGACGTGGCCAGTCTCAAGGCGGACATCGGGGCCACGGCCGGGCACGCGGCGTATTATGATTTGAGGCTCAAGACGCGCACGGGGCGGGAGATTTTGCTGGCTAAGAATCTGAGCCACAAGCCGGAGGCGGACTGGTTGCTCGGGCGGATGGTGGCGGGGTTAAAGGGCAAGTGAAAGGGGCAGCCCCGCCGGGCGCGGCAAAAAGTGAAAATATTTCTCGGCAATTTCCGGGGAATTGTTCACCTTGTCCCGGGATGTCATTCGTGCATTCCAAAATTAACAAGGCAACCACAAATTCAGTTCCGCCGTGCTGGCGCCGGGAGGTTGAGCGGGTGCTCATCACCGAGCCGCAACTGGCCCGGCGGATCAAACAGATGGCCCGGGACATTGAACAGGACTTTGCCGGCCGCGAAACCGTGGTAGTGGCGCTTTTGAGCGGAACAATCATGTTTCTGGCGGATTTGATGCGGCACCTGAACCTGCCGTTGCGGCTGGATTTCATGGGGGTCTCCAGCTACGGCGCGGGCACGGAGTCCGGCGATTTGGTCATCACGAAGGAGTTGCGCCTGGATGTGCGCGGGCGGGATGTGCTGCTGGTGGACGATATTTTGGACACCGGCAAGACGCTGAGCCGGGTGGTGCCGATCCTGCGCGCGCTCAAACCGCGCCGGATCAAAACCTGCGTGCTGCTGAACAAAGCGGCGCGCCGGGTGGAGAAAATCAAGGCGGACTATATTGGGTTTGAGATCCCTGATTACTTTGTGATTGGTTACGGCCTGGATTACGCCGAGCGCTACCGGCAACTGCCCTTTGTGGGCGTGTTGCACCCGCACATCTACCAGCAACCCCCCGAACATTCCTGATTAAACCTTATGCCCCTCCACCTCATCAGCGTGGCTGGCTGGTTCACGATGATCGGTTTCGCCTGGCTGATTTCCTACAACCGGAAACTGTTTCCCTGGCGCACGGTGATCTGGGGGGTGGGACTGCAATTCATCATGGCCCTGCTGATTTTGAAAACGCCGTGGGGCCGGACGTTTTTTGAATTCGCGGGCAAGGTGATCCAGCATCTCACCGCGTTTGCCAACGAGGGCACCAAGTTTGTGTTTGGGCCGCTGGCCGACGAGGCGTTGCTCTCGAAAAGTTTTGGCGCGGAAAATGACGTGGTGTTTGCGGTGCTCATCATGGGCACCATCATCATTGTGGCGGCGATCTCGGCGCTGCTCTATCACTGGGGTGTGTTACAGAAGGTGGTGCATGCGGCGGCGTGGGTGATGCGCAAAATCATGCGGACCAGCGGCAGTGAGACGCTCTCGGCCTGCGCGAACATTTTCATGGGACAGACCGAGGCGCCCTTGATGATCCGGCCCTACGTGCCGCGCATGACACGCAGCGAAATCATGACAATCATGGTGTGCGGCATGGCGCACATCGCGGGCGGGGTGGCGGCGGTGTACGCGACCTTCGGCATGAAGGCGGGCTATCCCAACACGGCCGGGCATCTGCTGACGGCGTCGGTGCTGAATTGTCCGGCCGCGCTGCTGATTGCGAAGATTTTACTGCCGGAGACGCAGCAAAGCGAGACGGCGGCCTCGATGCCGGCCACGGTGCCGCGCACGACGGCGAACTCGATTGACGCGATCTGCCGGGGGGCGGGCGACGGTTTCAATCTGGCGCTGAATGTCACGGCGATGTTGATTGCCTTCATTGCGATGATTGCGCTGGCGAATTATCTGGTAACCTGGCCGCAGATTCATTTGGGCAGTCAGAATCCGGCGACGTTGCAAACTATTTTCGGCTGGCTGAACGCGCCATTTGCCTGGCTCATGGGGGTGCCCGTGCAGGATTGCGTAAAGATTGGCCAGATTCTGGGGGAACGGGTGGTGTTGAACGAGTTTGTCGGCTACCTGGATCTCACCACGAACGTGAAGCAACTGGCGCTCGACCCGCGCAGTTTCACCATTGCGACGTATGCCCTGTGTGGCTTTGCAAACTTCTCCAGCATCGCCATTCAGGTGGGCGGCATTGGCTCGCTGGCGCCCGAGCGGCGCAGTGAAATGGCCAAGATTGGATTTCGGGCGATGATCGGCGGGTTGCTGGCGGCTTATATGACGGCGTCGCTGGCGGGGTTTTTGTTGTGAGGCATTGATCCGCCGCCGACGGTGGAAACCGTTGGGATTTTGCCCTTGTAACCGGGGCGGTTCTCCAATATAAGCTTTTCCCACCATGAACCTCCAATTAAATGCCTCACTGGCGGGAATTTGCCTGCTGGCGAACGCGACCTTTTCACTCCCGGCGGCGACGGCCACGAATGAGCCGGATGCGATGGCCCCGTTCCCCGTGACAATTACCGTGGATGCGGGCCAGCCGGTCGGTGATTTGACGCCCATCTGGCGATTCTTCGGCGCGGACGAGGCCAATTATGCCTACATGAAGGACGGCGAGAAATTGCTGGGCGAACTGGGGCAGTTGGGCGGGCCGCAGGTGTATTTTCGCTGCCACCATTTGCTGACAAGTGGAGATGGCGCGTACTCTTTGAAGTGGGGTTCCACCAGTGCGTACAAGGAGGATGCGGCCGGTCATCCGGTTTACGACTGGACCATCAACGACCGGATTTTCGACACGTACCTCAAGCATGGCATCAAGCCCTATGTGCAATTGGGTTTCATGCCCGAGGCGCTCTCCACGCATCCGCAAAATTATCCGCATAATCCGCCGGTGAATCAGCGGGCCGATGCAGGCGCCGGGCAGGCGTATCCGCCGAAGGATTACGCCAAGTGGGGCGAGCTGGCGCATCAATGGGCGCAGCATTGCGTTGATCGTTACGGGCGGGCCGAGGTGGAGCAATGGTACTGGGAAGTCTGGAACGAGCCCAACATCACCTACTGGCATGGTTCGGTGGCGGATTATTGCAAGCTGTATGATTACGCGGTGGCCGGCGTGCGCGAGGCGCTGCCCACGGCCCGGGTGGGCGGACCGGAGACGGCCGGTGGACCGGGCGGCAACTTCCTGCAGACGTTTCTTGAGCACTGCGCCACCGGCACGAATTACGTGACAGGTCGCGTGGGTTCGCCGCTGGATTTTGTTTCCTTCCATGCCAAGGGCTCGCCGGTGTTCACGAATAATCACGTGCGCATGGGCATGTCGAGCCAGTTTCGGAACATGGACAGCGCCTTCGGCGTGATCGCGTCGTTCCCCCAATACAAAAGCCTGCCCATTGTCATTGGCGAATCCGATCCCGAGGGATGCGCGGCCTGCCGTGATTCGCGGGACGCATACCGCAATGGCACCATGTATTCCAGCTATACGGCTGCCAGTTTCCCGCGCGAGTATGAGCTGGCCGCGCAGCACGGGGTGAATCTGCTGGGCGCACTGACCTGGGCGTTTGAATTTGAGGACCAGCCGCCGTTCGCGGGCTTTCGCCAGCTTGCCGGGGCGGGTATTGATCTGCCGGTGCTCAACGTGTTCCGCATGTTCGCCAAAATGAGCGGCCAGCGGGTCGCGGTCAAAAGCACGGCGGGGCTGGAGTATGGGACGATAATGCGTTCCGGGGTACGCGGCGCGCCGGATGTCTCCGCGCTGGCGGGACTGAATGACCGGCAGCTCGCGGTGCTCGTATGGCATTATCACGATGACGATGTGCCCGGCCCGGATGCCGCGGTGGATGTCCAATTGCGCGGAATTCCCCCGGGCCACCCCCAGGCCACGCTCACCCACTACCGCATTGATGACGAGCACAGCAATTCTTACGCGACGTGGCTGCGCGCCGGCTCCCCGCTACCGCTCACCCCGGAACAACGCGCGCAGTTGGAACAGGCCGGCCAGCTTGCTGAGCTTGCGCCGCCGCAGGACGTGGCGATTACCGACGGAAAGGCGGACGTGAAATTGACGCTGCCGAGGCAGGGGGTTTCGCTGCTGGTGTTGTCGTGGAAATAAAGTTCGCCGGCATCGGCGTGGTGTTCGTTTCAATCTCTCAAACAATCCACTGGCCAATTGCCGCCAGGTCTGGTATAAAGACCCTTCGCCTTGTCATGAGGCGGATCAATTTTAACCTGAACACATAATATATATGTCACAGCATCGCAGCCTGCGCGCCGCCTCCACCCTCGGCGGTAAACGCAACGTTCTCAAGCGTTTTGAACGCACCGAACTCCTCAAGAAACGCGGCCAGCGCAAGGACGGCGACCGGATCACTGGTCTCCGCAAGACCAAACCCGAGGCTTAAGTCGTTGTTGGGTTGCTGTTTGCGAATCCGGCCTGCGCCTGCCTTCGCCGCGGCAAACCAGCGCGGCTATTATCGTGGTTCGCTTGCAAAAATTTTTGGCGGATGCCGGGGTGGCATCGCGCCGGGCCGGTGAGGGACTTATTCTGGAGGGCCGGGTGTCCGTCAATGGCCATGTGATCCGCCTGCTGGGCAGCAAGGTGGATCCCGTCCATGACCATGTGCTGGTGGATGGCAAGCCGGTCAAGGAACGAAAAAAGATCTATCTGGCTCTGCACAAGCCGGTTGGGTGCGTTTGTTCGCATAATGACGAGCTGGGCCGCCCCACGATTTACGAGCTGCTCCCCAAGGAGTGGCAGATGGTCAATTCGGTGGGCCGGCTGGATTTTAACACGGAAGGGTTGATTTTCCTGACTAATGATGGACAATTTGCCTTGCGGCTCACGCATCCGCGTTATGGCATCCGGAAAAAATATGTCGTGACGACCGAGGGGCCGGTGACACCGGGAATGCTGGCTTTGTTTACTCGAGGGGTGTTTACTGGGGGCGAGAAATTGAAGGCGGAGCGGGCCCACTTGATGGGCGCCAGCCGCTCCAAGAGTATTGTGGAGCTCGAATTGAGCGAGGGCAAAAACCGCGAGGTGCGGCGTTTGTTCGAGTCCCAGAATGTGGTGGTGCGGCGGTTGCAACGGATGCAAATTGGCAAAATCAAGCTGGGTGAGTTGAAACCCGGCAAATGGCGGGCATTGACAGCGGCAGAGATTAAAACTTTACTAGCGGAAACATGAAAACGAACTGTTGGTTAATGATGGGCCTGATGATTGCCACCAGCGCGGTGGCTCAGAGCAATACAAACACCCCGACGGCCGTTCCGGCCGCCACCCCGGCCACCGCCGTACCCACTCCGGTCGTAACGACCCCGGTGGTGGAGTCCGCCCCGGCGGCCACCAACGAGCCGGTCAAACTCAAGAAGAAGGTGGCCGTTAAAAAGAAAAAAGTGGTCGAGGTCAAACGCATCGCCATTAACGAACCCACCGTCACCCTCGCCGCCGGTCCGGCTGAGGTTGCCGCCGACAACGTGAACGTGCGCGGTCAGGCCGGGCTCAAGGGCGAGTTCATCACCCACCTGAACAAAGGTGACGCCGTGACCGTCCTCAGCCAGCTCAATCTCGACAAACACGAAATAGACGAGCCCAGCCAATGGGCCAAGATTGCCTTCCCCACCAATGCGCATGTCTGGGTGAGCACCACCTTCATTGACGCCACGAATAAAACCGTCCTGCCGCGGAAACTTAATCTGCGGGCCGGCCCGGGCGAAAATTACAGCGTGCTCGGCGTGGTGGAACGCGGCACCCCGTTGGCCACCCTCACCGTGCGCGGCGACTGGACGGAAATCAACCCGCCGACCACCGCTTATGCGTTCATCGCCGCCATGTATTTGAAACAGGAGGCCACGGGCAATCTCGCCGCCAATCCCGCCCCCTCAACTGAAACCCAGCCGATTGCGCCGGTTCCAGCTCCGGAACCCCAGCCGGCTCCGGCTCCCGCCCCCGCGCCCGCGCCCACCCCGGTTCCCGAACCGCAACCCATTGTAACCGAAGCGACCAACCCGCCAGTTCCGGTCCCGGCTCCGACGCCCGCGCCAGCCCCGGCTCCAGCTCCCGCCGTGGTTGAGACGCCCGCCAACGCGGTTCCGCCCACGCCCGCTCCCGCTTTGGCCATCGCTCCGGTGGTGACCCAGACGAATGACGTGGGCACGGTAACGACCAACCTGCCGCCGCCGCGGATTGTCACCCATGAGGGTGTCGTGCGGCATGTGACGAGCATCATCGAACCGACCGCCTACGAATTGTACGATCCCAAGACCGGTGTGGATGTCAATTACCTGTACACCACGTCCACGAATCTGGATGTGAGCGTTTACAATGGCCTGCGCATTGTTGTCACCGGCGAGGAAACCCTGGCGGAACGCTGGCCGAACACGCCGGTGCTGACCGTGGAAAGCCTTCACGTCGTCAAATAATGCCGCTGGACAACCTCATTGATGGCCGCGCCATCGCCGCCCGCATTCAGCAGGAACTCGCGGGCCGCGTGGCGGACCTGAAGCATCGGGGCATCACGCCGGGTCTGGCCTTTGTCCGCGTGGGGGAGGATCCTGCCTCCAAGGTTTATGTCGGCCGGAAGGAAAAAAGCTGCTCGGAAACGGGCATGATTTCCGAGACGCATGTCCTGCCCGAGGCCACCACCGAGGCGGAACTGTTGGCCCTGCTGGCCAAACTGAACGCCGCGTCCCACTTGCACGGCATCCTCGTCCAGGCCCCGCTCCCCAAACACATTCGCGAGTCCGTCATTTTTTCCTTCGTCTCGCCGGCCAAGGACGTGGACGGCTTTAACCCGGTGAACGTGGGCAAGCTGATGCTCGGGGACGCCTCTGGCTTCCGCCCTTGCACCCCGGCGGGCATCATGGAATTGCTGGCGCGCTCCGGCGTGGTCACCAGCGGCGCGGAGGTTGTGGTGCTGGGCCGCGGCAACATCGTGGGCAAGCCCATGGCGGCCATGCTTTGCCAGAAAGGCGCGGGAGCCAACGCCACCGTCACCCTGTGCCACTCGGCCACGCGTGATATCGCCGGACATTGCCGCCGGGCGGATATTTTGATCGCCGCCTTGGGCGTCCCGGAATTTGTGACGGCCGATTTTGTCAAACCCGGCGCCGTGGTCATTGACGTGGGCGTCAACCGCGTGCCCGATGCCACCACGAAAACCGGCAGCCGGCTGGTTGGCGATGTGGCGTTTGCAACCGTGCAACCCCGCGTCCGGATGATCACCCCCAATCCCGGCGGTGTGGGGCCGATGACCATCGCCATGCTGATGCAAAACACCGTGCGGGCCGCCGAACTGGCCGCCCAATAAAACTCCCCGCCGGCCACTTGATTTCCCGCGATAATTCCAGCCAAATCAACAACCTGTTCATTTCATCTTAAAATCGTATGCAAGCCACCCGAATCCTCCCTGATCTCCAATGCTCGCTCCTGACCGAGGAAGTGCGGCAGGAAGCCAATGGCAATCTGTTTCTGATCGGGGTCCTGACCATCCTACGCGTGCCGGAATTGCCCATCGTGGCCGGCCGTCTGTGCATCTTTAACCGCTGGACCGCCGGCGTGGGCCAGTTCTCGGAAAGCGTCCGCCTCATCGCGCCGGACCAGACCACGGTCATCAGCCGGGGCGAATCCAAATTTGAACTGCGTGATCCCGCCGTGTCCGCCACGAACGTCATGGTTTTCACGCAAGTGGAATTCAAAACGCCCGGGGTTTATTACGTTGAGGTGCTGGTGGATGAAGTCATGAAGCTGCGCTACCCGCTGCCGCTCATCCACACGCCGCTGCCCAACCAGGCCGCCGGCGCGCCCGCCCCCCGGACAGCGTGAGCATTGGGCTTAGCTGACATTGCCGGTCTGCCGGGAGCATTTGACGGGTTTCTATTTTAGAAATCCGTCATTTCGTTTCCGCCGGAGAAACGAAGAAAATATGGCCGGCCAGGCAAAGCGGTCATTGCCATTATCCCCGCCGAAGCGCACTCTTGATGGACGGCAGGCGGTAAATCCGCCGCTGAAGAATCTGTTGCTGATATGAATGACATCAAGCCGAGGATCGTGGCGGTGCTGGGACGCAAGGAATACGTCCCCGCCAATGTGCCGGAACTGCTGGAACTGTTGGAGCTGCCCCCGGCGCGTCAGCAGGAGTTGCAGGCCGTGCTGAGCGAATTGGAGCAATCCGGCCGGATCGCCCGGATCAAAGGCAACCGCTACATTCAATCCGCCGAGGCGGATCTCATTCCCGGACGCATTCGCATGAACCGCCAGGGCAAGGGGTTTTTACAGCCGGACGACACCAGCCTCAAGGAAATCGC
>Ga0182012_10006006_pt1 | contig 12434 bp, 9 predicted proteins | sample 612S2SmetaG_FD_120486 | JGI IMG/M metagenome (GOLD analysis project Ga0182012, IMG submission 120486) | Permafrost microbial communities from Stordalen Mire, Sweden - 612S2S metaG | ecosystem: Environmental > Terrestrial > Soil > Wetlands > Permafrost | place: Sweden: Stordalen | collected...
AGGGCACTGCAGCTCAACCAGCCGTTGTGCGTCAAGCGACCCCATCGACACCACCGTCGGCCGCGTCGAACTTCGGAACCCAGGCCGCCACCGCCACAGCCACCGGGGCGGTCGCCGGAGCGGCGTCGGCTAACGCCACCGCGCGGGCGGGTCTGCAGCGACTCGTAGCCGCGGTGGCCCGCCAACAACCCCGGTTGGCCTGGGCCGCCGGTGACCGCGCCGATAGGACCACCGTCCTGACCACCGACCTGGCCAGCGGCTGGATCCCACCGGGAATAGACCTCCCGGCAGCGGTCACACTGCTGCCCCCGGCACGACGCCGCGGCGACCTGGAAACCCTGCTCGGCGAAGTTGATGTCGCCGCCGCCTACACCCCGATCCACCACATTCCCGAGGAGGACGAGCCGGTGCGCACATCGCCGCGGCCTCGGCGTGTACCGGAAATCGACGAACTCGGTTGGGAACTCAGCCAAGCGACCCAGTGGCGCGACGGGCTACCGCGGCTAGCCCACACCTTGGCCAAAGCCGCTTCCAGTGGTACCGGGGTGTTGGACAAAGAAGTCGAGCTCCTCCATGAGCATCTCGCTACGGTCAGCACTCGCGTCCTCGACAGCTATCCCGACCACGTCGATTCCCATGACGTCGGCAACTGGCAACTGCTTGCCGCAATCGAAGCGCTGGCAGCGGGTGACAGATCAGCAGCCCGCTATCACCTCGCGTGGTTTCAGGCCTGCAGTGCCACCACCGGGCAAGCCGGCCAACTGGCCGATAGCAAGGTGACTTGACCAGCCGATACCCGGTAGTAGTCTGACACCTTCTCGGAAGGGGTGGCGATTGTTTGTCGACACTGGATTGCTGCACTCGGGGGCGAACGAGTCTTACCGCGCGGGCAGGCATGCCCAAGACGCGGCTGATCACCTGTCGCGGGGACCGCTGTTTTCGGGGATGTTCGGTCACTTCCCTGCGGCCGAGGCGTTTCAAGATGCCGTCAGCGCGGCGCACGCTGAGCATGTGAAAAGCCTTCAGGCCCAACAGGAGACGCTGACAGCTATCGGCGGCCGGGCAAGTCGGGCCGCCGCGGAGTTCACCGACATGGAGGAGCATAACGCCGCGAAACTGCGGGCGCTGCGATGCAACTCGGCCGCATAGCCGTTCCGCAGCTGATCGCCGAAGCCGGCGGCGACCCGTGGGCGATTAGGCAGAGTCTCCAAAGTGGCCGTCCGGAACAGATTTCCGGCCTGGCGCTGGCGTTTGGCAACGCGGGCCGGTGTATCACCGAGTCCAGCGCTGCATTCGAGGAAGCGCGTCGACGCTTTGCGGCATCATGGAATCACGAGAATGGCGATCATCCGATCAACGACTCCGCTGACGTGCAACGCACCACACAATCGCTCGGTGCGCAGTCCTTGAGGTTGCCCCAGATCGGGGCGGACCTGGAAAACATCGCGGCCGCCTTAACCCAGGCGCAACGAACTGGCGCGGCGTTGATTTCGGCTTTGGAGACTCAACTACAGCAGATCGACGACCAACTCGGCCAAGCGGTGGATCTCGAACTTAATGACCTGATCTGCGCGCTTGAACAAGAAGCTATCGATGACACCAAGTCAGCGCTGGACCAGCTCGACTCGATACGCAGCGGCTACTCGGATCACCTGCAGAAATCCCTGGGCACGCTACGAGCCGATGAATACGGCAAAGCGAAACCCGAAGAGCCCATGAAGATCCCGCCACCGAACACCAAGCCCGAAGACGTCAAGAAGTGGTGGGATTCACTCAGCCAACACCAGAAAGACCAGTTGATCGCTCAACACCCACCGGAGCTGGGCAACCTCAATGGCATCAACGCCACCGTCCGCGACACGGTCAACCAGGCGGTGCTGAACGATGACATCAACCGGGTCGAGAACGACCCGGACCAGCGCGGACTCTCGGCATCCGTTATCGCGCGGTATCAAAACGCCCTGAAGACACGCGACGGTCTGAACTACGACAGAGGGCCGGAGGGCCCCAACCAAAGGCCCGTCATGCTGTGGGCCTACGACCCGTTGGCCTTCAACGGCTGGGGCAAGGCCGCCATCGCGGTCGGCAACCCCGACTATGCGCCGAACACCGCGGTCATCGTTCCGGGCAACGGCAGCAGCGTGGCACAAGCGTGGATGACAGGGCACGTCGACGCGACCAACCTCTACGACCAATCCCTGGCCGCAGATCCCAAACACGGCTACACCTCAGTGATCGCCTGGATGGGATATGAAGCGCCCCATGGTGTTTCCGATCTCCGGGTCAGCGAGCCCGGACTGGCGCGGGCCGGCGGTGATCTACTGGCCGCCGATGTCAATGGTCTTCGGATGACCCACAACAGCGTGACGCCCGAGCACATCACCGTCATCGGGCATTCCTACGGCGCGACAACGGTCGCCGACGCGTTCGCCCACAGTGGCATGCACGCCAACGACGCGGTTCTGCTCGGTTGTCCCGGAACAGATCTAGCGCATGGTGCCGCCGACTTTCACCTCGACGGCGGGCACGTCTACGTCGGCTCAGCCTCCACCGACCCGATCAGCTGGATCGGTGAATCCACCGGCATGCCGGCCGAGTGGCTCAAGGGCAACCTCAGGGAACACTGGGTCCCACTCCCCGTGGATGCCGGCTTGGGACGTGATCCGGCCGGAGACGGTTACGGATCGATCCGCTTCCATGCCGAGGTTCCTCACTCTCGGTCTATCAACGAACACGACCACTCGCACTACTACGTGATGGGCAGCGAGGCGTTGCGCAGCATGACCGACATCGCCAGCGGCCACTCCGAACGGCTATCAGCAGATGGCCTGGTCGCAGACGGCAGGCGCCAGCCACACATAGGCCCGTTCCGAATACCCGGCATACCTGCGTACATCGATCCCGAAGGCGAACGGCCTCGGACGACAATCCGCGACGATCATCAATACCCCGCACTCGGGGACCATGCCGGTTAGGGCACCGGCACCACGATCAGATCGTGCGGTCGGTTGTTGACGCTGAGCGCGCCGTCCTCGGTCACGACGACGATGTCTTCGACTCGGGCGCCCCAACGGCCCGGGAAATAGATGCCGGGCTCGATCGAAAAGGCCATGCCCGCGGCCAGCGGCAGCTGATTCCCGGCGATGATGTAAGGCTCTTCGTGCACCGACAACCCGATACCGTGTCCGGTGCGGTGCACGAAAAACTCAGCGAGTCCGGCCTCGGCCAGAACATCGCGGGCGGCGGCGTCGACCTGCTCGGCCGTCACACCGGGCCGTACTGAGTCAAAGGCCACCCGCTGGGCCCGCTGAAGTATCGAATACTGCTGGGCCACTTCGGCGCTGGGCTCGCCGATGCTGTAGGTGCGCGTCGAGTCGGAATGGTATCCGGGCTCATACGCGCCGCCGATATCGACGACGACGATGTCACCGGCATGCAGTTCACGATCCGAATAACCATGGTGCGGGTCGGCGCCGTGCGGACCGGAGCCGACGATAATGAAAGCTACCTCCGAATGCCCTTCGGCGACAATGGCTTCGGCGATGTCGGCAGCGACGTCGGCCTCGGTGCGGCCTGGGACTAAAAACTCCGGCACGCGGGCATGCACCCGGTCGATGGCCGAGCCGGCCTTGCGCAGCGCGTCGATCTCGCACTCCTCCTTAACCATCCGCAGTTTGCGCAGCACGTCGGTGGCCAGAACGGGTAGCACGCCGAGAACACCGGCCAGCGGCAAAAGATGTAGAGCCGGCATGGAATCCGTGACAGCCGTCGCCGCGGGAGCACCGCCCAGAGCGGCGCTCACCAACTGGTAGGGATCGTCACCGTCGACCCAATCCCGGACCGCCAGACCCAGCTCAGCAATCGCTGACCCCTTCAGCGAGGCCAGCTCCAACCGCGGCACCACCACCGTCGGATCACCGGACGCAGGCAACACCAGCGCGGTGAGCCGCTCGAAGGTCTGCGCGCGCGAGCCGGTGAGGTAGCGCAGGTCGTAGCCAGGCGTGATCACCAGGCCGGAGAGGCCGGCGTCAGCGGTCGCCGCGGCCGCCGTTGCGAGCCGGCGCGCATACACCGTGGCGTCGAATCGGTCAGAATCCATGCCAGCCAGGCTAACCGCGCCGTCGCAGCGCTGGCAGGATAGCCCGCATGCCTGCACCCGTGTTGCTGCTCGACGGCGCCAGTATGTGGTTCCGCTCGTACTTCGGGTTGCCATCCTCCATCACCGCTCCCGACGGCCGGCCGGTCAACGCCGTCCGCGGGTTCATTGACTCGGTGGCCGTGGTGATCACCCGGCAGCGGCCCAGCCGGCTGGCGGTGTGCCTCGACCTGGATTGGCGGCCGCAGTTCCGGGTGGACCTCATCCCGTCCTACAAGGCACATCGCGTAGCCGAACCGGAGCCCGCCGGCCGGCCCGACATCGAGGAAGTGCCCGACGAACTGAGCCCGCAGGTCGACATGATCATGGAACTATTGGACGCCTTCGGTATCGCGACGGCCGGCGCACCGGGTTTCGAGGCCGACGACGTGCTGGGCACGCTGGCGGCCCAAGAAAAAAGCGACCCCGTCGTCGTGGTCAGCGGAGACCGAGACCTGCTGCAAGTGGTCAGCGACGATCCGGTCCCGGTTCGGGTGCTCTACCTGGGCCGGGGGCTCGCCAAAGCCACCGTGTTCGGGCCTGCCGAGGTGGCCGAACACTACGGGGTACCGGTTGATCGGGCCGGAGCAGCCTATGCCGAACTCGCGTTGCTGCGCGGCGACCCGTCGGACGGCCTGCCGGGTGTCCCGGGCATCGGTGCGAAGACGGCAGCCACCCTGCTGGCTGAGCACGGCTCGCTGGACCACATAGTGGCCGCGGCCCACGACCCGAAATCCACCATGGCCAAGGGACTGCGGGCGAAACTGCTGGGCGCCATCGATTACATCGAGGCGGCCGGTCGGGTGGTTCGGGTGGCCACCGACGCGCCCGTCACGCTGTCGAAACCCACCGATGCCTTGCCACTGGTGGCCGACGATCCGCAACGCACGGCTGCGCTGGCCACCGAGCTGGGCGTCGGGTCATCGATTGCCCGCTTGCAGAAAGCGCTCGACACGCTGCCCGCCTGACCAACAGCTATTGGGGCCTTCCGACCTCGTAAGTACCCTTGCTGTCCTGGAATGTCACTGTTACGCGCTTCTGGGCGCCGTCGATGCTGACGCTGCAGTCGAACGTCGCCCCCTTCTTGACGGTGGGGTCGGCGCCGTTGTTGCATTTGACGTCTTTGACGTTCTTGGCGCCGTAGCCGTTGGTCTCGTCGGTAAGGACCTGCTGCACGCCGGCTTGAGCCTTGTTCACGTCCAGTTTGGTGGTGACGAAAAAACCGGGCTCCCAGAAACCGGTCACCAGCACGATCGCGACGAGTACCAGGACGACCGCGGCGATTATGCCGCCGATCAGCGCAGTTGGACGCTTCTTACCCGGTTGGTCGTAGGGCGGAAACTGTTGCGGGTACTGGCCGGGCTGGCCGTACTGACCGGGCTGCGGGTACTGGCCCGGCTGACCGTACTGACCGGGCTGGGCGTACTGGCCGGGCTGGGCGTACTGGCCGGGCTGGCCGTACTGGCCGGGCTGACCATACTGGGTGGGCTGGTACTGCTGCGGGTACGCAGGCTCAGCCGGCTGTTGGTACTGCGGGTAATCGGCCGGCGGTGTGTACGCGGGGGCCTGCCATGTCGCGTCTTGGGGTGGCTGGTGTTGCCAAGGCGATCCCACCTGGGTCGGCTGCTCCGAGGATGGCTGTTCGCCACCCTGGCCGGGCGGTTGCCAGTGCTGGCCCGGGTCCGATCCGTGCGGTCCGCTCATCGTTTCTCCTCAGTCCCCTTTTATCCGAGCCCGTTTCTCGGATTTAACCGTAGCTGCGGACCAGCCTACCCGGCGTCAACTGCCACGACGCCGCGCCGAACGTCACTGATAGCGCGCTTGGCGGTGGCACGCAGATCAGGATCCGGGGCGGCGTTGCGAACCTGGTCCAGCAGGTCGAGCACCTGCCGGCACCACCGCACGAAATCCCCCGCCAGCAGTGGCGAGCCCGTGCCCGACCCCTCGACAGCGGCGAGAGCCCCGGTTAAATCCCCAGTCCGGGCCCAGCGGTAAATGACGCTGACGAAGCCGTCGTCGGGTTCACGACTCGGCGCGATCCGGTGCGTCTGCTCATCCGCGCGCAGCGCAGTGGACAGCTTCGATGTCTGATGCAGCGCCTGCCGCAGCCGCGGTGTGGGCGCCTCGGCGGCAAAGGCGGTGCTGGGGCCGTCACCGCCGCGAGTCTCGTAGAGCACCGCGGAAACCGCCGCCGCCAACTCGGCTGGGTTCAAACCCGCCCACGCGCCGGTGCGCAGGCATTCGGCGACCAACAGGTCGCTTTCGCTGTAGATACGGGCCAATAACCGGCCATCGTTGGTGACTACGGGATCAGTGGCCGGGCCCTGGATGAACCCACGCTCGGTGAGCAGGCCCATGATCCGGTCGAAAGTCCGGGCCAGCGAGTTGGTGGCGGCGGCCACCTTCTTCTCCAGCTGTGCGTTGTCGCGTTCGACGCGCAGGTAACGCTCGGCCTCGCGGATCTGGGACTCGAGGCCCGGGCTGTTGTGGCTGGGATGCCGACGCAATTGCGCCCGCAGCGAGGTCAACTCCGGATCGTGGAACGCGTCATCGGTATCCCCGATAGCCCCCGTACCGCCGCGACGGCCCGCCGGAATAGCCAGCCCAGCGGCGGCCGATCGCAGCGCGGAGGCCAGATCGCGCCGGACCCGCGGCTGGCGGTGTTCGACCCGCTTGGGCAATGTCATCGATCCGACCGGCCCCGACGCTCCCGAATAGTCCGCCGTCGAAATCCGGCCCGCCCAGCGGCTTTCGGTCAGTACCAACGGCCTCGGGTCCTCGCTGTCGCGGGCCGATTCCAGCACCACCGCCAGCCCGCCGCGGCGGCCGTGGGTGATGGCGATGATGTCGCCTCGGCGCAGTGCGGCCAGGGCATCGCTGGCCGCACTGCGCCGCTGCAGCCGGGATGCGCGCGACTGCGCACGCTCCATCTCCGAAATCTGAGCGCGCAGCCGCGCGTACTCGAGGATCGGCGCATCAGCCCCGCCCAGTTCGGCAGCGATCTCGTCGAGCATCTTCTTGCCCCGCTCGATTCCGCGGATCAGGCCGACGACGGACCGGTCGGCCTGATACTGGGCGAACGACTGCTCCAGCAGCCGATGAGCCTGCTCAGGGCCCATCTGCTGGACCAGGTTGATCGTCATGTTGTACGACGGCGCGAACGAACTGCGCAGCGGAAAGGTCCGGGTGGAGGCCAGGCCGGCGACTGCGGCCGGCTCGGTGGTCTCTTCGCCGGGATTCCAGAGCACCACCGCGTGACCCTCGACATCGATACCGCGCCTGCCGGCCCGACCGGTCAGCTGCGTGAACTCCCCTGGCGTCAGCGGCGCGTGCTGCTCGCCGTTGAACTTCACCAACCGTTCCAGCACCACCGTGCGTGCGGGCATGTTGATGCCGAGCGCCAACGTTTCCGTGGCGAACACCGCCTTCACCAGGCCTGCCGTGAACAGCTCCTCGACGGTGTGCCGGAACACCGGCAACATCCCGGCGTGGTGGGCCGCCAAACCGCGCAGCAACCCTTCCCGCCACTCGTAGTAGCCGAGCACCGCCAGGTCAGAATCTGCGAGATCACCACACCGGTGCCCGATCACCTCGGCAATCTGTGCGCGCTCTTCCTCGCTGGTCAGCCGCAGCGGCGACCGCAGGCACTGCTGCACCGCGGCATCACAACCGACCCGGGAGAACACGAAGGTGATCGCCGGCAACAGCCCTTCGGAGTCCAGCGTCGCGATCACGTCCGGCCGGGCCGGCGGTCGGTAGAACCGCGGCCGGCCTACTCGTCCGTCTCGTCCGTGACCGGCCCGTCCAGAGTTCCGGCGAGGCTGCCAGTCCGACATCCGGTCGGCTTCGCGGCGATGCGCGATGTGGCGCACCAGTTCGGGGTCGACGCGCAACTCCCGGCCGGTGCCTGAGCCGTCCGTCACGTTCCGGTAGTCGAACAGATCGAGGAGGCGCTTACCCACCAACACGTGTTGCCACAGCGGCACCGGCCGATGTTCGTCGACCACCACCGTCGTGTCGCCCCGCACCGTCTGGATCCAGCCACCGAACTCCTCGGCGTTGCTGACCGTCGCCGACAGGCTCACGACCCGTACCTCGTCAGGCAGATGCAGGATGACCTCCTCCCACACCGGACCCCGCATCCGGTCGGCGAGAAAATGCACCTCGTCCATCACCACGTGGGAAAGCCCTTGTAGGGCAGGAGAATCGGCGTAAAGCATATTGCGCAGCACCTCGGTGGTCATCACCACTACGGGCGCATCGGCGTTGACGGAGATATCACCGGTCAGCAGTCCGATCTTGTCGCGGCCGTAGCGCGCCGTCAGGTCGGTGTGCTTCTGATTGCTCAGGGCCTTGAGCGGCGTGGTGTAGAAGCACTTGCCGCCAGCCGCCAGCGCAAGATGGACAGCGAATTCACCGACGACGGTCTTGCCGGCACCGGTCGGCGCGCAGACCAGCACCCCGTGGCCTCGTTCGAGCGCCGCACAGGCCCGCTGCTGAAAGTCGTCGAGCGCAAAGGGCAGTTCGGCGGCGAACCGGGCCAGCTCGGCGAGCGGCGTCACGTCGTCCCCCTAGCGCACGAGCGCGCGCAAATGTATGGCCCCCGCGGCGTGTCGCTGTACAGACACGCACGCTCGCGGCCAGAGAGCTTACGTGACGTCGTCATGGGACCCGGCGATGAACGACGGCTGGGTTTTTAGGAGGGTTATCGGCTCGGGATCTTCGATGACCGACGCCTGATCGTCGGGGATCTGGGCTTGGGTTTCGCGCTTGGCTTTCCGTTTGTCGTGCAGTCGGGCGATCTGAATGGCGAACTCCAAGAGGACGGACAGCGCTATCCCGAGTGCTGTCATCGAAAACGGATCCGACCCGGGCGTGAAGACGGCCGCGAACACGAACGTCGCGAAGATCAGACCACGCCGCCACGCCTTGAGCCGCTGATAGGTCAGCAGACCCACCACATTGAGCATGACGATAAGCAAGGGAAATTCGAAGCTGACCCCGAACACCACCAGCAGATTGATCAGAAAGCCGAAGTATTTATCCCCGGACAGGGCGGTCACCTGCACGTCGTTGCCGACGGTCAACAAAAAGCCCAGCGCCTTGGACAGCACAAAGTAGGCCAGTACGGCACCGCCGATAAACAACACCGCCGCAGGGATCACGAACGCCACAGCAAAGCGGCGCTCCTTCTGGTACAGGCCAGGAGTGATGAAAGCCCAGAGCTCGTAGAACCACACCGGACAGGCCAGCACGACGCCCGCGGTCATCCCGACCTTGAGCCGCAGCATGAATTGGTCGAACGGCGCGGTGGCCAGCAACCGGCACTGCCCATCGGCGCTGATATCCGCGCGGGACGACTTCGGCAGCGAACAGTATGGATGCCGCAGCCACTCGCCGAGGCTCTCCAGCCCGAAGATCGGGTGCGAGTACCAGACGAACCCGAAGATCGTGGTGACCAGGATGGCTGCCAGCGAAATCAGCAGCCGAAAACGCAGCTCAGTGAGGTGGTCGACCAGCGACATCGTCGCATCTGGATTGCTGCGGCTGCGCCGATAGCGAGGGTTGAGCCGCTTGAGCAGGCCCTTCGACAAGCCTGGGGTGCGCGCCGAGATTTTAAATACGTTCACGACGCTCGGTCAGTGGCGATCGGCCACCGCGACGATGACGCGGGCCTAAGCCGGGCGTGCTTCGGTGTGACCCTGTTCGCTGGCCGCCGGCGGGTCGACTCGCTGCGACTGCACGGGCTGGGGGGTCGCCGCAGCGGTGTCAATTGACGGTGCTTCCGTTTTGTTCTCGGTCTGCATTTCACGCAACTCAGATTTGAAGATGCGCATCGACTTGCCCAACGAGCGCGCCGCATCGGGGAGCCGCTTGGCACCGAACAGCAGGATCACTACGAGAGCGAGGATCGCCCAGTGCCACGGACTAAGACTGCCCACTTTGATTACCTCCAGACGTCTACTCGATGTTACCGCAGCACAGCCGCGCGCTGGTGTGCGCGCGTTACGGCGTGGCCCAGACTGCCTGGTAGGCCTCCAGGGCCGCCGCCGCGGCATCCCGTACCCGCTGCGCAAGCGACTCGGGTTCAACCACCTGCACCGCAGACCCGAAACCCAGCACCAAACGAGTCATCCAATCGTCAGAGGCATACGTCATGACTGCCTCACACGACCCGTCCGGTAACTCGCGCACCTCCCGCATCGGGTAGTACTCGAACATCCACGACGCCGAGGGCGCCACCCGCAGCGTCGCCGACGGGAGTGCCGGATCGCCGTCGAACAGCGACGTGTCCGGCGGCGCCTGCAGCGCCGGTTCAGGCGGGGCGGCCGGCTCAACCAGCTCGGTGGCATCCACGATGCGGTCGAAGCGAAACAGCCGAACCCCTTCGGCTTCGCGTGACCAGGCCTCCAGGTAGCTGTGGCCACCGATGAGGAGCACCCGGATGGGGTCGACGATCCGGCTGGTCAGGGTGTCGTGTGAGGCGGCGTAGTAGTCGATGGCCAATGCGTGTTTGTGCTGCACGGCCGCGCGCACGGCGGCCGCGGCCCGACTCTCCGAAGGCGCCGGCTCGTCGACGGCGGCCACTGAACCTGTGGCGTTGTGACCGACGGCACCGGCGGCGGCCTCGATCTTGGCGATCGCACTGCGCGCCGCCTGTGGATCGACCACCCCCGGAATGTCGGCGAGCGCCCGCAGCGCCACCAGTAGGCCGGTAGCCTCGGGCGATGTGAGCCGCAGCGGCCGGTCAATGCCCGCCGAGAAGGTCACCTCGATGGTGTCACCGGAAAACTGGAAGTCGATGAGATCACCCGGGTAGTAGCCGGGCAGACCGCACATCCACAGCTGGTTGAGATCCTCCTCCAGCTGCTTGGCCGACACGCCCAGATCGGCGGCGGCCTCGGCCCGGGTAATCCGCGGGTTGGCCTGGAAATACGGCACCATGTTGAGCAGCCGCACCAGGCGGGTGGACAGTTGGGTCATGCCGACGCTCCCCCGACGCGGGCGTGGGCGCGCAGCCGGGCCAGCACGTCCTCGCGCAGCGTCTGCGGCTCCAGCACGACGGCGTCGGCGCCGTAGCCGGCGATGTCACGCGCCAGCCGGTCGGCGGACCCGATGTCGAGCTCGATCACCTCGCCGTCGCGGCCGGCCAATCGCCGCGCAGCTGGGGGCTTGACGGACCGTCCACTGCGTCGCAGCGCGGTGGCCCGTCCGTCGGCGATCCACACCCGCGCCTGCCCGCCGGTGGGCGGCGCCGAAACTTCACTGACCGCCTGAGACACGATCCGGCGCAGGTCGATGTCGTCGGGCACGGTGATCGCCCCGGCCGGCCCGGTCGGTGTGACCTCAGCACCGATCCGGGAGAGCCGGAATACGCGGGTGTCGGCACGGTCGCGGTCGTGGCCCACCAGGTACCAGCGGCCCTTGTCGGTGATCACTCCCCACGGCTCGACAGTGCGCGTGGTGTAGGGCTCGGCCCGCGACGACCGGTGCGGGAACTGCACAGCCTGCCGGGCATCGACTGCCGACAACAGGATTCCGAGGACGTCCTCTGACCCGCGCACACTCGGCACCCCGGCCGGAGAGGCGATGGCCACCGAGGTCCCTGTCTCGAGTGGGTCGACGTCCACCCCGGCGGCCCGCAGCTTGAGCAGCGCGCCCTGGGTCGCGGTGATCAATTCCGGCGATTCCCACAGCTGGGTAGCGACGGCCACCGCGGCCGCCTCGTCCGGGGTCAGCTCGACTGTGGGCAGTGCGTAAGCGTCGCGATTGATCCGGTAGCCCTCGGTGGGGTCCAAGGCGGACACCCTGCCGACCTCGAGGGGGATGCCGAGGTCGCGTAACTCGTTCTTGTCGCGTTCGAACATCCGGGAGAACGCCTCAGCGCTGGGGCTGTCGGAGTAACCCGCCACGCTGGACCTGATTTTTTCCGCCGTAATGTAGCCGCGGGTGGACAGCAGGGCGATGACCAGGTTCACCAGCCGTTCGACTTTCGAGGTCGCCATTTGCCAAAGCCTAGATCGGTCGGCTGGCCGGCGTCTCCCGCGACACAGACGGCCCCAGGAAACTCGGATTACATGCTGGCGATCAGCCGCTTGACCCGCTCGTCGACCGACCGGAACGGGTCTTTGCACAGCACGGTGCGCTGCGCCTGATCGTTGAGCTTGAGATGCACCCAGTCGACGGTGAAGTCGCGTCCCGCCGCCTGGGCGGCGCTGATGAACTCACCGCGCAGCCTGGCGCGGGTGGTCTGCGGCGGATGGTCGACGGCCTCCGCGATGTCCTCGTCGGTGGTGAC
>Ga0182012_10006007_pt1 | contig 12433 bp, 9 predicted proteins | sample 612S2SmetaG_FD_120486 | JGI IMG/M metagenome (GOLD analysis project Ga0182012, IMG submission 120486) | Permafrost microbial communities from Stordalen Mire, Sweden - 612S2S metaG | ecosystem: Environmental > Terrestrial > Soil > Wetlands > Permafrost | place: Sweden: Stordalen | collected...
CTGAGGGATCGCATCATGGCCGCGATCGACCTCTTCAATCGCGATCCCGTCGTTCACACATGGACTTACAAACTTGACAAGGCCGCATGATATGATTCGAACTTCAAAATCGCTGAACTAGGCCGGTGAAATCAACGTCGTTCCTGTGCGGCCACTATGCCTATTTTGGCGGCACAGGAGATTTACGGAGTCTCGCAAAAGATTATCGGACCGGAAGGCGATGGCAGACCATTGTAGACCTGAGGCTGGCACGAATTCTTTACTCGAAACCAAGTGACGACAGTCGGTGAGTTAAATGACACGCCCTACAGCAATGTCTCTCCCTGGAGCCGAGTTCAACGACTTCCTATTCGCGCCGATTGGTGAGGACAGCAATGGTATGCTGGTCAGCGTTCTCTCTGGTTTGGCGCGGTTGGATGTTGATTCTTGGCAAGAGGCCGAAAAATTGGCTCAGCTTCCTGGTGAGATCGCGACTCAGAGATTGGCTTCACTTATCGGGTCCTATCCAGACCCCCCCCACGATCGCCACGCGCTTAATTGCGTTGCTTCCGAACAGGAACGACACCAAAAATCAATCACGGAACACGCTGCACAGCATCAGCGCAACGATTAATTCCAGACCTTGGTGGGTGTACGTAATTTTTATGTCCTTCGTGTTGGGCACCCAATTTATGGCAGCGAGCAAGCAACTCCCGATGAAGGCAGCCAGCGTTCCGGCGGAACCCTCTAGTATGGTTTCTCCACAGATTCCGCCGGATGAGTTTGGGCAATATTGATCAAAATGATTCGCTCGCTTGTATCGTCTGATCCCTTGACTGACGGCGATTAAGTTGATCTCGACGCTGTCGCTCGATACGGCCCCAACTAAAGATTAAGATCCCGCTGGATGCTGGAAGAATCATCTGTCGGACAAAGGCCACTAGCGACCTGCTTGCCGATCCATTCAACGAGATCGATTAGCGGGCGATAAATTATAAGGAGAGCGCTGTGCTACGAAATGCATCCGCGATCAATGGTTATCCGAATGCCAGGGCGTTCGGCACTAACTCAAATACCAAACGAGCTACTGGCGGAAATTGATGCGATCTAGCGCTCTTCCGCAACCAGCCCTCGATAACATTGATCAAGAATGGAGCTCACTATCGTCAACGACTTACTTCTGCCGAAAACCCCGCGACATCCGAATCGAGGGTCAATCGATCGGCTCGTGCGTCAGTTATCGCCTGACGTAGACACCGTTCCAATTCGGCACTTTTGTATGGCTTGCCGATGACCGCGCTGCCCACGAGAAAATCGGGCAGTACGTTGGTTACATCGTAACCAGTACTAAAAATAAAGGGGATCCGTCGCTCTTTCAGATACGCCGCTATCTCCCATGACATCTCACCATCAAGATTGACGTCGAGCAGAGCCGCATCGAACGATTCCATTTGCGCCAATGCCAGCGCGTCTGCCTTACGTGTTGCCGGCCCGATGATCTTCCAGCCAAGGTCGTCGAACACCGTTTCCAGCGTCAATACGAGGAGGAAGGAGTCTTCCACGACCAGGATTCGAAAGGTCTCGGGGATTACTTTCGTCACCATCTCAATCATCACCGGATTGCCGCTAGGTGGCGCCAGGGCGAGAGTATCAGAATGTGAGACCGACGAAGAAGGCAAAAAAATTTCACATACCACGCCGGTTCGCAAATAGTGAATATTCGCCCTACCACCCGTCTCCATCGCCAGCGCGCGTTCAATGAGTGTGGAGCCGAAACCACGGCGGGTCGGCGGGTCGACGGGTGGGCCGCCTATCTCGCTCCATGACAATTCGATGCCACCGTCATCAGTCAGTCGCCAGCTTACCGTAACGCGTCCATCGGGCGTGGACAGAGCGCCGTATTTCCCCGCATTCGTCGCTAACTCATGGACAGCCAGCGACAGCGAAAGAGCCGATTTCGGTGTGAGCAGCACATCTATTCCGCTAAGCACCACGGCGAAGTGCCCGTTCGCGTAGGCGTTCAATTCCTCGCGTAGCAGCTTGTCGATTGAGACCCCCTCCCATCGGCTCTGGGACAGCAGGCTGTGCGCTTTGGCCATCGACTGGATACGGCCATCCAGGCCCTCGACGAATCCGGTCAATGTGTCGGCGCTACGGCTCGTTTGCACAACCAATGCCTGGATGTTCGCGATCGTATTCTTTACGCGGTGATCGAGCTCGGCCATTAATAGTTGATCACGCTCAGTCGTTCGCTTTCGTTCGCGGGTCGCAGCATTAATACGGCGCAGCACCACATGCAGGAGCGAGACGCGCAGGTCGAAGGCCGCATCGAGGTCGGCAGGCGTCCAGGGAAGGGATCTCCCGCGAACCGTCTCCTTCCAGACCTCGAACGACTTACGAGGGCTCAGTCGGTCGCCGTTTGGTCCGATATGCAACAGCTTCTTGGGCTCACCGGCCCAACTGGACGTCGCCACGAGTTCCGGCCGGAACCAGATGATGAAGTCGGAGGGGTCGGGGGACACGGAGATAACGAGGACGCCCGCTGCAACACCGGAATAGCCCGCGGCCTCCGGCCAGATCTCCCCCAGCCGGTCCGTCGAGAACACGCCGTCGTTCTGCGGCACGTGGGTGTTCAACCACTCGACCAAACTCTGGATCTGTGCCTGGCCGGGTGTGACCCCCAAGAATGTGAGCTGCCCTTTGACGCTGACTGCGACACCGCCCTGCCCAATCCCCCCAAGGGAGGGGTCGCCGCCATGAATATAGTCGAGCAGGTTGGGCGACTGCTGGGTCAACCCGATCGCGTAATCATCTGCGCCGGCAAGGTTGAGCATGAGGTTCTGAAGCACCATGCGGCTAGCCAGCCGCTCCTCGAACTGCTCTCCCTTCTCCCGGGCCTCAAGCTGAAGCGAGAACATCGAGCCAAACAACTCACAGACCGCGCGCAGATGTCGTGGCAGAATACGGGGGCTGTAGTGGTGGCACGCAATCAGCCCCCAGAGCTTACTGTCTCGGATAATAGAAATCGACATCGAGGCGTCGATGCCCATGTTACGCAGATATTCGCGATGGATGGGCGAGACGTCGCGTAGGATCGCTTGGCTCATATCCAGAGGTTTTCCGGTTCGCGGATTGTCCACGGGCGTGAGCGGAGCTGGGTCGTAGTTGACCTGGGTGATCAGCCGCAGCCAATTCTTTACATATAGCGCGCGCGCTTGCTTTGGGATGTCGGCTGCCGGGTAATGCAGATTCAGGAACGGCGCAAGGTGCTCTTCCCGGCTTTCTGCGATCACCCATCCGGAGTCATCCTGCATAAATCGGTAGACCAGCACGCGGTCGTACCGCGCTACGCTGCGTACCCTTTCCGCGGCGAACTGGCATAGCGCCTGGAGCGTGACCGCCGCGTCCAGCCCCTGGACCATTTCGTGAACCCCTGCGAGTGGGTCGGCGGCGAAACGATCGGCCGTGTCGGCCGACTCAAATTCCAAGACGAGCGCGTCGCCGCTACGGTGCAGACTCGCGTCCAGGGGATGGTCCGGCATGACCCGCAACAGCGGGTCGAGCAAGTGACGCGGCTTTGCAAGGTCGTGCGTTTTGGCCAGTGCGTGTAGGTTTTCAACCTGGTCGGATCGAAAAAGCGTCGCGGCTGATCGTCCAAGTAACTCTTGGATTGCTACGCCAAGCAAAGCTAGCGTATCGCCAGCCGCCTGCAGCACTTTCAGCGTTTCGGCTTCCAACACCAGCAACGCGCCATGAGGCAGGATCGCGCCTGGAATGTGGATCAGCTCCCGATCGCAGTTCGTGATGTCAACCTTCGGCGGCTTCTGTTTAGATTTAGACATGCGTCACCGAACTCCCGTCAGATAACCATTCTTCGAAGACTTTGAACGTTTCAATTGCGGCTTTAGTGATCTCCGCTCGAACCTCTGGCTCGCCCGAGACGCAGACAACTGGGCCAGGTAACCTTTCCATGCTTCTGCTGCGTCGGTCCCTCGGGCCAAGGAAGAACAGGCGTTCCGCGTCTCATCGCGACCAAGGAGCCCGTCGAGGCCGCGCCGAAGGTCCACGCCACTAGCGGAGCCCTCAATGACATAGAGCGCCCCTAGTTGGCGTTCAGCGCTGTTCAGAATAGAGATATTGGAACAACGCGGCGCCGCGACGATCGTTCGCTTATCTATACCCAGCGCAGAAAGGTCGCCTTCCAACCTAACGTGTCGATCGCACCCGATGGCAGTCGCGGGCTCAAGCGGAACGTAGAACCCGCACAAACGAACAATTGGATGCCGGTATTCTGCGATGTCTCTCGTAAAGTTTTTGATCGCTGCGAAGCCATCTTGGCGTTGGAGTCGCTCAGCGACCGGCGCTTCTGGCAGCTGCAGGCGTAGAGGCATTGACAATATTTCGGTTTCTGCAGTTAGCGAAACCGCTAAATTTCTCAATGTGCGCCAACGTTCGCAAGGATATGTTTTGGACCGAGTGCAGTTGCGCGCGTCAGTTGCCCAACACTGAATCGCTCAGAAAACATTACGGTGCGCTCCGGCATATTTTACAGCATTCCCCTCTTAAACTCTACGCATGTGAGGCGTAAGCGATACTGCGCGTAACTGATTGTCGCTATACAAATAGCCAACAATGCGAGCATTGGGACTTTCAGTCACGGAAAATGCCAAGGGCGACCGTTGACGAGTTAGCTTGCACCCTTCGCGCCGCAGGAACTGGTCAATATTGCTCACTCAGGGCGCGGCGTGCGCCGCCCGGCCGAAGGCCCAGTATTGGCCACCATTCAGTTGGGACTTCGTTGAAGCAGGATCGTCCAGAACGCCTGGTGGCGCGTCAGGCCGTGGTACTGGAACGGTAATTGCTGAGGGCGTGAGGTAGAGTCGGTAGCTGAGATGTAGAATGACGACTCAAAGGGAGATTTCCCAACCGCATCGTCTCTATTGGATGACGAATATCTAGGTGTTTAGTCCCGGCATTTGATGGATCGGATTTAGTCTGAATCGTTCTGGCTCTTTTGTCCATGTTTTGGCGATGAATTCGTAGGGCGAGAGGCCCTTCAGGGTTTTGAGGCGCCTACCGTAATTGTAAGCGCTGATGAAGTCCGTGAGGTGGCTTTGGAGCTGCCGGTGGCTGTCGTAATGATAGCGCTTGACGGTAGCTTCCTTGATCGTGCGGTTCATACGTTCGACCTGACCATTGGTCCACGGATGCTTGATCTTGGTAAGTCGGTGCTCAATGCCGTTCTCGCGGCAGCGCATGTCAAACATATGGGTCATGTACCTGGCCGTTGGGCCATCGGCGTAGCGCGGTGGAAACGTGAATTGAACGCCATTGTCGGTGAGCACGGTGTGAATTTTGTAAGGAACGGCTTTGACCAGCGCCGTCAGGAAGACGGAGGCGGACGTTCTACCGGTCTTCTTCACAAGCTGTATGAAGGCAAATTTGCTGGTCCGGTCGATCGCAACATACAGGTACAGCTTGCCTTCGGCGGTCCGTACTTCGGCAATGTCGATATGGAAATAGCCGATCGGATAGGCCTTGAACTTCTTCTTGTCCGGTTTGTCGCCTTCGACTTCCGGCAGCCTCGAAATGCCATGACGCCGCAGGCAGCGGTGTAGCGAGGATCGCGTCAGGCGCGGGATCGTCGGCTGGAGCGCATAGAGGCAATCGTCCAGCGGCAGAAGCGTGTGCCGGCGAAAGGCAACGATGATGGCCTCTTCCTCGACCGACAAAACCGAGGATTTTGCATCCGTGGGGCCGGTGGAAAGATCGCTGACCGAACTGCGCTTCTTCCACTTGGCGACGGTCTTTTGGTTGATGCCGTAGCGTCTGGCAAGCACCCTCAGGCTCGCTTGACTATTTTGTATTGCTCGACGGATCGCCTCTGTCGTCGTGGCGCTGCCGTGAAGAATTTGTCCCATAGTGCCTCCTTCCATCCCAAGGATAAGATTGCACCATCAAATGCCGGGACTAAACACCTAACGAGCAGGCATAGACACATGCCGTCGGTTTCGCTATTCGGACCGCAGTCAAAAAACAGATGACCAACGGGAAGTTATTAGATCCCGCGAGTTCAAGACGCGTCATGACGATAGGGCCCCAAATTTAACCTGACGGCGGATCGGTGGTCGCAAGCTCATGAAGGTAACGCTCTCAGATTGTTTCCGCTGCTTCGCCCCGATCAAAAACTGGCGTCTTTTCAATGTCTTCGCGTGGGACGCCAGATGCTGTATCCTCTGTGGCATGTCGTAGGACCTCGGTTTCTGCATCGAGGCCATCGGCTGTCTCGTTAGCCTGACTACCCGGATCATTTTGGCGTTCGGGAACCCGGACGTTACCGTCACCGGTCTCAACATCTACTTCCCTCAGGTTGAATAGCGTACTGTTCGTCTGGGTCATCTTATCGTTTCCTTGGCAGGACATAAAAATGGCGAGGGCTGTTCAATCTGCAGCGCTAGGCGGACCCCACTCGACCAACTAATGCGGCTACCAATAAGTTCCGTTGTCTTTCGGCGCATTCGCTCGCACGTACTTGTCCTGTTTGAGAAAGACTTGCGCCGTCACGGACTGAATGAAGTTCGTCCGCTGGGTTTCTACATGAGTCCGCAGGCGTCTGGAGCGCCAGCGCGCCCGGAGCCGGCTGAGCTCAAAACGGATATGGCGGCCAAGACGAAACTTTGGGCCACCGGAATTACCGACTGTTACAAGCCAAAAAGGGTCCGGTGCCGAATTATGGCGTAACGCGCCAGATGATCAGCAGCTGTTTTCGTGTCCCCGAGTTAAGACACAGGTTCGCAATGCGACGGCGTCGTGGTACGCATTATGGAGAACGCTACTTAGCATCGCAGAATCAAAGAGCGTCAAGTCGAGCAGTTCGAATACGAGCCGCGGCGAAGGCCATCGCCAGCCGGGGCCGCCTGTTATCATCACCAGCGACAAGTGGGAAATATCTTCGGGTAATCAGCGATTACCACCGGCTCCGAATCAGTACCAAGATACGAAGCCAGCTTCGTAGTCAGCTCACGTCGAGTAACAGGCCGCTTTTGCAAAACCGGCATCACGTGGTCGGCGACCCAAGAGGTAGGCCCTCGGCAGTTCAATGCCTCATAAAATGGCAGCCCACCCAGATCCTCGGGAACTAGCGCCGGCGAGAAATTGACCGCCAAACGTTGAACTTGGCAACGAGAAAATGACGCATTCTGTTGGCGTTCCGACCACACAGCCGTCGATAGTATAGCCTCTATCGATACAGAGGTGTCAATCTTGACAGAGTGCTGATCAATGAGCGAACGAAATGTCGGTGATAATGCTTCGGACGGCTTGAGTAGTTTCCGAACCTATCCAAGGCGATCCCGCAACCGCTACCTTCAGCACCGGCCTCAATCGCAATCGGCGGCGTGAGGCTGTATCAGGCAGCATCGGCGGTGGCTCTGAACTCTCGCTGCCGGCGATGCATCGCAAACGCTGGTGGGTCATTTTGCAAATTCGTCAATCAAAGGGTCACGCGAACGGCGACACGAGGCGTAAATGAATTCGCATGGTGGCTCTGAGGTTGACGGTATCATCAGAGAATTTGGGGCTGACCGAAGTCGCCTACTGGATATTGTCGAGCGGATTCAGCGCCGTTTTGGTCGCGTCGGCGATGATGCGATCCAAATTATTGCGAAAGGGCTTGGCATTCACCGTGTCGAAATCGAAGACATGGTATCGTTCTACGCCTTCTTCAACCGCGAACCTCGGGGCCGCTTCCGGATCCGCCTTTCCAAAACGCCGATCTCATTTATGAAGGGTGCGAAAGAAGTCGCGCTAGCGTTTGAGCAAGCGCTCGGGATCTCGTTCGGTCAGACTTCGACTGATGGCGCATTTACACTTGAGTGGACCAGCGATATCGGCATGGCCGATCAAGAACCGGCTGCCCTGATAAACGGGACGGTCCTGACCGAGCTTTCCCCCGCGGATGTGCCATACATCGTAGCCACGCTCCGACAAGACCGACCCGACGACGACCTGGGTGCGAGCCGACCATATGCGAGGCCAGAGGCAACACTTCCGAAAGCGACGATCCGGTCCAGTCTTGTAAAGGCTGGCCCGCTTTTGTCGGGGCTGTCCGGTCGCATCGAGGGTATCAGGTCCGCGCTGGAACTCGTGCCGGAGAAAGTCATCGAGGAGATCACCAAGTCAAAGCTGCGGGGGCGCGGAGGAGCAGGCTTTCCGACGGGAATGAAATGGCGTTTTACCCGCAAGGCGATCGGCGAGGATCACTACGTCGTTTGCAACGCCGATGAAGGCGAGCCCGGCACTTTCAAGGACCGCGTACTGCTGTCCGAGTTCCCCGATCTGGTTTTTGACGGCATGACGATTGGCGGCTACGCGCTCGGAGCGCGGCATGGGCTGCTTTATCTCCGCGGCGAGTATGCCTATATGTGGGACGCGCTCCAGGAGGTCTTGAAGACACGACGCCGGCTCGGTTTGCTCGGCCAAAATATCGGAGACCGGAAAGGGTTCGATTTCGACATCCGGATCCAGCTTGGGGCCGGCGCTTACATATGCGGTGAGGAATCGGCGCTTCTGGAATCGCTCGAAGGCAAGCGCGGCGCGCCGCGCGACCGGCCGCCATTTCCGACCGAGCGCGGCTATCTGCGGCAGCCGACCGCGATCGACAACGTCGAAACATTCGCCTGCGCGGCCCGTATCATGGAAAAGGGCGCGGCCTGGTTCACCAGCTTTGGCACGGCGCAATCGACCGGCACGAAGCTGATGAGCGTCTCGGGCGATTGCGCGCATCCGGGCGTGTACGAGACGCCGTTTGGCATCACGCTCAACGAACTGCTTGATCTCGTCGGCGGCCCGAATGCGCAATATGTCCAGGTCAGCGGCCCGTCGGGGCAGTCGATTGCGCCAAAGGACTTCGGCCGCCGCATCGCCTATGAGGACATGTCGACCGGCGGTTCGATGATGGTTTTCGGTCCTGGGCGGGACGTGCTAGAGATCGCGTTGCAGTTTGCCGATTTTTTCGTCGCTGAATCCTGCGGCTGGTGCACGCCTTGCCGGGTCGGTACCACGCTTCTCAAGCAGGGAATGGAGAAAATCGTCGCCGGCCGCGCCACCCTTGCTGATATCGCCGAGATGGAATCCCTCGGCAATACCGTGATGCGGATGAGCCGATGCGGGTTAGGCCAAACCGCACCAAACCCGATCCTGACGACGATGCGCAACTTCCCGGAGCTCTACGAAGCGAGACTCAAGGCCGCGCCGTTTACGCCGCGCGTCACGCTGCATGACGCATTGCGCGAGGCAGTCGCGGTCCAGGGCCGCGAGTCCGCGACCGAGGAGATCTAAGATGGACGTCGCAACCTTCCGCTTCACAATTGACGGGATAGATGTTGAGGCAACCGAGGGACAATCGGTCATCGAGGCCTGCGACGCGGCCGGTATCTACATTCCACGCCTATGTTACCATCCGGATCTCAAGACCTCCGGGACCTGCCGAGTTTGCACTTGCAAGATCAATGGCCGCAATAGTGCGGCATGCGTCACCCCCGCTGCCCACGGCCTGGTCATCGAAAACGATACGCCGCAGCTTACCGGCGACCGGCGCGCCATCATTGAAATGCTGTTTGTGGAGGGCAATCATCCATGCCCGTACTGCGTGGCGAGCGGGGAATGCGAGCTACAGGCACTCGGCTACCGCCTCGGCATGGTGGCGCCGCAACAGCCTTATCAGTCGCCCGTACGTAAGATCGATGCCTCGCACCCAGACATTTATCTCGATCGTGAACGTTGCATTCTCTGCGCGCGCTGCATCGACGCTTCGAAGATGGAGGACGGTAAGACCGTGTTCGGCTTCGAAGGTCGCGGGATCGGGATGCGGTTGAACGTTGACGCCAAGGGGGGCCTTGGGGACACCCAGATGGCTGCCATCGACAAGGCGGCCAGCGTGTGTCCGGTCGCTTGCATCGTTATCAAACGCGATAGCTACCGGGTTCCCAATGGAAGCCGTCGTTTCGACAAATTGCCCATCGGGAGCGACATCGAGGCGAGAAGGACGAGCCGCAAATCATGACTGTCGAGTCAGTTTTGAAAACGACGAAACCAACGCTTGCCACTTGCGCCCTGACAGGTTGCTTTGGCTGCCACATGTCGCTGCTCGACATTGACGAGCGGATCCTTGAACTGGTCGACCTCGTCGATCTCGACGTCTCTCCATTTGATGACAAGAAGGCGTTCGACCGACCGGTCGATGTCGGCTTCATCGAAGGAGGGTGCTCGAACGAGTACAATGTCAAGGAACTTAGGGAATTCCGGAAGCATTGCCGAATCCTGGTTTCGGTAGGCGCCTGCGCCATCAATGGTGGCGTCCCGGCGATGCGAAACACCGTTGGCTTGCGGGAATGCCTGGAGACCGTTTACCTCCACGGCACTTCACTCGAGGGCGGCGGCATGATCCCCAATGACCAAGACCTGCCCTTGTTGCTGGATCGGGTCTATCCGTCGCACGAAATCGTGAAGATTGATTACTTCCTGCCGGGTTGCCCGCCCTCCGGCGACGCCATTTGGGCAGGCCTCAAGGATCTGCTTACGGGCAAGGTGCCGGCACTGCCTTACCTTCTATGCAAGTACGAGTGATGCGAACCGCCAAAGGACTAGTAATGTAATGACCGATGTTCAAATCGACCGGCCAACCCGGAAGATCGTCATTGATCCGGTCACCCGTGTCGAAGGCCATGGCAAGGTGACGATCCGCCTCAACGAGGCCGGGGAGGTCGAACAAGCACGATTTCATATCGTAGAGTTCAGGGGATTTGAACGATTCATTCAGGGAAGGATGTACTGGGAAGTTCCGGTCATCGTGCAGCGGCTGTGCGGCATCTGCCCGGTCAGCCATCATCTCGGCGCCGCCAAGGCGATGGATGTCATCGCCGGCGTGGACAAGCTGACGCCGACGGCGGAAAAAATCCGGCGGCTGATGCATTACGGACAGATATTGCAGTCCAACGCGCTCAATTTTTTCCATCTTGCCTCGCCCGATCTTCTGCTCGGGTTCGCGGCTCCTGTCGCGCAGCGTAACATCATTGGCGTGATCGAAGCCTTCCCGGAGGTCGGCAAGTGGGCGATTTTCATCCGGAAATTCGGCCAGCAGGTGATCGCCGCAACCGGTGGCCGACGCATTCATCCGCGGCTGTGCGTCCCCGGCGGCGTCAACCAGAACCTTCCGGTAGAGCAACGTGATGCGCTCCGCAAAGACGTCGACCAGATCATAGAGTGGTGCGGAGAAGCCCTGGAGATGCACAAATCTTTTATCTGCTCGCATGAGAAACTACACGAGACCTTTGCGAGCTTTCCATCGAGCTATATGAGCATCGTGGGTGCGGACGGGGGCATGGATCTCTACGACGGCACGCTGCGGGCAGTTGACGCCGATGGAACGCCGATCTTCGAGGGCGTACGCCCTGCCGACTATCGCGACTACCTGATCGAGGAAGTGCGCTCCTGGAGCTATATGAAGTTTCCGCATATCCGCTCGCTTGGCCGCGAGGATGGATGGTACCGGGTCGGCCCCCTGGCGCAGCTGAACTGCTGCGCCTTGATAGGCACGCCGCTGGCGGAGGCCGCGCGCAAGGACTTCATGGCGCAGGGGCGCGGCGGGCTGGTTCATGCGACTTTGGCCTATCACTGGGCTCGCCTCATTTGCATGATTCACTGTGCCGAAACGGTCAGGGATCTGCTTTTCGACGACGATCTGCAGGGCACCGACCTGGTGGTGACCGGCGAGCGGCGGCCTGAGGGGGTGGCTATCATCGAGGCCCCGCGCGGAACGCTGCTTCATCATTACGAGGTGGACGACCACGGCCAGGTCACCCGTGCCAACCTGATCGTTTCAACGACCAACAATAATGAGGCGATGAACAGGTCGGTAAAAAAAGTCGCGGTGGACTATCTCACCGGACATGAGATCACCGAGGGATTGCTGAATCACATCGAAGTCGCGATACGCGCCTACGATCCCTGCCTGTCCTGTGCCACGCATGCACTCGGCGACATGCCGCTGATCGTCACGCTCGAAGATGCCGACGGCGCGGTGATCGCGACCAGGGTGAAGCAATGAGCATGGCGGCCCCCACCGCTTCATCTGCGCGCGAAAGGCGCGTCCTCGTCCTCGGCTACGGCAATCCGGGGCGCCAGGACGATGGGCTGGGCCCGGCGGCGATCGCTGAAATCGAAAGCATGGGACTGCCGAACGTCACGGCGTTCGACAACTACCAACTCAACATCGAGGACGCGATGGACGTCGCGGCCCATGATATCGTGTGGTTCATCGATGCCGCCAGGCTCGGAGCATCGCCATATTCGGTGCGCGCCGTGTCGCCGTCACCCGGCATCGAATTCACCAGTCACATCGTGCGCCCGGAAGCTATTCTTGCCATCGCCCGTCAATGCTATGACGCGGCGCCGC
>Ga0182012_10006009_pt1 | contig 12431 bp, 10 predicted proteins | sample 612S2SmetaG_FD_120486 | JGI IMG/M metagenome (GOLD analysis project Ga0182012, IMG submission 120486) | Permafrost microbial communities from Stordalen Mire, Sweden - 612S2S metaG | ecosystem: Environmental > Terrestrial > Soil > Wetlands > Permafrost | place: Sweden: Stordalen | collected...
CGCAGATTCGTAGCGACGCAAGGCGTCAATCGTGGCGTCGCGGGTCGCGACCTCGGCAACCGGCACGTCCCACCACGACGCCGAATCGGGCGCGGCGACCATTGGATCGGTTTCGATGTGCACGACCGTCGTTTCGACGTTCGCGCGCGCCACTTTCAAGGCGTCGCGAAGTTCATCGATGGACGCGGCACGCAGAACCGTCGCTCCGAGGCTCGCGGCGTTGGCGGCGAGGTCGATCGGCAACTTCGCGCCGGCCAGTTGACCGGACGCGTCACGTCGGCGGTAGGCCGTTCCGAATCGTTCGACACCGACAGACTCTGAGAGCGCGCCGATCGACTGGAAGCCGTGGTTCACCACGAGCACCACGATGATCTTGATTCCCTCTTGCAACGCGGTGACGAGTTCAGAGTTGAGCATCAAGTACGAACCGTCGCCCACCATGACGTAGACCTCACGCTCGGGTGCCGCCATCTTCACCCCGAGTCCCGCGGCGATCTCATAGCCCATGCATGAGAATGCGTATTCGACGTGATAGCCCTTCGGGTCCCTCGTGCGCCACAACTTGTGGAGGTCACCGGGCAGACTTCCGGCGGCTCCGACGACGACGTCTCCGTCGCTACTCGACTCCTCGACGGCGCCGACAACCTCACTCTGCGCGGGCAGCGGTCCGTGGCCGAGGTGATAGGCGGCTTCGACGGTCTCGTCCCATCGCTTCGCGAGTTCTCCGTACTCGTCCTCGAATGCCTTCGGTACTCGCCACTCCTTGAGTTGCACCGCGAGTTCGTCGATGGCCGCACGGGCATCGGCGACGATGGCGAGAGCGGAGAGCTTCGCGGTGTCCGACGGAGTCACGTTGATATTGATGATTTCAACATCGGGATTCTGGAAGACCGAATGTGACGCCGTCGTGAAGTCACTCCACCGCGTGCCGATGCCCACCACGAGATCGGCACCGCGTGCTATCTCGTTGGCAGCGGTCGTGCCGGTTGCACCGATCGCCCCGACGCTCTGCGTGTGATCGAATCGAAGAGCACCCTTGCCGGCCTGCGTTTCGGCGACCGGTATTCCGGTGGCGGCGGCGAGGTCCGCGAGTGACGCTGTCGCTCCGCTATAGATGACACCACCACCGGCGACGATGATCGGGCGATTGGCCGTGCGTAGTTTCTTTGCGAGACGTTCGATCAACTGTGTTTCCGGAGGCGGCCGTCGCACTCGCCACACCCGCGCCTCGAAGAGCGAGTCGGGGTAGTCCCACGCTTCGGTCTGCACGTCCTGGGGAAGTGCGAGCGTCACGGCGCCGGTCTCGGCCGGATCGGTCAGGACGCGCATGGCGTGCAGCATGGCTTCGGGGAGCTGTTCCGGTCGCCAGATTCGGTCGAAGTACTTCGACACGGGACGCAACGCGTCGTTGACCGAGACGTCGAGGGACGTGGGGTCTTCGAGTTCTTGGAGAACCGGGTTGGCGCGTCGCGTGGCGAAGACATCACCGGGTAGCAAGAGCACCGGAATCCGGTTCGTCGTCGCTACGGCCGCACCGGTCACCATGTTCGTCGCGCCTGGCCCCACCGAGGACGTACAGGCGAACGCTCGCAGACGATTCGACATGCGCGCGTATCCGACGGCCGTATGCACCATGGCCTGCTCGTTGCGAGCCAAATAGTACGGGAACTCGTCTCCGCTCTCGAGGAGCGCCTGACCGATGCCGGCGACGTTGCCGTGACCGAAGATCCCGAAGCAGCCGGCGAAGAAGCGATGTTGTTGGTCGTCGCGTTCCACCGACTGCACACTTAAGAAGCGCACGAGCGCTTGGGCGACGGTCAGTCTCACGCCACACCTCGCGACGAGGTCATCGGGAGTCGCGAATCGACCACCTGATCGCGCCACGACCCTCGCACCCAGTCGTGGGTCGGATCGTCGCAAAAGGCCATCGTTCGCTCGGCTGCCGGTCCGGCGAGCACGTTCAAAAAGTACAGGTCGTAGCCGGGCGACGCCATCGTCGGGCCGTGGTAGCCGTAGGGGATCAGTATCGTGTCGCCGGTCGACACCTCGGCGAGGACGTCGATCTGGCGATCGGGCCCCGAGCTGTAGACGCGCTGGTAGCCACCCGGGCCGGGTTCGCCTGGTCCGGAACCGCCGCGAACCTCGAAGTAGTAGATCTCCTCCAACCGCGCTTCGCCTGGCCGCTCCTCGTCGTGCTTATGCGGCGGATACGACGCCCAGTTGCCGCCCGGCACGAGGACCTCGACCGCGACAAGGCGATCGGTCTCGAACGCGTCGGGGGATGCGAAGTTGTTCGCTTGTCGACTGGCCGAGCCTGCTCCGCGAAGTTCGACGGGCACGTCTTCGGCCCGGCCGTAGCGCGGGGCCAACGTGCTCGAACTGACGGCGCCGAGCAACGCGAAACGACCGCCGAGTTCGCTGAAGATCGTGACCGTCGCGTCAGGCGGAACGTAGGCGAAGTCCGTCACTCGCTCAAAGACGCTGGAGCGGCCGATGAGGTCGAATGTGGCATCGCCACACGTGAGACGGCAAGCGCCCGCGAGGGGCAACGTGATCCACTCCGATTCGCCGGTCGACAACGTGACGGTTTCGCCAGGCTTGACGTGGAGGACGCGCATCGACGAGAAGCGCCACCCGGCGCTCGCGGGCGAGATATCCACGCTGTAGCCGTCGGGTCCCGGCGCACGCGCCGGTGTATAGAGCGACTGGCTCATAGAAGACTGACGGCGGTCTTGACGGCCGTCGTGACGTCGTCATCGGACGGGTAGAGAAGATTGCGGCCGACGACGAGTCCTCGTACGCCGGGAAGTCGAAGCGTCTTCTCCCAGTGGTCGAACATCTCGTCCGGTCGGTCACTTCGGGGACCGCCCAGTAACAACAGTGGCATCGTCGTCGCCTCGGCGACTCGTTCCATGTCCTCCACCACCGGTACCTTCAGCCACGTGTGCGACGACGTCGCCCCCAGTGCGCTCGCGATCGCCATCGAACGCATCACGGCGTCCGTTGAAAGATCGTGCTGAATCCGACCGTCGACGCGGCTGCTCATGAACGGTTCGATCATGGCGATTCGATTCTCAGCGGCGAGTCGGGTCACCGCCATGGCGCACGATTCGAGAGCGTTCGCCGTCCCGGCATCGTCGAGGTTTATGCGCAGCAGCATCTTTCCGCCGTCAAGTTTGAAGTGCACGATTGACTCGGCGGTGTAGGACGTGAAGCGGTCATCCATCTCGAAGACCGCGCCGGGCAGTCCCCCTCGATTCATCGAGCCGAAGACGTACTTCTTTTCTAGCGCGCCTAAAAGCAGGAGGTCTTCGATGACGTCGGGCGTGCCCAGGACGCCATTGACGCCGGGAATAGCGAGCGCCGTGACGAGCCTGTCCAACATGTCGTAGCGATTCGACATCGCACTGGGATTGGTACCGACGTCGAGCGCGCCGCGCGCCGCGTGGTCGGCGGCGACGATCAAAAGTCGCTCGTCGGGATTCGTCGGTTCGTGCAATCGGCGGTTCTTCGCCGCGACGGCGATGGCCTGCGGTCGAGTGAACCGTGACTCCAACAGACGATTGCGTTGCTCTTCGTTCATGGGTGTTCCCCCTCCAACAGTTTTCGTACCTCTTCGTTCGTGGGCATCGCCTCGGAACACGAAAGACGAGAAGCGACAATGGCGCCCGCGGCACTCGCGTAGTGGATGGTCTCTTCCAACGTCCAACCCGAGAGGACTCCATGACATAAGGCCCCGCCGAATCCGTCACCGGCGCCCAGTCCGTTGACGACTTCGACTTCAATTGGTGCCGCCTCGATTCGTTCAGTGCTCGTTTTGGCGAGGACTCCGCGGGGACCGAGCTTGACGACCGCGATTTCACAGCCGAATTCGAGGAGTCGATCGGCCGCCTCGTCGGGAGTGGCGCTACCGACGGCGACCTCGACCTCGCCGAGATTGCCGACGGCGATGGTGGCGAACGCGAGCGCTTCAAGGGCGCACTCGTGCGCCTCCTCGCGTGAACCCCAGAACGATGGTCGATAGTCGAGGTCGATGATCGTCGGGTGCTTGTGCTCTCGCGACTGCAGCGCAGCCAGCGTGGCGGAGCGACTCGGCTCCTTTGAGAGTCCGCCCAATGAGGCCCAGAAAAGCCGAGACGCTGTGATCGCGTCGAAGTCGAGTTCCTCGAGATAGATCTCGAGGTCAGGTGCCTTGGGCTCTCGATAGAAGTAGATGGGGAAGTGGTCCGGCGGGAACGTCTCACAGAAGGTGACGGGCGTTTGGAACCCCACGACGTCGGTGACGTAGCGGTCGTCGACGCCGAAGCTCTGGAGAGCCTCGTGGACGTACGCGCCGAAGGGATCGGGACCGGTGCGACTGATGAGCGCACAGTGTTGGCCCAATCGCGCCGCCGCGACCGCGACGTTGGTCGGGCTGCCACCGAGGAACTTGTCGAAGTGCTTGACCTGCACCAGGCTGCCGTGTTCGGTCGGGTAGAAATCGACGCCGCAACGCCCCATGGTGATGACGTCGAACACCTCGCTCATGCGCTCATCGCAATTCGAGTGGAATTACCGCAATCGTTTGCGGCGCGCGACGTACTCCTTGACGAGACCATATGTAAGGACAATAGCACTACGGTTGGATTTGCGACCTAGACTTTTGGCAGCGCACAGCAGAGGATCTCATGGCCCGTCAAGCAGTCCTGTCGTACAACCCATTGCGAACGATGGTCCTCAATCGGTCCAGTCCAGTACCTCTCTACTTTCAGTTGGCCCAGCACATCGAAGACGAGATCCGTTCGGGCAACTTGGTCTCCGGCGATCGCCTCGAGAACGAAGTCAAGATCGCCGAGGAGCTCGGTCTCTCTCGGCCCACCGTCAGGGCGGCCTTCAGCTATCTCGTCGACAAAGGATTGGTCCTTCGGCGTCGGGGTCAAGGAACCGTCGTCACGAAGGGGAAAGTCAGTCGCTCGGTCAAGTTGACGAGTCTGTTTGACGATCTCGCCGAGGCGGGAAAGAGCCCATCGACTCGGGTGCTCCACAACGAGGTGATTAAAGCATCTGACCTGGTCAGAAGTGCATTAGAACTTGCCGATGATCAGTTCGTCATCTACTTGGAGCGACTGCGGTTCGGCGATGGCGAACCGATCGCTCTCATGCACAATTTCATTCCGACCTCCCTCGTCACGATGAGCAACGAGATGCTCGAACAGCACGGTTTTTACGAACTCCTGCGCGCCGGGGGCGTCTTTCCCGATCACGCCACACAGCGAATTTCAGCGAAGAACTCGTCGACGAGTGAATCGACCCTACTCAATGAACCGCGCGGAACGGCACTCCTCACCATGGAGCGAACCACCTACGACGCCAGTGGTCGAGCAATCGAATTTGGCCAACATGTCTACCGGGCGTCTCGCTACGCGCTGGTGAGCGCCGTGACGATTGGTGACGCGACGGTCGATCGGCGGGTCTGACCGCATTTGATAGTAGTTATTGACAAGCGAAGGGATATGCACTACGGTCGCTCGCAGAACAGCCGGAAGTAGCAGTTTCGACATGTCAGGTGCGCAAGGTCGGTGCGCGCTGACGCGAAGTCAGAGCAGCGAATGTGGAGGGCAGTGGAGGCGCTGAGCAACACCGGATCGTGTGAACGGATTGTGACGTCCCACGTGTTCGCGCTCTTGACGTCCGCGAGGTCACGCGCGTGAACGACATTCGCTTTGAGCACGTGTGGAAGATGTTCGAAGGCAATGCCGTGGTCTCTGATCTGAATCTCGGCATTCGCCAGGGCGAGTTCCTCGTGCTCGTTGGTCCGTCCGGATGCGGGAAGACCACCTCCTTGCGAATGCTGGCCGGGCTGGAACGTCCGAGCCACGGCCGGATTTGGATGGGCGATAACGACGTCACCGATCTTCCGACGGGTCAGCGCGACATTTCGATGGTCTTTCAGAGTTACGCGCTCTACCCGAACATGAACGTCTACAAGAACCTCGCCTTCGGACCCAAAGTGCGTAAGGAGCCCCGAGCGACGCTCCAGCAGCGGATCCATGAGGTGGCCGACATGCTCGGGATCCGCCATCTCCTGGACCGTTCGCCGGCGGCCCTCTCCGGTGGCCAACGACAAAGGGTCGCGCTTGGACGAGCGCTGATTCGCGAGCCGCAGGTCTTCTTGATGGACGAGCCCCTCTCGAACCTCGACGCGGCGTTGCGCGTTCAGATGCGCGCCGAATTGATCCGACTGCACCAGCGTCTCGAGAGCACGACCACCGTGTACGTCACGCACGATCAGGTGGAGGCACTCACCATGGGTGATCGGGTGGCGGTGTTGAAAGACGGCATCCTTCTCCAGGTCGACACCGCCAATGACCTGTACGAGCACCCCGGTTCGGTCTTCGTCGGGGAGTTCATTGGATCGCCCAAGATGAACATCGTCGAAGGAAAGCTCGAGCGTTCCGGAGCACAGATCATCGTCGAGTGTCTCGGCGTTCGATCCGACGTGACCAACGAACTCGCCGGACGACTCAGTTCGGCCGCCACGAACGGCCCGGTGTTAGTGGGAATCCGACCGCACGATTTGCACATGAAGGGCGAGTCCGCGACGGAGAGCACGACCGTGCCCGTCATCGTGGACATCTGCGAACACACGGGTACCGAGATTTTCGCGACGGTGGAGTTCGGTGAGACGAAGCTGATCGCGCGCCTTCCACGCTCGCCCATGCCTCAAGCCGGTGACGGAATCGAAATCGCCTTCAACAAAGAGCGGCTACACCTTTTTGACGTCTCGTCGCGTGAGAGCTTGCTGGAGCGAGAAGCGCAGCGCGAGCACATTTCAGTCGGGTCATCCGAGCCGGTCGGCGAGACACAGAGTTCTTAAAAGTTAAGGAAAGCAAATGAGGGGAGAGAAATGAAAGCATTTAGGAAAGGTGTACTGCCAAGATTGATTGCCGGAACGACCATCATCGCGATGTCGACCGCGACCCTGGCATCGGGTGGCGTGTCACAAGCGGGGGCGGCCTCCAAGGTCACAATCTCGGTCGCGTACGCCGCGAACACGACCTTCGACACCACGCCACTGGGACTTACCTGGTGGACGGCGGTGAAGAAGCAGTACGAGAAGTTGTATCCCAACGTCACCGTGAACCTGATTGCGGTTCAAGGCGGCGAGCCGGACTTCTTGACCAAGTTGGCGCTGGATTATAAGTCGACGTCGACCGCTCCGACACTGGCACAGTTCCCGTCGACGGAAATTGCCTTGTACCAGTCAACGGGCTACCTGATGTCGCTGAGCAAGATGTTGAAGGGTTCATCGTGGTTCTCCCAGTACCCGAAGGTCATTCAGAATGAGGGCCTCATCAACGGAAAGATTTACGCCGTGAGCTCGGGTGAGAACAACGTCGGTCTGTACTACGACAAGGCGATTCTGACGAAGGCCGGTATCAAGGTCCCGTGGCAGCCCACGAACTGGGCCCAGATCATCAGCGCCGCTGAGAAGATCAAGGCCGCCGAGCCCAAGATCATCCCGCTATGGGTTGACGCCGGTACGAGCGCTGGCCCGAACGGTGCAGGATATGGCATCTTGAACCTGTTGGCGGGTTCGAGCACGCCGACGATTCAGACCTCGTCGGGGAAGATGGTCGTTGACAGTCCAGGACTCTTGCAGACCTTGGACTTCTTCCACACGATGTTCTCCAAGGGTCTCGGCGCACCGACGTCACAGCTGTTCAGCCTTAACAACGCTCCGAACATTCCGTCCGCGGACTTCAAGAGCGGCACGTTGGGCATTGCGGTGGGCGCGAACTTCTTGGCCGGTAACTGGACCAAGCAGGTGAGCTTCCCGTACTGGCCCCAGGCCTCGACGGCTATCGGCATTGCCGGTCTTCCCAAGGTCAATGGCGGTGGTTACGCCTCCACGTTGAGCGGTTGGGACTACGGCATTTCCTCCACGGCTTCGGCTGCGCAGGCCACGGCGGCCTTCAACTTCATGAACGTCGCCCAGGGACAGAAGTTCCTGATCGAGGCGGGCAACTGGGCCGGATGGGTACCGCCCGTCCAGTCCGACTGGAACGTCCCGCTCTACACCAACTTTGCGGCACCGTTCAACAAGGAGTTTGGTGAGTTGCTGCCTTCTTCGTCAGAACTGCCAACGAGTGCGAACTACTCGGTGTGGGTACAGGGCATCGAAACGGCCAGTGGCACGCTTGCTCAGACGCCATCGACTTCGGGCGCGACGGCGTTGTCCCAGATGAAGAGTTACGTCACCAACCAGCTCGGTGCGAGTCAAGTCACCACGCTGAAATAGCGACGTACAGAGAGAGGCATTAAAGACGTGAGAAAGGTCCGGTGATGGCGTCGATCCCATTGGTTGACACCGTCACCGGTCCTTCCACGTCGGAACTCTGGAGAACGCGGCGCGACAAAGAGCGATACCAGTGGAGCAGTTTCGGTCTCTTGACACCGACGTTCGGGCTGTTGATACTTCTCTTTCTCGTGCCGATGGGCTTTGCCGTCTGGCTCGGATTCACGAATCTGACGTTGGTGGGGCCCTTAGCGATCCATTCGAGTTTCGTTCCGTGGCAGCAACTCACCCGACTGAGGACCGACACGTCGTTTTGGAGTTCGCTCTGGGTGACGGGCATCTTCATTGCCGGTTCGATCGTTGGCGTTGTGATCATGGGCTACACGTTGGCGTCGCTCTTGATGCGCGCGGTGCCATGGATGCGAATGATCGTCGGTGGCATCGTGGTCGTCGCGTGGATGATGCCCGCAGTGACGGCGGGCATTACGTGGTACGCGTCGACCACCGGTGGCGGAGCGTTCGCGACGCTGCTCGGCACGCCGAATTCGAACTTTCTTGACAACGATCCGCTCCTCGTCGTGACGATCGCGAGCGTGTGGTCGATGACCGGATTCGCCATGCTGGTCATGGGCGCGGCCCTTCGCAACATTCCGAGCGAGGCCATCGAAGCCGCGACCGTCGAGAACGCGTCGACGTGGCAGCGATTTCGAATGATCGTCCTGCCGTTGTTGCGACCGACGATGACCGCCATTGTCCTACTCACGGGGCTTCTGGCGCTCGCCAATTTCTCGCTGATCTACATCATGACCCAGGGTGGTCCGGGCAACGCCACGAACATCTTGCCGCTCTACTCGTACCAACAGGCCTTCAGCTTCAATAACCTCGCCTACGGCGCGTTGATCGGCAACATCATGGTGGTCATCGCCACGGTCTTCGGCGTCTTCTACGTGCGTATCACCGCGAGGCGACTATGAGTGAGATGACCGACACCAACGTGGGCGTCCCCGAGTCGACGACCACCGCAGATGCGCCGGTGCTGCCACCCGAGAATCGTCCGACGCAACGCACGAAGGTTCGAAGCGCGACACTGAACCTGATCCTCGGTGGCCTCGGCGTCTTGTTCCTCGCACCGATGCTCTGGCTCTTCCTCGCGTCAATTGACAAGAATGCATCGTGGGGGGTCGAGTGGCCGCACTTCTCGCTCATCAACTTCCGGCACGTGCTCACGGGGAGTCTTCTGCACTCGCTGTGGAACAGCGTGATATTGGCGGTGATCTCGACGACCATCGCATCAGTCGCCGGAGTCTTCGCCGCGTACTCACTCTCTCGACGCCGGATCCCGTTCAAGGGTCCGTTGCTTCTCTTCATCATTTTCTCGTCGGGCGTGCCGCTCGCGATCTTGGTGATCCCGGTCTACGAGATCTTCTCGAAGTACGGCCTCCTCTCGATTTTGCCCACGGCGGTGTTCTTGTCAGTGACGTCGCTGCCGTTCGAGGTGTACCTCATGAAGAACTTCATCGACGCGGTGCCGACGGATCTCGAAGAGGCCGCGCGAATGGAGCGCGCCAGCACCTTCCAAGTGCTTCGCCGAGTCGTCATACCGCTCGCCTTGCCCGGGATTGCCGCCGCCGCGATCTTCGGATTCGTCAACGCGTGGGGATCGTTCGTGGTTCCGCTCATCTTGATCGGTCCGCAGAATCAGCAACCGGCGCCGATCGCGATCTACACATTCCTCACGTTGCCCAAAGCACAGTTCGGCAACATCGCGGCGTACTCCCTCGTCTTCTGCATCCCCGTGTTCATCCTCTACACCATCTCATCGCGGCTGTTCCGCGAAGGATTCGTACTGGGCGGGGGCGTCAAGGGATAATGGACGCCGGTCGTTTCGTCGCGACCGCCTCCGTACGCTCGCGAAGAGTCCGAGCGTGACATAAGTCGACAAGTAAAGCAAAGAAGGAAGACCAGCAATGAAGATCACAGTGGCCAATGCGCCAATTAGTTACGGAGCGTTCGAACTCACCGTGGGAATCGACCCGAACGTCCCCGACGGCGAAGCGATCCTCGACGAAGTGCAGTCCGCCGGTTACGCCGGGATTGACCTGGGACCGGTCGGCTATCTCGGTGACGGACCGGTATTGGCCGAGCGTCTCGCGAGCCGCTCACTCGGCCTCGCAGGCGCCTACCTCGAGTTTCCCTTCACCGATCACGAGGCGTTGCCGTCGCTCTATCTCGAACTCGACGCCATGCTCGACACGTTCGACGCGGTGCGTTCCGTCGTGCCGGGACCGGTGCCACATCCGACGATCGCCGATTCGGGCAGTGAACGCCGGCGAAACAACCCTGGCCGTAGTCACGGCGATCACTCATGGGGACTCGACGACGAGGGATGGGACCGCATGAAGGTCGGACTGGCGTCGGTCGTGGAGCGGTGTCGCGATCGAGGATATGAACCGACGTTCCATCACGAGACCGGTACCTACGTGGAGGCGCCGTGGGAGGTGCAGCGCATCCTCGACATCTCTGATGTCGGGCTGTGCTTGGACACCGGGCACTTCTTCATCGGCGGCGGAGACCCGGTCGTCGCGATCCACGAGTGGGCCGGTCGCATCAATCACGTGCACGTGAAGGACGCCCTGCAAGCGGTGATGGACGGGATCATTGCGGACAACGTTCCGACGATGAACATCTGGTCGCGCGAGGCGTTCCCCGCCTTCGGCGACGGTGACGCCAACGTCGCCGGCGTACTCGCGGCGCTGAAAGAGATTGACTACGAGGGCTGGTTGGTGGTCGAACAAGACATCTTCCCCCAGACCTCGGCGAGATTTACTCAGGCGATCGACGACCAGAAGAAGAATCGCCGCTTCCTCGCCGATCACCAGGTGTAGGTCGCGATGTTCCGACTCGGACTGGTGGGCGCGGGGCGCATGGGTCGCACGCACCTGCGTGCACTGAGTGAGTCGTCCGACGTGCGGATCGTCGCCGTCGCCGAACCACTCGACACATTGCGTGATGACGCGGTGGCGAACTTTGACGTGACGGGCTACTCGTCACTCGCTGAGATGCTGGCGTCGGGAGGAATTGACGGCGCACTCATTGTCACCCCGAGTGACAGTCACGTGGACGTGATTGGCCTCGTCGCGGCGGCCGGACTGCCGATCCTCTGCGAGAAGCCGTGTGGCGTGACGGCCGAAGACACGAAGCGCGCCCGGTCGATCGTTCGCGACGCCGGCGTCGCCTTGCAGATCGGTTACTGGCGCCGTTTCGTCCCGGAGCTGCAAACGATTCGAGACGGCATCGCCGACGGTGCCTTTGGCGACGTCTTGACCTTGTCGTGCCTGCAGTGGGACGGCGAGCCGCCGTCCGCGGCGTTTCGCTCTCGCAGCGGTGGAGTGTTCATCGACATGGGCGTTCACGAGTTCGATCAAGCACGCTGGATGACGGGCAGTGACTTCACGACACTTTCAGCCGTGGCCTCTTCGGCGATCAGTGACCCCGAGGTCATCGATGATCCCGACAGCGCACAGGTGCTCGCTGAAACCCAGTCGGGTGCGACAGTGTTCGTCTCCCTCGGACGTCACTTCAGTGGCGGTGACATGGCAAGCGTTGAGGTGTTCGGATCGAAGGATCACGTTCACTCGACATTCTTGAATCCTGACGATGGCGAGCGGGCCCAACTCGAGGCGCTCATTCGACAGGCGCAGGCGTTCGCCGACTACGCGAAGGGCGGTCCGTGTCGCGGGGCGAGCGTGGAAGACGCTATCGCGGCGCTGGAAGCGGCCGGTCGCTGCGCGGACCAACTCGCCGCGAGTCACTGAGCGGTGGTCGCAACCAAGGAACTGCGCGTCGGCATCGTCGGCTACGGCATGATGGGCCGCGCGCACGCCTACGCCTATCGGGCGGCGCCGCTGATCCGTCCGTCGTCGATCACCTTCACGCCGGTCGTGATGTCCGGACGCAACGCTCTGGCGGTGGCGAAGGTCTCGGCCGACTGCGGGATCACCTCGTGGGTCGAGGATTGGCATGAACTGATTGAACGAAACGACGTCGACGTCGTCGACGTCTGTACGCCCCCGGGCACGCACGCCGCCATCATCGAAGCGGCCGCGCGAGCGGGCAAAGACGTCTTTTGCGAGAAGCCTCTCGCAACGAACTA
>Ga0182012_10006013_pt1 | contig 12425 bp, 13 predicted proteins | sample 612S2SmetaG_FD_120486 | JGI IMG/M metagenome (GOLD analysis project Ga0182012, IMG submission 120486) | Permafrost microbial communities from Stordalen Mire, Sweden - 612S2S metaG | ecosystem: Environmental > Terrestrial > Soil > Wetlands > Permafrost | place: Sweden: Stordalen | collected...
CGAACGCTCCCCCCCTCTGGTCGCGACCCGCCGCGCCCGGCTTCGCCGCGCTCGCGAACGCTTCTAGACTCGTCATCAGGCCAAAATCAGCGCTGCGTCCGTCCAGGACCACAGGCTACAGACTGTCAGCGTATTCGCCGAGCACCTGGAGCAGAGCATGGCACCGAGCGGCGCCGAGGACGTCCAACCGTTCTCCGTTGCGATGAAAGTGGGATCGGCGGCGGAGCACGAGGCCGCTGAGCAATCGCCTTTTGTCTCAGAACTGCTCGCCGGCCGGGTCAACGGTCAGGGTTATGCCGACTACCTGCTGCGGTTGCGTCTGGTCTACAGCGCGCTGGAGGACGCCGTGCGGGCCCGTCACGACGACCCTTTGGTAGCCGCTGTCTACGATCCGGCGCTCGAGCGCGTGACGGCGATCGATGCCGACCTGGAGCATTGGGCGCCGGGTACCGCTCACGAGGTCGAATCCCCCGCCGCGCAGGCCTACCGCGACCGGATCACCGGCGCCTCCTGGGGCGGGGCGCTGGTGGCCCACCACTACACCCGCTACCTCGGCGACCTCTCGGGCGGCCAGGCCATCGGCAAGATCCTCGACCGCACATTCGGTCTGGACGGTGCCGGACTGGCTTTTTATGAATTCCCGATCCGTCCCAAGCCCTACAAGGATGCCTATCGTGCCCGGCTCGACGGACTCAGTCTCGACGCCGACGAAATCGCGCGCGCGGTCGGCGAAGTGAAGGTCGCTTTCGGCCTGAACCAGGCATTGTTCGACGAGCTCGCCAAAAACCTGCCGGCCTATCGGCACTGATCGGCAAGCACCTCAACTCGCTAAGCTGAGCAACAGCACGCGGCGGCGTTTAGCGCGCCAAACCCGCTGGCCCTGGGCAACCGCGTAACTAACTTAAGATAGTTAACACTTAACCGAATTAAGCGAGTGGCACAAAAGTCGATTACGGCGCGGAGTTAGGGTGGGACGCGCTGTGAACGGGCGGTTCAAGATGTTCTCTTCTGTTATCGGGGGTTCTACTGCATGAGCTTCACTTGTTCCAGCAAACGGCTACTGATGAGCATCAAAGAAGCAGCGGTCGAGGCAGCCATAACCGAGCGCGCGTGGACGTGACATGTTAGCCGCAATGGCCCGACTCGCCATCGCCGCGCCACGACGGGTCATCGCGGTCGCGATCCTGGTCATGATCGGCGCGGCCATCTTCGGCGTCCCCGCTGCGAACAGCCTGGCCGGCGGCGGATTTCTTGATCCGACATCTGAATCTGCCCGCGCCGCAGCGGTGCTGGCCGAAAAGTTCCACCAGGGCGACATGGAAATGGTGCTGCTGGTGAGTTCGGAAAGCGATGTCAAAGATGGTCCAGCACGGGCCGTGGGCACCGAGATCGTCCGACAGCTTGGCCAGTCCCCGTTCGTGGCGCAGGTGGCATCACCGTGGGATACGCCGCAGCCCCCGGGCGTGCTCAGCTCGGACGGAAAGTCCGCGCTGATCGTCGCCACTCTCAAGGGCGGTGAAAACGGCGCGCCCAAGCATGCCCAGGCATTGGCGGACCAGCTCGCACACAACCGCGACGGGGTGACCGTGCAAGCGGGCGGCACGGCAATTTTCTATGCGCAGATCAACCAGCAGACCGAAAAAGACCTCCTCCGAATGGAATTCATCGCAGTACCATTGAGTTTCATTGCGCTGGTGTGGGTCTTCGGCGGGCTGCTGGCCGCGGCCCTGCCGGTCGCCGTAGGTGGGTTCGCGATCCTGGGTTCAATGGCGGTGGTGCGCGCGATCGCGTTGGTCACCGACGTGTCGATCTTCGCTCTGAATGTGACGGTCGCGTTGGGGTTGGCATTGGCCATCGACTACACCTTGCTGATCATCAGTCGGTATCGCGACGAGCTGGCCGATGGAACGCGCCCCGACGACGCTCTGGTGCACACCATGACAACGGCAGGGCGCACCGTGCTGTTTTCGGCGATGACGGTGGCCCTGGCGCTCGTCGCGATGGTGCTGTTCCCGATGTACTTCCTGAAGTCCTTCGCCTACGCCGGAATCGCGGTCGTGGCGTTTGCCGCGTTGGCGGCGGTGGTGGTGGCGCCGACCGTGATCGTGTTACTGGGCGACCGGCTCGACGCGTTCAACGTTTGGCACCTGGGCCGGCGGCTGTTCCACCGCCCCGAACCGCCACAGCGCCCTATCCAGGAGAGCTTCTGGTACCGGACGACGAAGCTGGTCATGCGTCACGCGATCCCGATCGGCCTGGTGATCATCGTGCTGTTGCTTGCTTTGGGGGCGCCATTCCTCGGCATCAAATGGGGCTATCCGGACGACCGGGTACTACCGAAGTCATCGACGGCACGGGCGGTAAGCGATCGGATCCGAAGCGATTTCAGCACAAATTCTGAGATCAATGTGACGATCGTCGTCCCCCAAATCGGCAGCCTGACAACGCCGGAACTCGCCACCTACGCCGCACAGCTGTCGCGCGTGGCCGATGTATCAGCAGTGTCGTCGCCGGCCGGCACGTTTGTCGCCGGTGAGCCCAAAGGGCCGCCGTCCGCACCCGCCGGCCAGGCAGACGGCAGCGCCTTTTTGACAGTCGCCAGCGCCGTGCCGCTGTATTCCCAAGCATCTGAAGTCCAATTGGCGCGCTTGCACGCGGTCGCGCTGCCGGGCGGGCAGGCAGTGGAGATGACCGGAATAGCGCAGCTGAACAAGGACACCGTCCAGGGGATTACGTCGCGGTTGCCGTGGGTGTTTGGTTTCATCGCGGTCGTCACACTCGTGCTGCTCTTCCTGCTTACCGGCAGCGTGGTGCTGCCGATCAAAGCAGTACTGCTCAATATCCTTTCGCTGACGGCAGCGTTCGGCGCTCTCGTGTGGATCTTTCAGGACGGGCATCTGGGGGCGCTGGGCACCACACCAACCGGCACACTGGTGGCCAACATCCCGGTGCTGATGTTCTGCGTCGCATTCGGATTGTCGATGGACTACGAGGTCTTCCTGCTCTCCCGAATCCGTGAATACTGGCTGGAATCGCCGCGAAAACGCGCCGACAACGACGAGAGCATCGCGTTGGGTCTCGCGCGCACGGCCCGGGTGATCACCGCCGCGGCCTTGTTGATGTCGATCTCGTTCGCCGCACTGACGTCCGCCGAGGTGTCGTTCATGCGGATGTTCGGAGTGGGGCTGACTGTCGCTGTGTTGGTCGACGCAACGTTGGTGCGGATGTTACTGGTGCCATCTTTCATGCATTTGTTTGGCAGCCTGAACTGGTGGGCGCCTAAACCGCTGGCTCGATTACACGAGCGGACAGCTATCAGCGAATCAGGTCCACCTGGTCGTCACTGAAAGAATGGCATCGCCGATTGCAGCACGTGTTGCCAGTTATTACGTTGCGCGACCGAAGAAACCGCGCCTGATGCATCTCATCAACAGCTCGATGGCGTCACCGACGACCGGCTCGGCTCAGAAACTCTGGTGGCAGATGTGATTACCACCCGCAGCACGCCGACCACATGGTGACTTGATCAGCTGCGCGCTAGTCGGCGCCAACAACGCGGCGCGCTCTGACGTCGGGAAGATGGCGTTCTGCGAGTTCGTAGTCGGCGTCGTCATGAAGGACTACCAGCCCCCTGGCCGCCGCGGTGCCGCAGATCAGCAGATCGACGACCGACAGGGCACGCACCACACCCGCGCCTGCTAGCCGGTGCTGCGCCGAATCGATCCACCGCCACACTGATTTTGGCACTGGCACGTCGGGGTAGACGACACGAAACGTCTGGTTCATCTCATCGAACTCGGCCGCATTCCGCGCTGATCGACGGAACTCGGCCCTTTGTGGTTCGCAAGATCCGACCGCCCCGCTGATAAGCGAAGAGTTCCACGCCTCGGTAAGTTCCGGTTGGCGTTGAAGCCGCCAAACCGCAGAGGAATCGACCAGGAAGTGGATCAGGTCCCGACGGCCTTCTCGTCGGCCCGCGCCGCGAGCCAGCCCTGGTGGTCCCAACCCTTCGCCTGCTCGCGGGACCGAGCCAGCGCCTCGATGCGCCGGAACCGCTCGACGTAATCGCGCATCGCGAGGTTCACGGCCTCTTTTTTGGTGTGCACTCCGGCGATCCGCATAACCTCTGCCAACGCTTCGTCATCGAGATCGATCTGCGTCACCGCCACTTCAGCCTCCGGATGTTGGTGATGTATGACCTAAACATACATTGTCAACGCCATATGGGTCCTCGTTGATTCGAAGGGCTGATAACTGGTCCACGAACTGCTTAATGGCGACACCGTCGGGATGCCCGGGAACTGGTTGATAAACCTAGTAGGAATTTCCTACTCTCTAAGTATGAAAGCGGTTGTGTCCGAAAAAGGCCAGGTCACGATTCCCAAATCGTTGCGAGACAGACTGGGCATCGAGCCGGGACAGCAGCTCGACTTCAGCGAAGAAGGCGGGCGACTCATCGCCAGCAAGGTTCGCGATCGACGACCGATCGATGCCGTGTACGGGATTCTCGCTGTCCCCGATGGCACCGATGCAATGCTCGACGAGTTGCGCGGTCCGCCGGATTTACCGTGATCACCGCCGTTGACACCAGTGTGCTCATCGACATCTTTGGCGCCGATACCCGCTTCGGACTGCGTTCGCGCGACGCGTTGGAGCGCAGCCTCGCCGAAGGCGCTTTACTGGTTTCGGACGTCGTGTGGGCCGAGACGGCGGCCGCTTTTCCCGAGTCAACAGCCGCTGCCAAGGCCATCAGTGCGCTCGGTGGCACGTTCAGTGCATGCATTCTCGAGACAGCTGACGCCGCGGGACTGGCCTGGCGCGCGTACCGCAACGCCGGTGGCCCACGCATGCGGGTAGTGGCCGATTTCCTCGTGGGAGCCCACGCGTTGGTACAGGCCGACCGGCTACTGACCCGCGATCGCGGGTTCTACCGTCGTTACTTCAGCAGTCTGACCATCATCGACCCGGCGGCGGGCTGAGCATCACTTCTTCGAGCGCGCGCGGAACGCGGCTACCCGCTCCTTGAATTCCGGAGTTGTAAACGACGTGTACTCCTCGGCCAGCGCGTACTCCAGCACCCCGAGCGCGGCCCTGGACAGGTGCATGTTCATCGCGGCCTTGGTGGCCCGCAGCGCCTGGGGCGGAAGACCGGCCAGTCGCTCCCCGATCGCGAGCGCCTCGTCGAGCACGGCGTCGTCGGTGGCCACCTTGGTGACGAGGTTGAGCTTCTCGGCGATCGATGCGGTGATCCGGTCTCCCAGCAGCACGTACTCCTTGGCCTTCATCATCCCGATGAGCAGCGGAAGCATCGCGGCGCCGCCGTCACCGGCCACCAACCCGACGGCGACGTGCGGGTCGGCCAGATAGCTGCTCTCCCCCATCACCAGGAAATCGCTGAGCAGGGCCAGCGAGCAACCCAACCCGACGGCGGGGCCATTGACCGCGGAGACCAGCGGCTTGGGGAAGTTGATCACCTCCATGAACACCATGCGCGCCTCGGTGATCTGGAACTGACGGGCGACCGGATCTTCAATCAGGCGCCCGAACATCACCATGTCGCCACCGGCCGAAAACGCCTTGCCTACACCGGTCGTCACCACCACGCATACGTCGTCATCCGCGGCAAGAACCCGCCAGAGGGTGGCGAACGCGTGATGCAGCTCTTCGTTGACGGCGTTGAAGGCTTCGGGACGGTTGATGCTCACGACATGGACATTGCCGCGCTTCTCCACCAGCAGCCACGGGGCGAACTCCTCGTAGCCGGGCAGGGTGGCGATCTCGGAAGTCGTCATGTGATGTCCCGTCAGTTCTTTTCGAACAATTCGTAGCATTGCGCGACGCCGGTTGCACCGGGCGGGTGCCCCTTCGTCTTCGCGTGGTCGCGGGCGACCGCGAGAGGCGCGCTACATTGACGGAGGTCACTAGGTGCAACCACGTTGTGACTTAGCACACTCCAACGTGCCATGCGCTGCCCCCCGGCCGCAGAAAGGATGCCCATGACCCACGCAGTACCGAAGAACCGAGAGCATCTCGCGCATCCGCCGGTCGTGCTGCTCGACGGCTCGGCGGGGCTCCCGCGAGAGATTCTCGGCAACAAGGGCCATGGGATCGATGCGATGCGCCGCCATGGCCTTCCGGTTCCGCCCGCGTTCTGTATCACGACCGAAGTGTGTGCACGATTCTTCGACGATCCCGAAGGCACAGTGGCGTCTATCCGCGACGACGTGCGGGCGAAGTTGGAGTGGCTGGAGTCCGAGACCGCACGCACATTCGGCCGGGGTCCGCGACCGCTGCTGGTCAGCGTGCGGAGCGGAGCGGCGCAGTCGATGCCAGGCATGCTCGACACCGTTCTGGACCTTGGCATCGACGATGGCGTCGAGCAGGCGCTGGCGACTTTGCATGGGCCGGAGTTCGCCCAGGACACGCGCAGTCGTTTCGTCCACATGTACCGCCGGATCGTGCTCGGCGACGAGAGCGGTGAGGTGCCGGCCGATCCCCACGAACAGTTGCGGCGGGCGATTGCAGCGGTGTTCGAGTCGTGGAACTCACCGCGCGCAATCACCTACCGCAGGCACCACGGCATGGACCAACTGGGCGGCACCGCCGTCGTCGTGCAGGCGATGGTGTTCGGCAATATGCCGACCGACTCGGGCACCGGCGTGCTGTTCTCCCGCAATCCCATGACCGGAGCCAGTGAGCCATTCGGCGAATGGCTTCCCGGGGGCCAGGGCGAGGATGTCGTCTCCGGCACTTTCGACGTCGAACCGGTGGCCGCATTGCGCGACGAACAACCACACGTCTACGACGAGCTCATGGCGGCCGCGCGGACACTGGAAGAACTGAGCACCGACGTTCAGGACATCGAATACACCGTTGAAGAAGGCAGACTGTGGTTGCTGCAGACCCGCACTGCCAAGCGATCCGCACAGGCCGCGGTGCGGTTGGCGCTGCAACTTCGCGGTGAGAACCTCATCGACGACGCCGAGGCCCTCCGCCGTGTGACGACCGCGCACGTCGAGACGCTGCTCCTGCCTTCGCTGCAGCCCGAAACGCGCCTGGCCGCGCGACTACTCGCCAAGGGCCTGCCTGCCTGCCCCGGCGTGGTCTCCGGCAAGGCCTATACGGACGTTGACGAGGCTATCGACGCCGCCGACGAGGACGAAGACGTCATTCTGGTGCGTCCCTCAACGAGTCCTGACGATGTACAGGGGATGCTCGCAGCGCGGGGCATAGTCACCGAGATCGGCGGAGCGACCAGCCATGCAGCGGTGGTTGGTCGTGAACTGGGGCGACCGTCGGTGGTCGGCTGTGGAGCCGGCGTGGCTGCGGCACTCGCCGGCAAAGTCATCACCGTCGACGGCGCGGCGGGCGAGGTGCGCGAAGGTGCCTTGGAATTGAGTGCGTGGTCTGAAAGTGACAGCCCAGATCTGCTCGAACTCGCCGACTTGGCTCGTCGGGTGAGCCCGCTGCGCGCGTATGCCGTTGGTGATCATCCGGTGCTGGAGAACAACTCCGAGGAGGCGATCCGGGCCACGATCGCGGCCGGCAACACCGACGTCGTCTCCTCGTCCCCGCTCATCACGATGCTCACCGCTCTCCGGCTCGGAACGGATTAGCGACAGGAGCCAAAGCGCGCCGCGTGCCGGTGGCTCAGCCGTCCCGCGCCGCGGCCGCGCGCAGCTCGGCGCGCAGCGAGTCCAACGCTCGTCCGCCCTGCTGAAGGGCGGCGTCCAGCGTCTCGATGCGTGATCGCAGCTGAGACGACACCAGCCGCTCGCGGTCGGCGGCGAGCGCAGGAGCCAGGAACATCTGCACCCGGTAGACCACGGCCGCCTCGGACCTCTCGACCTTCTGGAGGGCCAGGTACAGCTGCTCCACGGTCCAGTCGATGATCTGGTCGACCGAGACGTCGGTGCGGATCTCCCCGGCCGCCCGGCCGCCCTCGATCACCGGCCCCAGAATCGCGAGGGCCTCCTCGTGTACGCCGGGACCGAGATCATCGGGAGCCCGGGACGCGAACACGAACCGGACGATCGGGTCGCTCGACAGCTCACGGACGAGGTGCACGAATGCCGCTTCGAGCTTCGCGATCACCCCGGTGTGGCGACCCATCAGAACGGCGCATTCGCCGGTATAGCGGCGGGACCGCACCAACGCGACCGCGACGATCATGTCTTCCCGTTTGCCCAGCTGACGGAATGCGGTGGCGCGGGACACCCCGGCTTCGGCAGCCACCGCGTCGATCGAGACGCCGTCGGCACCGTCGCGCTGCAACGCGGCGTCGGCGGCACGGATGAGACGGTCCCACACGCTGTCCCGGTCGTCGATCGAGAGGGCGGCGGGCGTCGACCGGGCTTCCGCGTTCACCGCTGCCACTGCGCGCCTACGAGATGTGATGCGCACCACGTCATACGTGATACCTTATCGTAAGAACTCGCAGACATGAGATATATCTCCACTCTGTCTCAGGTCAGGCGACCGTCACGGAGGAGTGCCCATGTCCAGTTGTCCCGCCATGCCCCACATGGACGAGTTGCCATTCCGGAACGACCGGTCGGGCGCCTACCGGCAGATGCACGAGACCGGCCGGGTGACCATCTCAGATAAGGGCGTGTACTTCTTCACCTACGCCGACGACGTCGAAGCCGCGGCGAAGAACCCGCATGTCTTCTCCTCGAAGGACGCCTTCGCGGTCTTGGCGAGCCCCTTTCCCTTGATCCCGATCGAGGTAGATCCGCCCGAGCACACGCGGTACCGGCGCATGCTCGACAAGTTCTTCAGCCCGCGCAGCATGGCCGAGCGCGATTCCGACCTGCGTAAGCAGGCGGGTGCGCTGATCGACGCACTGCACGTGGCCGGCTCCACCTGCGATATCGTCAGTGACCTCGCGGTTCCGTTTCCGTCCCAGGTCTTCCTGTCGCTGTTCGGGCTCCCGCTAGAGGACACCGAGCGCCTCATCGCCTGGAAGGACGCACTCGTCGAGGTCGCGGACATGGACAGCGCCGCAGCCACCCCGGAAGCGATCGCGCTGGCCGCCGAGATGTACGGCTACGTCATGCAACACATCACCGACCGCCGCCAGAACCAAGGCTCGGACCTGCTCAGCCTGTTACTCGCCGACCGCGACGAGGGCGGCTTGACCGATGCGGAGATCGTCGGGCTGTGCTTCATATTCGTCATCGCGGGCCTGGACACCGTCACCGCCGCCATCGGCTTCGCCTTCAACGCGCTCGCTCAGGACACCGAACTCCGCACCCGGCTGGTCGAGGATCCCACCATGATCCCGGAGTTCGTCGAGGAGATCCTGCGGGTGGACGGCCCCGTCCCGTTCATCCCGCGCAAGACCACCGAGGCCGTCGAGGTGGGCGGTGTCACCATCCCGAAGGGTTCGACCTGCATGCTCGGTCTCGGCGCGGCCAATCACGATCCCGAGCGCTTCGACGATGTGGACGCCATCAACCCGAAACGCTCCAACCACTTCGCATTCGGCCGCGGCCCGCACCGCTGCCTCGGTTCCCATCTGGCCCGGCTGGAACTGCGGATCGTCCTCGAGGAATGGCACAAGCGCATCCCGCACTACTCACTGGCGGCCGGTGTTCCAGAGGTGCGCTGGCCGGGGGTGACGTTGACCCTGGAACGGGTCGAGCTCACTCTCGGCTGAGGTGGTGGACGTACGTCAGGTTGACAACGCCACCGAGGACGGTGGCGACGCCGAAGGCGATCCAGAGCGGTGATCGGAACGAGTCGGACAGAATCATGGTGGCGGGCCAGTAGAAGACGGGCATCATGAGATAACCGAGCCAGCCCGCGATGGTTTGCCCGGCAGCGTTCTTGCGGCGCCACATCAGCGCGAAATACCATGGTGCGCACCAGAAGACGGTGAATCCGAAGATGACGAGGTACAGCTTGTCGTCCATCACGGATTTGATGACCAGCCAGGCGATCGCGGTCATCACCAGCCCGGAGAATGTAGCCAGGACGAAGGTGCGCTGGGTCAGCTGGGGTGCGAGTTCTTTACGACCGAACCTGAGGAACATGACGAGGAATGTCAGTTCCATGATGACGGTCAGGATCAGGCCGAACCACCAGAGTTTGGGGAACCAGTGGTCGATGTCGTTGAACCAGGTGTGGTAGCTGGCCACGAAAGTGATGTCGTGGCTGAGGAAGAACAGCAGGCACGGGACTGGCATCGAATAGATCTTCGCGCGGAATCCGTGGCGCAGGTTCTCGATCCACAGGATGTAGTTGCCGATCAGGGCGAGCGCACACAGTACGAGGATGACGGGGGTGTGGATGCCGACCTGGTGCAGAACCGAATTGGTGTTATAGGGGTGCATGTCAGTGTCCCAGCGCGGTGATGGATTCGAGGTCGGCGACGGCGTGGCTCATCCGTTCGATCAGACTGAGACAGTTGGCGGGCGGGTGCATCTTTGGTTGTAGTCGGCTGCGGCCGACAGTCCACAGCCAGGCGTGCAGTCCGTATAAAGGCTGTTGACGGTACGCCAGCCAGGCATCGTCGAACCCCAGTTGTGGTCCGCCTTCGGCATGGAGACGGTCGAGGTAGTAGCCCAGCAGGTCGCGTTCCCAGGCACGGCGGTTCTCGATACTGAGCGCCGATGTCAGGGTGTAGCAGTAGTCGTAAGCCCAGAGCCCCTTGAGGCTGACCTGCCAGTCGCACAACCCCATCCGGCCGGTGTCGGTCTGATAGTAGTTCGCGACGTGGCAGTCGCCGTGCAGGAAGGTGGGGGATCCCTTGGTAGCCAGGTCGAGCGCCGTGACATAGGCGGACCAGAGCCGATCCCGTTGCCGGTGCAGTCCCGGAGGGAGTATCTCGACCGAACGATCCAATCCGACGGCACACTGCCCACGCATGGAAATGAACTTGGCGATCTGGTCCTGGTGATCATTGGGGGTCTTGAGCCAGCGGAAGTCGTTGTCGAGGCGTGGACTGTTCCAATAGCGGCCGTGGACGCCCGCCAGGACGTCGAGCATCCCCTCGATCTGCGGCCGGGTTATCTGGTCAAAGGGCGTGCAGAACCTGGCACCCTTCGTAGTCGCGACATCGTCGAGCAGGATCGAGGAACGCCACGTCCGTGCGTCATAGTCGGCGAAGTAGGCATGGGGAGTCTCCACGTCGAGCTCGGGTTCAACGAGCGTGTAGAAGCCCTTCTCGCCCGGCAGGATCCCCGCGAGCCCGACGGTCAGCCGCGACACCAGCGAATCGCTCGACTTGTTGTAGAGCGCGGTCGGTAGTCCGGCCCGGATTCCGGCGTCGTTGTAGCGCACCAGCAGCGCGCGTCGGTGCGTGGTGCCCGACGACCCGCCGCCGAACTCGACGCCCAGGACTTTCGCGTTGGGATGCTCGGCGCACAGGACCTGTTGCAGCCAGCCCGCGGTCATCGCGTCGGTCCGGTGGGGGACATCGCCCAGGGTCTTCGGCGTCGGCCCGGTCAACTTCTCCCAGGCAACAGTCGCGCCGACAATGAAGAGTTTGCGGGCGACGGTGACGCGGTCGGGAGCAAAAGCGCCGGGAGTGGTGGTCACAGTCCGGAATATTGACATCGGATTCTGATTTGTCAAGGTTCCGGGTAATCCCCGAGCGCCGACGTGAGATACGCGGCAAGCCAGTCACGAATCTTCTGCTCGGACAGGTCGAAGGCGTCGTGGTGGGCCACCAGGGAGAACTGGGTGAAGACGAGGAACTCGATGAGCCCGTCAAGGTCGCGGTCCCGTCGAAGCGCGCCGTCCGCTAGGGCCTCGGTGAGCAGCGGAGTCCAGAAGTCGCGCTCGATTCCCCGCAGCCGCGCGGACTCCATCAGTCTTCCGGTCAGTCCAGCAGTCTCGCCGTCGACAAGGAGGCGCACGTACTGGTTGCTCAGCGAGGCACAAACGCCCAGATAGACAGCCTCCACAATGCGATCGACGCCGTGCACGCGGGTCAGCTTGTGCCTGATCTCCGCAAGCATTGTCGCGGCCTGGCGTGCCACGACTTCTTGCAGCAGATCGTCTTTGGTGGAGAAGTAGTAGTAGACCGTGGGACGGGAAACACCGGCCTCTCGGGCGACACCGTCCATGGTGGCCTTGCCAATGCCAGTGCGGTCAAAGCAGCGCAACGCCGCCTCGTAGATGCGGTCCCGGGGCTCATCGCCCAACAGCGGCTTTGGACCACGCTGTCCCTTACCTCGAACCGACGGTGTGTCCGGCTTCATCCCGCAATTCTCCTCTGCTCCGATGCTGCCCTTCGCCGGACTGAACGGCTCCATAACCGGGGCCCCTGCACCGCATCAATTGTCGCCGGGCACAGCTATAATCGAAAGTATGTTCGATACGATGCGGGAGCTGGATCCGGCCGCTCTGGTGGCGGAGATCGAGTCCACGCACCGGCAGGAGTCGGTGCTGATCGCCCGGCGGATGGCCGCGGTGGC